>Ga0302324_100011601_pt1 | contig 18074 bp, 16 predicted proteins | sample Palsa_T0_1_FD_201949 | JGI IMG/M metagenome (GOLD analysis project Ga0302324, IMG submission 201949) | Peat permafrost microbial communities from Stordalen Mire near Abisko, Sweden - Palsa_T0_1 | ecosystem: Environmental > Terrestrial > Soil > Palsa > Peat permafrost | place: Sweden: Abisko... | reverse complement strand
TGCCCGGCCAGTGCTGGCTCTGGCAGTAGACGCCGTGCTGCCCCACAAGGGCCATGGCGTCGGTGACGAGGTCCAGGGTGACGGCGAGGCGGCCGCGGGGGACGCCCAGGCGCGTTTCGAAATGTTCGAGTTCTTCCTGCTTATCGTTGAATACGGCCATGGAAAGATTGTAGCGGGGAATGGGTATAATTCTTGACGGCAGCTCTCAATTCGCAGCTATCAGCTCTCAGGTTTTAGCCCAACAGCCCAGCCGGGCTGATCTGACATCCCAGGAGGAACGCATGAGGAAGCAAATTGCCTTGATCGCAGTATTTTTCGTGGTTGCAGCTCTGATGTCGGCGCAGATGGGCATGTCGCAGGACAAGTCCAACCGGCCCAGTCCGCCGGCTAGCGCGGAGTGCAGGTTTTCTGGCGGTAAGACGATCAAGATTGACTATTCCAGTCCGCGCGCCCAGGGGCGGAAGATATTCGGCGAGGCGAGCGAACAGGCTCTGGTGCCTTACGGCAAGATCTGGCGGACCGGCGCGAATGAAGCGACCACATTTGTCACCGATGCGAATGTGACGGTGGGTGGCAAGGTTGTGCCCGCGGGTAGTTACACGATATTCACGGTGCCTAAGGCCGACTCGTGGTGGCTCGTCATCAGCAAGAAGACGGGTGAGTGGGGAACTGATTATCCCGGCGAGAACGAAGATCTGGTGCGCGTACCGATGAAAGTTTCCAAGAACGGGCCGCCGGTGGAAAATTTCCTGATCGCATTCGATCAGGACGGCAGCAAATGCAAGCTGCGCATCGAATGGGCGACTACGGTCGCCAGCTTGGACATTACAAAGTAAATTGGCGTATGGACCGCAGGGCGGGTTTGCCAGGGATGGGTCGCGAGCGAGAGGTACCACCTCGGCGGCTGAAGTCGCATTCAACAAAATGCAGTTGTCGCGGCGGTGAACCGCTGCTGCCATCCAATATCAAGTACACGCAGGGTGAACCGCTGCGCCATCCAAAATCGGTTGTTGACTGAATTTTTCCGCGAACCGGAATGCCTAGCCCCGGCAACAATTTGTGCAAGGTCGTGGAGACTCCCGGTCTCTGCGGTTGCCGTATTATTGCGGCGCTGCTTGTCGTTCCAGCGCGAGCAACTGTTCTTTGCGTTCGATGCCCCAACGATAGCCGCCTAATTCGCCATCGCGGCGGACTACGCGGTGGCAGGGTATAGCTACGGCGACAGGATTCGTGGCGCAGGCTCGGGCCACGGCTCGCGTGGCTTTCGGCTTGCCGATCTTCCTGGCTATGGCGCTGTACGATCTCATTTCTCCGCGAGGAATTCTCTGCAGGGCCTCCCAGACCTGGCGCTGGAAGGCGGTAGCCCGAATGTCGAGCGGTAGCGAGGGGTTTGCTTCGCGGCCGTCCATCAAGCGAAATAGATTGACTTTCCATTCGGCCATGGCAGCATCGTCGCGGCGGCGGGTGGCGAAGGGAAATTCGCGGATCAGACCCTGTTGCAGTTGCTCGTCGGAGTCGGCGAACTGAACGGCACAGATGCCTTTGTCGGTAGCAGCGATCAGCATCCGTCCTAGCGGCGAGTCGGCGATGGTATAGCGAATGACGGCGGCCACGGCGCCGCGACGGTATTTGTCTGGCGTCATTCCAAGTTGAGTGGCGGTGCGCTCGTAGAGCCGGCTACTAGAGCCGTATCCGGCGGCATAGAGCGCGGTGGTGACGGAATGACCAGCCTGCAGATTTTGTTTCACCTGGCGGAGCCGGCAGGCGTCGATGTAGGCACGGGGTGACACACCGAGCGCCGATTTGAACGTCCGCTGCAGGTGGAAGGGGCTGCGGCGAAATTTTTTGGCCAGTTGGCTGAGGGTGATGCGGTCTTCGATATGCTGCTCGATATAGCGGCACATCTCCCGAATCAGCGCGGATTGCGGATTTCCGTCGACGGCCTTCGGGCGGCAGCGCAGACATGCGCGATAGCCGGCTTGTTCGGCTTGCAGGGCGTTATCGAAAAAGCTTATGTTGGCCCGGAGCGCGTGCTTTGCGGGACACGAGGGGCGGCAGAAAATGCCAGTGCTAGAAACACCGAAAACGAAGGTGCCGTCGAGAGAGACGTCACGATTGACGATGGCTTGCCACCGGGCGGCGTCTATTGCAGGAGCGACTTCGGAGGTTCGTGGAGCCATTCGCTTCATCGCTTCTTCTTCTGAAAGTATCGCATTGGTGGTCATGCGGATAACATAGGACTGTCTTCGGGCGCGGACTATCCGAATGTTGCGGTCAAACGAATTTTGGCGCAGGGCACTCAGAATCACGCAGGGTTGTTATTCCCTGAATTTCCTTGATCCATTTATCCATGATTCGGTGTTTGTCTAGTTGTAAAACCCATGGCTGGGCACCGTTTCCGGGCGATTCCGTGCTGCTGCTTTGTTGGGCAATGTTTTAGTTCGTTTACCATAAAGTGCAGAGGCTTGCACGCGGCGGACTGGGGCGCTGGCCGTTATATCCGGTAACTCCATTTACAACAGAGACTTAAACCCTCACTTGCATATGGTTTCCCAGGTGCACTGTTAAGGCATGCGCCCGGAACGTAGGGGGCGAGGCGAGGGGCACCCTTGACGGTCATTTACAGCGCTGAATGCGCATCTCCCAAGAAGACGTCGCGACCCATGGCTTTAATGCCGTTGCTGGTGCTTCTGTTTATCGTCTCTTATAGCATCCTGACCGCACTGGTTTTCGAGCAGGGACGGACCATCGAATCGCAACGCAGTTTAATCCGCGAGATGTTGAAAGACAGCACCCAACTCGCCACCTTAAAAGGCAAACTTGCCCGGGACGACGGCCGGCGAGTTCAGGACAAGGCGTCTGCGGGAGCGGAGCAAAAGACCGCGGATTCCGGCAATACGACGGTCGGGACAAAAGGACCGGACGCGAAAGGCTCGGGCGCAAAAGGGTCAGACAAGGAAACAAAACGACCCGGGAAATCGACGCACAGCACGAAGGAAATTCCTCAGAGGCCGGCCGCGGATTTAGAGGATGTGCGGCGCGCTAACGGCGTGATCTAGTGAATTTGTTTTATCCGAGATTAGTCGGACGTGAATTGTACGCAAGACTGATTTTTATAAAGAAGTTAAGAAAGAAGCGGTTCTGTGAAACGCGGCCCTCTGTGGTGGCCGTGATGAGAGCGAGACCCACTTATGAAGGCGCTGGCCCTAGCCCTAGTCTTGTCTCTTCCTGTCCCTAAGTTGACGCCACCGGTTCAGCTCTCCAGCACTCCCAGCGTGCAAACGGCAAAGAAAAAGGGAGGTCGATGGTATTTCGCTGCGACCGGGCACGCTGTCTATTGCTACGGACCGGTCATGACCGTGCCCCAAGCGGAAGGTGGTTTGGTGAAAGTCGCTACGTTCTGCCGTGGTGATCAAACCATGGTGCCGTTGAAGGATTAAGCTGCGCTCCACTTCCGTACTTTCCATGGATCAATGGCCTTATTCACAACCTTTTGAACCACCAAGGGCACTAAGTACCACGAAGGCTGCCGATTAATTTTCGTGAACCTTTGTGGTCGAACAGTTTCCGCCCGTTGAGCCGCGACGCGGAATTACAATAGCCTGCATGTCCCTCGACGAATACAAACGTAAACGGCGCTTCGAGGAAACGCCCGAGCCTCCGCCGAAACTCGAAAAGCACACGGGGCACCGGTTTGTGGTGCAACGCCACGCCGCAACACGTCTGCACTACGATTTCCGGCTGGAGATGGAAGGCGTACTCAAATCGTGGGCCGTTCCCAAGGGCCCTTCGCTCGATCCTGCCGACAAGCGCCTGGCCATGCAAGTGGAGGATCATCCCGTATCGTATTTCGATTTTGAAGGCACTATCCCTGAAGGCAATTACGGTGCTGGTACGGTGATGGTTTGGGACGTTGGCACATGGGAACCGCTATCGCCGGTGCCAATCCATGGCCAATACGTGGCGGGCACTGAAAAGGAAGCGGCCGCAATGTTGGCGAGCGGCGACCTGAAGTTTCGGTTAAAAGGGAAGCGGCTCAAAGGCGATTTTGCGCTCGTGCATATCAAGGCACGCCGATCCGGAAGCAAAGGCAACGAATGGCTGCTGATCAAGAAGAAAGACGATGAAGTCCTCACGGGATTTGACATCGACACGTACGAGACTTCGATTCTGACCGGACGCACGATGGCGCAGATTGGCGGCGATGAAGGCTCCGCGGAATGGAAGAGCAGCCGACCCGCATCGCGAGGCAGAGTAAAGTCGGCGTGGCTGGCCAACGCCATAGCGCGTGCTGACCAGAAGCGAAAAGCCTTCACCGCGGTGAGCGCCGAGGACGCGGAGAAAAGCAATAGGAAAACCCGAGGGGTACGAAGTCGAGCGAAGGCCGCGGCGGACGCGCCTAAATCCAGAAGCCAAAAATCCCCTAAAAATACCGCGTCCTCTGCGGTTGAGGGTCTGGCTCTCGCCGGCGCGGTAAAGAAACCGATGCCTACGATCATCCACCCTATGCTGGCTACACCGATCGCAAGAGCGTTTGATGGTCCGGAATGGGTGTTTGAGATTAAATGGGACGGATACCGCGCAGTTGCGTTCATCGAAAGCGGGCGCGTGCGGCTGGTCTCGCGCAGTCAGAACGATCTCACTACCCAGTTTCCTGAACTTCTCAGCTTGCCGCAATTCGTGACGGCTGAGCGCGCTATCCTCGACGGTGAGATCGTCGCGCTCGATGAAGAGGGACGCCCGTCGTTCAGCCTGATGCAGCAGCGAACCGGATTTCAGCCCGGGAAGCGCCGCCTGCGGGGACGCGAAGGTGTCCCGATTGTCTACTACGCGTTCGACTTGCTTTACATTGACGGCTTCGACTTGCGCAGAGTTGTGCTGGAGCAACGCAAACAGATACTGCTGGAGCGGATTGTTCCCGGTGGGTTGGTTCATTTTTCGGACCACTATCCGGAAAAGGGTCTCGATCTTTTCGAAGCGGCGAGGCAGCGGGGACTGGAGGGCATCGTCGCCAAGAAACGAAGCGGTACCTATGAAGAAAAGCGCTCGCGCGATTGGCTGAAAATCAAAATCACGCAGCGGCAGGAATGCGTCATAGGAGGCTACACAGATCCTGAGGGCAGCCGAAATTACCTTGGCGCTCTCGTGCTGGGCTTATACGATCGGCAAGGGCGCCTCATTCACGTGGGCCAGGTGGGGACGGGATTCGATCAAAATGCGCTTAAAGAAATGTTCGCTCGCTTGCAGCCGCTCGAAACGAAACAGAACCCGTTTTACGGTGTGATCGGGGGATTGCGGAAGGTTCATTTTGTGCGTCCGGAACTGGTTGCGGAAATCAAATTTACGGAGTGGACTCACGAGACCGCGGATGGCGGGTTGAAGCTGCGGGCGCCTGTTTTCATGGGGCTGAGGGCCGATAAGCCGGCGGCAGAGTGCAGGCTGGAGGAAGCGATCGCGAGCTAGGTGAGCGCATTCGTCGGAGGAGGGTGTTTTCGCGACAAACTGCAGGTCCCTCACTTCGTTCGGGATGACAAAGGGTGAAGAGGCGAGAGGTTACAAGGTAAAGCGTAAAGCAGCGAACCTTTATTGGCGGGGGGCGTAATATCCGCGGCGGGCGCGGACCTGAAGATCCTTTTTCAGCGCTGTGATTTCGATCGAGTGGTAGCGCCCGTCGGCATCCAGATCGGAAGGCTTATAGGAGACGTCGTACTGGCTGCGCAGTTCGTCTTCGATGGCGGCGAAGGAGCGGGTGATGTCCTTCATCTTGTAGGGAAAGAAGGCGCGGCCACCGGTGGCGGATGCTAGATCTTCGAGAACTTTGTCGCCGCGCAGAATCAAGCCACTGTCGTCGGTGGAGATGGCGTAGATGAGAACTTCGGCGCGCTGCGCCATTTCGATGGCCTGGGCGCGCGTGTATTCGCTCTGATTGTCTTCACCGTCGCTGAGAATGACAATCGCTTTTCGAATGGGATGGTCGGATTGTTGGTGCAGAAACTTTTCCTTGCAGGCTTTGTAAATGGCATCGTAAAGCGCCGTGCCGCCGCCGTTGGTCAGGCGCTGCACTCCGGCGGCGAGTAAGGGAAGCTGATCGGTAAAATCCTGGGTCAGCCGACTCTGTTTGTTAAATCCGACGACGAAGGCGCGGTCATAGCCGGGACGAATGACGTGCTGCAGAAAGCCGGTGGCTTCGTCTTTTTCAAATCCGAAACGGCCTTCGACTGAGCCGCTCACGTCCATGAGCAAACCCAACTCTATGGGCAAGTCGGTCTCGCGGCGAAAGTTGAGGATGGATTCTACGGGCTTGTGATCGTCCAGGATGGAGAAGTCCTTCTCGTTTAAATTCCGGACGAATTTGCCGTGGCGATCGGTGGCGATGAATAGTACGTTGACCTCGTCGACGCGCTTCTTGATGGTGAGGATGGGATCGCCAGAGTCGTCGTTGGCGGCAGGCGCGGGGAGAGCGGCGCTGCCGGAACTGGCAATGACAAGAGGATCGATTTGGGCGCGGCCGACCATCGAGGAGCCGAGCACAACTGCGGCAGCGATTGCCAAGATCAAGACTCTAACGAGGCCATCTACGGCAATCTCGAATTTGTAGTGTTTTGCCAATTTTTCGCTTAATTCTTGAATCCGATTTGTCAATCCGGCTTCTACTCTAGCAAGTATCAGACTCTTCACACATATCGATGCACGTCGGGGGCCGAAGAGCTATAAATGCTCCGTCCCATTGACTGTAGGGGTTTGGGGGAACAAGTCCAAGTTACAAAAGGAGTACGCAGAAGGTGGGCGGTTAACTGTAAGCTGGTCAAGGGGTTGGAAATGTCAGAAAGCGAGCCCAGAAAAGTGGGGTCGACCGTTCGAAAGGGTCGCTGGAGTGGGGGTTCCGGGGGTCGCGTCTCGACGGAGAAATCTCAGGGGTATTTTTTCACGGTTGAGCGGCCTTCGTGCAAAAACTTCTGAATATAGGGTTTACCTGCGGACGCGGTACTTTTGAATGGGCTGGCGGTATCGGTGCGAAGAGGGCGGCAGTGATAACCTGAAAATCGATGATTTGAAATCGAAAGTCTGACAATTGAAAGTCTGAAATCGTCGGGATCTATCCCGGCCGGAGCCGCTATATGTACTTTGAGCAGTTTTATCTAACCTGTCTGGCCCATGCGTCATACATGATCGGATCGGAGGGCGAGGCGGCCGTGGTCGATCCCCAACGCGACGTGGATATCTATCTCAAGGCGGCTGAAGAACAGAAGCTGAAGATCCGGCATATCTTCGAAACTCATCTGCACGCGGATTTTGTCTCCGGACATAAAGAACTGGCGGCTCGCACGGGCGCGAAAATTTATATTGGGGCGAAAGCTGACGCCGGGTTTCCGCATGTGGCGTTGAATGACGGCTTCGAAGTGAGAATGGGAGCGGTGCGGATTCGCGCACTGGAGACGCCCGGACACACGGCGGAGAGCGTCTGCCTGGTTGTTATTGATGAGAGCGATGAGAGCGATAAAACTGGTCAGCCCTGTGCGGTTATGACCGGCGACACGTTGTTTATTGGGGATGTGGGACGCCCGGATCTTTCGCGCACGTACACTCCGCGGGAACTTGCGGGGTTGCTGTATGACAGTTTGCACGAGAAGTTGCTGGCGTTGCCGGATGCGGTGAAGGTGTATCCGGCGCACGGGGCTGGTTCACTCTGCGGACGCGCTATGCGCGCGGAGCGCTCGTCTACGATTGGTACGGAGCGGCTTACCAACTATGCGCTGCAGATTCCGAGCCGGGAAGAATTCATGGCGCAGCTGACCACCAATTTGCCGACTCGCCCTGAGTATTTTCTGGAGGATGCTGAAATCAATCGTTCGGGCGCGACTTCGTTGACGGAGTTGCCTCTTCTGCCGGCGCTTTCTCCAATGGAAGTCGGCGCGCTGCTGGGGCGGGATGGAAGCGGCAAAGTCAAAATCAATAGCAACGTGCTCGACGTTCGTCCTGGTGAGGAGTTCGCCGCGGGACATGTGCCGGGGTCGATCAGCATTGCTCTGTCTGGCCAATTTGCTTCCTGGGCGGGAGGCATTTTGGGGATTCATTCCAAGCCGGTGCTGATAGGCGATTCCGAGGCGCAGATTGAGGAAGCCCGGCTGCGGCTGGCTCGGGTCGGCATTGAGGAGTTGCGCGGTTATCTGGCGGGGGGATTGACGGCATGGCGGAAGGCTGGGCTGCCGGTGACGATGACACCGCAGATTTCTCCGGCGGAGTTGAACCAGAAACTTCGCGATGGGAACTGGCGCGCGGCCGACGTAGTCGATGTGCGCCGCGAGGGCGAATGGCAGGCGGGGCACATCGGTGATGTGCAGTGCCGAGAGCTCGATACTTTTCCGCAGGGACTACCGGCCGTCGATCTGGAGCGGCCGGTTGCGGTTCACTGCAAAAGCGGCTACAGGAGCATGATTGCCTGCAGTTTGCTGGAGCGCGCGGGGCATCGCAATGTGGTTAATGTGGTCGGCGGCTTTGATGCGTGGCATGCGGCGGGGCTTCCGGAAGTGGCGGAACAACTTGCCAGGGCGTGATGTTTTGAAGGTGGTGCAATTTGCAAGATCATGAACCACCAAGGGCACGAAGGTACACCAAGGAACCCTAGACTCGACGACTTCGTGTTCCTGGTGATCCAGGGGGCCGCCGTCTCAGTCTCGGCAGACCGCGCCTCACGGCAGAACGAACTCTCTCTACTTGAATGTGGCGGCGTGCGCTCTCGCTAGAAGGACTTCGCGGCGGACCGGAACTTGGGGCAGAGCCGACATCAAGCGGCGCGTGTAGGCGTGGACGGGCGCGGTGAAAATCTGTTCGGTTGGTCCGCATTCGACTATCTGGCCTTCGTGCAGGATGGCGATGCGCTGGCAGATTCCGGCGACCGATGGCAGATCGTGCGAGATGTAGAGGATCGACATTCCGATCTCGCGATTCAGGCTCGCGAAGAGCTCCAGAATTTCGGATTGAGTGATTATGTCGAGAGCGCTGGTGGCTTCGTCGGCGATCAGGAGCGCTGGACGGTGCAGGATGGCCATCGCGATCAGCACTCGTTGCGCCTGGCCGACGCTCAGCTGGGATGCGTGCTTGCTTAGGAAGTCGCCGTTAGTATCAGAGCTCGGCAGGCTAACGCTTTTTAACGCAGACTGGATAGCCACGTTACAGTCTTCAGCTCTGCTAGGCCCGTTGGTGTGGGCGCGCCAGGCTTCGTGTAGTTGGGTGCGGATTTCGAGCGCGGGATTGAGCGAGGCTAGCGGACTCTGAAGCACGAGGCTCAAGGAGCGTCCGCGAAGGTTGCGCAATTCGCGTTCGCGCAGGGTGAGCAGATCGACGCCCTGAAAGAAAATGTTGCCCTCTACGATGGCGCGCTGGCGGCCGAGTAATCCGAGAATGGCCAGCGCCAGCGTGCTCTTGCCCGAACCGCTTTGGCCGACTAGTCCAACGATTTCGCCGCGTGCGATTTCGAGCGAGACGCCGCGGAGGACAGGGGCCTTGCCGGGATAGCGTACGGTTACCTGGGCGGAGAGCAGGCTGGGCGTGGTATCAGGCATCGGCGTCATAGGGCACGTTCCGCAAAAAGTGCGCTTCGCGGTGCGTCTCGGGTCCATCGGGAGAACGGGGCGGCGTCCCTCCGGGACTTGAATCATTGCTTACACTTTCCCAGCGCTGAAGCGCTGGGCTAATCTGGATCGCCCCTCCGGGGCTCAGCTATTGAATCGCGCTCCGGTCCCCGCTCATTGGATCACCTTCCGGTCACTCATCTATCGGCTCGCCCTCGTGGTTGCATTCAGGGTTAGAAGTTCGGCGTTCCAGAATGTTTGTGGATGAAGAATGACCGGGTTCGCACCTTCGACTGCTTTCGAGACAGCGGAAAGCGCATTTTGATTGACCAGGTAAATGATGGGCTCCTGTTCGGCGACGATTTCCTGCACGCGGTCGAAACTTGCTTTGCGTTTCTTGGGATCGGCGGTGGAGGCCTGCGCCTGCATCAGGTGGTCAATCTCGGCTTCCCATGCCGTTGCCGGCGATTTCTGGTGGGGATTCCAGGCGTGATTTTCGGCGGAGCTCATCCAGATGGTCATCTGGCTGTTGGGGTCTAGATCGACGTTGCGAAAGCCGAGCATCGCTGCCTCGTAATTAAACTTCTGCGAAATGCGTTCGATGAGCGAAGGAAAGTCGAGCGTGACCACGTTGACCTTGATGCCAATTTTTCCGAGGTCCTCCTGCACCATGACCGCCATGCGTTCTCTGGCTTTGTTGCCGGCGTTGGTGACGATGGAAAACTCGACGGCGTTGCCGCTTTTATCTAATAACGCTCCGTTTTGCTGATGAAAGCCGTCGGCTTGCAGAAGTTGCAGAGCGGCGTCGGGACGATACGGATCAGCGTTGAGGTTACTGTTAAACCAGATTTTGTTCGCCGGTGAAACCGGGCCAACGGCGGGCTGGGCATGATTGTTGAAGACCACGCGGCTCAGATCGTTGCGATTGATGGCCCGTGAAATCGCACGCCGGAAATTGGCGGAGCGGAACCAGGCACGCTTGTATTCCGGGATGGGGGCGCTCCCAACCTGGTTGAACCACATGAATTCGGAGTCGAGCGAGGGCCCGGCGTCGTGCACAAGCTGCGGTGAACTGGTGGCCAGGCGGTCGAAGTAATCGGTGTCAATGGAGTTGATCAGATCAAGTTCTCCGCGCCTGAAGCGCAGCATTTCGACGTCGCGGTTTGGCTGAATGTCGAGCCTTATGGAATCGAGATAGGGCAAGCGGCGCCCCTGGGCATCTTTCTTCCAGTAATTGGGGTTGCGGCGCAGGAGCACGCTTGATCCGGGTTTGTATTCCGCAACCATGAACGGGCCTAGCACCGCAGCTTCCTTCTTGGGAGAGTGCGCGGACATGATTGCCACCTGATCGAAAAGTTGTTCGACGCCAGCAACTGCGCTGGGGAAAATAACTGCGACCTGGTCGGGGGCGATGATTTTGGTGCTGACGGTTCCGGCCCCGGAACGGAATGCGTCCCCCGTGCTGGAGTGAAGGACGGGGTCCATCAGCCTTTGCATGGTGAAGGCGACGTCATCGGCGGAAAACGGGCTGCCGTCGGAAAATGTGATGCCGCGGCGAAGGTTGAAGGTGATTTGCTTGCCATCCTTGGCTACGTTCCAGGATTCGGCCAGTTCGGGTTGGAGTTCCTGGGTGCGGCGGTTGGAGCGGATGAGAACACCTCCCGTCAGGTAGCGGATGGAGACGGAAGCATCGTCATCGACCAGCGCCGGATCGAAAGTCTTGGGCTCGGAGTGGAGACAGAATCGTAACTCGCCGCCAGTTTGAGCGAAGGCCTGGTGCGATGTAAGAACAAGAAAAATCAACGCCAGAGTAACAATCCATGGAGTACCGGGCGTCCTCGCCCGCCCACTCCAAGCCAAGGCTGGCCGGGCGAGGGCGCCCGGCACTCCACGGAATCGCGGGGAAGTGCAGCGGCGGGCGATCGAATTCGTAAGACTATTCATGCGGTTTCCTCGTTGGACAAGAGCATTTGAAAAGACGTCATCACGATGATCAGCAGAACTAAGGGCACCAACCGCCAGGGTTCATCGCGGAACGAAATCATTCCTTCCAGTTCGCGCAGCAAGCTTCCCCAGGAAGGCAGCGGTTCGGCTACGCCTAGACCGAGGATGCCGAGATTTGCTTCGCTCAAAATAAAGACCGGAATGGAAATCCAGAATTGCGCGTAGAGAACCGGTTTCAGATTGGGCAGAACATGAATCAGAAAAAGCCGCGGACCGTGCGAGCCTGAGGCACGCGCCTGCAGAACAAAATCAGAGTTGCGCAAGGCGTCGGCGCTGGTTGAAAGCACTCGCGCCGATGCGGCCCAGCCGAGCAGTCCGAGGATTAGAAACGTGATTAAAACCGAAACCAATGGAGAGACATTTAACGGCAACACCGCGCGAACCGTGATCAGCAGGAAAAGCCAGGGCAGAGAAAGAAACAGGTCCGTGAATCCTCTAGCGAGGCGGAGCGAGGTCCCGCCAATATATCCAGCCAATCCGCCGACCAGCGCCGCCAATACCGTCGAGACAAAAGCGGCGGCGGGGGCGAGCAACAGCGATATGCGCGTGCCATAAAGAAGACGGGCGAAGCGATCACGGCCGATTTCGTCAGTCCCTAGAAGATGCTGGTGCGAAGGGGGCGCATTGGGAACCTCGCGAAACTGTTTGGCGTAGCCTGCGGGCGCGAGCCAATTCGCGGCGAGCGATACGGCGCACACTGCGAGGACCACGACACACGCTAACTTGCGAGCTGCGCTCATATTGGATTGATGCCAGCGTCTAAGCAGGATTGACGCCGCGTTTAGAGCTCACGAGGCCTCAACATGTAATTCATTACATCGGCCCCCGAGTTAGCGAGCAAGGTTACAAGCGTAACCAGTACGGTCAGGTTTACAAGCAAAGGAAGGTCTCTCGAAAGCGCGGCCTGCCATGCGAGTTGACCGATGCCGGGCAGTCCGCACAACGATTCGACGGGAATGCTGGCGCCTAGAGCAATGCTGACGCTGACGCCGGCGAGCGCTATCATCTGCGGACCGGTGACGGGAAGCACATGCCGGGCCAGTATGCGAATTTCGCCGAGTCCGCGGGCGCGAGCGGCAGTGATATGGGGCATGGCGTAGGCTTTGGAAAGCAAATTCCGCGAATAACGGTAAATTTTGGGGAACACGATCAGGGCGATGGCGAGATATCCCGGAGCGTTGAGGATGACGGAAATCAATGCCAGCACTGCCGCGGGAATGCAGAGGAAAGCGCCGCTCAGAGTGATACCCAGAAATTCATAGGCCGGGAGGGGCCAAAGGCAGGCGCTGAAGGCCAGAGTCGAAGCTAGCATCCACGCCAGTAACAAGCCAATTCCAGCCACGCGCGCGGTGACTGGCCAGCGTTCACGCAGAAGAGTTTGCACAGGTTGCCCGAGCGCGTGAGAGGTGCCGAGATTACCGTGCGCAGCGGCGCGAAGGTAGTCAGCGTAGAAGTAAAGAATGTTGTGTTCGCCGGCCCGGGATGCGCGGAGGGCGCGCACACTTTCGGCACTCAAACCGGGGTCGAGTTCGTGCTCGTCGGAATCGAAACCGGGAGCGAGGCGGACCAGCGTGGCTGAAAGCAGTCCGCCGAGCAATACGAGCGCGATGATTGCCGCCACATGCCGTGCGATTTTATAGAGCAGCATTTTCCGTATAGGTATTTGCTTTTGAGCGCACAACACCTTGTCCCGACAGTCGTTCTGCTCTGAGCAAGGTGGGCCGGGTTGCGTTGTTCAGCGCGAGAATAAGATTCTCCCTTTGTACCGGATGGTAGTTCATTACCGGAGAGTCAGGAACTTACCGACGTAACTGGCGATGCGGACAGACTGAATAACTGCCGAGCTCAAAGCTTCCAGTCCGGCGGCCCTCGGTTGAGGGGAAGTTACTTCGGTGTGACAGTTGATATTGATCACGGACTCGAAATGATCGAGGGTGTGGCAGCATCAATTAGGGGACGTGTCGCAAAAGTGCCCGGACTCGACTCTGTCGTAACGTTCCTCTTTAGCTTTAGCCAACGACACACAAATGCCATCATTGAAAGCTCCGTCAACGGAAAGAACGCCGAAACCCACCACTGAAAGCCGAGCTTATGCTGGCTCCAAGGATGGGGGCGAGGCAGGTCTTACGACCGTTTTGCAGCCATCGGTTTTACCGCCGGGTATACTCGATCGCTTGCAGGACGTGGTCTTTGCCGCTGACCTTCAGGGCACCATCACCAGTTGCAATCAAGGCATAGATCGCTACGGCTTTGTGCCCAAAGATGTGATCGGGCAAGATATCGCGCAACTCTATGGCATTCAGCAACAGACTTTTCTCGCCAGTCATGCTACCGCTATAGTCCTGCAAAAAGGGCGATTTGAGGACGAATTCCAGGGCCACACCAAGTCCGGCCAGGATGTCGGTGTTCATCTTTGTTTGATGCTACTACGTGATTCCGATGGAGCTCCCGCAGGCATTGTAGGATTCTCGATCGATATCAGCGAAAGGAAGATTCCGGAGATTGCTTCTCCGGTTCACGCTCCGGCTGCAAAGGGCGCCGTCCCGCTGGCGCAGCGTCAGATCGACGGTACCCAATTCCTAATTGCCAGCCCGCTTATGCATAAGTTCATGGGTATGGTAGACCGTGTGGCTGGTCACACCGAGACCGTACTTGTGACCGGAGAAACCGGTACTGGCAAGGAGTTGGTGGCACGCACCATCCACGAATCTTCCTATCGGCACAAGAAGGCTTTGGTTGATATCAACTGCGCCGCCCTGCCGGAGCATCTGGTTGAAAGTGAACTGTTCGGGTACGAGAAAGGCGCCTTCAGTGGCGCCGACTCCTCCAAGCCCGGTTTGTTTGAACTGGCCGACAAGAGCACGATTTTTCTCGACGAGATTGGCGAATTGCAACCGCAAATCCAGGTGAAACTGCTGCGCGTGCTGGATGGTGCGCCTTATTACCGTCTTGGCGGGAATCGGAAAATCACCACCGATGTGCGCGTGGTGGCTGCCACGAACCAGGATCTCGATCTGGCGGTGAAAGAAGGACGTTTCCGCAAGGATCTTTTCCACCGTCTGAGCCAATTTCAATTACGCGTTCCACCCTTGCGCGAGCGGCCTGAAGATATAGAGGCGCTGGCGCGTCATTTCCTTTCCCTGAAGGCGGCCGATAAGGTCTTTACCGCGGACGCGCTGGCTGCCCTGCAGGGGCATCCCTGGCCGGGGAATATTCGCGAACTAAGGAATCTGGTGGCCAAACTCGCGATGTCTGCAGAGAAGCAGCAGATCACGGGCGCCGAAGTCGTGGCCGCGCTAGGTGGCGAAGGTCAAAGTGCGACCACAGTCACAAGCCGGGCCTCGGGCGCCGTCCCGCTCGGCAATCTCGAAAACATGGAAGAGCAGATGATCATCCGTGCTCTCGAGCAGACCGGAGGTCATCGCGCGCAGGCCGCCGAGCAACTGGGAATTTCACGCCGTACCCTGAGCCGCAAACTTCGGGAGTATGAGATTGAGACCCGTACCGGAGAAGGTTCGGCCAAGTTGGGCATTATCAGTGAGGAACAGCAGAAGTTCTTTCGTGCCAAAGTCAATCTGTCTGTAACCCTGAAAAATGCGCATGGCAAGGAACTGCAGGTGCATGCCGTCAACCTGAGCACGGGAGGCATGGGGCTGGACGCCGTGAGCGATGCGAGCGGATTTGGAGGACTACTCGACGTCAGCTTTCTGTTGCCCGAGAGCGAAATCGTGGTCCAGGCGAAAGGCCGTTTGGTTTGGGCTGAGGCGGGAGGACGAGCGGGCTTGCGATTTGTCGTAATTGAACCCGCAGTCTTTGTGCAACTGCAGCATTGGACGAATCAGAAAATGAAGGACGAAGGCTGGGAGATCCCTTCCTGAAGGCGCGTGTCGGAGAACTGGAAACCAGCAATTGGGCATCGCGTGAACACACTTCGGTAATCTGTCGTAATACGGCCTTTCGTGAAATTCTCTTGTTGCGTTCAAAGTCAATCGACCGCCAGCGCGACGACAACTCTCGCGGTGCGGAACTCAAGTGAGGTCATTCATGTTGCAGTCTCCGGAACAGAAGTACTCTCCAACTGTCGCGCCCACGAACAATTACACCCCGGTCAAGCCGGCCACCTCACCTGTAGAGCAAGCTACGATCGGGCGCTCGCTTGTCGTCAAAGGTGAAGTCTCCGGTTCGGAAGCGCTTTTCATCGACGGACGCGTCGAAGGCTCCATTAACTTCCCCGACAACCGCGTGACTGTCGGCCGCAATGGAATTGTCGCGGCGAACATAACGGCCAATGAAGTAGTCATCATGGGCAAGGTGCAGGGCAATGTCCAGTGTGCCGATCGGCTCGATATACGCAGCGAAGGGCTGCTTGCCGGCGACGTGATAACGCATCGCATCAGCGTTGAAGAAGGTGCGATCCTCAAAGGCGGGGTCGAAGTGCGCAATCCCGAAAAGAAAGACCAGAAAACGCAGGCGCAAAGTCAGAACAAGCAGGAATCGCAGAAAGCGGCGACTGCGACTGCGACCGCCGGCACCACATAATCGAACCCAGCCTGAATTCGCGATTGAATTCCAGAACGACGATGGAGACACGGCGCTTGCCGAGCTCGGCTCTCCATCGTGTTCTATGGTTAGCGGGATTTTACTTTTTCGGTTTGAAGTCCAGAGCCGCGGAGTTCATGCAGTAGCGCAGTCCGGTCGGCCCAGGCCCATCAGGAAACACGTGACCCAGGTGCGCATCACACCTGGCGCAACGCGCCTCGGTGCGTGCCATGCCGTAGCTCGTGTCGGTGTGTTCGGTGATGTTGTTGCCGTCCGCAGCGGCGAAAAAGCTCGGCCATCCCGTTCCCGAATCAAATTTCGTCTCCGAGCCAAAGAGCAAGGCTCCACAGCACACGCAGTGGTAGGTCCCGTCGTCGTGCTGATTCCAGTACTGGCCAGTAAAAGCACGCTCGGTGCCGCAGGCGCGGGCCACCTGGTACTGCTCCGGGGTGAGCTGCTGCTTCCACTCGGCATCGGTCTTCGCGACTTTGTCCTCAGTCAACTTGTTGGTCGTTGTGATCGGGTCGGTAAGTTTGTCGGTCATGGTTGTATCTCCAAGAGATAGATGTAAAGACGACACGAAAGTTGCAAGCGCGGCCACGAAATCATTGCGGCCAGGTTTCGGAGCAGATCGCTTCGCGCACCGGGTCTTCCACCGAGAGCATTCCAGTCGATCGACGGTCCGGACGGGATCGGCGCGACCGTCATAAAACGGGATCGTCGTAACGGGATCGTCGTAACGGGATCAATGACAAGGGCACCCTGGTTGGCTACTAGGCATAGACGATCAACTCCGGCTTTGTCGCCACGCCCGCAGAGTAATTTTGGATGTATGGAGGCCGCAAACTCCCAATGGTTGGATGGAGACAAGGAGTCTTACAGCTGATGCTAGTGCGCCAAGGGTTGATGCTCACCGAGGAGCAGCCCGATGCCGGCGCGCTTGTGTAACTCCGACAGCAGCGCTTTGGCAGCATTCAAATAGGTAGCGCTCGGATCAGAGGTGTCGGCCCAAACCGCAGTGTATACGATTTTGGCCGCCTCTTTCGCGTCCATATGGAGAGCAGCTTCCATGCGGTCGGCGGTTTGGCGGGCGTCGCCATAGCAGCTATGGCAAACAGCGGCGGGCTCGTTCGCGCCGCTGTGCTGATGCTTGAGAACGCAGTTAAACGCCGCAGGGGCGTTGATCTGGGTGTGGGAAGCGAAGGCCTGCGATTTAAGTTCCTTCAGCAAGCGCTCGCGTTCCTCGTCGAGCGGTGCGCCAGCGATTGGAGCGGCTGCAGCCGGAGCAGGGGAAGGCACACCGGCTTGAATTGGCGAAACACGTTGCGTCGACTTGCAGATTGGACAAGCGCGCATGTCGGCGGGATAGTACCGGTGGCAATGCAAACACGGCAGTCCATAGCCAACGGCTTTTTTCTCCGAGCGAATCTCGGGCGCGGGCGCTGACGCTGGCGGCATATGCCGCTCGGACGTCGACAGTGCTACAGGGTTGACGGACTTTTCCCGAGCTTGCTGAGTGGCGGTGATTTCCATATGAATGAGGGTCCCGGCAGCGCGTGCTGCGCCGCGTTCCTTCTACGATTCTAGATTTGCTGGTGACGGGAAGCGACGAACGTCGGTACATGCCCCACAGTAATGTCCCCTCCGTAGTTGCCGGCCATTTCGAAACTACTTCGTGGCGGTGATGAGGCGTACGACTTCTTGCATACGGGCCCGGTAAACGTTCTGACTGGGATCCATGCGGGAGGCAATTTCGAGCTCCGCGAGAGACTCTTCGTATCGATTAAGGGCCATCAGGCAGATGGCCAGGGAATAGTGATTCTCGGCACTCGGCTGGAGACGGAGGGCCTCGCGAAATTCCTTTTCCGCTTCCTCCATGTGTTCAGTGTTCACAAGAGCCAGACCGAGATAGTGGTGACCGAGGGTGGATTCGGGATTGAGCGTGACCGCTTTGCGCAG
>Ga0302324_100011594_pt1 | contig 18080 bp, 11 predicted proteins | sample Palsa_T0_1_FD_201949 | JGI IMG/M metagenome (GOLD analysis project Ga0302324, IMG submission 201949) | Peat permafrost microbial communities from Stordalen Mire near Abisko, Sweden - Palsa_T0_1 | ecosystem: Environmental > Terrestrial > Soil > Palsa > Peat permafrost | place: Sweden: Abisko... | reverse complement strand
TTCGTCAGAGAAAGGAATGATCGACAGCACGGGCCCGAAGATTTCCTCGCGGGCCACGCGCATGGTGTTGTCAACATCGGCGAAAATGGTGGGCTTTATGAACAGGCCCTTGGCGAGTTCGCCGTCGCGCGCCGGTTCGCCTCCCGCGACGAGGCGCGCGCCTTCCTGTTTGGCAATGGCGATGTATTCGAGGATGCGCCGAAACTGCGGTTCGTTGGCGGCCGTGCCCATCTCGGTGCCCGGGTTTCGGGGATCGCCCAGAACGATCTTCTTGGCGCGTTCCGCGAGCTGCTCGATCATCTGCTGGTAGACCGGACGCTGGACGAGGAGACGCGAACCCGCGATGCAGGTCTGGCCGGTCGCGCCGAAAATGCCGGCGAGCGCGCCCACCAGCGCCTTTTCGATGTCGGCATCCGCGAAGACGATGTTGGGGGACTTGCCGCCGAGCTCCAGGGTCACCGGGCGGAGGTTGCGGCCCGCCATGGCGGCAATCTCGCGTCCGACCGCCGGGCTGCCGGTAAAGCTCACCTTGTCGATGCCGGAGGAGCCCACGAGCGCTTTGCCGACCGCCGCGTCGCCTGTGACCACGTTGATCACGCCCGGCGGGAAGCCTGCCTCCTCGACCAGCTTGCAGAACTCCAGCGTGGTTGCGGATGCGTGTTCGGAAGGTTTGACCACCACGCAATTGCCGGCGGCCAGAGCCGCAGGAAGTTTGTTGGCCAACAGCGCGATCGGGGAATTCCAGGCAGTGATGGCGGCCACCACGCCGTAAGGTTCACGCAGGGCGAAATCCATCACGCCGCGCTGGTCGAGCGGGATCACGGTCCCCCAGATCTTGTCGGCATAGCCGGCGAAGAAGCGGTAGATGCGCGCTGCATAGCTCATCTGCGAGCGCGTCTCGCGGATCACCTTGCCGTTGTCGGTGGTCTCCAACAGCGCCATGCGATCCGCATTCGATTCTAGCAGGTCCGCGAGCCGGTTGATGAGCTTCGCCCGCTCGAGACCCGAGGTGTGACGCCATCCCGTCTCGTAGGCGCGCCGCGCGGCCGCAATTGCCGACTCGACGTCCGCATCCGTCGCCACCGGAACGGATGCCCAAATCTCCTGGTTGAACGGATTGACGGCCGGCATGGTCGCGCCGTTCGAGCTATCGCGCCACTGACCATCGATGAATAACCGATACTCGTCCATCAAGTACGCCTCCCTCGTCGCCAACGATGGCGGCGCCACTTGACGAATTTTCTCACGCGCGAACATACTGTCAACAGTTAACGCTAATTGGTGCACGCCGTGAGCACGATGCGACAGCAGCCTGAATCGCGGAGCCGCAAGCTGGCGAGCTTCACCGCGGAGTTGCGCCTGGCCGACGTGCCTGCGCCGATCCGCGATCGCGCCAAGCTGCACATCCTCGACGGCCTGGGCCTTGGATTTGCATCCAATAGCTACGACTACGCGCGATGCGCGGTGGCCGGCGTGGCCGCGATGGCGAGTGCCGGCAGGTGTTCCGTGCTCGGCCGCGAAGAGCGCTTCGAGGTGCGCGACGCCGCGCTCATCAATGGCATTCTCATTCATGGACTGGATTTCGATGACACGCATCTGGCCAGCATCGTGCACCCCACGTGCACGAGCCTGCCGTGCGCCTTATCGCTCGCCGAGTCGCTCGGTGCGTCCGGCGATGCGCTGCTAACCGCCTATCTGGCGGGTGCCGAGACCGCGATTCGCATCGGCGGCGCCGTGAAAGGCGGCTTCCACCACGTCGGCTATCACGCGACCGGCCTCGTCGCCCATTTCGCCTCGGCGATCGCCGCCGGCAAGCTGCTCGGGCTCGACGAGGAACAACTCGTCGCCGCGCAAGGAATCGCGGGCAGTACTGCCTCGGGGATTCAAGTCTTCCTGGAGGAAGGAGCGTGGACGAAGCGTTTCCATCCAGGCTGGGCGGCGGTCGCGGGTATCACGGCAGCGCGGCTGGCCCAACATGGGTTCGTCGGCCCATCACGCCCCTATGAAGGAAAGTTCGGTCTCTTCGAGACTCATCTTCAAGGCAACGCGGAACACGTCGACCTCGAGGAGCTGACCTCGGAATTGGGCGACGTTTGGCGATTCGGCGACACCGCGCTCAAGCCGTATCCGGTCTGCCATTTCATCCACGGGTGCGCCGACGCTGCGATCGAATTGCACCGCCAAGTCGCGTCGGAAGAAATCGCAACGGTGGAGGCCTTGCTGCCGCAGCCCACCTTGCACATCATCGCCGAGCCCGCGGAACTAAAAGAGCGTCCGAGCACCGACTACGACGCCAAGTTCAGCGCCCAGTTCGTGATCGCGACGTGTTTGCTGAAAGGCCGCTTCTCCTTGGCGGATCTGCAGCCGCAGGCGCTCGCCGATCCGAAAGTGCGCGCCCTCGCGCTCAAGGTGCGTTGTCTGCCGGACCCGAACACGGCATTTCCGACCTACTTCTCCGGCGGCGTGGAGGTCACGCTGCGAGACGGCCGCTCGTTGCGGCATTACGTGAAGATCAACAGCGGTGCAGGCGAGCGCGCCATGCGGCCCGAGGACGTCGTCGCGAAATTCATGGCCTCGGCAACGCTCTCGATTCCGGCTCGCCAGGCTGAGCGGATCCGCGAGGCGGTCCTCGCCTTGGAGGATGTGACCGCGGAGGAACTGACGGCGCTGCTGCGACACGGTGGTTGATTCGGCGCTGCGGCCGCCCATGGGCCGTCGCGCCGCGACGCGTTAGAGAATCGCATTGAGATGCTGCACCACTGATTTGACGGCTGGATCGACCACCAGCCCTTCATGGCCGCAATGTATGCGAATCACCTCGATGCGGCCGGCCACCAGGTTCTTCCAGCCATTGAATCCATCGAGCCGCGGTTGATAGGCCCACTGCTCGAAGCCATCGCTCTTGAAGAGGACGACGCGCCCGGAAAATGGCTTGAACCTTCGCTGTTTGGCGTTCCGTGTGAGGGCATGCTTGAGGTCGCGATCCCGCCGGGTCACCCAGCGATGCAATTCGTATCTGTAGAGATTCAGCAGTTTGCGCCGGGCGGTCGTCAGCATAGTGCCGGAGCGTATCATCATGAGAATGCGAGGCAGCCAGCTCTGCAACCTGAAAGACTTCGACTGGCGATACGCGTCCAGCAGAATCAACAGCACCTCTTCGCCTGAGTCTTCGAGCCGCCTGGCCAACTCGAACGCTTCCGAACCGCCGAAGGAATAGCCGCAGAGTCGATACGGCCCGCGTGGCTGGACGCAGCGGAGCTCCCGTTCGTAACTCTCCATCCGAGAATTGAGCGATTCCCGGATATCCGCGTTCTCTGCGACTGTAGTTTCGACTTGCAATCCATAAATCGGCAGCGAGGGCTCTATGAAGCGAACTATGTTCAGATAGTCATCCAAATTCCCGTTGAAACCGTTCAGGAAAAATAAAGGATCGCGATCGACGCCTTCGTTCAGTTGAACCAGATGTTTCCAGGTCTCATCGATTCGCTTGCGGCTCACCAGTGCCGCCAGCTGCGCCGGGGTGGGCGCTTGAAACAACCAAGCCATGATGGGCGGTCGCCCGATCTTGGCGCGCATGGCCGCAAGCACCTTCAATAACAACAAGGAGTGTCCGCCGAGATCGAAGAAATTATCGTTTCGGCCGATCCTTGGCACTTTCAGCAAGTCCTCGAAGATGCCGGCGATGATGGTCTCTATCTCCCCGCGCGGTGCCTCGTATTGCGCGCTCGCCACGGAGTTCTGATCCGGCGCCGGCAGTGCCTCGCGATCGAGCTTGCCGTTGGCGGTGAGCGGAAAAGCCGCCAGCCTGACAAAGGCGCTCGGTATCATGTACTCCGGCAGCACCGCCTGCAGATGCGTGCGCAACGTCTCTGCGCACAGAGGGATCTGCGCGTCGGCCGGCTTGTCGGGAATCACATAGGCCACCAGGCGCTTCTCGCCCGCCCCCTCATCGCGCGCCACGACCAACGCCTCCTTGAGCTGCGGATGCCGGCGCAGCTGCACCTCGATCTCGCCCAATTCGATCCGAAAGCCGCGAATCTTCACCTGCTGATCATTGCGCCCGAGGTACTCAAGGGCGCCGTCCGCGCGCCGCCGCGCCAGATCCCCGGTTCGGTACATGCGCGCGGGCGCAGCGCCGCTGAACGGATCATCGAGGAAGCGCTCGGCGGTGAGCTGCGCCCGATTCAGATATCCGCGCGCCACCCCGGCGCCCGACACGTAAATCTCGCCGCGCACCCCGAGCGGTACCGGCTGGCGGTGGCGGTCCAACAGATACATCTTCAAATCCGCAATGGGATTGCCTATCAGGCTGCTGCGTTCCGAATTGACGTCCTCTTCGCTGAGCGCACGATAGCTCACGTGCACCGTCGTCTCGGTGATCCCGTACATGTTCACCAGCTGCGGCTGGTGCACTTCGTGGCGCTTCAGCCAGGGCTTTAAGCTGCGAAACTCCAACGCTTCGCCGCCAAAGATCACCACCCGCAGCGCATGCCGTTGCGTGCTCTGGGCCTGCGCATCGATAAAGCGCGCAAAGGCGCTCGGGGTCTGGTTGAGCACGGTCACCCCCTGCTCGCACACCAGACGATAAAACTCCGGCGCCGAGCGCGCCGTCAAATGCGGCACCACCACCAGCCGTCCGCCGTACAGCAATGCGCCCCACAGCTCCCACACCGAGAAGTCAAAGGCAAAGGAGTGAAACAAAGTCCACACGTCGCGCTCGTTGAAGTGAAACCACGCTTGCGTCGTGCTAAAGAGCCGCGTGACGTTGCCGTGTTCGACCATTACCCCTTTCGGATGGCCCGTCGAGCCCGAGGTATAGATCACATAGGCCAGATGATGCGCGCCTAGCTCCCCCCGCTCTGTGTCCAGGTTCTCCGCGGAGCAGCGCGCGATCTCACGCCACTCGCTATCCAGGGCTACGACCCCGACACTCGTCGCGGGCAAGCGCGCCCTGAGCGGCTCCTGGATCAGCAGCACCCGCGGCGCCGCATCCTCCAGCAGGTAGGCCAGCCGCTCGGCCGAGGAGCTCGGATCCATCGGCACATACGCCCCGCCCGCCTTCAGGATCCCGAGCAGCCCCAGCACCATCTGCAGGCTGCGTTCCACACAGATCCCCACCCGCTGATCCGCGCCCACTCCGCGCTCCCTCAAGTAGCGCGCCAGCTGATTAGCCCTGCCATTGAGCTGGGCGTACGTCAGCGACTCCCCCTCATACATTACTGCCAGCGCATCCGGGGTGCGCCTCGCCTGGGCCTCGAACCACTCGTGGATCAGGCCTGACTTGCCATGCACCGCCGGCGCCTCATTGAAGCGCACCAACAACTGCTCGCGTTGCGCCGCGGATAAGAGGTTCAACTCGCTGATGCGCTGCCGATCATCCGCCACCATGGCCTCCAGCAGGCACAGCAGGTGGCCGCTCATGCGCTCGATCGTCGGCCGATCGAACAGATCCGTGGCGTACTCCAACACCCCCTCGACGGCATCTCCCGAGTCGCGCAGCGAAAGACTCAGGTCGAATTTGGCGCCGCTCAGCGGCAGATCGAACTTGGTCACGCTGAGGCCCGGCAGGCTCAGCACGCGCTCTCCCGGGGCGTTGTCGAAGGCCAACGCGACTTGGAAGATCGGGTTGTAGCTCAAACTGCGCGGCGGTTGGAGCACCTCGACGACTTGCGCGAAGGGGATGTCCTGATTGGCGTAGGCCTGCAGCGTGTTGTCTTTGATATGCGCCAACAATTCGGCAACGGTGGGGTCGCAGTCCAGGCGCACGCGCAAGGCCAAAGTGTTGGAGAAGAAGCCGATCAGGGACTCAAGTTCGCTGCGCCGCCGGTTGGCCACAGGCACCCCTATGACCAGATCACTCTCCCCACTGAACCGGCTCAAGCATGCCGCCCAGCCGGCCAGCAGGGTCATGAAGAGAGTCACCTCGCGACGCTGGCTCAGTCGGCGCAGTCCCAAGACGAGTGCGCCAGGCAGTCTCAGTTCCACGTGAGCACCTGCGTAGCTCTGTATTCCCGGGCGCGGCCGGTCGGTGGGCAAAGCCAGCAGGTCCGGCGCACCCGCCAGTTGGGACTTCCAGAACTCGATCTGCGCCTGCAATGCCTCGCCTTGCAGCCACTGCCGTTGCCAAACTGCGTAATCGGCATATTGGATCTGCAGCGCTGGTAGCGGGCTGGGCCGACCTTGACTGAAGGCGCCGTAAAGCGCGGCGATCTCCCGCACCATGACGCCGCTGGACCAACCATCCGAGACGATATGGTGTTGCGTGATCAGCAACAGATGATCTTCTTGCCCGAGCTGCAGCAGTTGGCCGCGTATCAGCGGACCGGACGAGAGATCGAACGGCTCGCCGGCTTCGCAGGCGCTGATCTCCTCGATGCGCCTTTGCCGAGTTGCAGCCGGTAAGCCGCTCAGGTCATGCTCGATGAGACAAAAGCCTACATCGGCGCGCGCAATCTGCTGCAGTGGTTCATCATCGCGGACGGCGAAACTCGTGCGCAGCACCTCATGGCGGGCAACTAGAGCATCGAGCGCAGCCTGCAGGGCATCCCTGTGCAATTCTCCCTGCAGCCGCAACCCCGTCGGAATGTGATAGGCCGCGCCCGCGGCGGGATCAAGCTGCTGCAAAAACCATAGACGTTGCTGCGACCATGAAGCCGGCAGCGCCCGGCTGCGATCGACGCTTACCAATGGGGGCACGGCCTCCGCCGCAGCATGCGCGAACCTGCCCCGCGCATCGTTCTTTGCCGTGCCCAAGCGCTTGGCCAATAGCGATCGTTGTGCGGTGGTCAATCTCGCGAGTCGCTGCCTCACATCCTTATGTTCTTGACTCATATCGCAGGCGGACCGGCCTCGTTCAATAGGCTGGCCCGTTCCTCCTCCGGCAGTTCAGCGAGCGCTCTAGCCAGTTGATCGATTTCCCGAACCGCGATCAACTCGTCCAACACCGCACCGAGCAGCGCGGGCGTCGGCTGCCTGAACAGCAGCGAGACGGGCAATTCCAGCGCCATTAGCTGCTCCAGACGGACCAGCACCTGCATGGCACGCAGCGAGTCGCCGCCCAACGCAAAGAAGTTGTCGTCGCGTCCGACCTGCCCGACCCTCAACACCGCCTCGAAGCTCTCAGCGACTTGCCTTTCCGAATCGGTCAGCGGGCTTTCGTAGCGCACGGTGAGCGCGGCCGCGAGGCGCTCGGCCATGCCGATTCGCTGAATCTTCCCGCTCGATCCTTTCGGCAGGTCATCAACGACTATGATCCGGCTCGGCACCTTGAACGCGGCAAGGCGATCGAGCGTGAATGCACGCAGTTCTGCTTCGCTGACGTCGGTCCGCAGCACGACGGCTGCAACGATGTCTTCGCCCAGGGAAGGATGGGCTATCGGAAAAGCCACGGCCTGGCGAACCGCAGGGTGCGACAGCAACGTTTCGTCGATTTCTCGCGGCGCGATTTTCTCGCCGCCCCGATTGATCAGTTCCTTCAGCCGGCCGGTGATGAACAAATAGCCGTCCGCGTCGAAGTAACCCTGGTCTCCTGTCCTGAACCATTCGCCGTGGTATGCCGTTGCGTTGGCGGCGGTATTGCCTTCGTACCCGCGCGTTACGTTGCCGCCTGCCACGGCCACCTCCCCGATGCGGCCGGCATCGAGCGGGGCGCCCGCATCGTCGAGAATTGCGATTCGCGGACCCGCGGGCAAGCCAACCGAACCCGCCTTGCGCATCCCCGGAGGCAGGGGGTTGCTGGCCATTTGATGGGCGGCCTCCGTCATTCCGTACGAGTCGATCACAGGAATGCCCAGGATGTTCTCCAGCCCGGCCGCGACGGAGAACGGCAACGGCGCCGACGACGAGCGGATGAGGCGCAGCGAGCATGGACCCAACCCTTGGTCGCGCGCGATATCCAATATCGCTTGGAGGAATGTCGGCGCGGCGGACAACCAGGTCGGTTTCCACGCTTCGAGCCAGCGTGGAAACTGATCGATGCGAGGGTCGGAAACACAGACACAGCTTCCACCCGCGCCAAGTGCCGCCAGCAGACACGCCAGGCCGTGAATGTGGAAGAGCGGCATGATCGACAGACTGACGTCTTCTTCCCGCAATCGCAATGTGGCCGCTATGTTGTGGGCGGACTCGCACAGGTTCGCGTGAGTCAATGGCACCTTCTTCGGGCGAGAGGTGGTTCCGGAGGTGTGCAGGATGAGGGCCAAGTCGTCGGCATTGGCGCCGAGGTCGCCGCGCGAATTCTTCCCGCCGCGGCAGTGCGCTCCAAATTCGACAATTCCAAAATCGACAATGGAGATGCCCAATTCCCGTGCTGCCGAACGTGCCGGAAGGCTGCCATCCGGCGGCAGAATCAAGACCCGTGCCGATAGATCCTGAAGATGAAAGGAAAGTTCTTCGCGCGAGCAGGCGGGATTGAGCGGAGCAGCGATGCCGCATGTCGCCGCGGCGAGGAAGGCGAGCGCGGCCTCAGGTCCCGGCGGCAAGGCAATGGCGATTCGGTCCTCTCGCCCAATCCCTGAATCAGCGAGCGCGCGTGCCTTCGCCGCCACGTGTGCAAGCAGGTCAGCGTGCGAGAGCGGCATGCCCTGTTCGCTCCATAGCGCCGGCCTCGAGGCAAACCTCGCCGCGTTGCGTGTGAGCATCGCGCCGATGGAAGTTGGGTCTTCGGAACTCATTTAGCCATTGGCTTGCACGCCAGCGTTGCGAGAGAGACTAACACAGCGCAATCAACGAACTTATGATTCGAGTTGGACATAATATATCGCAGATCAGGGACAGCATCTCAACAGCAGCACCGCGACGAGAGTAAAGAAATCTCCAATTCGAGCGATATCCTGGGAGATCGGCTTCAAAGAGGGCGAGGTGATGGTGCTACGCGCACGCGCGCTATTGATCGGATTCGTCGCCCTGTCGGCCGCATGGCCCGGCGCTGCACGGCCGGCCGATTCCGTGGCCAATTTCACCGGATTGCCCGCTTATCCGAACCTGACCAGCGCAGCCATGGAGAGAATGCTCAAGACCGAGACCTTTGGCCGATGGTGCGCGCGCTTCACGGCGGAAACCTCGGATTCCCTTTCGACCGTCGAAGCCTGGTACCGCAAAGCGCTGATCCGGGCGAGTGAAACCGATTTGACACAGGACGATCAGTACAGGATTCATCCGAAATTGGCGGGCATCAAACTGGCGCTGGGAATCGACTATGTCGCGGTTTACCGAGCCCCTAATCAGGAAACCACCATCGAGCTGCATCGCTGCAGTTGGAGTCATTGAGCCGACGGATCGCAAGCAGCGAATCCGAGACTCAGTAGCAGGTATCGCCAGCATCACTTGATGCATAAATGAACATACTGGAAATGCGGCGCGTATCGAACGCTGCTGCGAGGTGAGCATGGCCAAGAAGAAATCAGTCGTTCCACGCACGGTGTCCCCGAGCGGCGCCGCCGTGTGCACGTCCATCTGCGCGCTGGATCGAACCCGGCGCTACGAACTTGCGGTCGAAGCATTCTGTCAGCTGTCGAGCGAGGTTTTGCAGCGTGCGATCAGAAAGGACGATGCAGCACCGGCGTTCTTGATCCAACAATACTGGAGCTTCAGCTATGGTGCTTGGGGCGAACCCGCTCCCGAGATCGTTGCCTCGAGGCCCACGCGCATGAATATGGGCAAGTTGCTGTGGCTGTGCCTGACCCGGGTCATCGAACTGACGGACGACCTGGTGAGGCGCAAGCAGCACGGAAACTGGCAGCTGGTGCGCGACGTGATCATCGCCTGGCGAGACGCGTGGGGCGACGATGAGACCGCCAAATACGCTCAGGCGCGTTTCAGCACGCTGACGGGATTGTCGAGGGGGAGCGAAGAGCGGATCACGTTCATGAACGCCGCATTGATAAAGGCGCTCTCCGAAATCCAGGCCTAGGGCGTTTTACATCGCCGAACGTTTGTATGCGGCGGGGAGAATTCCGGTGGCCGTGGAAACGAAATCAACCTGGAGCCGGTCGGTCCGCGGATCATATTGAATGTACGCTTCCTGGAAGTGGGGGTTTTCCAGTGCGTCATCAACGAGGCGAGTTCCCGATCCCGATGAGCCCGGAACGATGGCCTTGCTCGATAATTCGGCACGCACGCAGTTTTTTACTTGCGTGTAGAAGTGGTCGCAGGCATGCGTCAACGCGGCATCGTCGTCGGGCGCCTCGAAGGAACTCTCGCCCTCGGGTCCCGGAATCGGAGTCAAGCGCGGAACGCCTATTCTCTGCTCCATGAATACGAGACTATATTTTCTCATTGCGCACCTACGTTAATTCAAGCGCAGAACCGCACGAGTGACGTAAGTCACATTTCTTGATGCGGCAACGCGATGAGCACTCGAGGGGCGCCGGTGCGCCTGCGGCTCAGGGTGTCTCGAGCAAGGCCACGACGGCGGCGCGTGCGGCCGGTGCGTGCAGCGGAAGGGCGAGCACATCGCAAGGGCGTGCCCACTGCAGCGCGAAGCGCGCCGCCTCGTACTCGCTGCCCTGCATCGACAGCGCGGAGTCCGGCAACCCGAGGCGCTTAAGCTCGCGGCGGATGATGTTGGGTATCTCGCCAGGCAGGCGCCCGCGCAATTGAGCTTCGTTTTCCTTGACGACGACCAGGTCCGGCCGGAACTCGGCGGCCACTCGTGCCAGCGCTTCGATGTCCCTGTCCTTGCGGTTGCCGGCGTGACCCAGCAACAAGCCGAGACGTCCTCGCCCGCGGCGTAAACCATCGGCCACCACCAACAACCCGCGCAGGCCATCGGGATTATGGGCGTAATCGACGAGCACGCGTACGCCGCCGACATCGTAGCGCATCATGCGGCCGGGATTGTCGCGGGCCGTTCCACCGAATCGTGCGAACACGTCCGCGATCGTCGGGACGGAAATGCCGAGTGCGGCCGCTGCCAGCGCCGCGGCTGCCAAATTGGCTATGTTGTAAGCGGCGAGGCCGCCGATCGACAGCGGCATCGCACTTATCGAGCCAAGATCGCGAGATTCGCCGCGGCAGCTCAGCCGCAGCCGATCTTGCTGCACTCCGCAGGTCCAGCCGCCCTGCAACCTATGTTCGCGCAACAATGCCGCATCATCATCCAGCGCGAACCAACCCAGCGGTGGAATACGGCCAAAGCGCTGCGCAAGCGTATCCGCTTGGCAGCGCAGCACGGCATCATCGGCATTGAGCACCAGTAATCCAGTGGGACGCACAATTGCCGCGACGCTCAACTTGACGTCCGCCAGCCCCTCGAGGTCGTCGATGCCATATTCGCCGAAATGATCCGAACTGATGTTGGTTACCACCGCCGTATCGGCGTGCGAGACGGCGACGCCGCGGCGCAGGATTCCGCCGCGCGCCGTCTCGAGAATGGCTGCCTGGGTCTTGGCTGCACGCATGACCAGCCGCGCGCCGGCAGGTCCCGAATAGTCCCCGCTGGCCAACGCTTCGTCATCGATGAACACACCGTCAGTGCAGTTGTAGCCGGTGTGCCAGCCGTGGGCGCGCGCGCACGCGGCCAGCAGGCGAACCGTCGTGGTTTTTCCATTGGAGCCGGTCACGATCGCCGTCGGTACCGAGGACAATTGCTGCCAGGGTACGACACGAGGGTCGGGCAGAGCGGAGAGCGCGTAGCTACGGCCGCCGGCGCCGTAACCCAATGTCAGTTCCGTTTCGTCGGCCGTGTAGGGCAGCGCTCTTGCAGCCGCTGCATCGAGCAGCGCCCGCAGCGCAGGATTCGCCTGCATGGCTTGGAGTTTCCCGAAGCGTGCGAATGCGGCCTCTTCCTCGATCACCGGCGCCGTCACCGCCTCCGGTTCGGCCTCTGCCAGTGCCTGCTCGAGGAGACTTCGACGTGTTGGATCGAAGGCCGCGAGCGTGGCGCATACCGCCCACTCGTTGACTTCGGTTGCCAGGAACAACTGGTCGCTGGGCGCGGAGATTGCCAGCAGCACGCCGCCCGCGTGCTTTCGTACGGCGATCTTCATGTCGGGCCATGCAAGCTGTTCAGCAGCACGCTCGACGCGCGCACGCCAGCCCGCCAGCCACGCGCCGTCCGGAGGCGGAGCCACGACGTCCAGAACCGCGCCGGGCTCGGCAAAGAACAAATTGCTGCCGGTCAGGCGCCTGGAATCTTCGAACGGCAGGGCTGGCGGCGTGCTCAGTCTTCGCCCTCCGGCGCCAATCGAACGCCGCGTTCATCGCGGATCAAGCCGTCGAGATCGATGTCCAGAACGCCGGGCGCCGGCTCGAGGACAGCCGGCTGGCGCGTCTCGGCGCGCGGCTCCGATTTCGGCGCAGGCACGTCAGGCCGGCCCGCGGGCGCACTGACCGGCTTGAATTTCGTGATTTGTTTCCACGACCGCGTCAAGGCGTCGGCGAAGATGAGCAACAGGTCACCCTGCTCCCCCATGCGCAGCGCCGCTTCGATCGCCTCCTGTTCGTCCGGGATGATCGAGATCAGCGCATCGCTCACCCCCGCGGCACGCAGTGCCTCGGCCTGAATTCGCGGCACTTCATCCTGCGCCCGCTGGCGCAAGTTGTCGTCGCGCCGGCAGATGTAGTGATCGAAGCGGCCGGCGACCGCCTTGGCGATTGCCACCAGGTCCTCATCGCGCCGATCCCCCGGCCCGGCGAGCACCACGATGCGTCTGCCCGTCACGTCGAGCCGCGCAGCCAAATCGGCCATCATCCCCACGGCGTGCGCGTTGTGACCATAGTCGAACAATACTTTGAAGGGGTGTTCGTTGAAGACGTTCATGCGCCCCGGCGCCTGGAAAAACGTGGAGTCGAAGGTGCGCAAACCCTGGCGAATCGCGTCGAGCTTTACCCCCAATGAAAACGCCATGGCCGCGGCGAACATCGCGTTCTGCACGTTGTGCGTCGCCCGCCCCTCCAGCGTAGCCGGTATCAGGTGGGTCCAAAGCAGTGGAATGTGACCGCCGCGATCGTACAGGGTGATCATTTGACCGTTGACACCGGCTTCGAGCGCGCAGGCGCGCCCGCCCGCGCGAATGTGTGCGCGCACCAAATGGTGGTGCGGATTCATCGTCACATAGCAGATGTGCTTCGCTTCCGTATGGCCCGCCATCTTCAGGACCAATGGATCGTCGGCGTTCAGCACCGCGCAGTCGGTTGCCACCTCGACGACGATGCGCTTCAGTTCGCTCAGTTGTTCGAGCGTATCGATTCCCTTGAGCCCAAGATGATCGGCCTGGACGTTGAGCACGCCGCCGACATTGACTTCATTGACGCCCATGCCGGCACGCAGCAGGCCGCCGCGCGCGGTTTCGAGAATGGCAATGTCGATCTGAGGATCGGCGAGAACCATGCGTGCGGAGACCGGGCCGGTCATGTCCCCTTGCACCGTGCGCTGGCCGTCTATGTAGACGCCATCGGTGGTCGTCAGTCCGGGCGTAAAGCCCGCCATCTTCGTGACGTGGGCCAACATGCGCGCCGTCGTGGTCTTGCCGTTGGTGCCGGTGATGGCGGCTATCGGCACTCTGACCATGGCGCCTGCGGGAAACAACATATCGATGACCGGCGTGGCGACGTCGCGCGCCGTGCCCTCGCTGGGCGCCACATGCATGCGGAAGCCGGGCGCGGCATTCACCTCACAAATTCCGCCGCCGATGCTGCGATAACTCTCCGTAATATCCTTGGAGAGAAAATCCACGCCGCCGACGTCGAGGCCGATCGCCCGGACCGCACGCTCGGCCATTTCGCGATTGTCGGGATGAATGATGTCGGTCACATCGGTGGCGGTGCCCCCCGTGGAGAGATTGGCGGTCGATCGCAGGAACACGACCCGGCCTTCGGCGGGCACGGAGTCCGCCTGCAGTTCGGCACGCTCGAGCATCTTTTGCGCCTGTGCATCGAGTTCGAGGCGCGTGAGCACTTTCTCGTGCCCGACGCCGCGGCGCGGATCCCTGTTCACGATCTCCACCAATTGCGCAACGCTGTGCTTGCCGTCGCCGACGACATGTCCGGGCGTGCGCCGCGTCGCCGCCACGAGCGTGCCGTTGACCACCAGCAGCCGATGATCGTCGCCCTCGAGAAAGGTCTCGACGATGACCGACCGGGAATGTTCGCGAGCGGCCGCAAAACCTTGGGCGACTTCGGCGTCGGTGGTGAGCCGAATCGAGATGCCGCGGCCGTGATTGCCGTTGTACGGCTTGGTGACCACCGGAAAACCGATGCGCTGAGCCGCGCGTATCGCCTGCCTCTCGCTCTGCACCAGTTCTTGGCGCGGGACCGGCAGGCCCAGTGTTGCGAGTATTTTGTTGGTTTCTTCCTTGTCGCTCGCCAGTTCCACCGCGATGTGCGAGGTACTGCTGGTCACGGTCGCTTGTATGCGTTGTTGATACCTGCCGTGTCCCAACTGCACCAGCGATTGATCGTTGAGTCTGAGCCAAGGGATGCCGCGCTGTTCGGCCGAGCGCACCAGCGAAGCGGTCGATGGGCCGAGTGCCCGACGCTGGGCGAATCGAATGAATTCATCGCGCGCCTCCTGCCAGTCCCAGTCCTCGGGAACCGAATCGGGCGGGCGCAGCGGCGCCGGCAGCAGGGAACACAACAACCGCAACCCCAGTTCGCCCGCGGCGATGCCCTCGTCGCGTTGCGCGTACTCGTAGACGACCGTGTAGACGCCGGCCTCCCCGGCGCTGCGCGTCTTGCCGAAGGTGACTTCCTCGCCCGCGATATTCTGCAATTCGATGGCGACGTGTTCCAGTACGTGGCCGAGCCATGTACCGTCGTCTTCGCGCATGCGCCGCAAGAATCCGCCCGGCACCTGGTAAGAGCACCCGTGTTCGGCCAGACCGGGCAGGGCTGCCGCGAGCGCATCGACGAACCCGGCGCCGAGCCGACCGGTCGGCCAGGCTTCGAGTTGCCCCAGATCGAGGTCGAGGCGTATGACCGGGAAGCGAGCGTACAAAGAAGGCCCTACATATACAGAACGATCCAGGATGCGCATGGCGAGGCTCCGCAGGCCGACGGGTAACTATTGCTTTGCGCTGACGAGGCTGCCCGGCGATGCCAGCCGCGTGTGTAGGTTGAAGGTTGCGCCCTCGACCAAGATGTGGACTCGCAAACCGAGCACACTCACCGGCTGACCCTCACCGACCTCGCCGATCGACGAGTAGCTCACTTCGGAGGAATCCACGATGGTGACACCGCCGCTGCCGTGTACTTCGAGCCTCTCGTCCGGTCCGATGAATGCCGCCGTGTCCTCGTCGAGGCCGATGCCGATTGCAAACGGGTTGTAGGCGAGGGCGGTGATCAACCTGCCGAGCCGGTCGCGCTGGCGGAAGTGCTGATCGATGATGAAACGATTCGTGAGGCCCAATCCCGGCGCGAGACGCACGCTGCCCGAGATCACGGCGGAGCCCTCATCGCCGAAGGCGATCATGTGCTCGCTCAGGATGCTGGCCCCGGCGCTGGTTCCTCCGACGGTGACCCCATGTGCGTTGCGCACGCGGATCAGTTTCGCCACGGGGGTACCGCCCAGCAGCGTCGTGAGACGCAGCTGATTTCCGCCCGTGAAGAAAATGCCGCTGGCCTCCTCGAGACGGCGCAGCCGACCAGGCTCCTGGCAATCGCGACGCGTATCGAAATCCATTACCGCCACCTCCGCGGCGCCGAGATCCTTGAAGAGCCGCTCGTAGGCCGGCCCGGTTTCATGCATGCGGCTTGCGGTCGGAATGACGACTATATTGGCCGCATCACCGCCCGAAACCTGCACGAAGCGCTCCAGGATGTGACGGTCGTTCTCCTTGTTCTCGGCTCCGCCTATCGGCACGATCCAGCCGCGAGTCTCGCCCTCGGGAATCTTACTTGGCATTATAGGCGCTGCCTCCTGAAGGGCTATTTGCGTAACAACCATGCATTATCCTCGAATCATGACTGTTTGCGCGGCGCCTGTCGCGTCCTAGCACGCCATGCCCGAATTACCCGACATTTCCGCGTATATCAGCGCGCTCGAGCAGCGAATCGTCGGCCAGACGCTGCTCAAGGTGCGCCTCGCCAGCGCATTCCTGCTGCGCAGCGCCGAACCGCCGCTCTCCTCGGTGGAGGGACACGCCGTGCGCGGCCTTGAGCGAATCGGCAAACGTGTGGCCATTGGCTTCAACAACGATCTGTGGTTGGTCATCCATCTCATGATTGCCGGACGGTTGCACTGGCGCACCGCCGGCGCCAAGCTCGCGGGACGCAACAATCTGGCGTCGTTCGATTTTTCGAACGGCTCTTTGGTGCTGACCGAGGCGGGAACGAAGCGCCGCGCATCCTTGCACGTGCTGCGAGGCGCCGATGCGCTGCACGCCATCGATCCTGGCGGCATCGATGTCTTTGCCAGCGATCTTGAGGGGTTTCGCGCAGCCCTCGTGCGAGAGAACCGTACCCTCAAAAGGGCGTTGACGGATCCGCGCATCCTCAGCGGCATCGGCAACGCTTACTCGGACGAGATTCTGCACGCCGCGAAACTTTCGCCGATCGCGCTCACGCAGAAGCTGAAGCCGGACGAGTGGCAGAGGCTGTACGCGGCGACCCGCGACACCTTGCGGCTATGGGTGGACAGATTGCTGGCGGAGTCCAGAGCGGCATTTCCCGAGAAGGTGACGGCGTTTCGCAAGGACATGGCGGTGCATGGGCGCTTCGGGCAAGCCTGTCCGCGCTGCGGTGCGCCGATACAGCGCATCCGCTATGCCGACAGCGAGACCAACTACTGTGCTGATTGTCAAACCGATGGACGGGTGCTCGCGGATCGCGCACTGTCGCGCCTGTTGGGGGCCGATTGGCCGAGAACTCTGGACGAACTCGAGGCCCTGAAACGAGGTCAGAACAAGCGGTAACCAGGCGTGAGGTAAAAATCATGAAGATCGGCTTCTTGGGGACAGGAAACATGGGGACTGGTATTGCCTCGAATCTTCTCAAGGCAGGGCATGAGGTCGCGGTTTGGAATCGCTCCCAGGAGAAGGTTCAGCCGCTGATCGCGCTCGGCGCCATGCGGGCCGCGACGCCGCGGCAGGCAGCGACGGGCCGCGATGCGGTGATCACCATGCTCGCCGACGACGCAGCGCTGCACTCGGTGGCGTTTGGCGAGGAAGGATTGATCGCCGGGTTAGGCGCACGAGGTTTGCATGTTTCCATGAGCACCATTGCCGTGGCAACCGCCGAGAGGCTCAAACAGGATCATGCGGCGCATGGACAGCGTTTCGTCAGTGCGCCGGTATTCGGCAGACCGGAAGCCGCGGCCGCGGCGAAGCTCTTCATTGTTGCCGCGGGAGACGAGGCGGACCTCAGGACGGCGGCCCCGATATTCTCGGCAGTGAGTCAACGTGTATTCATCCTCGGCGACAATGCCGCGGCGGCGAACCTCGTCAAGCTGTGCGGCAATTTCATGATCCTGGCGGCCGTGGAAGCCATGGGCGAGGCAATGACGTTGGCCGAGAAGGGTGGAGTGCAGCGCGCGCAGTTGCTCGAAGTGTTGACGGGAAGCCTGTTCGATGCTCCGGTGTACCGGAACTATGGTGCCATGTTGGCGAAACGAAATTTCAGGCCCGCGGGATTCGCCGCGCCGCTCGGACTCAAGGACATGCGCCTTGCCGCTCAGGCTGCCGACACGCTGCGCGTGCCGATGCCGCTGCTGAACATTTTGCGGGACCACCTGCTGCAGACGATAGCCGTGGAGGGCGAGGACATCGACTGGTCCGCCATCGGCAGCACCATCGCCAAGAATGCCGGCGTGTAGAGCTCGGGGTCAGTTCGGTTAACATGGCGGGATTGCGATTCAAAGCTTTCGATGCCCGGCAGCGCATGGTGGATTTCATCAACGCGGCGCTGGGAAAATAACGAGAGGAAGCATCGATGTCGACGAAGAAGATCGCTGCTTGGACCTGCGTTGTGATTGCGCCGCTGCTGCTGGGCCCGGCGGCGGCACCCGCGGCGCCGGCCAAGTCCTACCGGGTATACGTCACCAACGAGCGGTCGGGAGACCTGACAGTGATCGACGGCGGCGACTTCAAGGTGATCGCCACCATTCCCGTGGGCAAGAGGCCGCGCGGAATTCATGTGAGCCCGGA
>Ga0302324_100011592_pt1 | contig 18082 bp, 15 predicted proteins | sample Palsa_T0_1_FD_201949 | JGI IMG/M metagenome (GOLD analysis project Ga0302324, IMG submission 201949) | Peat permafrost microbial communities from Stordalen Mire near Abisko, Sweden - Palsa_T0_1 | ecosystem: Environmental > Terrestrial > Soil > Palsa > Peat permafrost | place: Sweden: Abisko... | reverse complement strand
CAGATCGTTCGTGAGCCTGCTGATCTGATGCTCAATATCGAGCAGATCATTTTCGTACTTGAACCGGTTCTGCTCGAAGGCGAGCTGCTGGGCCGCGACCTGGAGCTGTAACGCCGGATTGGAAAGAATGATCAGCGGCTGGCCAGACCTGACCGTTGCTCCGTCTTCCACCAGCACCTGCTTTACGGTGCCCCCCTGATCGGTTGTCAGGTAATCGATGAGGAAGGGCGCCACAGCACCGCGGACCGCGATGTAGTCCTCGAAAGCTCCCTCGGTGACGGTTGCCACCGTTAGCCGATTCAGAGGCACGCGATAGACGCTCCCATGGGCGCCGTGAAGAACCCAAGCGCCAATTCCGCCGACCAGGGCAATCGCAGCCGCGATGAGGGCGTATATGCGCCACGAATGTCTTACGGTGATGGCGCGGTCCATACCGGCAGACTCCGTAGAACGGCTCAGATCGGAGGCGGGTTTATGCATGAAATTTTCATCGTTTCAGCCCAGAACACCGTGACAATCAAAAAGTTGCCATGGGTGAACTGTCTGCAAACTCCGTGCCTCGTATTTTCTTTTGGTTTTTCAATAGCCTAGGTTTGGGTGTCACTCTTTATGTCCGATTTCGGACAATATAGCGACCAGCTGTTCGAATACGGACACTTCTTTGCCTGCACCCCCGCTACAAGCCCGTGTACTGGTCGTAGACGACAACGAGGACATCCTCCAAGCCGCCCGCCTTCTGCTGAAGCGCTACTTCACGGACGTGCAGACCCTCAGCGACCCCTCCCAGCTCGTTGCAAAGATGCGGCGCGGAAGCTTCGATGTGCTCCTGCTGGACATGAATTTCCGGGCCGGCGCCGACGACGGTGCTGAAGGGCTGGCGCGGCTGGCCGAGGTGCTGGCGATCGACCCTCAGGCGGTGGTAGTGCTGGTGACCGCGCACAGCGACGTTGAATTGGCGGTCGAAGCGATGAAAAAGGGCGCGGCAGATTTCGTCACCAAGCCTTGGGAGAACGAGCGGCTGGTGGCGACCCTGATGGCGGCGCTCAACTTGCGCCGTTCGCGGATGGAAACCAAGGATCTGCGACAGCGCAATCTCGGCCTCGCCGCGGCCACTCATCTGGAATCCGGCATGATCGGTTCCGCCCCTGCGATGCTGAGCGTGTTTGGGGCTATCCGCCGCGCCGCACCGACTGATGTCAATGTCCTGATCTTGGGCGAGAACGGTACTGGTAAGGAACTGGTCGCGCGCGAGATTCACCGGCTGTCCAGCCGCGCCAGCGAGGTATTCCTGCGGGTGGACATGGGGGCACTTTCCCCCCAACTTTTCGAAAGTGAATTATTCGGTCATCGCCGGGGGGCTTTTACCGATGCCAAGGTAGACCGCACTGGATTCTTGCGCGCGGCGACGGGGGGCACCCTGTTTCTGGATGAGATCGGAAATGTGGCACTGCATCTGCAAAGCAAGCTTTTAACGGCGCTCGAGCGTCGCGAAGTGGTGCCCGTCGGCGCGGAAACTGCCGAAGCCATCGACGTAAGGCTGATCTGCGCCACCAACCTTAGCCCCGAACGCCTATCCGATGAGAACCTGTTCCGCCAGGACCTGCTCTATCGGATCAACACCGTTGAAGTGACTCTGCCCCCGTTGCGCCAGCGCAAGGAAGATATTCCCGTGCTGCTGGAACACTATGCAGGGCTCTATTCTCAAAAATACAATCTGCCGCCCAAGCGACTGTCCGCGGCACTGATCGCCAAGCTGACCGAGCGGACTTGGCCGGGCAATGTCCGCGCCCTGCGCCACGCCGTGGAGCGCGCGGTAATCCTCAGCGAAGGCGATCTCTTGGTTCCGGCAGATTTTCCGCTGGCCGAAGCCGAGGTGCCGAAAGAGATATCCACCGATGTCGCGCGATTGGACGCGGTGGAAAAGGCCGTCGTGATCCACGCGCTGGCGCAGCACAAGAATAACGTGAGTCGCGCCGCGGAGGCGCTGGGTCTTACGCGCGCCTCACTGTATCGGCGGATGGAAAAATATGGCCTATAGCCGCTTCCAGCTCGGCGTCCTGCTGAGGGTTCTGGCGCTGGTCGCGACCTTGTCGGTACTGGCCTGGTGCGTCACACACACCACTTGGTATGTAACGATTGTCATGTTGATCGCCGTCAGTATCACTCAGGTGATTACGTTGTTGAATTTCACCAACCGGTCTGCGCGCGAGATGGCGCGTTTCCTTGGCGCAGTGGCGTTCGACGATACTTCGGTCACCTTCTCGGCGTTTTCTACGGATCGAGCATTCGGCGAACTCAACGCCGCCATGACGCGCGTGATGAACCAATTGCGCATGGGGCGGGTTGAACGCGAAGAGCAGACACAATATCTGCAGACACTGATCGCGCATGTGCCGGTGGCCTTGGTGATGATCCGCGAACAAGGTGAGGTGCAGCTGCTCAATCTGGCCGCGCGACGGCTGTTCGAAAGCGCCTGCACCGATGCCGCGCAATTTACGCGGCACGGCGCAGCCTTCGCCACAGGATTGGAGGCGCTGAATCCAGGTGAAAGCGCGATCATCAAGATGGAGCGCTCATCGGGGGCATTGCAGCTCAAGGCCGCGGCCACCGGCCTGACCATGTCAGGCGTGAATTACCGCCTGATCTCCCTTCAGAACATCGAAACCGAGCTCACAGCGCAGGAATTGGCGGCCTGGCTAACCGTCATCCGCGTAATGGCGCATGAGGTGACCAATTCGTTGACGCCGATTTCGTCCCTTGCCGCCACAGCGCAGACTCTGGTGACCGAGGCGTTGGCCAGCCTGGCGAAAGATGATCCGCGCCACGCCGCCTTGGCCGATGCCGGCGAGGCCTTGGACACAATCGCTCGCCGCAGCGAGGGATTACTGCATTTCGTACAGAACCATCGGCGGCTTATCCGTCAAATGGTGCCCAAGATCGAGATCACGGCTGTGCGCCGCATTTTTGCCCGTCTACAACGATTGCTGACCGCGGAGTTGGCAATGCGCAACGTCGAACTGACGCTGTCCATAGCGCCCGAAACACTGGAAGTCGCGGCTGACACCGAGCTTCTCGATCAGGCGTTGATAAACCTCGTGCGCAACGCGATGGAAGCGCTACGCGACGAGCCCGGTGGCCGCATCAACCTGTGTGCCTCACAAGAGGCGGCCGGGCGAACCATAATTGCCGTGGCCGACAACGGCCCCGGCATTGCGCAGGCGAATCGGGAAAAAGTATTCGTTCCCTTCTTCACCACCAAGCGGCAAGGAAGTGGCGTCGGACTCACATTGGTGCGCCAGATCGCAACCGTACATGGCGCATCGGTGAAGATTGACGAGACGCCTGGCGGCGGCGCTACGGTGAGCATCCGATTTTGAACCCGCGATCAGCGCCCTATTCCACAACGACGAAGAACCTTTCTGGTTCGCTCTGCTATGGGCTTCGGTCGATCAAACGTCACCGGGTACATGTCCTGCTCAACGACGACGAACAGCTCCGCATTCAGCTCGCTGAGCGCCTTTGACACCGCTGCAATATCCGGCACGCCTGCCGGCGGCTCGCAACTGGCGCCCATGGCCACAGCTTTGCCGAATGGAAGATCATCGCGTTCCGCAATCTCAACGATTTTTGGATCCATCTGCTTGATGTGAACGTAGCCAATTCGTTCGGAAAATCTACGGATTATTGAGACGACGTCGGCACGGCGATAGGCGAGGTGACCGGTATCCAGGCACAACGACACGTAACGAGGATCGGTATCCTGCAGAAACTGTTCGGTTTGCTCCTGCGTTTCGACGTGGCTGTCGGCATGGGGATGGAATTGCAGCCTGACACCGTGTTCTTCCCAGGTCATCTTGCCCAGCTCATTCGTTGCGGAAATCATGGTCTTCCACTGATCCGCGGTCAGGACGGCGGGTTCCAGGTAAGCACCGGTCTTATCATCCCGGTAGCCCGGCACCGGAACAAAGATGACATGCTTCGCGCCGACTGCACCGGTTAGTTTTGCTACTTTTCTCGTCACCTCGGATATGGTGTCGAAGTCCCCTGCGCGATGTAACCCACTATGGCCGTGCATGGTGCCACCGGCGACCTTGAGGCTACGCCGCTCAAGCTCGTCGCTGAGCTGAGACGGATCCGTTGGAAGGTAGCCGTAAGGCCCCAATTCGAGCCACTCATAGCCGACGGCCGAAATTTCGTCTAGAAATCGACTCCACGGCGTCTGGAGTGGATCGTTAGCGAACCATACTCCCCAGGAATCGGGGCAACTTCCGAGCAGCAGCCGTGAAGCGGTCGACTTTTGTATCATTGGGACCTTGTCCCTCCGCAGTGGTAGCTCATTCCTTCCATTATATATCTAGACTTTCTTGCGCTTGCGTTGCCGATACATATCCGTGCCAACCGCTGTCACAATAATTGCGCCTTTTACTATTTCCTGATACACCGAATCGACCCCCAGAAACGTAAATCCGCTCATCATCACGCCCAAGATGATCATTCCAATAACGGTGCCGCCGATTCGACCAACACCGCCCGTGAGACTCGTACCGCCGATGACAACCGCAGAAATGGCGTCCAACTCATAGCCCACGCCCATGCCCGCCTGTCCGCTGGCAACGCGTGCTGAGGAGATGACACCCGCGAGTCCAGCCAGTAGACCGGCGATGGAGTAGACAACGATGATATGGCGATTGACATTAATGCCTGACAGGCGCGCTGCCTGGAGATTGGCGCCAATAGCGTAGGTGAACTTTCCATAGCGAGTATGGCGCAGGGCGACGTGGAAAATGAGCGCCGTACCCAGGAAAATAATCACCGGAGTAGCACCAGATCCAATCCAGGTGTAGTGCTCGGACAAGAGGCTTATGGGCTGCCCATTCGAGTAGGCACGCGCGAGCCCTCGCGCTGATACCATCATGCCCAGCGTGGCGATAAAAGGCGGAATGCCTGTCATCGCGATCAAGCTGCCATTGATCACCCCGGCGAGCGCACCGACCAGCAGTCCGGCCATCAGCGGAACGATCATCGGCAAATCAGTCAGCGCCGGAAACAGCGCTCGCGCATTATCAGAATCCTGCGCCAGACTCGCTGCCACCATTGCCGATAGCGCTAACACCGAGCCGGACGACAGATCAATGCCGCCGGTAATAATCACCTGTGTGACACCAATGGCGATCAACCCGACAATGGAAACTTGCAGAATAATGATTAGCAGGCGGTCAGGATTAAGGAGAAACGACTCACCCCTGACGATCCAGCCTGCAATCTCAAACACTAACGCAATCCCTAACAATATAAGCGCGATGTTGGCTTCGGTTGGCAGTTTGCGGCGCCGCTTCGCCCCCGCGACTTTGGCTGACGACGCGGCTTGGTTGGAGGTGTCCACGGTTAGTTCGCCCTCCGTTCCCCGGAGGCCAGACGCATGATGTTGAGTTGATCTGCCTCCGAACGCTCAAGAGTGCCGGTCATCCGGCCCTCGTGCATGACTATGATTCGATCACACATGCCGAGAAGTTCGGCCATTTCCGAGGAGATCAGGATGACGCCCACGCCTGCTGCGGCCAAAGTCGATATCAGCCTGTGAATCTCCGCCTTGGCCCCCACATCAATACCGCGGGTCGGTTCGTCCAGGATCAAAATCCCCGGGTCGGTCAGCAGCCAGCGCCCCAACAGTACTTTCTGTTGGTTACCGCCGCTCAGATTTTGGATGCACTCGTGAAGATGGGTCACCTTGATTCTCAATGCCTGACGGAGTCTCTCGCACTCGGCGGTCAATGCATTCTGAGTGACCAGGCCCCACTCGGTATACCGACTGTGGAGCACTGCAATCTCCATGTTTTCAAGTACGGACAGACTCAGAAAACAGCCGGTTTCCTTGCGATCCTCGGTCACAAACGCCATGCCACACCTGAGGGCTGTCGCCGGAGAGTCAATAATGGTTTGTCGGCCTCGAACGAAGATTCTGCCGGAGGTCGCCGGCGTCACGCCGAATAGTGCCTTTGCGACACTACTTCGACCGGCGCCGAGCAGGCCGCCCAGCCCTAAGATTTCCCCCCTGCGCAACGCGAGGGACACGTCCGTGAATACGCCCCGCAGTGATAGGTTCTCGATCAACAGAATCTCTTCACCTATCGATACCGTTTCCTTAGGGAACAGTTCGTCAATATTCCGGCCCACCATCTCCCTGATCAGTGAATCTCGATCAATGTCGGCGCAGACGTGATTCGCAATAAATCGCCCATCGCGAAGGATCGACACCTCGTCGGATATCGAAAACACTTCATCCATCTTGTGGGTGATGTAAATAACGCCCACCCCATGCGACTTCAGATCCTTGATGATCGAAAATAGATGCATGACCTCGCGTTCGGTGAGCGCGGACGTAGGCTCGTCCATGATCAGCACGTCGGAATTGAAGGACACCGCCTTTGCGATCTCTACGATCTGGCGATTGGCAATCGTCAGGTTGCCGACCTCCTCGTCCGGATCCAGGTCAACGTTGAGTCGACGGAACAGATGCTGCGTCATGCGAACCATTTCTGCATGATCAATCAGTAGTCCCATGCCTCTTAGCGGCTCGCGCCGAATCCAGATGTTTTCGGCTACCGTCATATGCGGCATCAGATTCAGCTCCTGATGGATCATGGCGATGCCGGCGTCGAGCGCATCACGGGGAGAGTTGAACTTGACAGAACTGCCATTTACCCGGATTGCGCCCGTATCCGGTGCCAGCACTCCGGCAATAATCTTCATCAGGGTCGATTTCCCCGCGCCATTCTCGCCCATCAGTGCATGAACGGTTCCGGGGCGAATGCGCAGATCGACCTCATCGAGCGCCAAAACCCCCGGGAACGACTTTGATACGCGCACTACCTCGATGAGATATGACTCAGTCACCTGTTGATGAAGTCCTGGTAATTCTGCTTGGTCACTAACTGAACCGGAATCAGTACAAATGAGGGGACTTTATCGCCCCGCATGAGGCCGACCGCTGTCTCAACCGCAACTTTGCCCTGGCTCTTGCCATCCTGAAAGATGGAAAACGCCAGATTGCCCTTCGCAATCTCGGCTAGACCGTCCGCCGTCGCATCGACGCCGCCGACGATCGTCTTCTTCGGATCCTTGCCCGCCTGCTGTAACGCCATGATGGCGCCGATCGCCATTTCATCGTTGTTTGAAGCGATGGCATCTATCTTTTTGCCCGCGAGCAACCAGTTGCTAACGAGATTCATGCCCTCGGTGCGCTGCCAGTTGGCAGTCTGCTTTTCTATGACTTTCATGCCCGGGTTCGCCGCGATGATTTGCTCCACGCCCTGGGTGCGAACCAGCGTCGAATTGTTCGAAAGCTCCCCCATAATGATCGCCACGTTGCCTTTATTGCCTAACAAACGAACTATCTCCTCGCCTTCCAGCTTTCCTGCGACGGTCTCCTCCGACCCCACATAGGCGACGCCCGGAGGAAAGGTCTTGTCGCCCGGCTGTCGATTAACGTAAACCAGCGGAATACCCGCCGCTACGGCGAGACGGGTCATCTTGGGTGTCGCGGCGGCGTCGACGGGATTGACGATCATCGCCTTGACCTTCTGAGCGGCAAAATTCTGCATTTGATCCAGTTGAGCACCGATGTCGTTGTGTGCGTCCTCGAACTGAATTTTGACGTTGAGTTCCTTCGCTCGCGCCGACAATGCGGCGCGAAGGCTAGTCAGGAACAGGTCGTCGTACGATGCCATCGACACACCGATGGTTTGCGCCGCCGACGAGCCGGTGGCGATAGTGCCTACGAGGATCGCAGACCAAATCCAATAGCGATTCATACTGTTTCTCCTCGAGATGTGCTGCTGAATCCATTAGGGTTCAGGTCGAGCGCTTCCCAGCCGCGGCGAAGCGGCGCCACGTCAACAGCAGCATGGCGATCCCGAACACCGCCATCACGGCACCCCACCAGGCGTTGATGTTCAAGCCGCCGGCCGTAGACGCCGGGGATGCTCCTGTCAGCAGGCCGTAGCCCAGCAGCAACGCTCCGATCAGGGTAAAGAGCCAGCCGATCGGGCCTCGAATATCCAGTTGCATATTGTTCTCCTTCTTACCTCACCAGAATATGACGTTAAGCACGATGACCGCGCCCAAAGCGAGCACACCGAGCACCACAGGTCTGCGGTACCAGCGCTCGTTTTCCTCCTGCAGTCGCGGTGTCTGCGAATACACCAGTCCAGTCAAGTCCTTTTGCGGTGCCCCACTCGCCAGGCTCACGGCTATCGTGACGAGGAATCCCGCGGACCAGGCAAAAATGGCCGTCCAGAAGTTCTGCGCCATTTCACTCGGATAAACGTGCACGAGTCCGAGCCAACCGCCCTTGATGCCCGCGACGGCGTGCGCGGGCAGCGTCAGGCCGTGATGGACAGCCGCCGCAAGGGTACCGGCCACCAGGCCGGCAAATGCACCGTGCCCATTGGCCCGCTTCCAGAACATACCGAGCAGGAAGGTTGCAAACAGCGGAGCATTGATGAATGCAAACACCAGCTGCAGCACATCCATGATGTTATTGAATTGTGCCACCAGATAGGCGGCCAGCAGCGAGAGTACCACGCCCACCACGGTGATGATCCGTCCCATCCACAGGTAGTGCGCATCGCTCGCGTTCGAGCGAATGTAGGGCTGATAGATGTCATTGGTCCAGACGGTATTGAACGCGGTCAGGTTGCCCGCCATGCCGGACATGAAGCTTGCGATCAACGCTGTGAGCCCCAGACCCAGCAGGCCGTTCGGAAAGTAATGGCCCAGCATCAACGGAATGACCAGATCGAAGTTCAAGCTGCCGTCGGGCTTGCTTGGCAAGCTCAGAGCGCCGGGGCCGGTCCTCTGGGTCAGCGCTATCGCGATCATACCCGGCACAATCACCAGGAATGGGAACAGCATCTTCGGCAGTGTTGCAATCAGCGGCGTGCGGCGCGCCGCAGACATGGATTCCGCCGCCATCGCGCGCTGTACGAGCAGGAAGTCCGTGCACCAGTAGCCGAATGAGAGCACAAATCCCAGGCCCATGACCATGCCGAACCATTCCACCCCCATTGGATTACTCGAGGTTGAACCCATGAAGCGCCAGGACTCGCTCCACACACCCGGGGCGTAGCCCTGGGATGTGGCCACGCGCGCGAGGCCAGCCTGCAGACCCGACCACCCACCGATATCGTGCAGCCCCAGGAGAACCAACGGTATGAATCCGAATACGATCAGAAAGAACTGCAGGACCTCGTTATAGATGGCCGAGGTGAGCCCTCCCAGTAAAATGTAAATCAGTACGACGCCCGCACAGAGCCACACGCTGATGCTGAAATTCCAGCCGAGCAGCAGGTTCATGAGCAGTCCCATCGCGTACATGGAGATGCCAGAGGACATCACGGTCATGCAGGTAAATGAAATCGCGTTGAATGCTCGAGTTTTTTCATCAAACCGCAGCCGCAGGTATTCGGGGACCGAACGAGCCCGAGAGCCGTAATAGAACGGCATCATGAAGATCCCGAGGAACACCATGGCCGGGATGGCGCCGACCCAGTAAAAGTGACTCGTAGCCATACCGTATTTGGCGCCCGAGGCGGCCATGCCGATGACTTCCTGGGCGCCCAGGTTCGCAGACATGAAAGCAAGGCCCGCTACCCACGCAGGGATCGACCGGCCGGAGAGAAAAAAATCGGAGCTGGTGCGGATACTGCGCCGGAGCACCAAACCGATGCCCAGCACGTAGAGACAGTAGATTCCAATGATCGAATAGTCGACGACGCCGAGTTTCAACGCGTGATTCATGCCCCCTCCTCTAATCGCCGCGGCTTTGTCAGCCGCTTATGGCACTGCGAGCTTACCGCACAGAAAACCGATAGATGATCGTATTGTGATACGTCTCCTGCGGATGCAGGACGACCGTTGGGAAATCCGCCTGATTGGGCGAGTCCGGGTAATGCTGGGGTTCCATCGCAAAACCGCTGTGTACCACATAGACCCAGCCCCCCTTGCCAGTCAGGGAGCCGTCCAGGACATTACCGCTGTAGAACTGCAGGCCGGGCTCGGTCGAGGACACCTCCAGCACCCGCCCCGTCTCCGGTTCATATACGTTTGCCATGACGCCGAGCGCTCCGGCCGGTTTATTGATGACCCAGTTGTGGTCATAGCCCCCCTTGCCGAACCGGAGTTGTTCGTCGGAAGTGTCGATGCGGGCGCCGATAGCCGTCGATTGGCGAAAATCGAACACTGTGCCAGTCACAGGCCGCAACTCGCCGCTTGGGATCAACGTGTCATCGACTGGTAGGAACCGGTCGGCATTGATCTGCACCACGTGCCCCAAGATGTCCCCTCGGCCGCGTAAATTGAAATAGGAATGCTGGGTGAGATTCACAATGGTGTCTTTGTCAGTCGCGGCGGTGTAATCCAGGCGCAGCGCGTCGTCATCGGTCAGCCTGTACACGGCAGTGACCCGCAAATTCCCGGGGTATCTCTCCTCGCCGTCATGGCTCAGATAAGTCAAAGTGAGCTGCGGGCCCTGTGGAGTCACGATCGCCTGCGTTGTCTTCCAAACCACCTTGTCGAACCCGATGATGCCGCCGTGCAGCGCATTGACTCCGTTATTGACGGCGAGCTGATAGTGCACGCCGTCCAGGCTGAACTGTCCCCGGGCGATGCGATTGCCGTAGCGGCCGATGAGTGCCCCGAAGTACGAATTGGCTTTGAGGTACCCGGCTAGGGAATCGAAGCCGAGCACCACGTCCGCGTACTGGCCGTGACGGTCCGGTGCGGTCAGAGAGGTCACGATGCCGCCGTAGGTTGTGATTTGCGCCTGCATGCCGTGGCCATTGCGCAGCGTATAACGCTCGACCGCAGCCCCATTTCGTGCTGTGCCGAAGGCCTCGCGCACGATACTGTTATGAGAGGAATTGTCCGGCATCGACGCCGCACCCACCGTGGCGCAAGTCATCAACGATAGCAGGCCCAGCACAGCGCAGTCGTTGCGGAGGTGTGTTTTCACAGGCATGTCGGCTATCCTGCGCACACAAGGCGCGGTGAGAATCGGTAGAGTGTATCATCGACAGGGGCGTTCCCAGCGCCCCGATTTCTCCGAGCGGAACAGCGCGTCGATCACCCGCATGTTCTGCACCGCATCGTCCACGCCGTAGGGAAGCAATAAATCGCCGCGAATGGCGCGGGAAAAGTTGTCGCCCTGCAGGGTGTACTGATCGCAGGCGGGAAGTGTCTCCCTAATTGCGCCGGCACCTCCCAAACTTGAGCCGTCATCAAGCAACAGCGCGGTGGTCTCGTCGGGCGGAGGATTGAAGGGAATGATGATCTCAACGCGCTTCCTTGTGCCGCTGATCTGCATGCGCTGCCAAGGTGCGCTTTGAGTGGAGACTGTGAAGTCGAGATGGCGGCCTTCACCGAAGTCCAGCAGCGCGCTCGCGGTACGGTCCGTGCCGAAGATTGGGTCGCGGTCGAACAGGGCGATCACGCGCTGCGGTTCCGCCTCGAATAGAAAACGCCCGGCCACGATAGGGTAGCAGCCGATATCGTAGAGCGCGCCGCCTCCAATCTCAGGCTTATTGCGGATATTTTTCGGATCGTCATTGAAATACGAAAACGTCGCCTGCACCGTGCGCAGCGAACCCAGCTCGCCGGAACGTACCAGCTCGCGCGCACGCAGCCACTGCGGGTGGAAGCGCACCATTAACGCTTCCATGACGTGCACCTTGTTGCCAATCGCGCGCAGGCGTTCTGCCTCAGCGGCGCTGAGCGCGATTGGCTTTTCGCACAACACGTGCTTGCCCGCCTCGGCGGCCTGCAGCGTGAGGGGTACATGCAGGTGGTTAGGCAGCGGATTGTAGATTGCCTCGATCTCAGGGTCCGCCAATAGTGCTTCGTACGAGCCATAGGCTCGCGGGATGCCCAGCTTGCTGGCCGCTTCGCGGGCTGATGCCTCGGTGCGCGACGCAATGGCGCGCACATCGCACCAGGAACTCTTTTGCAAAGCCGGAATGACCTTGGAGATGCCGATCCTGGCGGAGCTGAGCACGCCCCACACGACTTTATTCACGAGCTTTTCTCCAGGGGCGCGAGGCCCGATGTGGCCAAAGGGCCGATTATCGAGCAGACCGTGGAGCGCGTCGACAAGAGAGGCGTGGCTATCTAAAGCTGTTAGATACCATGGACTGGCTTACATCGACGTAAGCCAGTCCATGGTATCTAACAGCCTCGAGTTGCAGCATGTCTCTATGCGTGGTGATAGGTCGGAAAAGACCGAGTACACTTGACCGGTTCTAGGACAAAAATAATGAGGGGAACACAATGGCAAATGGTATCACTCGCCGCGATTTTGTCGCCGCTGTAAGCGCAATCGCACCGGCATTCGCCTGGGCCCAGGCAACTAAACCGGCGCTGGGGGTACCGCCCAGCGTGATCACTAACCCGCCGCGACAGTGGGACTCTTCCGCGCCGCCGGACATCTATCCCGATCCGGACGTCCTGGTCATCGACCGGCGTTTCAATCAATACCTGGTCGGTCTGTCGGCGATCCATCGCTTGAAGACCGGCTTCCAGTGGGCCGAGGGGCCTGCCTGGTGCGCCGAAGGCGCCTACGCAGTTTTCAGCGACGTGAAGGGCAACATTCAGTACCGCTATATTTGGGAGACCGGCGAGGTCACGCCTTTCCGCAATCCATCATTCAACACCAACGGCAATTGCTTCGACTTTCAGGGGCGGCAGGTGTCCTGCCAGGATTTCTTTCGACGCGTGGTGCGCTGGGAACTCGACGGATCGATGAAGGTGCTTGCCGATTCCTACGGCGGTAAGCGACTCAACTCGCCCAACGATCTTGCGCCGCACCCCGACGGTAGCGTCTGGTTCACCGATCCGCCGTACGGCACCAATTTGAGCGAAGGCCATCCTGATATCGCGGGCGGACCGGGAAATCCCGACGGGATATACGATCCAGCTCTCGGCGATAGTGGCGTCGGGCCCATCGGCAACGTAAAGCGCGAGTTGCCCCCATCGACATACCGCTGGGACCCTAGTGGCAGGCTCGACCTCGCAGTGTCCAACGAACTGGCCCAGACGCCGAACGGTATTTGCTTTTCGCCCGACTACAAGATCATGTATCTGATCAATGCCGGGAAGATCTTCGCCTTTGATGTCAAGGACGGTAAAGCCACCCGCATGCGCGTTTTCACCGACTGCATGGTGGACGGCGTGCATTGCGATCCCGACGGAATGCGTGCCGATCGCGCCGGCAATATCTGGGCCGGCTCCAACGGCCAACTGGGCTATTGCGGCGTCATCGTCTGGAGTCCGGCGGGCGAACTTCTCGGTCGCATTCGCCTACCCGAAATGTGTCCCAATGTGTGCTTTGCCGGACCGAAGCGAGACTGGCTCTTCATGTGCGCGAGCCAGTCGGTCTACATGCTGCGCGTGAACATCCAGGGAGCGAGCCCGGGGTAGAGACGCGCCAGGCACGGAAGAGCTGATGGACCAACGCTCAAAGACCAGCAGTGGTCGCCTGACCGCCTGGCACGTATCGCTCCGCGAGTAATTTTTCGATACGAGTGGTGAAATCCTTCTTGAGGTCCGTATTGAAGGCGCCGGTGGCCGGCGCTGCAAAGCCAGCGTGCACAGCGCGTACGCGTCCATCGCGGCCGACGAAGAACGTGGTCGGGTAGGCATCGAGACCCACCGCTTGCGGCAGCTTGGTGTGCAATTCGTCGGTGGTGCCCGCCAGCAGTACCGTGTACGTCAGACTGAACTGCTGGATGAAGGAGCGCAGCCGCACGGGATTCGCCAGTTGCTCGGCCTCCTCGAAGGACAGCGTCACGACTTCAAGGCCGCGTGCGTGGTATTTCCTGTAGAGCGATTCGAGAAACGGCGCTTCATCGTGACAGTTCGGGCACCAACTGCCGGCGATGTCCACCACCAGTACCTTGCCGCGAAATCGTGGGTCGGTGTTGGAGACGGAGTGCCCATTCAAGTCCGGGAAATTGAATTGAAGCGGCTCCTTTGGATCACGCACTTGGGTGTGCAGTGCGGGGTCGGCGGCGTCCGGCAGGCCCTTTGATTGTGCTTGCGGCGGCCGGTAGGCCGTCAAAGTAACATCGGCCCCCGATCGGTCGCGCACCGCCAGGCGCAGAGCGCCATCCGCCGCCGGCGAGACATCGATGACCGAGGGTCGCGCACCATCGAAGTGGCTGAGCCGGACCTTGCCGTTCGTCCACGTTCCAGTCAGCGAACCGCTGTCACCATCGACGCGTAACACCGCGGCGGTGATCTGAACGCCGGATTGGCTGATGATGAACCGCCAGGCGTTCTCACCCGCCTTTCCGCTTTGCGTCGGCACGATCCAGAGACCGGCAATGTCCGGTGCCCTATCTGTAGTCGCCGCGGTGTCTGCGGCGGCGCGGCGCGCGCGAAAGATGTACGGCTGGACCGTCGACCCAGGCGTGGTCGGGGTGTACACGCCCTCGAGCGCCCCGTCGGCAGTGAGCGTGGCGTCGAGACGTTTAGCGTACGAGGCGAAATCCAATACCAGGTGTGCGCCATTGAAGCTACCGCTGGTTGAGCTGACATGCTCCTTGCCATTGAAGAACCAGCCAGTTGCGTTGGCCGCGCCCGCGTCGATGCCCAACTTGAACGGCACTTCCAGCGCGCCGACCTGTACCGTGGCGTCCCATAGGCCGCTCACGCTGCTTGCCGTGACCGGCGCTGCCGCGCGCGCCAGGCTCAGCAACGCGCCCAAGAGCAGCGCGCTCAGCGCTGCAATCGAAGTTGGTGGACAGCCGCGGCGCGCGTGGCGCACTCTCATGACGGAATACGCAAAGCGATGAGCCTCGCTGCGCCGCGGTGTCCGGTTCGATACATCGACAGAGTGCCTGTGCTATTCATCGGCTGCATGCGGATCGATCTCGTGGATGGGCAAATCCCAGTGCGATTCGACCAGCTCCCAGCGCCGATCCTCCTCGCGCCTGAGCGTCGCCCGGTCCGGGAATAATTTCCGCTCGACTTCGCTCTCGTGGGTTGAGCCGGCCTGATTCTTGTAGACAATCAGCACGGTGTATTCCCAGCGCTCGTCTTCGCCGGTGTGCAGGCCCGGCCGGTAGACCGTGTACTGCGTGACATAGCCGAGCTCCTTGAGCCGGTCCAGGATCGGAATCTGGTACTTCTTGAAAATGTCGAAGAATTCGTCTGAATGACCCCATTTGACCTTGTAAACCCACTCTACGACGTACGGCTTTTCCAGTGCCGGCGATGCAGCGGCACAAATGGCTGGCAGCGCAAGTGCGCCGGCGGCAATGAACACTCTCAACCGCCCTACCGGCAGTCGCGACTTATCACGCCAATTCCACATACACCTGCTCCCGCTCGGTGCTGGAGCACCGGTGAGCGGTGAAGCTACCGGCGACGGCGCAGCAGGTCCAATGGCAATTGCTCATGATGAAGTGACGAGTTGCTATGTAGCCGGCGTTGGCAGTCCGGCAACGGGACCGCCCTTCGCGACGTAGCAGTCGCTGTGGCTGCTGCGTAATCCGGTAAACCCTGCCGGGGCGCGAGGAACGGCCGTCAGTTACTGCGCAATTGACGGAAAGCCGCTGACGATGAGGCCGCGGACACCATTCCAGCAGATCTGCACGCCGATGCACAGCAAAATGAATGCGCTCAAACGCACCACCACGCTGGTACCCGTGGGTCCCAACCTGCGTAGAATTTGTTCGGCATAGCGATAGCAGAGATAAACGCCCACTGCGACAAGCAAGATGCCGATCGCATGCGCCAGAGCGGTGGCGAGCAAGGAGCGAAATCCTGTCGGCGGATTCGCCCCGAGTGTCAGGGCAACCGAGATAGAGCCGGGCCCAACAGTCAGCGGCATCGTCATTGGATAAAACGCCCGCTGCGTCAAATCGTCGGGATTCAATGCGTGCGGACCGTTGCGTTCGAGTGCAGGCGGTGAATTTGGACTGTTCAGCAACGACCACGCAACCATGCAGACCACGATGCCGCCAGCGGCCTGTACCGACGGAATGGACAGACCGAAGAAGTCGAGAACGTAGGCCCCGATTAGCGCCGAGGCCATGAGCAACAGAAAGCTGTCGATCGCCACCGACTTGGCCATCGCGCTGCGGTCGGCCGAGCTGAGGCCCACAGTCATGGCCAGGAAGATCGGTGCCCCGCCCAGCGGATCGACGATCGGCAGCAACGCGCCGACCGCCAGCGTAATGACGGAGCCGAAATGAACCAGGGCATTTAATGCAGAGGTCGCGAACATGTCATCCGACCGCGCATAAATAAGGAACCTCAGGCTGTCGCGACCGCGACCGTAACGTCCACATTACCCTTCACAGCGTGCTCATGAGCGATAGGCCTCCCGACCGATGCCCTGGATCGGGATGCCCTGGCTCGCGAGCACCTCGTGCTGAAGTGCGTACATCGCCGCCGCCGCCTCGTCGATCGCACGCACAAAGGCGAGCGAGCCGGCGAGAATCGGGGCTAAGCGCTCGCGCTCCTGGATGCGCGCCTTCGGATACTCGTGCTCGACGACGAGGTAGGTCTTGGCCGGGTCGATCGCCAGAAGTTCGCGTGCGGCCAGCTGGTGGTCCAGCCAGTCAACCGTGCGGTTCTGCAGGTAGGCGAGAGGATCATGCCGCGCGGTCCCGGGCAGCTCGTGCTCGCACAGCACGGTTTGCTTCTTCCACGCATTGACGTGGTCGGCGGCCCGGGGAGAGGGTCGGCCGTCTATCCAATCGCCCCGCTCCATCGTCTGGCCCCCATAGCCCCAGCCGGAGAGGCCACGGGCGTCGATGACCTGGCCCTTGACGTGGAAGCCGGCGATCAGGAACGCATAGCCTTCATCTTTGAGGTACTGGAACAGCGAGCGGCTGTCCTGTCCCATCAGGATGGCGTGCGAGGGATCGTAGTGAATCCTGAATTGCTCACCGACGCCGTGCTTTTCGCAGATCCGGTGCAATGCGATCCAGGGACCCGGGGCATAGGCGATATTGTTGACCGGGCGGTCCAGGACGCTCCACCCAGGCATCGGGCACTGCTCGACGCGGTAGGTCAGGCCGCGGACCTTGGCCTCGCGCAGCAGCGGGACGAACACCTCCTCGAACATGGCCAGATTGGCATCCATCTCGAGCTGCGGGTTGCGGCCAACGAAGCCGCAGACCGCGTCAGTCCCCAGCAGCACCGCAGCATCGAAGACTCGCAGCATAAAATCGTGCTTGGCCCGGCGCGCTGCCGGGTCCGACACCAGCATGTTGTCGAAGTAGCACAGATCCGAAAGCCCGACGCCGCTGGCGCGCACGGCACGATGCACGCGCGCGGCGCGCTGGCGGTCGAAGGGCTGACGCAGATCCAGTGTGTTGGCCACCGGATCGAGCATGGCCTCGGCGGGAATATCGCTTAACGTCGGATGCAGGGCGGCGGACAGCTGGATGTTCGGGGAGCCGATGGTACGCGAGAAGTCCAGCCACTCCTCGATAGCGAGGTCCGGATCCGCGTCACGCCGCTCCCGCGGCGTCAGTTCCTGAAGCGCCGCCGTCAGCACGCTCAGTTTCATGACTTTGGGAGCGAAGGGAGTGGTAGCCATAGCGTAGCAGTATCCTTAGCGCGACGCAGCAAGCAGCCGAGCTCTAGCGCCGTTCACGCTCACCCCAAGGGAAGTCAGTTGCATTCTTAAAACTAACCGCGTTTCTTTGGTCAGAAATATCCAAATCAGCCCAGCGACTTTACTTCGATTCTGCGAAACCATATCTCCGCATACTCAAGTTCGATGGCGATTTTTCCGCGTGTCAATGGGATAAAGACTCCAGCATGCTGTGAATCAGGTTGCTCAAGTTTGGAGAGCGCATTGACGGCTCGCCCATTGACGATATGAGCGGCGCGATCGCCCTGCCAGACAACTTCGACCACGTTCCAGGTATCAAGATTCTCGAAGTTCCCATCTTTGATCTTGCGGACTATCGCGTTATCAGATTGTCCCGGCGGACTCGTCTCCGGCGATGAAGTTGGAGGAACGTCCCATCCGTGAGTAGTTAAGTTCTGGCCGAAAAGACCGTTGGGGTGC
>Ga0302324_100011590_pt1 | contig 18082 bp, 17 predicted proteins | sample Palsa_T0_1_FD_201949 | JGI IMG/M metagenome (GOLD analysis project Ga0302324, IMG submission 201949) | Peat permafrost microbial communities from Stordalen Mire near Abisko, Sweden - Palsa_T0_1 | ecosystem: Environmental > Terrestrial > Soil > Palsa > Peat permafrost | place: Sweden: Abisko... | reverse complement strand
AACGGAACCGGTATTGCCGGCGGCCACAAGATCGTCGTCTCGGATTACGACGACGCGGGAGACGCCGCAAAAGCGATCGCGACGACCAAAGACTTGATCGGTCAGGGCTATAAGATCATCGCCGGCACGGTGTGGTCCGGCATCGCGGTACAGATCGCGCCCCTCGCGCAGCAAAACAACGTCCTCTACATGCCGCTGGCGGCGACGGACGCGCTCACCGGCATCAATCGCAATACGGTCCGCGTCGGGCGCGAAAGCATTCAGGACTTGCTGACCGTCGGCACGATGCTCGGCACGAACTTGCGCGGCAAACGCATCCTGGTCCTCGCGCAAGATTCGGCATTCGGTCAGGCCAATGTCGCGGGCGCGCGTTTGGTGCTCGGCGGTGAAGGCGCGACGGTGAGCGGTCTGCTCGTTCCGCTCTCCGCCAACGACTTCACGCCGTTCGCGCAAAAAGTCGTCGACGCGAATCCCGATCTCCTCTTCGTGGCGTGGGCCGGCGCAAGCGGTGTTGCGTTGATGCAGTCCCTGCAGAGCGCTGGCGTTCTCGATAAAACGCCCGTCGCAACCGGCCTGGACCAGCGCGCCGGTTTCCCGCTCTTTGCCAAAGAGACGAAGATTCAATACATCGCGCTCTATGTGCCCGAGTGTTCGAAGAGCGCGCCCAACGAGTTCCTGATCAACGCCGACAAGAAAGACCTGGGCAAGCTGCCCGAAGACTTCGAGAACGACGGCTTCGTAGCGGCAGAGATGATCGTGCACGCGGTGGCGAGCGCCAATGGTGACGATGTGCCGAAGATGATCTCGTCGCTCGAGGGCTATAAGTTCACCGGACCCAAGGGGCCCGAACAAATTCGCGCTGCGGATCACGCGCTGCTCGAGCCGATGTTTATTGCCAAACTGCAAACCAGCGGTTCGAACGTCTATCCGGTGTGCTTGCGAACGCTGCCGCCGAGCGCGGTCGCGCCACCCGTGCACCCCTTCAAGCAATAAGGAAACGTGGATTACACCTGCGCCATTCGCACTGACGCTCTGGACTACCGAATCGGCGGTGTCTCGATCATCAATGACGTTTCACTCGAAATCCGCGACGGCGAATTTCTGGTGGTCATCGGACCGAATGGCGCAGGGAAAACCACTCTCGTCAATCTCCTCTCTGGCGTCGCGCGCCCCACATCGGGTTCGATCGAACTCTACGGCGCCGATGTCACCCACGCGCCGCCTTACGAGCGTGCGCGGCGCGGACTCGGACGAACCTTTCAAACCTCGAGCGTCTTCTTAGCGCTGAGCGCGCTCGAAAATGTGCGGCTTGCGGCACAAGCGCATCTCGGCGGGTCGGGCGCGGTGTGGCGCCTGGCCGATTCGAATCGCGATGCGCTGGAGCGCGCCCACGCTGCCCTCGCATCGGTTGGCTTGACGCAACGTATCAACGCGCCGGCCTCAGCCCTTTCGCATGGCGAAAAGCGCAAGCTCGATTTGGCGATTCTGTTGTGCCTCGAGCCGCGAGCGATCGTGCTGGATGAGCCGACCGCGGGCATGGCGGTCGAGGATGTGCCCGAGATTCTCTCACTGGTCTCGGCAATGCACCGCGAGCGAGGCGCGACGGTGGTCATGGTCGAGCATCGTCTGGACCTGGTTTCGCAGCTTGCCGATCGCATGGCGGTGATGCATCATGGCTCGCTGCTGGCAATCGATACGCCCGAGCGAGTGATCGCTAACGAGACGGTACAGACCGCCTACTTGGGAGACCCTTTGTGAGTTCTCCGCTTCTCGAAGTGCGCGATCTCGATGTACGCATCGGCCAGTCGCACATTTTGCATCGGCTTTCATTTAGCGTGCAAAGCGGCGGCGTCACCGGTCTGCTGGGCCGGAACGGCGTCGGAAAGACGACGACCCTGCGCGGCATCCTTGGCCTTGCCGAGCGCACCGGCGAGATCATCATGGATGGTGAACCGATTGGCGGACTTCGAACGCACGAGGTCGTGCAACGCGGCATCGCCTACGTTCCCGAAGATCGTGACGTCTTCGCGGGCCTCACCGTCGAAGAGAACCTGCGTTTGGCGGAACGTCCCGGCAACGAGCTGCGGTACGACCTTGTCTACGATCTGTTCCCGGAGTTGCGAACGCGCGGAAAGCAGCGGGCCGGCACGCTCTCCGGAGGGCAACAGCAAATGGTCGCGATTGCGCGCGCACTGCTCAACGGCGGCAATCGCCTTCTGCTCGTCGATGAGCCCACCAAAGGGCTTGCACCGCTGGTCGTTCGTAACGTCGTCGATGCGCTCAAACGTGCCGCGGAGGTCGTGACAATTCTTCTCGTCGAACAGAATTTGAGTGTCGCACACAAGCTCGCACGCGATGCGATCGTGCTCGACCAAGGCAGCGTCGGCTACGTCGGCACGGTCGACGAGCTGATGAGCGACCCGGCGCTCGCGCGCCGCCATCTTGGCTTGAGCTCCACGGGAACGGCGCACCAGCCGTGAGTACGGTCATCCTCTTGCTGCTGACCGGGCTGGGTCTGGGCGGACTCTACTTTCTGATCGCCTCTGGACTCTCGCTCATCTGGGGTCTGATGCGCGTTTTGAACTTTGCGCACGGCGCGCTCTTTACGATCGCCGCGTATGTCGCATGGTCGGCGACAGCGCCGCTGCAAAATGCGAACCCGCTTTGGGCGTGGATTGCCGGCCTCGTGATCGCGGTGGTTGCCGGCGGCCTCGCTGCGCTGCTGCTCGAAGTCTTTTTGATTCGGCCGCTCTACGCGCGCCCGATCGGGCAGATTCTCGTCACCGTCGGCGTCGCGCTCGCGGCAGTCGCGCTGATCGAAGGCATCTACGGCAGCGACCCCAAGCAGATGGTGCTTCCCACGTGGATGTCGGCATCGACGGTGATCTTCGGTGAACCGGTTCCGAACACGCGTCTGCTCCTGATCGCCGTCGCGCTCCTCGTCCTGGGGGTGTTACTGTTCTTCCTGCGGCGCACGCGCTATGGATTAATCGTGCGCGCGGGCGTCGAGAATCGCGCGATGGTCTCGGCGCTTGGCATCAACGTCGAGCGCGCGTTCACGCTGGTGTTTACGATCGGCGGCATGGCCGCGGGCCTCGCCGGCTTTCTCTCCGGAACGTACTTCGGCTACATCGATCCGGCGCGCGGCACGTCGATGTTGATCTTCGCGTTCATCGTCGTCGTCATCGGAGGCCTCGGTTCGGTGACGGGTTCAGCGGTCGCCGCCGCAGTCGTCGCGATCGTGCAGCAGTTCCTCAACTTCTACGCGGCGCCCGGGATCGGTGATTTCTCGGTCGTCATCCTCCTCGCGGCGACGCTTCTGCTGCGGCCGCGTTCGGGGGAACCTGCGTGAACCCGGTCGCGCGCATCGGCCTGCTCATTGCAGCCATCGCGCTGGTTGCAGCCGCACCCTGGGTCGGCATCCCGCTGCCACCCCTTTTCTCCGAAGCGCTCAACGCACCGGGATCGCTCAATCTGCTCGCGCTGTGCTTTGTCTTCGGCGCCCTTGCGCTTTCGTACGACATCATCTTTGGTTTTGCGGGACTGCTTTCGTTCGGACATGCGCTCTATTTTGCGACCGGTGTCTACGTTGGCGCGATCGCGCTGACGAGCTGGCATCTCGGCCTGCCGCAGGCAATCGCCGTGACGCTGGTGATCTCCATCATCCTGCCGCTCGTTGTCGGAGCCGTATGCCTGCGCGTTCGCGACATTCAATTCGCGATGGTCACGCTCGCCTTCGCTCAAGCCGGATCGATTCTGGTGATGCAAAATCCGTTTGGGCTGACCGGCGGCGAAGAAGGCCTGGCGCTCGGCGCAAACGTGCTTCCGTCGTTTCTGACCGGCGTCGAAAACACGCGCAACCTTTATTGGATCGCCCTAGCTCTGCTCGTTGCCGTCTGCGCCATTGGGTGGTGGAGCGTCAACTCCTCGCCGGGTCGCGTCTGGCAGGCGATTCGCGAGAATGAGCGCCGCGTCGAGGTGATCGGCCTCAACCCGTACCTCTATAAACTGGGCGCCTTCGTGCTCTCCTCGTTTCTCGCATCAGCGGCCGGGTTCGTCTATTTGCTGATCGAGGGCAGCGCGAGCCCCGACGTCACGACCGCAAGCTTCACTCTGGTGTTGCTGGTCATGGTTGTGCTTGGCGGCGTGGGAACGCTGTGGGGCGCAGTTCTCGGCGGCATGGTTTACGAATACTTGGATTTTCGGCTCGTGGTGCTTTCGAACGCGACCGGAGTGCAATCGCTGCCCGCGTTCCTGCGCATCCCGCTCTCGGAACCCCTGTTCATCCTTGGCGTCCTCTTCATCATCCTCGTTCTCTTCGTTCCCGGTGGACTCGCCGGCGCGCTGCGCCGCCTCAACCCTGCATTCCTCGCTTCATCAGGGAGTCATTAATATGCGTCTATCACGAATCGTCTCTGCACTCTGCGCGGGCATCCTGCTGTGCGCACCGCTATCCGCGGCACCCGCAACCGCGGCGGATGCTGCCCCGATCCACATCGCGGTCATCACCGACATGAGCGGCGTCTACGCCTCGATCTCCGGACAAGGCGCCGTAGAAGCAACCAAAATGGCGGTCGAAGACTTTGGCGGCAAGGTCCTCGGACGTGAGATCATCGTTGACACGGTCGATCACCAAAATTCCGGACCGACCGCCGAAGCCAAGGCCCGCGAAGAATTCGACAACGGCGCCGAGCTCGCGGTCGATTTGACCAACTCGGCCACCGCGCTCGCGGTCGCATCGGTCGCCAAAGACAAGCACAAGATTGCGATCGTCAGCGGCGGCGGAACTTCGGCGCTGACCGGCGCGTCGTGCAACAAGTACACCTATCACTACGCCTACGACACCTACGCGCTGGCTCACAGCGAAGGCGTCGCCGTCGCAAAAACGGGGTTGAAGACCTGGTACGGCATCGTGCCCGATTATGCGTTCGGCAAATCGATGCTTGCCGATTTTACCGATGCCATCCAGCCCTACGGCGCAACCTTCGTTCACGCCGACACGATGCCGCTCGGCACGACGGATTTCTCGTCCTACATGCTCGCCGCAAAGAACGCGCACCCGCAGGTCCTCGCCCTGCTCAACGCCGGCGCGGATACCGTGAACAGCATGAAGGCGGCCAAAGAATTCGGACTCGATAAGCAAATGAAGATTGTCGTCGGACTCTTCTTCTTGCCACAGGTCGACACCGATCCGGCACTCTGGGCGGGCGCGAAAGTCGCTGACTCCTGGTACTGGGATCAAACGCCCGAAGCGCGCAAGTGGGCCGACCGCTACGCGGCGCGGATGAACGGCGTGCGGCCGGGATCGATTCAGGCCGCCGACTACTCGTCCACGATGCAGTGGCTCAAGGCCGTCAAAGCGGTCGGTTCGGTCGACGCCGATAAAGTCGTCGCCTACCTCGACGGGCGCAAGTTCAGCGACTTCTACGCCCAGAACGCCGAATGGCGTGCGCGCGACCACAGCGTCGTTCACGACATGTACGTGTACGACATTCTTCCGCAGTCGCAATTGAAGGAAAAGGACGCGTGGTACAAGCTCGTCGACACGATACCCGCAGCACAAGCCTTCCGTCCGGTTGCACAATCGACGTGCACGAAAACCTGGTAGCGTTTCACCTACGATGAGCATGGACTACATCGCGTCCCAGCTCTTCAATGGCCTGGCAAGCGGCGCGTTCTACGCGCTGCTTGCGCTGGGCCTTTCGGTGATCTTCGGCACGCTGCGGATCATCAATTTTGCGCACGGCGCGATGTACATGCTCGGCGCGTTCGCAACCTACTATGGCGCACAGCTCCTGCATCTGAACTTCTTTGCCGCGCTGATCCTTGCGCCGCTCGTTGTTGCCGCGCTCGGGATCCTCTTCGAAGTCCTGTTTCTGCGGCGTTTGCAGGGCGCCGATCCCGTCTACGGTCTGCTCTTTACCTTCGCCGCGACGCTCGTCGTCGTCAACCTCATGCGCCTGCTTGCGGGCGCGATGGGCTCGCCGTACAACATTCCGGTTGCGCTCTCCGGCGAGACGAATCTCGGGTTCACCCTCTATCCGACCTACAAGCTGTTCGTGATCGTCGTCTCGCTGATCGTGTGCGGGCTGATCTGGTGGTTCGTCGAGCGCAGCATGACCGGCGCTCGAATCCGCGCCGCAACCGAGAATCCGGTGCTGGTACGCGCGCTCGGCATCAACACGCGCCGGCTCGTAACTTTGACGTTTGGCCTCGGTGTAGCGATTGCCGCGCTTGCCGGCGTGCTCGCCGCGCCGACGACCAACGTCTATCCGTCCATGGGCGACGACATCATCATCTACACGTTCGCGATCGTGGTCATCGGTGGACTCGGCTCGATCACCGGCTCGATCGTCATGGGCTTTGCCTTGGGTGTCCTGCAAACACTCGGGGCGGTGTACTATCCGCCGATCGCGACGACGCTGATCTTCATCGTCATGGTGGTGGTGATCGTGCTACGGCCAAGCGGCCTCTTCGGCAAGCCCGAGTCGAGCTGATGGATCGCCGGCTCGCCATACTCCTTGGGATCATCGGGCTGGTCGGGCTCGCGCTCCCGAAACTGATCTATCCCATCGTGGCCATCGACATTTTGTGTTTCGCGCTCTTTGCCGTGGCGCTCGATTTGCTCTTCGGTTTCGCCGGATTGCTGTCGTTCGGTCAGGCGATGTTTTGGGGCGGCTCGGGGTATGTGGTCGCGATTCTCGTGCAGCACGCGCACGTCGACGGCGCGCTGGCTCTGGGAGCCGGCATCGCATACGCGGCGATTCTGGCAACGCTGGTCGGAGTGCTGGTCGTGCGCCGCAGCGGCATCTACTTCGCCATGGTTACGCTCGCGATCGCGCAGATCGAGTATTTCGTCGCCGTTCAGCTCAAAGATCTCACCGGCGGCGAGAACGGCCTGCCGATGGATTCGCGCGGAAATTTCTTCGGCGTCTCGCTCTCGAACGACACCGCATTTTATTTCGTCGCCTTCGCGATCGTCGCGCTGTGCGTGTGGCTCGTCATACGCGTCGTTGGCTCGCCGTTCGGCACGGTGCTGCGGGCGATTCGTCAGAACGAAACGCGGACGATCGCGCTCGGGTACCGCGTGAACCGCTTTAAGCTCGCGACCTTCGTGCTCTCGGGCGCACTCTGCGGCCTTGCGGGAGGGCTGTACGCACTGGGCAACCGTCTCGCCGGGCTCGAGATGATCGATTGGCATACGTCCGGCGCCGTCGTGATGATGGCGATTCTTGGCGGAAGCGGAACAATCGTCGGGCCGATCATTGGAGCGGGGATCTACCAAGTCATCGAATACTTCGTCTCGAAGACAGCCATCGGCCAGGAGACCGACCTCGTTATGGGGCTGGTCTTTGCGGTCTGCATCCTCGCGTTTCGGCAAGGCATCGCCGGAGGAGTCCTTTTACTACCATGGCGCAAGACTTCGACCTAGAGCTCCATCGAGGACGCCTGCGCGCGCGCCGCTTCGGCAAATCCTCGGGCGTTCCGGCCCTGTGCATTCCCGGCCTTTCTTCCAATTCTCGCGTGTTCGAGCGGCTCGGCGAACAGTTCGAACGCGACGGTCGCACGCTGATCGCATTCGATCTGCGCGGTCGCGGCTGGAGCGACATCACCGAGAAGGGAACCTATGGATGGGAGAATCACGCGCGCGACATCCTTGAAGCCGCGCAGGCGATGGGATTCCCGCAGTTCGACTACGTCGGGCATTCGATGGGTGCGTTCATCGGCATGGCGGCAGCCTCGATCGATCGCGGGACGCACATGCGTCGCCTGGTGCTCATCGATGGGCTCGGCGTGCCTTCGCAAACGGCGCTCGCCGCGATCATCGCCGGGCTTGCGCGGCTGAAAGGCACATTCGCCAGCGCGGATGAGTACGTCGCGGCGGTACGCGGCGCGGGCCTCGCGGCACCCTGGAACGATCTGTGGGAACAGCACTACCGCTACGACTTAATTACGGAGAACGGCAACGTGCATCCGCGCACCGACGCGGTTGCGGTCGGTGAAGATGTGGCCTACGGCGCAACCCAAGATCCGCGCAAGCTTTGGCCGTCGATCACCGTTCCAACGTTGCTCTTGCGCGCGACCATCCCGCTAGGAGCGCCCGACGCCTTTGTCGTCACCAAGTCAGACTACGATGAGTTCCTGGCCGCCGTTCTCAGCGCGAAAGGTGCCGAAATTCCGGCGAATCACTTCGGCATCGTGGCCGCGCAGGAAACGCTCGATGAGATCGAACGATTCCTGAAATGACCAACGCCGAGGGGTTCTTCCTAGATATATCGTCGGGGCGTATCCGCGTGGAGCGCTTCGGTTCGCCGTCCGAACCGGCGGTCATCTGCGTGCACGGCATCTCGTCGAACGCGCGGATCTTCAACCCAATTCGCGATACGCTCGCGGCGCAAGGGCGGCAAGTTATCGCCCTCGATCTGCGCGGACGCGGCCTGAGCGAGAAGAGCGAAACCGGCACGTACGGATGGCTCCGCCACGCGCACGATGTGTTCGAAGTCGCCGAGCGTTTGAAGCTGCGGGAGTTCGATCTAGTCGGTCATTCCATGGGCGCGTTCGTCGGCATGAACGCGGTCGCCATCGACGACGCCAAGCGGATCGGTAAACTCGTGCTCATTGACGGACTCGGCCTTCCCAGTGCAACGGCCGCGGCAGCGCTGGCGCGAAATGCAACCCGCTTGACCTGGGTCTACCGCAACGCGGACGACTACGTACAGGCGGTGCGAAGCTTAGGGCTCGCCTCTCCCTGGACCGATGATTGGGAGCGGCACTATCGCTACGAAGTCGAGCCAATCGAGCGCGGCGGCGTGCGCGCGCGCACCAAGCTCGGAGCGGTCCTCGAGGACGCCGCGTACGCCGCGACGCATTCGCCGAGCGCACTGTGGGGATCTCTCTCGATTCCGGTGCTGCTCTTGCGCGCGTTGCGTGCGATCGGCGGTCCCCAAGGCTTCGTCGTCACGAAGCACGATCTCTCCGCCTTCTTGCGATCGAAACCCGCCGCGATCGCACAAGAGATCGACGCGAATCACTTTGGAATCGTTATGCACGACGACTCTCTCTCCGCGATCAGAAAGTTCTTATGCTGAGTACGATGCCGGATCGGCCGCTCTCGATCAACGCGATCCTCGAACACGCCGCACGCGCGCATCCGCGCAAAGGCATTGTCTCACGCGACGGCCCGGACATCGTTCGCGTGAACTACGCGGATTTTGCAAAACGTGTAGCCAAACTCGCGCACGCCCTCGATGAACTTGGCGTGCGGCCCGGCGACCGCGTCGCGTCGTTTGCCTGGAACGGACATCGTCACATGGAGCTCTATTACGCGGTGCCGATGATCGGCGCCGTGCTCCACACGGTAAACATCCGGCTCTTCCCCGATCAGGTCGCCTTCATTCTGGATCATGCCGAGGACCGGATTGTCTTCTTCGATGCGTCGCTCGCCAAAGCGATCCAAGCGGCTCGCGCGCTGCAGCCGCAGGTCCAGCGCGTCTTCGTCGCGATGGGCGCACTGACCGAGCCGTTCGAAGGGGCGCTCGACTACGAGGCGCTCGTCGCAGCGAAACCCGAGCACTACGAATGGCCGCAGGTTGACGAACGGTCCGCCGCGGTCTTGTGCTACACATCGGCAACGACCGGCGATCCCAAGGGCGTGCTCTTTTCGCACCGCTCGACCTACCTTCACGCGCTCGCCAGCGCGCTGCCCGATTTCCTCGGGGCGCGCGAGCGCGATCGTATTCTTCCGATCGTGCCGATGTTTCACGTCAACGCCTGGGGCTTTCCGTTCATCGCCCCGATGATCGGTGCGGATCTGATCCTCCCGATGGATCGTCTCGATGCGCCGGGCGTGATCGAACTGTGCAAGAGCGAACACGTCACGTTCTCCGCCGGCGTACCGACGGTTTGGCTGGCCGTGCGCGATCTGCTGGTCGCGAACAACGATCGCTTGCCCGACCTCGAACGCGTGGTCATCGGCGGCTCGGCGATGCCGCGCTCGCTTTACGACGGCCTCAAAGCGCTCGGTATCGAGGGGGTTCACGCCTGGGGGATGACCGAGATGTCGCCGATCGGCACGGTCAACTCGCCCGCGTCGGAACTCGCGCACAACCCGCAGCGTCAGCACGAGGAAAGCTATAAAGCCGGACGCTTTGCGCCGATCGTCCAATGGCGATTGGTCGACGAGCATGGCAACGACGTGCCTGCCGACGGCGTCTCACGCGGAGAACTGCTCGTCCGCGGATACGCGGTTACCACAAAGTACTATAACAACGATTTGGCGACCGCTGCCGCGTTTACGCCCGACGGCTGGTTCCACACCGGCGATGTTTGTACGGTCGATGAATACGGCTATCTCGACATCGTCGATCGCACGAAGGACTTCATCAAGTCAGGGGGCGAGTGGATCTCGTCGGTCGAGGTCGAGAACACGATCATGGGGCATGCGGCCGTGCGCGAAGCGTGCGTGTTCGGTTTGGAACATCCCAAATGGCAGGAGCGCCCCGTCGCCGCGGTCGTGCTGCGCGAAGGACACGAGCTCGACGAAGACGCCCTGCGGGCGTGGCTCGCGCAACACCTCGCGAAGTGGCAGATCCCCGACCGCGTGCTCTTCATCGAGGCAATACCCCGCACCGGCGTCGGCAAGTTTCTCAAACGTGAACTGCGCGCGCGCTATGCTGGGCTGCTCACGAGTGAGGTCGGGCAACGTTGAAATCGGCGATCGCGTCTCTCACGCAGCTCGAGTCGATGCGCGGCACCAGCGTCCAGAGTGACTGGAGGACGGTCTCGCAGGAAGCCATTGGCCATTTTGCCGATGTCACGCACGATCATCAGTGGATTCACATCGATCCGGTGCGCGCCGCGAGCGAATCGCCGTACCGAACGACGGTCGCTCACGGCTTTTTCACGCTCAGCCTTCTTCCAACGCTGCTCTCGGAGTGCCTCACGTTCCGGTGTGAGATGGTGCTCAATTACGGATTCGATCGAATCCGTTTTATCGGACCCGTTCCGTCGGGCTCGCGCATCCGCGGAACCTTCACGCTCGAGGACGTGCAACCGGCCGGCGAGGGAGCGGCGACGCTTACCTGGCACGCCGAGGTTGCGGTCGACGGCGCCGAGCGGCCGGTTCTCGCCGCAACCTGGCTGCAGCGCGCGTATTTTTGAAAGTGCGACCGCTCGACACGTCGATAACGCAGATCTTGCCGCTAGGCGCCGATCCGGGGCTCCGGCGTAGTTTCCGCTTTGGCGTGCTGCTCGAGGTTCTGGACCGGCTCGCCGAACAAACCGCGCTCGCATATCTTGGGAAGGATCGTTCGAGCGTGAGCTTCGTTACCGCGGCGATCGATCAGATTCGTTTGCACGGACCGCTCGACGCCACGCACGACCTGACCATGCTCTCGCGCGTCAACTACGTCGGCACGAGTTCGCTCGAAGTCGGCATCCGCGTTGAGCAGCCCAGCGACGTCCACTTCGGTTCGTGCTATTTCACCATGGTGGCGCAGCCGCGCGGCGTTGAGCTCCCACCACTTTCCTGCGAAGATGGCGTCGAGACCCGGCGCAAGGAAGAGGCGATGGAGCGGCGCGCGACGTTTCGCAACGTCGCGGGACCCGACATTTCGCCGCCCACCCGCGCCGAGCAGGCGCTGCTCGCCGAACTCCATATGGCGCAGGAAGGCGTCGGCTTCGACGGGCTCGTCGTTTCCGATTTGACCGCGCGCAGCTATGAGCCGCCCGAGCACGCAGGTGCGCCGGTGAAAATCTCCGGCGGCTACGTGACCCACCGCGCCTACCTTCACGCCGCGATGTGTGCCGAGCTCGTCGCTCCCGAGCGCGCGCTACTCGTGGCGGTCAACCGCATCAACTTTCTTGCCCCGGTACGCGCGGATGATACGCTGCATTTCACGTCGCGCGTGACCTACACCGGCGCTACGTCGATCTGCGTCGAGGTCGATATCGTTCGCGAGAGCCAGGATCGCAGCACCGCGGCGCTGTGCAACACCGCGACGTTCACCTTTGCGAACGTCGATGCGCGCCTGCGAGCCTGTCCCGTTCCTCGCGTGTATCCTTCAACGTATGCGGAGGACCTGCGCTACTTGGCGGCTCACCGTCGCCGGCAGAGCCGCCTCGAAGCGGGCGTCTACTGACTGAAGTGCACGTCGGTCGGCACCTGCGGCGGCGTCTTGATCGAGATAAATCGCAGCGGCGTCGCCGAGGTCGCAACTAACCCGGCGTGGTTCGTTCCCATTGGGATGACGATCATCATGCCCGGCTTGATCGGAACCTGTTCGTTGCCGAGCCACTCGGTGCCGGTGCCGTCGAGCACGACTTGGATCTCGTTCGCATCGGCATGATAGTGTTTGAGCGCGGTCCCAGTTTGAAGCGCAAGGGTCATGCCGGGGGTAACCACGAGCGTCTTTGAGCGCAGATTCGGAAATGTCGTTGACGGCGGGGGCATGGAGTCCGCTGTGATCGCCAGCAGATCGATTGCCGCCGCCACCAATGCGGTCGTGTTTGCCGGTGCGACCTGCGAGCCCGGCAAGAGATGGATGTCGGTCGGTGGCTGCGGTGGCGTCTTGAATGCAACTAAGCGCAATCTTCCGCCCGAGGTATCGACGATGCCGGCGTGCGCCGTGTCGACGGGGACAACGATCAGCATGCCCGCCCGCAGCGGAACTTGACGATCGCCCAGCCACTCGGTGCCGCTTCCGTCGAGGATCAATTGAATCTCGTTGGATTCGGCATGATAGTGTTTGGGCGCGCCCCCGATCGAGAGTGCGGCCGTCATGCCATCGGTAGCAACCAGCACCTTTTGATGCAGGGTCGGGAAGGCGGGCGATGTCGGCATCGCGTCCGGCGTGATGGCCATGAGATCGATGGCCGCGGGCGCGAGCGGCGCGGCTGCCCCGATCGCAAGAGCGATCCCCGCGACGCCTATTAAACGAAGAAGCTTTGTCATGAGGGGCCAATACGACTATTGTCGCTTGGCCCCTGGGAGCGGCTACGCTTCATGCGCGGACTATCAGCCGCGCGTGTCCAGAATCCTCCGTTCGCGAAACGATCCCGGCGTCAAACCGGTGACCGATTTAAAGACGCGCGTGAGATGACTCTGGTCGGAAAATCCACACGCGCCCGCGATATCGGCCAAGTTCATGGTTTCGTCGCGAATCAGGCGGCACGCATGCTGCACGCGCAGACGGCTCACGTAGTCGCCGATCGTCGCGCCCTCGTCGAGTCGAAAACCGCGCGCAAGCGAGGCGGGATGGATGCCCGCGCGATCGGCCAGCGACTCCAGCGAAAGGCGCTCGGCGAATCGTTCGCGCAGCACGGCTTTCACATCGTTGACCCAAGCGCGCTGCGGCCGATCGCGATCGACCAAGCGGAGCGCGATGCCGAGCATTTCGGAAACGATCGCGTCGGCTTCCAACGCATCCAGCTCCTCATCGACGAACTGATTCAACAGGCGGACGGCGAGCCACACGGCTTCACCGTACTGCAGCTCCAGGCGCCACGCGGACGTGTCGAAATGCAAGCCGATGCGGGATTGCCACTCGTCGGCGAGCTCGATCGCAAAGAGCGTCGTCTCACTACCCATTTGATCCCAGTGCACCAGCTTGGGCGGATGAAAGGCGAGGCTGAACGGTTCGTAACGCACAGTTGTGCCCTCGTGCGTTTCTTCGTACTCGCCCGAGAGCAGCAGCGTAAAGTACGCGAGCGCATGCTCGTGCACGTCGATCCGTCGAGCACGTGGATGGTGGATCATGGAGAAGTTCAATCCGCCGATGCGTGTCGCGCGCTCAACGCTGCCGTACCACTCCCCTGGACCAAGCCGTTCCGCCATACGAGCATCTTCGGCACATGCGACGCCATTGTCTTGAACGATCCTTGCCTTCGCGTGCAAATCTCGTGCAAGACGCGCCGCGAGGAAGGTGCGATGCTGAGGCCATGAACAGACGAACCCTACTCGGCGCCTCTGTGGCCGCTTCCGTCGCAGCAGCGCTGCCGCAAGCCTTGCGCGCTGCCAACCTCGGCGCGGCTGCGCCCCCGATCAAGCTCCCGGCCGACGGAAAGATTCGCGTGGCCTTCATGATCTCGAGCGGGGCCAACGTCATCGATCTCGCCGGCGCATGGGAAACGTTCCAGGACGTCATGCTGCCGAACGGCGATATGCCCTTTGAGCTCTTTACTATTTCCGAGACGACCAGCATCGTCGAAATGACCGGTGGGCTGCGCATCGAGCCGTCCTACTCGTTCGGAGCCGACGACATCCCGCGCGCGAACATTCTGGTGGTGGGAGCGCAGAGCGATGGCTCGGAGGCGTTCATGAAGATCTTGCGCGACGTCCAGGGTAAGATCGACCTCACGATGTCGGTGTGTACCGGCGCGTTCAAACTTGCGAAGTCGGGCATCCTCGACGGCAAGTCGGCCACGACACACCACGACTACTACGACCAGTTTGCGAAAGCGTATCCGAAGGTCACGCTCGTGCGCGGCGAGCGCTTCGTCGATAACGGCAGCATCATCACCGCCGGCGGCCTGACCTCGGGCATCTCGGCGGCGCTACATGTGATCTCGCGTTACTACGACGCACCGACCGCGGCAAAGACCGCAGCCTACATGGAATTCACGCCGACGCCGCGTACGGCCTGAGTCTCGCAGCGCAGCGCTCGGCCGCTAATTCGGGGGATTTGCGGGTACAAATCGGGTATGAAAACGTTCGCAAAACTCATCGCTGGGACGGCGCTTGCCGTCGGAGTCATCTTCTGGGCCGCTGCCGCGGGGGCGTCGCCCGCAGCAGGCGGTGCGAATCTCAGTCTCGCGTCGTCGCTGATTGCAAGCGGCGGCGGTCCGGGCAGCTATTCGACCGTGCGCGCATTCAACGCCATGATCGGCGAGGACGCCGTGCTGGCGAACGAGCGTCAGATCGCGACGACCTACGGACAAACCAATGAAGATCGCTTCGTGCACATGTTCGACTACGCGATTGCTGACGCGTGGCAACTCGCCGGAAAGAACAATGTCTCGCTTCCCCCGGCTTCCGCGACCGGCGGACAGGCGCTAGCGACGCAGCTCGTGCAAGCCGGCGTCGCCCAGGGCGGCACCTTCGATGTCACCCGGATGCTCGCGTCGCTCTTCGGTGAGAAGATCGCGAATCAAGCGATGGCCGATCTCAACGTCAAGTATGGTGCCGGGGCCTCCGACAACTTCGGACGGATGGCCGACCAGTTCTTCCACAACATCGGTACGACGGTCGGAATGAACGTTTAGTTCCCTAGCGCGCTCGCACGCGACGATCGCTCAAGTACCCTTCTGCGCGCCAACGTAGAAGATGTACTTGACGATCGTCGCAGGGGTCGTCGAGAGGGCATTGGGATCCCCGTACACCACGTAGATCTCACCGCGCCCGAGGCGCTTGTAGTACGCCGCCGAGATATTCGATGCGTTGATATAGAGCGTGTCGAGACTGGCTTCCGGAGTGAAGAACGGAGGCGTCGTTCCGATGATGCGCCGTACACCCAGTGCAAGCGACGATGTGTGGTCGATCTGATAGGCGACACTAACCCGCTCGAGCCATTGGACGAGATGCTCGCCCGTATCCAGCGTGTCGCTGGTATCGTCAGCTTCGAAGGTAATCGTGCCGCGCGGCGTGAGGCGCAGGGTCATTGAACGCGCCGAGGCACGCAGATATCCCTCGGCATAGCGGCCGATGTTATAGGAGTAACTCGACGGCGTCGCGCCGTTGGCATTGTAGCTGAGCGAACCGCCGAACTGATTCGCGTCGCCCGGCGGCAGGCCCGGAAGAAGCAAGTACTGCGAGCCGGTGTTTAACGCCAACGAAAGAAGCGTGCGCGTATTAATCGTGATGCCCGCGTTGCGATAGCCGAGGTCGAGCTGGCCGAGGTGATTGGCGTAGTTTTGGAAGTCGTTCGAGACCGTGATGCTTTGGATATACGAGTGCGGCGCATTGTCGAATTCTCGATACACGTAAACCGACGGACCCTTGACGTCGTTGATCTGGAAGTACGTATCGGGCGGCTCGAACTGCGATCCGACCTCGTGGTAGGCCGCGAAGATGCCTTCCTTTGGCGTGAAGTCGTTGAAGCCGTATTCCCGGTACGCTCCTTGTGATGGGTCGAGCACATTTGTGCCGGCCTCTTGACCAACGGTTGCATAGACGTTGAAGTTGTGCGCGTTTCCCAGAACGATCTGGCCGAATTGCGCCACATCATGTAAACCCGGGATATCCGTCGAGATGCGCTGATACAGCCCGAAGAAGCTGTGGTTCGGGGTGCCGTACTGCACCGCTTGTGCAGTATCGGTACGGTTATCGCCGGCCGCATCGAAGGCGCCGAAGTTGTAGCGGCCCTGCACGCCTTCGACCGCGTAGCCGTCGCGCGGCGTCGGGATGTTCGGCGTGTACAGCAACGGATAGTCCACGCAGTCGTTGCAGTTGAACTCGTTGTAGAAATTCGCGCCCTGCGTGAAGAACGGTCGCACCTCCAGATAGCGGCGCGGAAAAGCCGACGGCGCAATCGTCTGCTGGTCGAGCTCGACGTTTGAGTAGTCGGGATGGAAGGTCCCAAGGAACGATGCCGTCGGCGTGATCGGGATCGCGACGTCTGCACCGACGCGCGAGGTCGAGCCACCGAGCGATTGCGGAGCGAGCTCGCCCAAGGCGTACACGTTCGCGCGCGGTTTGGTCTTGGCGCTCGCCGTCGCGGCGCCGCTCATGCCGCGCAGATAGCCGGTGTAGTGCGACGCGTCGGTCGAGCCTTGCCCCGGATCGCTGGCCCATTCCAGTAGCTGCGTCAGGTTGTAGATGCGCCGGTCGAACTGAATGCGCCACTCAGTGCGTCCGTCGCCGCGCATGATTCCCAGCGGAATCCGTTCGGTCACGATGTAACCGTCGGCGGTCCGCCGGGCCACTGCGTCCCACTGCGGGGCGAATGCCGTGTTCTCGGATGAGGTTTCGTAGCGCGTACCGATAGGATTGGAGACGAACATGTACTCGAAGCTCTGCTCGCCGGCGGGAAAGAGGTAGACGCGCACGACATCGTCGGATCCGAGCGGCTGATCGTTGACGTGCTGCGTCGCTGTTAGTGGTTCTTTTTGCTTGGCCACGAAGGCGACGTACAGATACTGCTTGTCGGCAAGGACGTACGCATCGGTCGTCTCGGTCGCCGCGCGGCGGAACGTGAAATCCCAGCCGAGCTGCACGTGGGCAGCTGTTTTCCACGCCGGATCGTCCAGCGTACCGTCGATCTTCGGCGGCGTTTGGGCGGTGATGGCGGAGATCGAAAACCCCGTTGCGTCGGCGCGCGCGAACGCGGATTGCGCGGCGAAGAGCAGCGCGAACACACCAGCGATCGCGCCGAATTGCTTCGGTATCCAGGGCACTAAGAAATTCCGGAATCGCGCAGACGAATCAATTGCTCGACCGTGGCATTGTAGCCGCGATCGCGCAGATGCTTGACGAAGTCCAAGGTCACGCCGTGATCGCGCAACCGTACGAGTTCTTCCACCGTCGGGTGATACCCAAAGCTCTGCAAACCTTGGATGTACGTGGCGTTCACGCCGTGGTCGCGCAAACGCACGAGTTCGCTCGCCCCGAGGTTTTTATAGCCGAGCGAGGCTAGCGCGTTGACATATTGCTCATCGACACCATGATTCAGGATGCGAATGAGATCCTGCGACTGCGTAATCGGATCGCCGTTGCGTCGCAGCATATCTACGAACGCGATCGTCACGTTGGCCATCGTCATGCGCAGTTGTTCCTCGCCGGTGGGTCGCGAAATGCCGCGTGTGCTCAGCGCATCGGCAAATGAGGAGCTCGGCGCATACGTGAACGTCCCGCCCGCGCTTCCGTGGGCCGCATAGCCGGTACAGTGCAGCGTGCCGGCATCGCGCACGACGTCGAAGTGCACGTTGGTCGAAGGTGCTTCCAACTGATCGCGGGTCAGCCCCGAGAATGCCGAGAGCGGAACGTCGTGACTCCAGTCGGAGTGTTCGTCACCGGAGTCGTATCGGACGCCGAACTGCACGGATGCCGCGTCGCCCGAGCTCGACGTAATACTCCACGTGCCGGTGA
>Ga0302324_100011589_pt1 | contig 18083 bp, 15 predicted proteins | sample Palsa_T0_1_FD_201949 | JGI IMG/M metagenome (GOLD analysis project Ga0302324, IMG submission 201949) | Peat permafrost microbial communities from Stordalen Mire near Abisko, Sweden - Palsa_T0_1 | ecosystem: Environmental > Terrestrial > Soil > Palsa > Peat permafrost | place: Sweden: Abisko... | reverse complement strand
CCAGGTGACCCTCCGGAAGCCAATGCTGAAGACTCGGCGGTAGTAGAAAATCCTGATCGGGAAAGTACCCGCGATAACTTTTGGGCATACCCTATTATCTCAAGAATGCACCACTTATGGTGCACTTATTCGCAATTCTCGGACACGCTCCTAGGTCTCTTCTGGCGAGAGACAACAGCTCTGTAACCTCAACACGAAGCTCTGGGCTTTGTACTCCAGAGAGAGTTCGACTCGCTATATCGACTGCAGTCTTGGCTAAATCCGCCTGATGGTATGCGGACTCCCATAGTCCGAAAGATGTCTGAGCATTCCCAAGTGCCACGGCGTCCAAGCATGCCTTTAGTAGGGTTGTTAGATCAGCGCTTCCACCTACTCCAGGCTCAGCCCCAAAGTCTTCGATTTGTTGCGCCAGATTCTTCATGCGGGGAACCATATACCCTCAAATATTTCTCATAATGGTCAATTTTATACGGCCTCGCGAGAAAAGTTGCGCCCTGCGGAACTCAATGCCGGCAGATGAGGCGAAAGCACATGGTCTAGTAGTCGTCGCTACGCCGGCGCAGGCAGACATCGCGATCATTAGGGCTAAGACGACGGCTGAGAAGCTGCATCCCGATTCTTTCTTCGGCAGCCGCCAACACGAAGGAAGGCTGAAGCTTCAACCCGGCGACCCCGCATAAGACGCGCTTCTGCACTGCGGCAACGCCCCAGCGGTAATGAAGGTCTACCTGAGCTGGCCAGCAATCTTGACGAACGTGAAGGACAAAATCGCCGTGCTCTATGCGGACTTTGGCGTCAGACGATGCTTCGCTGCTCGATGTTCTCATGGGGAACGGAAAAGGCTCAGGTCACTTACCCTTTGCCCCATCCTCCCCGCTCGGCACTTGCACTGGCGGTTGGCTTGCGCTGCGGCCTCGTGCTCGAACGCGGCGCAACACGGTATCGTTGCCACTCTTGATTCCTAGCCGTTTCAGAAGCCGCTCGCCCCGCAATCCGCTGAGGGCATAGCCGACCAGCCCCACGATCTCGCACAGCCGCGTAGTTTCTCGCGCCCTCCGAATCGCTACCGCTGGCATACATTCTGCGAAGATCTTCCGAGCGCATTTCTGGTTCCTGCATCGGAAGCGTCGTGTTTGCAGGTGAAGCCCCGAGCGTGGAAATCGTGCCGCCAGCTTGCCTATTTGTCCTCGTAATGGACATGTAATTCGGACGCGAACGCCAGCAACCCAACGGTTTCGCTGCCTATACCAAGGTATCGAGCGATACCTTCGTCCAATGGATTACGCTTCGGTCTTCTGGCCTAATCAGAGGGTGGCGGATTCGAGCGATTCGAAGTTCGGGAATCGATCTTCTCTCAAGGAGGTATCGCTGTGATCCAGGCTGAAATAACTCCGTATATGCGAGTGATCTTGCCACCCGGGAAGCGAATATTACTCGCCATACTCAATGCGGGCGCGATTGGGTTGATGTGTTTCGTCTTCTACAGGTGTGCTGAAAGGGCATCGAGGGCCGATCAAAAGGTCCCAGACTCGAGCATGTCTTCTGTGAAACGAAATATAGCGACGGCGCAAATGAGTGAATCCGCCCCTTTCACATAAATGCCCAGGATGAGCAAACTGGCCAACTTTTGTCGGCGGATGGCTGCGACCATCTGGCCGGAGCGGAAACGGTCAATGATGTGGCCCCAAGGGGTTCAGCTCGCGACCATGCGGAAGCTCGCTCACAAGGAGATGCCAGAGTATGTACACCATTTTTCTTCTCACATGCGACCACGTCAAACTGCTTGAACGGAGACAGCCATGATCACAGATGAAGAAGTTTCGATCGAAGTCACTTCGTGCTCCATTGAGCCATTAAGAAGTAAACAATTGGTTTCGGCGGCGCGATCGGGATCTGCAGCGGCATTCGCCGAACTTAGGGAGATCTATGGGCAGCGGGTCTATCGAAAGCTCCTGATCATTACCAAGAACCGGGAAGACGCCGAGGACGCTTTGCAGGATACGTTTCTGCGAGCCTACAAGGCGTTGCACGCCTTCGAAGAAAGAGCGAGCTTCTATACATGGGTCACCACGATTGCGATCAATTCTGCGTTGATGATTCTTCGCACCCGCCGCATCCGCTCTGAGGTCTCTTTCGACTGTCCAAGTGAAACAGAAGAACAACTTCCCGATTTCGAAATTAGAGATACAAGTCCAAGCCCCGAGCACATCTGCGTTCACCGCCAACGGTATACTCATATGCTTCGATCCATCAGGAAGCTTCAGCCTCGGCTGCGTCAGGTCATTGAGATGCAGATGAAGGACAACTGTTCGGCGAGGGAGATCGCTGCGGCACTTCAAATATCTGAAGCCGCTGTGAAATCCAGGCTTCGCCGCGCGCGCATGCGGCTGGACCCGGCACGTGTCGCCAGAGGTGCACAATGGGATGCACACGGTCAGGGAAGAGACGTAAGGAAGCCGTGAAAACGGGTGCCGATCGCTACTCTCAGGGAGGAAGAAGGCTGCTCACTGCCGCATCCGCTGTTCCATGCTGAACTCCTCGGCGAATGTGCGAGCGTTTACTCGGACCGTGTGCGGAAGCGGATGCGGCAATCGGCAGCGACCCATCTATGTTGCGCATGGCGTTGCAGAGCGCGAATACCGCTCCGCTGTCAGGTCCCTTGGCCAAAGCCGGACAGTGTTTTTGATCACGTCTGACGCTGTTGCTCTGGCCTACTGAGACATTCACGGTCACGCTCGAACTGTTGGAGACACTCGACGAGCATCGTTGCCGTACAAGACTCCCCCATTTCGGTATTGAACATTGCGTGGTAGAGGGGAGGTTCTGGCCATTTCAGCCCGAGATAATCCCGGACGAACGCAGCTCGCGCTTTATCCGTTGTGTCGATCTGTTCGATTGCCTTGTCCTCACCTGTGCCCCTAGAGATCAGTTTGCGGATCTTGTAATTGCGAGATGCGTAGAGAAACACATGGAAGACATCCTTGCGATTGCGCAGGAAAAACTGCGAACCTCGGCCGACAATCACCGATGGACCGCAGGAAAGTGCCGTCTTGACGGCTGTTTCGGAAACAGCCGCGATCCGGCGCGCATCAAGGAAATGCAGCCGGTTGGCGGGCGGCAGGCCTCCCTCAAACCCGCCCCGTAGGAAGTCTTGGAAAATCCTGTATACGACAGGATCGGCTCGCCATTCTCTGCGCTCGACCGCCTCTGGCGTACTCTCGGTCAGTCGCGCGATCTCCTGGGTCAGTCGCTCGTCCCACAGATTCCACCCAAGGCGCCTGGCGACCAAACTGGCAATTTCGGACGCCCCGCAGCCGAACTCGCGCTCAATTGTTATAGCCTGAATCATTCCGTTTATCCTCAGCCCACCGCGACATCCCCGCCCGCTCCTGGATCATTCTTCTTCAAGAAGAACGCAAGAACGAACATGATGGAGCAGAGCGCGCCCAACACCCAGAAAGTGTCCATATAGGACAATGCGCCGCCTTGTTGATGCACGAGTTCATAGAACCTCGCAATTGCCTGGTCCTGAGCGTCCCCGGCCTGAAGCCCAGAGTGCCCGATTTTCGAGCCCAGTGCGTGGAGTGCCGAGCGATATGCAGGGGAATCGGGGGTGATGTGGCCGACGAGAATTTGCTGGTGATATTGAGCGCGCCGGACAATCATCGTCGTCACGACGGAAGTTCCGATACTGCCGCCGATATTGCGCATGAAATTGATCAGGCCGGATGCGGTATTGCCTTTCTCTGGAGGAACTCCGATGTAACCTGCTGCCGTGATGGGGACAAATAGAAATCCGATTCCTACCACTTGAGCGACGCGCAGCCACATCGCAAAGCGGAAGCTCACGAACAAATCAATCTGGTGCCCGCAATAGAACAATCCAATGGCAAGGCATAGCCATCCGGTCGCGATCAGCCATCTGGCTTGAATCTTCGACGATAGTCGGCCGACGATGGGCATCATCACCAGTAAGACAACTCCGCCGCCGGATAGAACGAGGCCGGCAAGCTCTGCCGTGTAACCCATAAGTGTCTGCAGAAATTCTGGAATCAAGACCAGGGTGCTGAAGAGCATGAAGCCCATCATGAACATCATTAAGTTCGCCGCCGCGAAGTTGAAGCTCTTGAACATGCGGACATCGATGATCGGCTCTTTGCGGAACCATTCCCAGATAACCAGCGAGATCAGGCAAACCGTTGCGGTTATCGCCAGGGTGGTGATGAAATGCGAGCCGAACCAATCGTCTTCCTGCCCCTTGTCCAAAACCACCTGTAGCGAACCCACTCCCAGGGTAAGCATGGATATTCCAATGTAGTCAACTCGGATACCCCCGCTCTTTATGCGACGGAGGAACGGCGGATCTTCGACCAGGGTGTGGGTCAAGTAAAGAGCGAGAAGTACCACGGGCAGGGTGATGAAAAATATCCAGCGCCAGGAATAATTGTCAGTAATCCAGCCTCCGAGCATCGGCCCGACTGTAGGGGCGAGAACTGCAGTAATGCCGTAGACGGCAAATGCCGAGCCGCGCTGCTCCGGAGGAAAGGTATCGTTGAGAATGGCTTGTGCCATCGGTTGCAGTCCACCGCCGCCGACGCCTTGCACGGCTCGAAACAACAACAATAGCGGCAGATTGGGCGCTAAGCCGCAAAGCAGTGAACTCACCGTGAAGATGGCAAGCGACGTCATGAAGTACCGTTTGCGGCCAATCAACTCCGCGAGCCATCCGCTGATGGGCAAGACAATAGCGTTGGCAGCGAGGTAAGAGGTAAGTACCCAGGTGCTGTCGTCGTAGCTGGCTCCCAGACCTCCGGCGATATACGGCAATGCAACGTTGGCAACGCTCGTGTCCAGGACTTCGATAAACGCCGCCATCGACACGGTGGCGGCTATCGCCCAGGGATTTACCCTAGGTCGCCAGACGACCTGATCCGACGAAAGAGTCAGCGCTGTAGCGCTCATCGCAGATACACCTTCGCTTCGACATTCATGCCCGGCCGCAGCTGGTGGTCCTGATTTTCGCCCGGTTCTAGGACAATCTTTACCGGTACTCGCTGAACAATCTTCACGTAATTGCCGGTCGCGTTTTCGGGCGGCAGCAGACTGAACAGAGGTCCCGTTGCTCCCGCGATGCTATCGATATGGCCGTCGTATGTGCGGCCGTTCGAGTCGAGGTCAATCTTTGCTTTCTGGCCCACCCGCATATGTTTGAGTTGGGTCTCTTTGAAATTCGCGGTAATCCACACCTGATCCAGGGGAACGACCGTGAGCAATTGCTCCCCAGGGTCGACATTCAATCCGACTACAACCTTTTTCGTGACCTCGCCAGCTACGGGTGCAAATATTTTGGTGTATCCGAGATTCAACTGTGCTTGCTCGACAGCAGCCCTTTTCTGGTGTACATCTGCCATGGCCGAAAGGGCCTTGGCGCGCGTCGAGTCAACGCGTTGCGGGCCGGCCTGGGCATCTTCGTAGTGTGCCTCAGCCTCAGTGAGGCGGCTGTGGGCTTCGACAACAGCTTGTTGAGCTGCGGCCTCATCAGCCTCCGCCGCGGCTACGGCGGCGACGTCGGTCGCTGCGGCTGCATAAGCATGGTCGTAGACTTGCTTCGGCACCTCCTCCTTCGCGAGCAGCATGTGATAGCGACTGACGTCATCTTGAGCCTTTACATTTTCAGCTTGCGCTTCCAAAACGCGGGCGCGGGCAGCCGCGGCTTGCTTTTCTGCTCCCTGGATCGCTGCTTCTGCATTCTTAATATCCGAGGACGTGAATTTCAATTGACTTGAGGTATCGACGGAAGATATGGGCACATCGATATTCGAACTTTTCGCGGCTGCCTCCGATGTATCGAGGGTTCCCTGAGCTCTTGCCAAGGCGACTTCATAGTCCTTTGGATCGATTTCCACGAGAGTGGCGCCTTCATTGACCCATTGGTTGTCCTCAACGTTGACCTTCTGGATATATCCGGAAATGCGAGCGCTGACGGGGTAAAGGTGGACGTCCACCTGCGCATCGTCGGTGGATTCGAATCCGGAAAGATGGTGCCAGAGGAAAGCGCCGGCAATGGCTAGAACAACGACCGCGGCAAGAAATATCCAACGCTTGTAGGAGCGCCTCCTCGGATAAGCCGAAACTGCCAGGTCAGCCGCGCCGTCGTTGCCCGCTGGTCCGTTTCGCTCTGGCGGAACTGCTTGCGTTGGATTCGCTGCCGGATTTTGCTCAGCCATACTCATTTTCCCTCCACGTATTCAGCAAAGCGTGAGGCCGCGACACCGGTCGCTCTGGCCAGAGATATTTTCGCAATGTTGTAGCTGTAAAGGCTGGCAATGTAGGCATCACGAGCGATTGCCAACGCATCTTGTGCTTGAACGACTTCAAGGTTGTCTGTAACTCCCGAAGTAAATCGATCCCGAGATTGTTCCAGGTTCTGAGTCGCCAGTGCTACCGCGCCTTTCTCGACAGAGACTTCTTGCGCCGCCGCATCCAGATCGAGATAAACGTCGCGGACCTCCTGATCGATCCTGGCTCGCAAGTCTTCCAGTCGCTCTCTTTCCCTTGTCAGCGAAGCGTCGGCTCGGAGAACATCCCCGTGCACTCTCCCACCCTGAAAGACAGGAATCCGGAGTGTCGCGGCCGCATCAATGGTGCCGTGCGACGAACCCGGGTTAACCCCAGAGAGACCATAGTCGGTTTCCACGCCTATCGACGGATAACGCTCCGCAGAAGCGGCTTTTCTCTCGAACTCAGCAAACCGGACCTGATTCATCTGACTCTGAAAATCGGGGCGAGCCTTGTAGGCGCTTTGGATCGCCTCATCGAGACTGGGGGACGCCAGCTCCCTGTAAGGGATCTGGGTGGTTACCTCGAACTTTTGCCCCAGAGGGAGACCGATAGCTCGCGCCAAGACCAATTTCTGCTTCGCTAAGTTATTTTGCGCGACAATCAGTTTCTGTTCGCGCGATTGCAGTTGTATCTGTGAGCGCAGAACGTCCACCGCCGAGGCAAGGCCGGCGATCTTCTGGTCGGACGCCTGTTGAAAAAGCGCCTTGGCGCTGTCTCGTTGCGATGTGGCAGACTCAACTTCGGATTGATCGGCGATCACCAGCAAATAGTTGGCGACAATGACCAGCACGATAACCTCGCGAGCATCTTTGGCGCCGAACTCCGCCGCTCTCACCTGCGCCTGTGAAGATCGCGCCCGCTCGATGGATGCCCAATCAAAAGCGGACTGCGTGAAATAAGCCCGCGAGTCGAAATAGCCAAACGGGCCAATGATCGGAGGCTCTCCAGGAATGGTCAAACCGAAGGCCGCTTTTACATTGATTTGATGAACTCCGAAACCGGTATCGGTGATTACATTGGGAAGCAACGCGCTCAGCGCTTGCCAGCGTTGTCCGCGCGCGTCTGTAACCGCCTCCGTGGCCAGCACTCCAGCCAGATTTTGCTTAAGTCCAAGGCCGACTGCGTCGTCGAGGGAAAGCGCCACCGGAGTTGTGCTGAGTTTTCCTGTAGGAACTCCTCCAAGGTACGGATTCTGCGCTAGGCTTTGATAGTCATTCTGCCCGGCTTGGACGGCTGCGTGGGGTGCTGCTGTTACTTCGGCCAGACCAATCGGGTTATACGGTGCCGGCGTGGCTGGCGGGTTGTACTGTGCAAAGGCTCCTGCTCCCCCGAGCAGGGCAGAACTAAGCAGTACTAGCTTATTCCAGGGTCTGCACCGGGGACGGGATCCTCGCTGGAGAAGTTTTGGTTCTTGCTTGAAATCTGTTGTGGTTGTATTCATCTCCGATCTATCCCTGGGAAGTGATGTGAAAGCAGGACATCCCACATCGCCTCAGCTTTGTTCCAAGATCACACCAGAAGAGTCGAATAAAAGCTATTGCACTTTGGTATTGATTGAGACCTGGGTATAGGTCCCTATCCGCGCGTTCCGGGCCATAGAGTGGCTGGCGCGGTGGATGCGCTCGGGACTGGAGTGACTGAATGGCGAAAAGGCCAGGGTGTTGGCGTCGGCGGCCATGACGGCACTTGTCCCGAGTGTCGGCGCGGAGACTTTCCGCTCTCGCAATGAGAAAGATCCCGGCCGTCAGTTATCACGGCGGCATCGGGAGCACATGCTAGCTCCGGTCGGAGCATTAGTTTCGATTCCGAACAGTCTTAGAGATATCGATGCGGCGCCTCGGCTGGGCGCTGGAAGTAATACCTACAGCGCCCGGTGGGGGCACTACCGGCTGACCTGCTCGCGGTACAAAAGACCGGGGACTCGGCCATCTCGGAATTCAACTCGCCACCAAGTTTGGTTAACGGGTGGCTGCGGTCGGGCGCGGCTCGCAAAATCGCTGGCAATCAAGCTCGGCGCCGATGTGTCCATCGACAGCACGGTGAAGAATTCACAGAGGAACTGCGAAAAATACGCGGCGCAAGAGTCATCATCGCGACAGCGCCGGACTTCAGGCAATGCCCGAACTGATTGGCGGTTTGGGTCCGAACGGCAAGCTTCTCCTGATCGGCCTAGCCTCCGATCCGATCGAGGTCGCCCCGGTTGAGCTCATCAGGGGCGGCAAGACCATTGAAGGATGGGCACGGGTGACGCCGGCGGATTCCGATGACGCGCTTGGGCTTTGCCGAACTTCGCGGGTTCGCGGCATGATCGAAACCCATCCTCTGGAAAAGGCTGCCGAAGCATACGCCCGCATGATGAGCGGCAAGGCAGAGTTTCCCGTTGTCTGGACGATGTAAACAACGCCGGGGGAGTTCCATCAGACGAAGGTATCGATCGATACCTTCGTCTGATGGCTGTAATTCTGTTCCTCTGGCTTAATCAACACATCGGCCTCGCGATCAAGGTAGCGTGAGACTGGTCAACGCTACCGGAAACGAGGTTAGTGATCTGAAGGCGTCATCCTCTCTGGAACTTTGATAACAGGCTGCGGAGTCCGTACGAGAGGATTGGTTCCGCATAAAAAAGATTAAACCACGCGTTTTGGCAAACCGAATCCCGGCTTTGCGGCGCGATTTTAGGAGAATCGACATGAGCTTGATCGAACACGCGATTACCGCAAACCGCAAGAGTGCGGAGCACCATGATCCTTCCCTGGCAAACAAGCCGGCTCCGAAGATTGCAATCCTCACCTGTATGGATCCCCGCTTGAACCAACTGCTCGAATGGTTCGACATCAAACCCGCCGATGCGGATGTGATTCGGAACGTCGGAACGGCAGCAACGGAAGATGTGGTGCGATCTCTGATGTTTTCAATTCACGTTCTGAAGGTGCGAGAGGTCATGATCGTCGGGCACACCGGCTGCGGAATGACGCTGTTTTCGGAAGAAGAGTTCGAGAACCACCTTCACACCCAATGCGGGGTGTGGGTAGTATCTCCTGATAGATTTCACTGCTATACCGATGTGAATCTGACGACACAAAAGCAGGTACTGAAGCTCAGATCGCACCCGTGGATTCCCTCGGAAGTAGTGATTCGTGGATTTGTTTACGACTTGTCAACCGGCGAGCTGAGGGAAGTGACGTCGAAGGACGGCAAATAGTCGAGCGCCTGGATGGGAATTGGTCACCTGCCATGCGACGCGCACCGTTAAAATCACTACATCTATGCGGTGCGCGTGATTGTGGATCTTGCCGAGGTGGTGAGCCAAACCAGGGAGTCTATCATGCTAGGTGGGTTGCTCGAAAGGTAGAAGGATCGTGGCTTTGCTGGTCTCTGTGAACGTCGGCCTTCCACGCCCCATTGCGTGGCAAGGCAGGATAGTGCACACCGCCGTCTGGAAGCGGCCCGTAACAGGCAGAGTGATGGCGCGCCGGCTCAATCTCGACGGTGATGGGCAGGGCGATCTTGCGGGCCACGGTGGGGAGCATCGCGCGGTGATGGTCTATCAGCTCGATTCTTATCGCTACTGGGAGGTATACCTTCAAAGGCACGACTTCGAGTACGGCCAGTTCGGCGAAAACCTGACCGTCGAGGGTCTCCCAGATAACGAGGTTTGTATCGGAGATCGCTACCGTATTGGCGGCGCACTGTTTGAAGCGACGCAGCCGCGCGTCACCTGTTATCGAGTCGGCATACGGATGAACAATCCGCAGATGCCTGCGCTCCTGGTCTCGCATAAGCGGCCGGGCTTTTATTGCCGCGTCATCGAAGAAGGGGAGATTGGCGCGGGCGACGAGATCTTCAAGGTCGCCGATGGACAGGAACATGTCTCTGTTCAGGAAATCGATGGACTGCTTTACTTGCCCAACCGGGCGCCCGATCAACTGCAACGTGCTCTGCGCGTTCCGGCCCTCAGCGCCGGATGGAAGGGATCGCTCGCGGCACTGGCCGCCGCCGAGGAGAAAAACGGCCGCAGCGGAAACGCGGTTCTTGCCTCGTCTTCCACACCACCCTCGATGTGGAGCGGGTTTCGTTCATTGCGAGTTGCGGCGGTACAACGCGAGAGCGTCGACGTTATTTCGTTTGTTTTGGAGTCAGAGGACCGTACCCCATTACCGGCGCCGCTTCCCGGTCAATTTCTAGTCTTCAAACTCAAGCTTGACAACAACTCAGATCCCATCCTGCGAAGCTATTCGCTCTCCGGCGCGCCGCCTACGGGAACATATCGCATCAGCGTGAAGCGGGCCACTGGCGCAGGTAGCCGCCACTTTCATGACCGCGTTCGGGCTGGTGACCTGCTTCAGGTGAGCGCGCCGAGGGGCAGCTTTACACTTGCTCCAGGCGACGGGCCTGTTGTCTTTCTCAGCGCGGGTATCGGGGCGACCCCGGTTCTCTCAATGCTTCACTCGCTCGCGGATAGCACCGCAAGCTCAACGCGCCAAGTCTGGTGGTGTTACGGTGCTCTCAGCGGCAGGCAACATCCATTCGCGGCGGAAGCGCGCGCCTTGCTTAGTAAACTTCCGCGCAGCCATGCCGTCGTCGCCTATAGCAAGCCAGAAGATGCTGATCGGCAAGGTCAGGACTACGACTTCTCCGGACGCCTGAATCTCTCAGCATTGCGACAGCTTCACATACCGATGGAAGCGGACTTTTACCTCTGTGGACCGGGCGGTTTCCTTCGCGACTTGACCGCTGATTTGAAATCCTCGGGCGTCCCTGATTCCCGTATCCACTCAGAGTTATTCGGAGCTGAATCGTCCATAACACCCGGAATCGCGAAGACCACATCCGTTCCCCCGCATCCGCCGACCGAGAGCCCTGGTGCGGGCCCGACGGTTTCCTTCACACGTAGCGGCCTCACAGTTCCGTGGGACTCGCGGTATGGAAGTCTTCTCGACTTCGCGGAAGCCTGCGACGTTCCCGTCAGGTGGGCTTGCCGAGTGGGTGTCTGCCACACCTGCGAGTCCGGGTTGATCGATGGAAGTGTCGGCTATGCACCCGAGCCGCTCGACCGGCCTTCCGAAGAGAACGTTTTGATCTGTTGCTCGACTCCGCTGACCGCCGTCGAACTAGATCTCTGATCGTCAGATTCCATCGAGTGTCGTGGCGAAAGGCTGAAGATCGCACCATTCCGGATAGTCGTCAGGCCGTCTTTCCAGAGACCAATGGAACCTCCGGTCTACCCGAGATGGGCCCTAAGTCGCCTTATCCGAAGGATGAAGCCGTCAAAAGGTCGGCGTTGATGCAAGTCAATGTCATTCAACTATGGAATATGATCGGCCGGTGTCATCGAGTGCCACACTCGTCGGTGTGCCTCAGTTGACGCTGAAGCTGACCGAGCCGGCAGGCATGCCTCAGTTGACCTCTTCGCTAAACCTGTCGCAAACAGGCTAGCCGGTGATGTTCATCGGTTTTGAGTGCAGCCACGAGTGTAACTCCGACCGGGACAGAGACCTTAACCCGTGACGGCAAGTCGTACCCCGAGGCCTTGAGCGGGAGACGTCGGGGAACACAAAGTGCTCGCGCACTTTGGTGGTATCTGTCTTCGTGTTTCTCCAGGAGCGTTACATGTACGGATCGTTGATGGGACTAGGCAGCGGTTGCGTTGGCGGCGATGGATTGTCGGCGAACCAGCCAATAGAACGCCACTAGGTGTGTGATCATTAGTATAGGCACGTAGATGACCGGAATGGCGTAGGCGGAGGCCAGCTGCCCGGCCAGCGCAGGAAGGCCTGCCTGGATGGCGTGGTAGTAGTCGAGGATGATGTCGGTCGTGCCCACGAGATTGAAGGCGACCACAAACAGCCAAAAAAGAGGACGTATCCTTGCGGTGAGTAGCGCCAACATGGCCAGCACTCCGGTTGCAAAGTCGCCGTAGGAGGCGAACGCGGAGAAGCGCGAGGGCAGATTGGGGCCGACGACGCCTGGAAGAATAAAGACCAGCCCAAAGAAGCGAAAGCTGTGCAGCGTCGCGATGGCGCGGTGCGCTTCGAACCGGCCCATCGACCTGAGTCTGGGCAGGATGTACACGCCGAAGCAGAGCAGCCACGCGACGTAACCTAAGACGAGATGGACTTGGAAGATGGTTTCGGGCGACATTGCGACCTCCTGTTTTGATGGGCTGGTATTTATCAGCCCAGACTCGGCTTTTCTTCGAGCCGGGCCGAACGGCCAATTGATTGAGCCGCGGCACCGATAGACCTGGCGTTCGCCAGGAAGAACTCTTCCAGCGTTTGTGGATTTAGGCCAGTGACCTCACGGATAGTATTGGTAGGCTGTCGATGCTCTTTACTATTTCGGAAGTATTGCCAAAGATGGGTCAGATGATCGAGTGCGTGGGGATTGATTCGATCTTTCACCGCATCCACCCACTGCTGGTCTGTGATGGACACATAGCGAATCTCCCGCCCGATCGCCGTCCCCAGCGTTTCAATGATTTCCCGCACGGTTAGAGCCTCGCTTACCAGCGGGTATACCTTTTTGGAGGGCGCATCGGAGGCAGCCAAAAGAGTTGCCCCAACGCGGGCTACATCTTCGGCGCCGGTGAGCGGAATGACAGCGTCACCCTCACCCCAGGGCAGGAAGGCGGCATTTTGCTCGACCACACTGCGGATCAAAAGTGCGCGTACATTTTCGTAATAGGGAGGCGTCTGAAGATGAACGGCGCCGACCTGCGCCCAGTCGAAGATACGATCGGCCAGCCGATGCTGCAGATTTCGAAAAGAGGGAGCGCGTATGAGTTCACGAAACGCGGGATCATCGGGCGTGCCCTGGAACTGTGAATTGTTCACCATCACTTCCAGGCCCGCATCCCGAGCCGCCACCGCGAAGATGGTGGCTGCCTCAAGCAGCCCCTCTGCCACCGGATAGGTAAAGTAAGCGCGCTTGACTTGTTTCATTGCCGCATAAACTGAGGTTGGATTAAGGAGATCACCCTCGACGATTTCTGCACCTTGTTGTCGAAGTTCCTCGGACCGGGCGTCGAGTTTGTGCACGTATGCGCGAACCGGAATGCCCTGCTTGAGCAGATGACCCGCGACTAGACGTCCGGTTGATCCTTGTGACCCGCCGGCCGCGCCTGTAATCAGAATCGGGTGGGACATTGGAAGTCCTCCTTTATCCGTATAGGATGATACAAATCATCCTATGGATTCGAACCTTTCCCGGGCACGCTTCAGCCGGTTGCATTGTGGGATGTTGGCTATCATCCTAAAATGGACCATGCGATACCGACCTGAACACAAAACAGAAGTTCATCAGAAGATTGTGAGAGACGCCTCGCGACGCATACGCACCGAGGGTCTGAACGGCGCAGGCGTGGCTGCGGTTATGCGCGACACGGGTCTGACACACGGAGGCTTTTACAAACACTTTCGGAGCAAGGACGAGTTGCTCCTGGAGTCGGTCCGCGAGGCTTTCCGGGAGATTGAGGGCAATCTGGCTCATGTCGCCGAAGGGCTGCATTCTGAGGCGGCTTGGAAGGCGATTGTGAAGGCCTATCTAAGCCTGGAATATTGCGATCACGTTGAGCGCGGCTGCCCGCTGACGGCACTTGCTCCGGAGCTGGCGCGGGTCGACAAGCGGACGAGGGGCCAGATCTTTACCGAGCTAGTGAAGTACAAGGATCGGATGCTTCCCTTTATGCCCGGCCGGCGGACAGCCGACAAGGATCGCGCCTTCTTTTCGATCTTTTCAACCATGGTCGGGGCAATTGAAATCGCTCGCTTGCTGCCAGAGCCCGCGATGCGAGAGAAAGTGCTGACGAGCGCAAGAGATTTCCTCTTGCACAGCTTTTGATTGCCTAAGCCAATATGGCAACACCGACGGAATGCAAGAACCGATCGACCGGTTAAACCTGGGAATGCCGCTCTCAAGCGTAGCGATCAGGGGAAAGCGCGTTTCGACACGGGAAGGCGCGAAACGTGGATTTGCGATTTGGCGTCAGTCCCAAATGCGTGCAGAGCCGCATATCGCCCCCTTTGAGGCCGGGTCACGATCCCGCTATGTTCTGCTTCCAATTCAAGATCAGACCTCAGCTCCCGCTCCACGTGAATTGCACCCTTCCTGATCTGGCGCCACTTCGTTTCGACACTCTCCAGCAGCGGGCTCCATGACGCGCGCCACAGCGCCATCTGCGTCAGATTGGAACTTACTCAGAACGGAGTGCGACGACCGGATCGAGATTGGCTGCGTTGCGGGCCGGCACCCAGCTTGCCAACACGGCGATTGCCGCCAACAAAGCCACAGCAAATATAAGCGTGACCGGGTCATAGGCTTTGAGTCCGAAGAGCATGGCGCTGGCTGATTTTCCGGCTAGCAGCGTAAGAGGCAATCCAACTACGGTTCCGGCCAGCAGCATCAGCGCCGTATCGCGCATGACCAGCCGGATGACTTGCCAGCGGTGTGCTCCGAGGGCGATTCGGATACCAATCTCGTTTCGGCGTTGTGCGATCAGGTAGGAGAGGACGCCATAGAGGCCGACTACCACGAGGATAGCGGCCAGCAGGCCAAAGAAACCCGAAAGCATTGCCATCATGCGGTCGCCCACCAACGTGTCGCGAATGCCTTCCTGAAAGTTGAAGAACTGCAAAATCATGTCGGGGTGCTTGTTTGCAATGGCGCGGCGAATCGTGGTGATCGCCGCGGGATCGCCGTTGGTGGCGATCATCATCGCGGCTCCGGGCCCTTGCGCGGTTACCGGGAACTGGTCGATAGGGACGAAGGCCAGCGGCGGCGTCTCACCACGCAGGTCGTTGTACCTGGTGTCGGCAATAGTGCCGACGATCTCATAGGTGCGTTCCGGATATTGCGGTTCGGGCCGGACATGCACCAATTGACCCAGGGGAGGCGTTGCGCCGAGAAACGTGTGGACGAAGGTCTGGTTCACGATCACGACGAATGGGGCGCCGGTTGTGTCGGCTGCGGTAAAATCTCGGCCGCTGATCAGCGCAACGCCCATAGTGGCCAAGTAGCTGGGGCTCGCATAAGTGAACTTACTTTCACCCTCAATGGAGTCGACCCGAACTCCGTGACCCCAGCTGCTGCCGGTGAGCGGGGTGTTGGTGGTTGCAGCGGCATTTTGAACGCCCGGAACGCTGCGTACATCGTCGACCAGCTGGCGCTTAAACGCCGCCTCATTCTCCGGCTTGACGTTTTCCATGGAATAACCGAAGTAGCCAACCACAATGCCGCTCTCTCTCATGCCGGGGTTGACGGTCATGAGGTTGCGATAGCTGCGGACAAAAAGCAGGGCGGCAACCAGCAGCACCAGAGAGATCGCGATCTGCGAGACCACCATCAAGCGCTGCATCGAAAAGCGCTCGCGGTTGCCGGCGACTCCGCGCTCACCGGACTTAAGCGAGCTGATCGGGTCGACGCTGGTGGCACCGATCGCCGGGAAGGTCCCAAAAACAACGCAGGTGAGCCCGGCAACCGCGGCGGCGAAGAGCAGTACGCGCCAGTCGGTGGCAATGGAGAGCTGAATTGAGCTTTGGCTGGTGTTGAGCGATGCCACCAGGAGGCGGCTGAGCGGCTGGGCCAGAGCGACACCGAGAGCCGCTCCGCCGATTGCAAGCAGGCCGCTTTCGATGATCAGTTGGATGGCTATGCGGCGACGCGATGCTCCGAGAGCCATGCGGATGGCCACCTCCCGCTGACGAGCGCTGGTACGGGCGAGCATGAGGTTAGCCAGATTGGCGCAGGCGATGAGCAGCACCAGGCCGGTGATGGCCAGCAAGAGCCTTAGCGAGGTGTCGTAGGTGTCACGCAGTGCGCTTACGCCAGCTCCCGCCTGGTACGCGGCCAGCCTGAAGGCCAGGAATTTCTCGGTTACCTCCGAGCTGTAGCCCGGAGGCGCGGCGTCTTCGAAAAGGCCTGGGCTGAGCGCGTCGAAGTAAGCCGAGGCGCGTTCGACGGTCCAGTCGGGTTTGAGCCGTCCCATGACGTTGAACAGGAACATCTCAGAGCGAATTTTTGGCGGCGTGCAAGTGGGGTAGGCCAGATCAAATTGATCCCCCACAGCTAGCCCAGCGAAGGACGGCGGTGTGACGCCCAATACCTGCACGGAGCGGCCTTCGGCCTGGATAGTCGTGTTGGGCGTAATGGTTTCGCCGCCCATCTGCGCTTTCCAGTAGGGATAGCTGACAACGGCCTTGGACAGCTCGCACGAGGATTCGTCCTGCGGTTCGATCAGGCGTCCTTGCCAGGGAGCGACACCGAGCACGTTGAAGAATTCGCCGCTGACCTCAAGGCCGTGAGCGTGCTTCGCCTCACTGAGCTTTCCCACCAGCACATCCGCCTCGCGCCATGCCAAAATGCCGGAGAACGGATCGTGATGACGGCGGACCTGCTGCCACATGGGGATGGTGAAGTTTGCATAAGGGCTGTCGGTAATGCCGAATCCCCGGTTTCCGCCGACAATGCGCAGTTCGGCCAGCTCTCGCGGACTCTGGATAGGCAGGCTGCGCAGGCGCACGGCGTCTATCAATTGGAAGATTGCCGTGTTTGCGCCGATGCCGAGCGCCAGCGTGAGCACGGCCATTAGAGTGAAGGCGCGATTCTTTGCGAAGCCGCGCAACGCGTAGCGGGCATCGCGAAAAAAACTGTCGAGACCCGCGGACGCATCCTCCGCATCGACGCGTTCTCTGATCACGGTTGGATTGCCGAAACGGAGGCGAGCCTGGCGCGCAGCTTCTTCAGGGCCTATACCCTTCGCGATATTGTCTTCGGTGCGCATCTGGATATGTTCGAAAAGCTCGTCGTCGATTTCACGGTTGAGTTCGGAACGCCTTACAAGAGCGGAAATACGGCGGAAGAAACCCATTGATTACCTCACGCGTAGCGCAAAATGGCTTGAACACCCTTCACTACTTGCTCCCAGTTCTTTTCTCGGGCGGCGAGCTGCTTTTTGCCTGCGGCTGTGAGCCTGTAGTATTTGGCCTTGCGTCCGCTCTCGGTTATCGCCCATTCAGAACCAACCCATCCACTCTGCTCCATACGATGCATCGCGGGGTAAAGCGATCCCTCCTCCACGTTGAGCAGAGCATCGGAGACACTTTCGATGTGCATGGCGATCCCATAGCCGTGCATCGATCCAAGCTGCGAGAGGGTTTTGAGAATCAGAAGATCAAGCGCGCCTTGCAGGTCATTCTTAGCCATATCGCTTACCCTAGACATCGAGGGTAAACCCAAGAATATTGTCGCCATCCCTAGTTGTCAAGGGGGCAGGGGGGAACTACACCTGAGGCCGACCTAGTGTGATGTATTTGAAATAGCTGGTTGTAACTGAGCAGCAAGAGCTTCCTTGGCCTGGACGATCTTTCCGAGGATTTCCTCTCCCTTGGCCCGTCAAACGTATCGTTTCGGGCTTGCGTTGCGGTCCGCGAGGTATTCTTCGATAGCGTCAATCAGTTCGCGCACGCTGCGGAAGCTTCCTTCGCGGATACAATCCCCGGTCAGGTCTGCGAAGAAGCGTTCCACTAAGTTCATCCACGAGCTGCCGGTCGGGGTAAAGTGCGTGCTAAATCGCGGATGTTTCTTCAGCCAGGCCTTCACGTTGGCATGCTTGTGAGTGGCGTAGTTGTCGGCGATCACGTGGACCGCCAGCGCCTTTGGCGTTTCCTTGTCGATCTGTTTAAGGAACCGGAGCCACTCAACGTGTGTGTGGCTGGACTCCGTTCGTGTGATCAGCTTGCCTTCCA
>Ga0302324_100011588_pt1 | contig 18083 bp, 14 predicted proteins | sample Palsa_T0_1_FD_201949 | JGI IMG/M metagenome (GOLD analysis project Ga0302324, IMG submission 201949) | Peat permafrost microbial communities from Stordalen Mire near Abisko, Sweden - Palsa_T0_1 | ecosystem: Environmental > Terrestrial > Soil > Palsa > Peat permafrost | place: Sweden: Abisko... | reverse complement strand
AAACGACATCGCTCGGACGATTTCCGAAAAGATCAACGATGACAACTAGTTCACGATGATCACTCCGGTATCGTCGGCAGCGGCATCGTCGATGTCGCTCCCCGGCATCGCGGTGCAATCGCTCGCCGGGACGTCGTGAACGACAGCCGGAACCGACCGAAGGTACGCGACGAGGCCCGCTACCTGCGCAGCGCTGAGCAAGAAGCGCGGCATCACGCTGCACAAAGGCGCACCTGTGTCATCGATGCCGTCGCCGATGGCCGCCGCGATTTGATCGTCCGTCCACCCGCCGAGGCCCGAGTCGGGATCGGGCGTCAGGTTGGAGGCGTAAGCGAACGTGCCCGGGTTTGGCCAGTCGGAGCCTGACAGGTCGGCTCCGTGGCATCCCGCGCATTGATACCGCGCGACGAGAGCCTGGCCGGCTTGGGGATCAGGCGGCGGGCTGTCGCTGCATCCGAGAGCAAGGCAGACGAGCATGACGAGAACGAGGATGATGGTGCTTTGCATGTCGCCGCCTTCGCGAGACGCATGCCAACGAGAACCACGCGGAAAGCCGCGAACACACGGTGGCCGTGTGGCCAGGGGCCGGCTTTGCGCCGGCCCGACGGAAGCACTGAACGCTGCTAGTCTTGCGGTCGTGAGCTCGGTTCTCTGGCGACTTGCGCTCCTTGCTTCGATGGTCGTTGGGTGTCGTACGTACCTCGTCACGTACACGGACGACGGCGGGTCCTGTCTCATGCCGCCCAACGTCGTGTGCGCCAATAACCCATGCACCGACATCACGTCGGACCGCTCGAACTGCGGTGCGTGCGGCTCTGAATGCAACGCGATGCAGCTCTGCACGATGAGCTCGTGCACGACATGTCCGAGCTCGACACCCATGGCGTGCGGGAACAATGGCGCTGCGTTTTGCACGGATCTCGCCAGCGACAATGGGAACTGCGGCAGTTGCCTGAACAAGTGCGCGAACGGCACGCAGTGCAGCCATTCGACGTGCGTTTGTACACTCACGACGTGCGGCACGCAGTGCGTCGACATTCAAACCGACGTCAACCACTGCGGCGGGTGCAACACGCCGTGCCCCACACCGGCGCCCAACGAGACCGCGCTGTGCACGAGCGGCCAGTGCAGTCAGCAATGCGTGGCGCCGTTCGCTGACTGCGACGGGAACCCGTCGAACGGCTGCGAGGCAAACTTGCAGTCGAGCAGCACGAACTGTGCGGTGTGCGGGCGGACCTGCAACGGTGGCGCCTGCTCGAGCGGCACGTGCCCCGTGACGACGTATGCGACGGGGGTACAGCTCGGGGGGCTCGCCGTCGACGCGAGCTTCGTCTACTGGGACGACGTCAACGCCTCAGGGACGATTTCGGAGGAGGCCATCGGCGGTGGCGCTCCCCAGGTGGTCTCCGCGAACGCCAACGCCTTGAACCTCGCCGTCGACACGACGCGCATCGTGTGGATGAACGGGACGACGGCGCTCGACTCGCGTTTGCTGAGTGGTGGCACCATCGCGACCCTCACGACCTTCACGCAGGGCACCGCGATGTTCCTCGCGGGCGGCTACGTTTACTTCTCGACCACCGACGGCACCGTGGGCCGTGTTCCCGAGGACGGCTCGTCAGGAGCGGTGACGATCACCACGGCAAAGCTCACGCCGCTTTCGCTCGCCGTCGATGCGACCAACGTCTATTACGCGGACACGGCCGGCTACGTCTACGTGGTGTCCGAGACTGCGCAGGGCGCGACGGCTGCGCTCTTCGCAAGCGCCGCCGGCGCGCGAGGCATCGCGCTCGACACGACGAACGTCTACTGGACCACCATGACTGGATTCGTCGTGGAGCAGCCCAAAGGCACCACGACCTCCAAGAATATCGCCTCCAGTCAATCGCAACCGGGTCCCGTCGCGAGCGACGGCGTCAACGTCTACTGGGCGAACGACGGCGACGGCAGCATCCATCGCGTCGCCGTCAACGGCTCGAGCCCCCTCACGCTCGCAACGACGCAGGGCGTACCCGGGACCATCCTCGTCGATGCCACGAACGTGTACTGGGCAGCCCCCTCGATCGTCGCTTCCACCGCCAAGTGAGCGTTTAATTCTCGCTCTTCGGCCCTTCGTTGTAGCCGCGCGGGCGGTACTTCGGGTCGACGCCGTTGTGCTCCTCGCCGTGGTCGGCCATGTCACGCTGTAGGAAGTCGAGCCATGAGCCTGGCTGTTTCTCGCCCATGTCGGTGAGCTCGCCCGCGACGGTTTGGTAGTACTTCTCGTCCCACAAGCACTGGAGACCGAGCGCGATGAGGTTCGGATCGGTCGCGGCGAGCTCGAAGCCGCGTTTGTAGTGCGGCCACGCTTCCTCGACGCGGTGCATGCGACAGAGCGTGTCGCCGAGGTAGATGTTGGCCATCGGCCACTGCGGGGCGAGCTCGAGCGCGACGACGTTCGACTTGCGGCGCTCTTCGAGGTTGCCTCGCGCGCCCTGCATGACCGAGTAGTTGAGATGAGCCTTCGCGCTGTGGGATACGGCCTTGCGTGTCGCGTCCCAGAAGACGAGATCGTCGGTGTAGTCGTTGGCGTGCGCCCGCGCCGCGACTGCCTGCCACGCGAAGAACGCGCTCACCGCCGCGACGCCGATCCACATCTTGCCGTGAGCACGCGTGAAGCGAATGACCCACACGAACGCCATCGCGAGGAGAAAGCTCGTCCCGATCACCGGGAAGTACCAGAAGCGCTCCGCGCGTACCGTGGGTAGGACGATGGGAATGTTCGAGACCGGAAAGTAGCTGATGACGATCCACATGAGCGCGATCGCGGCGAGCGCAAAAGGCCCCGCGCTCTTATGCCGCTTCGCCCGCACGATGGCGACGATGCCGAGCATGGGCGCGAGCACGATGGGGCCAAGCATCGCCAGCCCACCGATGACGCTCTCGGGAAAGACGAGCCGCGACGGGATCGGCTCCTGGGGCGACGAGTAGTCCCCCGATAGTCGAAACGGCAAGAGCACTTCGCCGAGGCCGCGAGCGTAGACGCGCAGCGCACCCGCGATGCGGAGCGGGGTCGACGCATCGACGAGGGGATTGTTGAGTGGATCCTTCGGGAGGATGGGCTGGGCGTACCACCGGAGGAGCCCGTGATAGAAGCGCGACGCCCAGGGTTTGCCGAGGTTCGCCTCGACGGAGAGGTCGGGTGGGAGGACGGCCGGAAACATCCGACGCCGCTGCTCGACGTAGAACACGAACGCCGCGGTGGTCGCTATTGCGCAGAGAGCAGTCCGCAGCCATCGCATGGGGCGGTCGGGATGCGTCACCTGCGCCGTGAAGAGGCACGCGAAGGGAACGAGCGGGACGATGCAGAGAGCGCTCTCCTTCGAGTAGAGGCCAAAGAGCGTCGCGACGCAGACGGCGAACGGCATCGCCCAGAGCGGCAGCGCGAGGGCGAGCAGCGCGAGGAGCGCACCGAGCGCCCCAAGGACGTCTGCGAGGCCGACGACACCGCTGACCGCCTCGGTGACGACGGCCGCCGCCGTGAACGTGGCGCCTGCGAGCCAACCCATCAGGCGGTCCTTCGTCATGCGAAAGGCGATGACCGCGACGAGCGCTCCGTTCACGCCGTGAAGCAGGACGTTCACCCAGTGGTGAAGGAAGGGGCTCTGATCGCGCGCGCCGAGCATCCAGAAGAAGCGCCACACGAGATCGGGGAGCGGCCTATACGAGCCGATCGTGCGATCATGGGGGAGGCCCCAGAAGTCGCGACGAAACGCGTCGAGCCAGTGGAGGTGCGAGGCGTGATCCGCCACGGAGCGGACGTAAGGGTTCGCGAGCAGCGCCTCCTGTTCGTCGAAGATGAAGTTCGTGCGGGGATGCCGCGTGTAGAGGGCGATCGAGAGAAAGCAAAGCGGCACGAGCGCGGCGAGGAACGTGAAGGCCTCCTCGAGGAAGTAGCTCTTCACCTGGGCGCGGACCGACGCTCCGACTCTCCGCGGCGCGAGGCGCTGGAGCAGCTTGAGCTTCTGCGGAGGTGGAGTCAGAGCCGGAGAAGGCGGCGTCTCGTTCATGGGGGCGCGTCGCGATCCGGAATGAGCCACGTGTCGCCCCAGAGATGGGCGCCGCCGTCGACGTACCACGTCTCGCCGGTGATGAAGTCGGCTGCGTCGCTCGCGAGAAAGCACACGAGCTGGGCGACCTCGTCCACGGTACCGAGGCGCTTGCTCGGCGTGCGCTTGCGGCTCATCTCGACGAGCTCCGGCGGATACTGATCGACGCCGCTCGAGCGGATGATTCCGGGCGCGACGGCGTTGATCTGGATGTCGTACTGCGCCCACTCCACGGCGAGCGTCTTGGTCATGTTCTCGACGCCCGCGCGCGCGGCGCCCGTGTGAACCATCCCAGGAAAGCCGCGCGCGATGTTGGCAATGACGTTCACGATGCGGCCCTTCTTACGCGGGATCATCGACTTCGTCGCCACCGCTTGGGTCATGTAGAACGTGCCGCTGAGGTTGTTGCGGATGACGGCGTCCCAACCCTTCGGTGCGAGCGTCTCGGCGGCGGTGGGGAACTGGCCGCCGGCGTTGTTCACGAGGACGTCGACTGGGCCGAGCTGGTGCGTCACGACATCGACGAGGTGGGCCACCTGCTCGATCTCTCGGATGTCGCAGGTCTGCGTAAGGACGGAGGAGCAGCTCTTGTCGAGCTCGGTCTTCGCGGCGTCGAGGCGCTCCTGTTTGCGGCTCGCGATGGCGATCTTCGCGCCGAGCTCACCGAGCGTCCGCGCGATGGCGAGCCCGATGCCACTACCGCCGCCTGTCACGATGGCGACGCGGTTCTCGAACAGACCAGGCCGATAGATCGACGGCATGGAGGCTTTCTAGCGCGACGCTCAGCGTAGCGAAAGCGGAGGCTTGGCCTTGGCCTGAAGCCGCGCCCACGTCGGGCACGAACCCGCGTCTGCAGCGACGTGGCACGCCTTCCCGAGCTCGGCTGTGAGCTCTTTGGGGTCGTGGCCCCAAAGGAGCGCGCACGCCACGTCGTCGGCGAGCGAGGAGTCGAAGTCAGCAGGTGTCTTTTGGGCAAGATCGAGCTTCGGATCACTCGGGCACTCCTTTTGGGCCCACGTCACGGCGGCGGCGTCGCGAAGGGAGAACCCGCCGTCTGGAAGCGAGTGCGCCAGGAAGCGGTGCGTCGTCGGCAGCCCGTCGTGCGAGGTGCCGAAGAACGACACCAGCAAGTCGGGCCTGCCGTCACCATCAACATCGCGAACGCCCACGATCGTCAGCGCGGCAGAAGGCTCATACGGCACGACGCGAGAAGCGCCGCCGTCGACAGCTCGGAACGTCCAGACAATCGCGCGTTGCTCGTCTGGGGCGTCGGCGGCACCGCGCGCGGCCTCTACCAACACCTCGTCATCACCATCGCCGTCCCAGTCGAAGAACGTGACCTCGGCGATCCTCGTGTCGCTCGTGACGTCGTACGTGTGGGCTCGCTGCTTGGCGGCGATCCCCGGGACGACCGCGGACTCGGCTCCGTCGACATCGACGTGAACGAGCCTCACGAGCCAACCGGTCGCGCATGCGTCCGTCGCACCTGCCGCGCCGATGTCGACCACGTCGTCGACGCGCAGGCCCCACGTGGCGCCGTTCTGCGAGGTGCGGCACGCGAGCGTCGACAGGTCGAAGTCGGGCGTGCACGGGCGCGCCTTCTTGGCTTCGTCGAGCTTCTTTGCCGTCGCATCGTTCATTGTGCGGCATGCGCCCGACACGACGGGCGCAGAGGCGGTCGCATCGAGCACCACGCTCGCGACGTTGGCGCTCACTGCGGCGCTTGCGCTCGATGACGCCGTCGGATGACTCACCTCGCTCGACGACGCGTCGGCAGCGGCATCTCCGGCGGCGTCGCCACCACGCAACTTCGTGCCCGCCCACCAGATGCCACCGATGACGCCGCCCACGAGCACCAGCGAGACGAGGCGATCGCGTGTCTTCACGTTCGCGAGACCTCGCCTCCGTGCGAGCTTCGGGTGCGAATCGCCTCCCGTGCGAGCTCGTCCGCCCGCTCGTTGAGCGGGACGCCTGCGTGCCCGGGGACATAGACGAAGCGCACGCCGCGCCCGTGGAGCTTCTTGCGCATGGTCTCGATGAGCACGTTGTTGGCTTTGGCTTTCCAGCCTTTCGAGAGCACGCCAATCGCGTACTGGCTGTCCGTGTGGACGACGAGCGGCTCGTCCACCGGCGTGGCCTCGAGCGCGTGGAGGATGGCCGTGAGCTCGGCGACGTTGTTGGTGCCCTCACCGAGGTACGCGTAGGACTCGCTGATCTTGCCGCCCGGAGCGATCACGATGGTGCCGCTTCCTGCGGGCCCTGGATTGCCCGTGCACGCGCCGTCAGTGTACGCAACCCAGGAGCGCTTGTCGGTCGGCGGTACAGCCGTCGCGGTACCGGCAGCCCCGCGCGCGGGCTTGGCAGACGCGGCCGGGACGATCTCGCCGTCATCGAGGAGCGGGCCGTCCGTGGCGACGAGGTTCAGCGCCCGAGCGTGGTAAGCGCGCGCGTCGGTCGCGCGGTAGCGGATCTCGACGCGGCCGTTCTTTTCGTCGAAGCTGCCATCCGGTTTGACGCGCGCGAGCACGGTCTGACCCCGCAGCGTTGCGTTTCTCCACGGCATCCCACGCGAGAGATACCATCTCGCCAGCGTTTGCGTCGCATCGCGTGGTAGTTTTCGGCGGATGAAACCGCTCGTGCTGGTCATTCTCGACGGCTTCGGCGAGCGCGAGGCGCGGGACGACAACGCCGTGAGGCTCGCGAAGGCGCCACGCCTCGCCGAGCTCTTCGCCAAGTACCCCCACGGGCTCATCGGGACGAGCGGTCCGGACGTGGGCCTTCCACCCGGGCAGATGGGCAACAGCGAAGTCGGCCATCTGAACTTCGGGGCGGGGCGCATCGCGATGATGGACATCACGCGCATCGACCACGCCGTGCTCGACGGCTCGCTGGGGAGAAATCCAGTCATCGCCGAGCGCATCGCGCAGGCCAAGCAGGCCGGCGGCAAGCTTCATCTCTTCGGCCTGTGCTCGGATGGCGGCGTTCACGCGCTGCTCACGCACATCGAGACCGTCATCGACGCAGCCCATGCGTCGCGGGTACCGATCGTGATGCATGCGTTCTTGGACGGCCGCGACGTGCAGCCGGGCACCGCACCAGGCTACGTCGCCGAGATCGAGAAGCACCTCGACGGCAAGGGCACCATCGGCACCGTCGGCGGGCGCTACTGGGGCATGGACCGTGACAACCGTTGGGATCGCGTCGAGAAGGCCTTCGACGCCATCGTCCACGCGCGAGGTCCCCGCCACGCAGGCGCAGTCGCTGGCGTGGAGGCATCGATCGCGGCGGGCAAGACGGACGAGTTCGTCATACCGTTCGTGGTCGGGGACTACGCCGGGGTGGCGACGGGGGACCAAGCGCTCCACTGCAACTTCCGGCCGGACCGGGCGCGCGAGCTCACGCGGGCGCTCGCGACCGAGCCGTTCGATGGCTTCCCGCGCGCAGCCGCGCCGTTTCGCGGTCGCTACGCGTGCATGACGACGTACGACGCGTCGTTTGGGCTGCCGGTCGCCTTCCCGAAGCAGCCCCTCGACGACATCTTCCCCGAGGTGATCGCGCGCGCGGGGCTCACGCAATTCAGGTGTGCGGAGACCGAGAAGTACGCCCACGTGACCTACTTCTTCAACGGCGGGCGTGAAGAGGCGTTCGCGGGCGAGGAGCGCGTGGTCGTCCCGTCGCCGAAGGATGTGGCGACGTACGATCTCAAACCGGAGATGAGCGCGAAGGGCGTTGGGGAGGCGGTGGTGTCGGCGGTCGAGCGCGGGAGCTTCGACTTCGTGCTCGTGAACTTCGCCAACCCCGACATGGTCGGCCACACGGGGGTGCTTGGTGCGGCAATCCGCGCGGTCGAGGCCGTGGACGCACAAGTCGGCGCCATCGCCGACGCCGTGCGGAAGAAGGGCGGCGCGCTCCTCATCACGGCCGACCACGGCAACTGCGAGCTCATGAAGGATCCCGCGACGGGGCAGCCCCACACCGCACACACCCTGAACCCCGTGCCGCTTCTCTACGTCAACGACGCCGACACGGAAGCGCACGTGCGCGCCGGCGGGCGCATCTGCGACGTCGCGCCGACGATGCTCGCCCTTCTCGGCATTCCCAAGCCCGCGGTCATGACGGGCGTGGACCTGCTCGAGCGCTTTCAGAGCCCCTTCGGGGTGTCGGCTCGCAAGCGAGACCTCTGATGTCCGAGCTGCCGCGCTTCGGCAACTATCGAACGCTCTCCGAGCTCGGCTCGGGCGCCATCGCGACGGTGTATCTCGCGACGCAGGAGCCCCTCGGACGCAAGGTCGCCATCAAGGCGCTCAAGGGGACGATTCCCCCGTCGTCGACGTTCGCGACCCAGCTCGAACGCGAAGCGCGCGTGCTCTCGGCGCTGTCGCATCCCAACATCGTCATCTTGCTGGACTACGTGAAGAGCGACGCCCAGATGTACCTCGTCCTCGAGTACATCTCGGGCTTCTCGCTCTCGGAGCTGCTCGCGAAGAAGCCGAAGCTTCGGCCCGAGATCGTGGCGACGATCGGTGCCGAGGTCGCCGAGGGCCTCGCGCACGCGCACGAGCGGGGTGTCGTGCATCGCGACGTCAAGCCGGCGAACGTGATCTTGTCGAGGCAGGGCGAAGTGAAGATCGTCGACTTCAGCGTCGCCCACCGCGAGCGCCTTCCCTCCGCGGACGAGCCCATCCCGGCGTTCGACAACGAGACGCCCGCGCGCGGGAGCTCCTCGCAGGCCGCGTTCGGGACGCCCGCGTACATGGCGCCCGAGCAGCTCCTTGGGGAAGCCGTGGATCCACGGAGCGATCTCTTCTCGCTCGGCGTCGTTCTCTATCAGCTCTTGTGTGGCGTGCGGCCGTTCGATCGGCCCGGCGAGAAGCGCGCACCGGCTCATGCAGCGCGGACGAGCCCGGCGGTGCAGCTCCGCGAACGCGCACCGGACACGCCGCGGGCGCTCGAGCGCGTCGTCATGCGCTGCATCGAGAAGCACCCTGCTGACCGTCCCACGTCGGCCGACGTCGTCGCCGAGGACCTCACGGCGTTCGTCCGCGGGCGCACGGACGTGCCCATACGGCAGCTCGTGCGCGGTGCTCTAGCGGCGGGCCGCCTCGTCTCGGGAGAACCGCCGTCGCTCGCGCGAACGAGCGATCCCAAGGAGCCGCTGCAGAAGCAGCCGTGGAGCTTCGCGCTGTTCGGCGCCGCGCTGGTGTTGGGCCTCGGCGTCGTCCGCGCGACCGACCGCGAGCCTGTTCAGTCGTTCGCAGCGACCGAGGGCCCGCTCATCGCGTCGCGCTCGGGCTATCTGCGTGTGCTTGCAACACCGTGGGCGGCCGTCTCGGTGGACGGGCAGCACGTCGACGTGACGCCGATGGCGCGGGCGATCCCTCTCGCACCCGGCGCGCACTTCGTCACGTTCACGCACCCGAGCGCGCCGCCCATCACACAGCACGTCACCATCGAGACGGGCGCCACCGTGACCCTCGATGTCACGATGGACGTCACCGGCGTCACGCGCGACGCCGGAGCTGCGGACTAGTACGCTGCCCTCATGCGTTGGCTGGTCGTCATGCTCGTTTGTGTTGCATCCGATGCGAGTGGGTTCGTGCACGTGGTGCGGTCGAAGGAGTCGCTCGCTGACATCTCGAAGCGCATGTACGGCGACGCGGCGCACGAAGGGCTCCTCGCGGGAGCGAACGCCCTCGACGTGCAAGGTGGCAGCGCCATCGTGTCGGGAATGCAGCTCCAGGTCCCCGCGTGCGACTATCATCACGTCACGGAACACGAGACGTGGGCGAGCATCGCGCGCGATTACCTCGGCGACGACAAGCGCGCCGACCACCTCGCCCGCGTCAACGATGCGGTGCCCTGGATCGCGCCGTCTGCGGGGCAAGAGGTGCGCATCCCATACGTACTCACGTACATCGCGGGCGAAGGCGACACCACGACGGGCATCGCGCGGAGATACCTCGGCGACCCCAACAAGGCCTGGGAGCTCGAGGCGTACAACGGGCGCAAAGAGTGGAAGCTCCTCCGCGGTGACGTCGTGCTCGTGCCCATCTCGGACCTCGAGCTCACCGACGTCGGCCGGGCGGAAGCGCTTGGCTCCGAGCGGTCACGCCACGAGGCGGGCGGGAGCGTGATGACGCAGCAGCGCAAGGTGTCCGTGGAAGTGCCGACGCTCCTCGCGGACGTGCGATCGGGCCGGTACGTCGACGCGGTAGCCCGCGGCAATCGGCTGCTGGGTCACACCGACCTCACGCATGCGCAGCTCGCAGCCATCCAGCGGGCGCTCACCGAAGCCTACGTAGCGCTCGACGCGACGGGACCCGCGACGCTCGCGTGCGACGAGTGGCGCAAGCTCGAGCCCGGCGTGACGCTCGACCCGACGTACGTGTCGCCCAAGATCCTCGAGGTCTGCCACCCGAAGCCCTGAGTGGGCTACGATTCGGCATCCGCATGGGCGACGTGGACACTCCGAAAGTGATGCGTCCTTCCGCGCCGCCGCTCAGCTCGGGACGCGTCATCGGTGGCAAGTTCGAGGTCTGCGGCGTGCTCGGCGAGGGCGGGACAGGCATCGTCTACGAAGCCAAGCTCCTCGCTGACGGTGGCTCGACCATCGCGCTGAAGGTGATTCACGGACACTTGCTCTACGACAAGCAGGTTCGTGGGCGGTTCACGCGCGAAGCGAAGATCCTGAGCCGGCTCAGCGGGCCACACCTCGGCGCCGTGATCGACTTCGGCGAAGTCCCCGACCCGCGTGGCGAAGGCGCGAGCCTGCTCTACATCGCGTTGCCGAAGATCGACGGGCCCGCGCTCGATCAGCTCCTCCGCGAGAAGGGACCTCTGCCGCTCGACGAAGCCATCGACATCGTCCTTCAGGTCTGCACCGCGCTCGCGTCGGCGCACGCGCAAGGCGTGATTCATCGCGACTTGAAGCCGGCCAACGTCATCTTGAAGGACGGCGCGGAGGTCTTCGTCGTGGACTTCGGGATGGCCAAGATCCTCACGGGCGGCGGCACGGGAACGACCGGCCTTACCGCCCACAACATGGTCTTCGGCACCCCCGAGTACATGGCGCCCGAGCAGGCCCGCGGGGACGAGCTCGACGCGCGGTGCGACGTCTACGCCGTGGGCGTCATGCTGTACGAGCTCTTGACGGGGACTGTGCCCTTCACGGGCAACACGCCCCTCAACGTGCTCACGGCGCAGCTGACACAAGAGCCCGAGGAGCCGCGCATCAGGGCGCCCGACCGCGGCATCACGCCCGCGCTCGAGGCCGTCGTCATGCATGCGCTCTCGAAGGACCCGCGCCACCGCTACGCGACAGCAGCTGCCCTTGCCATCGCGATCGGGCAGGCGCGCAAGGACGGCGGCGACGTCGCGGCCACCGCGCCCGAGCGTGTCGGTGCGGGGATGAGCGGCGCGGTGTCAGCCGTGCGCAACGTCGAGACCGATGACCACGAGATCGGCCACGCCCTCACCGTGCCCGCGCCCGAACCCTCCCGGCGACCCGTCAGCCGGGATGCGATCGAGCAGCCCAACACTCAAAGCAAGAGCTTCTATCTCTTGTGGGGCATCATCATCGCCGGTGCCATCGCGGTCGGCGTGTATGCGGCGCTTCGTTCTTGAGGCTCGCTTGCGAGCCAGAGAAGAGACTAGATGCCCGCGCGCGTCCAGGCGTCGGGAATCACGAAGGCGTGTCCGTCTTTGCTCGTCGCGAGCGCTTCCTGGACCTCACGGGTGGGGATCCCGGCTTCGCGAAGGGCGCGGATGCGGGCGCCCGCGGTGCGCTTGGCGATGCGAACGCCGTTCACATCGACGACGAGCGGTAAATGCACGTACGCGGGGTGCTGGTCTTCCCGCGCACCGAGCGCGCGCATGATCGCGAGCTGCCGCGGCGTTGACGGCGCGAGGTCTGCGCCGCGAACCACGCACGAGATCGCCATCGCGAGATCGTCGACGCTCACCGCAAGCTGGTAAGCGAAGACGCCATCGCCACGCCGGAGCACGAAGTCGTCCGCATCGGATGCGCCCCGAAAGCGAACCGCGGGCGGGCGTCGCATGACGCGACTCGCGTCTTTGTCGCGGCACGTGCCGGGGTACACGAGCTCTTCGCCGTGGGGTGCGCTCGCGACGAGCGCGATCTCCGCGCGCGAGCAATCGCACGCGTACGTCATGCCGCGAGCCGTGAGGCGTTCGATGGCGCGCTCGTACATGGGGATACGCTCGGACTGCACGTAGGGGCCGAGAGGACCGCCCTTGCGAGGCCCTTCGTCCTCGGTGCAGTCGAGCCAATCGAGGTCTTCGAGGATGCGGTCTGCGGAGCCAGCCACCACGCGGGGGCGGTCGAGGTCCTCCATGCGGACGACGAACGTGCCTCCAGCGCGCCTCGCCATCGCGCGGGAGGCGATGGCGCAAAGGGCGCCCCCGAGGTGGAGGTCTCCCGTTGGAGAGGGCGCGAACCGCGTGCGCACGAGCTACCTGTGTGCGGGGAGTACCGGCGCGGGCGCCGATGCGCTCGCGGAAGGCGTCACGTGCGGAGCTGGCGGCGGTGGTGGTGGCGCTGGAGGAACGGGTCGCGTCACCCACCAGATGCCGGCCGCGAGGAAGAGCCCGATGCCGAGCACGGGCAGCCACATCGGCGTCTTCGGCTCGTCATCGTGCGCGGGCGGAGCATCCATGGCGTTCTTCGGTGTCACCGAAGACGCCTCCAGTGTCAAGGTGTGATGCGTGGCGCACCGAACGAGCTATGCTGGGCGCGTGAAGCCGGCGTACCGTGCAGCGAAGCGATTCTCGATCGCGCTCGCGTGTATGGGTGTCGGAATTGGCCTCGCGAGCCACGTCGCCACGGGCGATACGCATACCACGTTGCCTGTACCCAACCCGAGCGCGACTACCGCACCGGGAGACGCCGGCAGCGGGCTCTCGCCTGATCGCGTTCGCCAATCGATCGTGACCGTGGAAGTGACCGGCCGCGGGGTCACGGGCGTCGCGATCGTGCTCGACGGGGATGGGCGCATGCTCACGTCGCTTGCGGCTGTCGGCACGGGCGACGTCGCAGACGTTCGGTATTCGGACGGTCACACGGTCCACACGCGCGCAGCCCACAAGGATGCGGTGCTCGACCTCGCGCTCCTCGTACCGCTGTCAGGTCGTTTCACGACGGGTTTGCTCGCGAGCGAGCTCGATCCGGCCGTCGTCGAGCTTCGCACGATCTCCCTCGCGACCGGGCGGCCAGCGCTCACGCCCACCAAGATCAAGGGCCGCGTCGATGCTCACGCGAAGGACGGCACCGCGCTGAGCGGCGCGACCGAGCTCGACGGCCACGCGCCACCTTCGGGCGCGCCCGTGCTCGATCCGAACGGCCGCGTGCTCGGTCTCGTCGCCCATGCGTGCCGCGGGCTCGACGCGGGGGCGTGTGTCGATGTCTCCGTGGTCGTGCCGATTCTGTCGACTCGCATCTTTCTCTCGCGAACGCCCTCGAACGCGGTGCCGCCTTCGCCCTGGCTGGGCATCAACGGCACGCCCGATGTCGTTGCGGGCATCCGCGGCGTGCGCGTGCAGGCCGTCGCGCCGCATTCGCCCGCAGAGCGAGGCGGGCTCCACAATCAGAGCGACCTCATCGTGGTCGCCGACGGCCAGCCCATCGACACGCCCGAGCGCCTCGCCGAGATCGTGTCGAAGCACGCCGTGGGCGATGTCGTGAAGCTCTCGGTCTTCGCGGCCGGTCACTATCGCGACGCGAGCGTCACGCTGCAAGCGTCGCCGTGAGCCACTTCAAAGCCATTCGCGCTCTCGTCGAGGCGAACAAGAAAGAGATCGAGGCCGGCCTCGGAAGCGGGGGTGTGCGGGCTACGGCTGTCACGAAGGCCATGCTCGAGTTCTTCGCGGGCAACGGCGAAGGCCCGCTCGACCCCGATGCTGCTGCGGCGACGCTGCTCCTCCTCTCGTGGGGATCCCTCGAGGTGTTCGAGCTCGTGCCTCGGCATTGGCTGAACGAGCACGGCGCTGCGTTCGCCGTCGATGCGATGTGCCGCACGCTCGACTTCGGCCGCTCGAGTAGCCACCGACCCGCGAGCGCACTCATCCTCTTCGAGGCGAAGGACGCAGCCGTGCACCTCCGTCCGTGGGAGGTTTCGCGCCTCGCCGATCAGTGGGTGTCGTCGGCAGCGAAGTCTTTCCGCGTGCTGCGGGAGATCTCGACGGATGAGGGAGCGCGCACCATCGCCGAGCAGCGTCGGGCGACCGCACCCCGAGCGCTCCGATGCGCCCTCTCGTTCGTCTTCGCGCCCGACGCGCCTCGCTGGAGCGCGTGGGCACGCGAGGATGCGCTCGCTTGCAGCAAGGAGAAGATCTCCGAGCCCTATTACGTGACGTACATGAGCTGGCTCTTCGCCGCGCTCGACGATGGTGATGTCGCGGAAGCGCTCGCGCGTGTCGCACCTGTCGACGTGGACTCGTCCTACCTCGACGCGCTTGCGAAGCGTCTCGGGGGCGCGGCTGTCCCCGCGCTCGCAGAGCTCGTCCTGCGAAAGGCGAACGCGCTCGATGCGCTCCTCTCGATCAAGACACCCACCGCGGCTGTCGCGCTCCTGCCGTCGCTCGCGGTCAAGGGTCACCAGAAACGCGTGCTCGCGTATTACACCGAGCAATCCGAGCTCGCGCTCGCCGCCCTCACGCCCGTTGCGACGGGCGGGACGAAGCTCGCACCTGCAGCGAGGGTCGCGCTCGCCGCGGTCGCCGAGGCGCACCCGAATGCACTCGATCACGAAACGCGCGCGGCAGTGTTCGGCGTGCGGACGAGCGTGGCGAGCGCGTCCGACGTCCCCGCGGTCCTCGCCGCCGCCCCCTGGCTCTCCGCGGCAGTAAAAAAGACCAAGACGCCGCCGGTCGCCGTGTCGCCCGCAGTCGTGCCGATCACCGCAGACTGGAAGCCTGGCGAGCGCGACGAATGGGACGCCTACGGCAACGACAACCACATCGCGTACCACCGCGAGCACAACAAGCTGCCCGACTGGGAGACGAAGATCGACGAGGACGAGGCCGTGAAGGCGAGCTGGGGTGGACGCCCCATCGACTTCGCGCTCATGCACATCGGACCCGAAGCCCTCGCGCTGCGTGTGTGGAACGAGCTGCGTGACAACCGGCGCACCTACTATCCGAACAAGTGGTACGGGATGTCGATCCTCGCCAGCGTCGCACGGCGGGGCGCGGCGTTCGTACCGGGGCTCCTCGAGCTCTTGAAGCTGAAGCCTGCCGGAGCTGATCGCATGCCCATCGAGGAGATCGTGCGGGTCCTCGTGGGCTTCGACGGCACCGCCATCGCCGAGACGCTCCTCGAGCCGTACGGGTCGGGCAAGAAGGTCGATGCCGCAGCGCTGACGTGGGCAAAGCGGCGGCCGGAGACGATGTGTCTCGTCGCGATCCCACGCGCGCTTTCGGGGTCGAAGCCCGCGATTGCGCTGCTGCGCGCCCTCATCGTCGCGGGCTACGGCGAGACGATTCAAGCGGTCGCCCAACGTTACAAGGCGATCGATGCCGTCCACGAGATCGTGCCCGCGGATCCGCTCCTGCTCTTTCCACCGAAGCTGCCGAAGCTCCCGCCGTTCGTGAGGCCCGATGCTCTCCCGCCGGTCGTGCTGCGTTCGGGTGCAGCGCTGCCAAGCGAAGCCGTGACGAACCTCTGCATGATGCTCGCGTTCTCGACCCTCGAGGCCCCCTACGCCGGTATCGCGCACGTGCGGAAGGCGGTGACCGAGGCATCGCTGCGCGACTTCGCGCTCGCGCTCTTCGATGCTTGGCTCGCGGAAGGCGCTCCACCGAAGGAAGCGTGGGTGATGACGGCGCTCGGTCTCTTCGGCGACGACGCAGTCGTGCGACGGCTCGTGCCGCTCGTTCGCGCGTGGCCAGGGGACGGGCTCAGCGCGCGCGCGGTGCAAGGTCTCGGCGCGCTCGAGGCGATCGGGACGGATCTCGCGCTCTCGTCGATCGATGGCATCGCCCAGAAGACCAAGTTTGCGAGCATCAAGAGCGCCGCGCAGACGCGCATCGCAGCCATCGCGGAAAGGCGCGGCCTCTCGCCCGAGGATCTCTCCGACAGGCTCGTTCCCGATCTCGGCCTCGACGAACGCGGCACGCTCGCCTTGGGTGATTACCGCGTCGTGCTCGACGAGCAGCTCGAAGCCCACCTCGAGACTGCCGATGGAACGCGCATGAAGGCCCTTCCGAAGACTGAAAAGGCCCACGCAACCACCCTGAAGGCGCTCAAGAAGGACTTGAAGGCCGTTGCCTCTCAGCGCATCACGCGCCTCGAGCGGCTCATGGTCTCGGAGCGTACGTTTTCGCCGGACGAGATCCGTCTGCTCTTCGCCAATCACCCGCTCATGCGTCAGCTGGCGCGCAGGCTCGTTTGGGCGAGCGGCAACGTCACGTTTCGCATCGATGAGTCAGCGGCATTCGTCGGGCTGCGCGACGAACCGGTCGTTCTGGCGGCCGACGCGCGGGTCCTCGTCGTGCACCCGCTCGCTCTGGATGACGCCACGAAGACCGCGTGGGGGCAGGTGTTCGCCGACTACGAGCTCCTTCAACCCTTTCCCCAGCTCGCCCGCGAGACGTACGGCAAAGAGGACCTCGGGCGCGTCATCGGCACGAAGCTCACGGCTCCCAAGCTCGTCTTCGGCCTGGAGCGGGCCGGCTGGGAGCGCGACGGCGCCGAGGATGGCGGCTCCTTCAACGGCCACACACGCGCCTTTTCCGCTGAAGTGACCGCACGCGTCGCGTACGACGGGGCCGTGGGCATGGGCTACATCGAGGACAAAGAGCTCCTCACGATTCGAAGCCTCGACTTCACGGTCAAAGGCCCCGGCCGAATCATTGTCTCGGAGACGCTGCGCGATTTGTTGTCGCTTTGAATGTCGTGCTAGGTTCGTCGGCTACGATGGCGCTGCGCATCGAGGTCGCGGGAGAAACCAACGTGGGCATGAAGCGCACCCACAATGAGGACAACTTCTCCATCCTCGAGGACGCCGGCCTCTACATCGTGGCTGACGGGATGGGCGGGCACGCGTCCGGTGAGGTCGCCAGCAAGATGGCGGTCGACGCGCTGAAGGAGTTCTTCGCCGCCACCGCCCAGGACCCCGAGCGCACGTGGCCGTACAAGATGGACCGCAGCAAGGGCTACGAGGAAAACCGCCTCATCACGGGCATCAAGCTCGCGAACCTTCGCATCTACGAGAGCGCGCAGCGCGATCCCCGTCAGCGCGGCATGGGCACGACGATCGTCACGATGTTCGCGGTCGAGGACGGCGTCTACGTCGCCCACGTCGGCGACTCCCGCGGTTACCGCATCCGGGACGGCAAGATCGAGCAGCTCACCGAGGACCACTCCCTCCTCAACGATTACATCAAGATGAAGCGCCTCACGCCCGAGGAGATCGCGAACTTCCCGCACAAGAACGTCATCGTTCGCGCTCTCGGCATGAAGGACACCGTCAAGGTCGACACGCGCTACGAGCAGCCCCGCGCCGGTGACACCTACCTCCTCTGCTCGGACGGCCTCTCCGGCCCCGTCACCGACCCGGACATGCTCGACATCGTCCAGAACGCCACCGACCTGAAGGGCGCCGCAAGCCGCCTCATCCAGCGCGCCAACGAGCACGGCGGCCCTGACAACATCAGCGTCGTCCTGGCCCGCTGGCTGGCCTGACGCACCAAAAACGTAACCCAACGGATTAAAAGAGTAATCCGTCGGCTCGAGAAGTAATCCGACGGATCAAAAAAGTAATCCGACGGATCAAAAAAGTAATCCGACGGATCAAAAAAGTAATCGGACGGATCTAAAAAGTAATCCGTCGGCCGAACACTTGGATCCGACCGATCTAAAAAGTAATCCGTCGGCCGAACACTTGGATCCGACCGATCTAAAAAGTAATCCGTCGGCCGAACACTTGGATCCGACCGATCTAAAAAGTAATCCGTCGGCCGAACACTTGGATCCGACCG
>Ga0302324_100011586_pt1 | contig 18084 bp, 17 predicted proteins | sample Palsa_T0_1_FD_201949 | JGI IMG/M metagenome (GOLD analysis project Ga0302324, IMG submission 201949) | Peat permafrost microbial communities from Stordalen Mire near Abisko, Sweden - Palsa_T0_1 | ecosystem: Environmental > Terrestrial > Soil > Palsa > Peat permafrost | place: Sweden: Abisko... | reverse complement strand
CGAACGGGTTTCGTGAAGGGGAACAGCAAAATCGACCCTCACCCGATCCGCGAAACGCGGTTCGGGTGAGGATCCACACTCACTTCGCCAGGAAATCCACGATGAGCTTCGTCGTGGCCTGCGGATTTTCTTCCATGATCCAGTGACCGGAGCCCGGCACGATGCCCGGCGTCACGTTCACGGCGACAAACCGCATGATGTCGGCCTGACCGGTGCCCGACGATTTTTCGCCGCCCAGCGCGAGGATGGGCATGGTGAGCTTGCCGCCTTTGGCGAGCAGCGCCTGATTGTCGAGCGCATCCTGGTTGAAGGCGCCGAACTGCTCGAACGCGTCATGCATGGCATGCGGCCGCGCATAGAGCCTCGCGTAATGTGCGCGCGTCGCCTCATCGATCTTTTTCGGATCGGCGGAGAGTTCGTCATAAAAGCGGTCGAGATAGATGCGCTCGCGGCCCGCGACCAGGCGCTCTTCGTCGGGTCCGCGGAAATTGAAATGCCACAGGAGCGGGCTTTGCTTGATATGGTCCCAATCGCCGATGCCCGGCAGCGGCGCGTCGATAACGACCCATTTGACGATGCGCGCGGGATATTGCGCGGCGAGCGCGTACCCCACCATGTTGCCGATGTCGTGCGTCACGAGATAGGCCTTCTGGATCTTGAGCGCATCCATCACGCCCGCGATATCGACCGCCTGGTTCTTCTTGGTGTAGCCACCGTCCGGATGGGCGGAGAGGCCCATGCCGCGCAGATCTGGCACAATGACGGTGTGGTCTTTCGCCAGCACCGCCGCCGCCGGCGCCCACATATCGCCCGTATCGGCAAAACCATGCAGCATCACGACGGCGGGGCCGCTGCCGCCGACGCGCACATGGAGCGTCGTGCCGTTGGTCTCGACCTCCTGTGTGCGAAAGCCGGGCGGAAACGGCGTGATGGCGGCGAAAGAGGGTGCGGCGAACAAGAACGCACCGAGTGCGAGTGCGAAAAGGCGAAGCATCATTTTATCCCCCGATGGCTGGCTGATTGTAACGCGGCCGCGATGATTTACGAAGATTTCTCTGCGCTGCGCGGCCTATCTGGAATAGGGTCGCTTTGGAGCGGGCAATTGCGCCCGCCATTTCACGGGGGAAATACCATGCGTATTGTAATGGCTTTAGCGTTGATGGCGCTGGTGGCGGCGACTGGCACCGCATCGGCGAAGACCAAGACCACAATGATCAGCCTGGACGGCGATTGCGATGTGCTGACGGTAAATGTCGCGAAGCCACAGGTTTACGGCACGGACCTGGCGCAATGCGGCGGCGCCTATGGCGCCGGTCTCATTGGCAGCGTCAAAGGCAGCGGTGACTCGGCCATCGTCGGTGTGCAGTCAGCTGAAGAGCCGGGTGTGCAGCTCGTGTTCCAGCTGCAATATCCCTTCAAGACCGGCGGCGCCTGGACGCTTTATGAAACGACCGACGGAACGTCGATGACCGAGCTTGAGAACGGCACATATACGGTCGAAAACGGGGCGATCGGGAATCGGCCTGCGCATTCGGTCTTCGCGGTTGCGAAGCCGCAGCAGCACTGACTTACCGGGACGAACAAACGACAACGGCGGCGGGCTCACACCCGCCGCCGATCTTTTTGTGCGTTCACCACTCAGATGTTCTGTTGCGGTCGCGGATTTTGCTGCGCGGGCTGATTACGCTCCGAGATCGGTTGTCGCTTCGCCGGCGGTGACGCCTTTTGCGCCGGCGCCGTTGGCAGGGCGGGCGGGCTCGGCGACGGCAATTGGCTGTCGGCCACTTTCTGTCGCGGCGGCAGAGTCCATACGCCCGTCTTGTAGCTGTAGGCGCCGGCGGCGCCGACCGCGAGCACGACAATCAAGGCGCCCACGATCTTGCCCGTGCTGCCCAGGCTCATTTCCGGGGGCGTGTTATTTCCGCGCAGATCGCTCATCGCTGTGTCCTGTCGTTCTCATGTCGTCAAAAGAAAACGCGCAGAGAGCTCGCCGGTTGCCGATGGAACAAAGAAGGGCAGAATTGCGACGAACGTCCCTATGGTATCGCCCGCTCATGTCCCGCACGACCGCGAAATCCTTCGCGCTTTCCAAACTGCTCGCCAGACGCATCTGGTTGAATGCGCAAGGGCTTGAAGAACGCGCACCCTTCGGCGATGGGTCGGAGGCGACGCGCCTGGCGGTCGAGCATCTGGGCTATGTGCAGATCGACACCATCCATGTGATCGAGCGCTGCCACCATCACATTCTTTTTACCCGCATTCCGGACTATCGGTGCGCGCATCTGGATCAGGCGCTATCCGTCGATAAGACCCTCTTCGAATATTGGGCGCATGCGCTGGCTTATCTGCCGACCCGGGACATGCGCTTTTACATCGCCGCCATGAAACGGCACCGCCAACGTCCCACCTCCGTGAAGAAGGAAGAGCTGCGCCGTGTGTTGTCGCTCCTCCGGAAGCAGGGTGCGCTCACGATCCGGGACATCGACGACGATGTGCTGGTGGAAAAAGATCATCCTTGGGCGAGCCGCAAGCCATCGAAACGCGCGTTGGAGCTCGCCTTCGACCGCGGCGAGGTGACGATCAGCCGGCGCACCGGCATGTTGAAGACCTACGAACTCATGAGCCGGCATTTCGGATTCGAGAAGCCGCCGCGGCCCGCCACGGAGGGAGAGACGCTGAACTATCTGCTCGACCGTGCGCTGCGCGCGCAAGGCGTCGTGAGCCTCGATTCGATCTGCTATGGCGACGCGCCGCGCAAGCCGGCCATGCGGCGGCTGATCGAAGCGAGGATGCGTCGCAAGGAATTGATTGCCGTCGAGCTGGAGGGTGCGGGCAAGCTCGAACATTGGGCACGGCCCGAAACGCTCGTGGCAAGCGACATGCCCGCCGCGGAGCTGTTGCATATCCTGTCACCGTTCGACCCGCTCGTCATCCAGCGCCAGCGGCTCGATCTGTTTTTCGGCTACGTACATCGCTTCGAGGCGTATATTCCCAAAGAGAAGCGCGTGTTTGGCTATTTCGCCTTGCCTGTCCTCGTCGGCGACGAGATCGCCGCCGTCCTCGACCTCAAGACGGATCGTATGCAGCAGAAATTGCTGGTGCAGCAATGGACCTGGCTCGGCAAGGGCGCGCGGCGCGAGCGCAAGATGCAGATCGAAGAGGCGCTGCATCGCTTCGAGCGTTTTCAGCTCGCGCGCTGAAGCGGCAGGAAAATGCTCAGAACACCAGCCGGCCGCCCACGATCGCGAGAGTCGAGGCGAGGATGGGCCGCAACACAGTGTCGGGAATGCGCGACGAGATGAGACTTCCGATCGCGATGCCGGGTATGGAACCCACCAGCAGTGAGCCTAGCAAATGCCAGTCGATCGAGCCCAGAAACCAGTGGCCGATGCCGGCAATGAGCGTGAGCGGTACGGCATGGGCGATGTCCGATCCCACGAGCTTGGCGGCGGGCAGCTTGGGATAGAGAATGAGCAGGACCGTGACGCCAATGGCGCCGGCACCCACCGACGACAGCGACACGAGCACGCCGAGCACCGCACCGAGGACAACGGTAGAGACTGTGGTGCGAGTGCCGCTGATTTCACCAACGCGTCTGGCAAATGCGTCCAGAATCATCTTGCGAAACAGGATGGCGATCGCCGTCAGGATCAGCATGACGCCCAGCACCATGGTGATGACGCCGTTGACGCCACCCGATTGCGCCTGAAAATGCGCCAGCAGGAAAATGGTGAGCGCTGTGGCCGGCACGCTGCCGGCGGCGAGGCGGCCGACAATCGACCATTCGACGGTTCCGCTCGCGCCATGCACTAGCGTGCCCACGCTTTTCGTCGCCGCCGCGTAGAGCAGATCGGTGCCCACCGCCGTCGTGGGATGGATGCCGAACAGCAAGACCAGGATAGGCGTCATGAGCGAGCCGCCGCCCACGCCCGTCAGGCCGACAAGCAGTCCCACCGCCAGGCCGGACAGCACATAAAGTGGATTGATGAGGTGAAACATGTCTGGTGCACCAAGAAAGGGAAATCCGGAGACAGGCCCGGCTCAATTTATACTATAATAATAAGGTATATACGATATAGTAAATAGTGTTACGTGACGCCTGTAGCCCCGGAGCGTCCTTCGCGCTTACCCCTTCTGCTTGAGACCGAGCATGTCGGCGATCTGCCGGAGCAGGGCCATATGCTCGTCCAGCGATGCGAACCCCATGCCCATCGTGTGGAAACAGACGGCCTGGGCCCCCGCTCTCTTCCAGGCAAAGGCATCGGCGGCACCGTCTTCCGCCGTGCGGACTGGACCGCCAAGCGTCTTGCCGAGGAAAACGATATTCTCGAGCGGGACATGCGCGGGGTCGCGACCTGCGGCATGCACGGCTTCATGCAGCTCGGCAATTTTCTCGTCCGCCGCCGTGGCCGGTAATACAGGCAGCCAGCCATCGCCCAGCCGTGCGGCTCTTTTGAGCGCCGCTTGCGAAACGCCGCCGACAAGAATCGGAATGGGCTGCTGCAGCGGCAATGGTTTGATGCCGCCATCGGACAGGCGATGGAATTTGCTCGTATGACTGAAGGTAGGTTCCGTCCACAGGCGTCGCAGGAACAGGATCTGATCGTCGAGCCGCTCGCCGCGCTCTGTGAACGGCATACCCAGAGCCTCATATTCGATTTCGTTCCAGCCGATACCGACGCCGACCTGCAGGCGACCGCCGCAGAAATTGTCGAGATTCGCCGCCTGCTTGCCGAACAGGGCGGTCTGACGCTGCGGCAGGATGATGACGCCCGTCGTATATCCGAGCGTCTTCGTCACGCCTGCGAGAAAACTGAAAAGCACGAGAGGTTCGTGGAACGTGCTGACATGCGAATAAGGCATGTTCCAGTCGGGCCGGCTGGCCGTATTGGCGCCGATTACGTGGTCATAGGCGAGGATGTGGTTGAAGCCCAAGGCTTCCACGGTCTGCGCGAAATCCTTGATCGCGACAGGATCAGTGCCGCTTTCGGTCTGTGGAAACACAACGCCGATGCGAAAGGAATTGCCTGACATGGAAGTCTCTCGCCGATATCGAATAGCTTCGTCGGGTTAGATGCCGGATTTGCGGCCCCGGAGGCAAGGCCATGGACCGGGCTGGCGCGCCATGCATTATGATTCGCGAGCGCCTAGGTGATTCTGTGGGGGAACATCATGCCGAATTCCGGCACGGTGAGGGCGCTTGCGGTATGCGTGGTCATTGCGTGGGCCGCGATCGAAGCGGTACAGCCCGAACCCGCGAAAAACGACTATAGCGACAAAAGAAACTGGCTGTGTTGGCCGGGCCGCGCGGCCGACGCCTGCGCCGCCGATGAAACCACCACCGTCGTCGCGGCCGACGGCACGCTGTCGCGCGAGGAATTCGCGCGTAATGCGGACGCGCCGGTCGATTGCTTCTATGTCTATCCCACGATTTCCACAGAGCGCACGGGCAACGCGGATATGACTTTGGGGTATGAGGAAAAGGCGGTGGTGGCGCAGCAATTCGCCCGTTTCGGCTCAGTCTGCCGCACCTATGCACCTTTGTACCGGCAGACGACGCTCTCGGCGCTCATCGCAGCGATGAGGGGGGCGCCGATACCAGCCGATCAAGAACGTGCCTATAGCGATGTGCGCGATGCATGGAACTATTATCTCGCGCATGAAAACCGGGGTCGTGGTGTAATCCTTGTCGGGCATAGCCAGGGTACCGCCATCCTGATTCAGATGATCAGGAGCGAAATCGATGGCAAGCCCGTGCAGCACAGGCTCATCTCGGCCATCCTCCTCGGTTCGCGTCTTGCCGTGCCTGCGGGCGGGGTCATGGGCGGAGACTTCAAATCGATTCCGCTATGCCGGGCGCCCGCACAAACGCAATGCGCAATCGTCTATGCTTCGTATCGCGCCGATGCGCCGCCGCCCGCGGGTTCGCACCTGGCTGCGGCACCGGCCGCCAATTCCGTTGCGGCCTGCACCAACCCGGCAGCATTGGCCGGCGGCCCTGGCGAATTGCAGTCATATCTGCCGACACACAACTCATTCAGAGGTTTTTCGGCCGCGCCGGGTTCCTGGGTGAAGGGCAAAGAAATCGATACCCCATTTGTTTCCGTGCCGGGCCTTCTCAGCGCCGAATGTGTGATCACCAACCAGGGTTCTTACCTCGCTGTAACCGTGCACGGCGATCCGAACGGGCCGCGCACACGCAATATCGGCGGTGAGGTCGTGTTCGACGGTAAGGTACAGGCCGATTGGGGTCTGCACCTGATCGACGCCAGCCTCGCGATGGGAAACCTTATCGATATTGCCCGCGCGCAATCGAAGACGTATCTCGCGCAACGCTAGCGTCGCGAATCGAAATTTCGCAAACCGCCAGAAAAGCCGAACACACCAAACGCAGGTGCGCGCGGTGCGTCCCTGGCATTGCAATTGAATCCCATCCGGCCTTGTCGCGGACCTGCGCACAAGGTAACAATAAAAAGAACAAAAATGTTTTATTCAGGACGAATAGACTGTTTTCGTCGGGAATATCGGGGAGTGCGCTGCTGTGGGAATTTCGCATCCCATCTCGCTGGCATCCGGCGTTGTGCCGGAATTCGGGCCGGAGGCGACCGCTGCGGCGGCGCTGGCCGCCGGTTTCGATGCGACCGGCATCTGGGTCGAGCCCGAACAATGGACGGCTGCCACAACCCGGAAAGTCCGCGAATGTCTGCGAGGCCAAATTCCAGTGCTCGACGTGGAAGTGGTCTGGATCCGGCCTGGTCCCGACAATCCCGACCATTTCCGCGTCATCGACATCGGCGCGGAGCTGGGCGCCGCAAATGTGCTCATCGTGAGTTCCGATCCAGATTTCGCCGCCACAACTGAGAAATTTCACAGGCTTTGCGAACATGCGGGCGCCTGCGGACTGCACGCAGCGCTCGAATTCGGCGTGTTCACGGAAATCAAGACGCTCGGAGAAGCGCTGGATATTCTCGCCCGCGCGGCACGTGAGAATGCCGCTCTGCTGATCGATCCGCTGCATCTGTCCCGCTCCGGCGGCGCGCCCGCGGATGTGGAGAAGGTCCCGAAACGCCTTTTCAGCTATGCGCAGTTCTGCGACGCACCCGCGGCGATGCCCGATCGCAATGATGCGAAGGCCATCATCGAAGAAGCGGTCGACCTCAGGCTCATGCCGGGCGAAGGCGCGTTGCCGCTTGTTTCGTTGCTCGCCGCGCTGCCGGAGCATTTGCCGCTCAGCATCGAATTGCGTTCGAGGGCATTGCGCGAAATCTATCCGGATGCGAATGGCCGAGCGCGCGCGCTGGCGGCTGCAACCCGCAATTTTCTGAACCGCGTACAGGGAGAGGCAAAATGACCGACTATGCGCATAATTACGAAGACGTCTCGGTTTATACGCTCGACGCCGAGCGCGAAATGGAATTGCTCGAAAAGCAGAAGGAATGCACGTTTATCTGGACCAACAAGGAAGGCGAGCCCGTCGGCGTGATCATGAGCTACGTGCACACGGACGATGGCCATATCTGGCTCACGGGTGCGGAGCAGCGCGCGCGGTTCCCGGCGATTCGTCGCGATCCCAGAACCTGCATTGTCGTTACCAGCGCGGGAACCGAAATGGGTACCGGTAAAACGGTGACCTACAAGGGCAAATCCGTCATTCGCGACAAGGCCGACCGCGCGATCAAGGACTGGTACTATGAGGCGCTGGCCCGCAAGCTCTATGGCGATATGGGCGAAGCGCGCGTGAAGCAATTCGTCGAATTTCTCGATTCGCCGGCTCGCCTCGTCGTCGAATTCATTCCCACCAAGAAGATCCTCTTCGACGGCGACAAGATGGCTGCGGCGACGCCGCCGGTAGCCGGTGTCGCGGCTACGAATCCCAGTGGGACAATTGCGTGACGCAAATGAAATCGCCCCCATGCAGCGGGCATTGCCGTGAACGTTCTGCGGCGGTTTCATGAACGCCGCATGTTGATTGTTCAACGCCGTCATGCGGTGAAAATTTTGTCGCAAAAGTGGTGCTTGATGCCGTCACAAATCCGGCGCCGCTGTGGCTGCCGGTAACGAGATCGGGAGTAGCCTCATGTCTCACAAGCATCCCGTCAGCGAGCACCATCACGCCGCCGCGGAGCATCACGAACACGCCGCCCGCCATCATCGCGAAGCTGCGAAGCAGTATGAAGAAGACGATGCCGAGACGGCAGCGCATCATGCGCACACGGCGTCCGGACATGGCGCGCACGCTGCGCATCATGCGGTGGAAGCGAGCAAGCTGCACGCACACCACCACGGTTCTGAAGAACACGAAGAAGACTGAAGCGACGGAGCCGGCGGTTCGCCTTTTGGGCGAGCCGCCGCCCCGTACGTTCAATCCCTCGCGATATAGTCCAACGCATCGGCGAGTGCGCCTGGTGCGGAGTAGAAAGGCGAGTGGTCCGTATCCAGCGTGACGACTGGGTTACAGGGCAGCGCGGCCTGCATGGCACGTTGCAGTGCCAAAGGTACGGCATTGTCGTAAACGGTTTCGATATAAGCACGCGGCACGCGACCGAAGCGTTCCGCAGTGAGGCGCAACGGCGTCACGAAAACGCTCATCGGTTCCGAAACCAGCATGCCTGTCGCATGCTCGAGCAGGTCTTTCGGCGTCGTGTTGTAGAAAACGGGTCCAATGGCTTCCGGCACGATGGTCGAAGACGTGCCGTCGGCGGACATAACCAAGAGCGTCGCACTCGCGTCGCGCCCGACTTCGCCGGCAGCTTCCAGCAGCGTAGCGCCATCGGGAACGAGCCATGCGGCGAGATAGACAAGTTTGCGAAGTTTTTGCGGAACGCGCTCGGCAACTTCGCTGATCACAATCCCACCGCGGCTGTGACCCACCAGCACGACTGGCTCAGGCTCACTTTCGATCAGTGCCACCACGTCGTCGGCCCAGCGCGCAAGATCGACTTCCGACAAAGGCGTCTTGTCTGCGCCCATACCGGCAAGGTCCGGCGCAATCGCGTCATGCCCGCGCGCTGCGAGCAATGGGACAAGGCGCTCCCAGCACCAGCCGCCGTGCCAACTGCCATGCACGAGCACGAATTTCGCCAACGCATCCTCCCGCGGTGTCACTGGAAGTAAGCTTAGGCTGTCACCGCTCGATGACCAACAATGTGGATGTCGCGGATGCATAGAGGCGGCCCGCTGTGTCCTTGAGGGTCGCCTCCGCAAAAGCGGCGCGCCGGCCGAGCGTAATGACACGGCCCTCTGCGCGGACGAGGCCGGTCTTTCCGGTCATCGCCTTATGGTAGGCGACCTTCAGTTCCAGGGTTGTGTAGCTTTGCGACGCGCTGAGACGCGAATGCACCGCGCAGCCGCAGGCAGAGTCGAGCAACGTCGCTGCATAACCGCCATGCACCGTGCCGATGGGGTTGTAGACATGCCGGCTCGGCGTGGCCTCGAATGCTGCGAAACCGTCCCTCACCTCGACCAGTGCGAAACCGAGCGTCGCGCCGATCGACACGATGTCGCCTCTTGCCATCATGGCTTCCAATTGCTCGCGGCCATTCGGCCCCGAAGCGGATTGCGTGGTGTCAGTCACGATTTTGTCCCCGGTTCAAGGGCGTATTATATGATATACATAATATAACACCATCCTTTGGCAAGGGCATCGTCCGGACCGAATACTGGCGGCCTTAACTTGCCGCTAAGCTGGTCCGTGCCATTGCAGGTTGTCGTCGTGACGAAACCGTGATGCCAGTACAGAAACAATTCGGCCGCCGTGGCGCGCCTCAGGTCGTAAGCAGGCCGCAGCCCAAGCCGGCACAAGAACCCGTCGCGGCAGAGTTGGCGCGCGCCGAACCCAATTCTTACAGCAAGCCCGCCGATCGCGAGCCTTATGACTGGAACGAACCGGTTGGGCAGGAAACGACCAGGAAGTACGTCAAGCCGCCCAGGGCGCCGTGGCGGACTTTCGTGGTCGTGGCATCTGTCGGTTTGGGCACTACGTCGTGGCTGCTGCCGGCATCGGTCGCCAACATCACAGATGTGGCCTTCGGTATTTTGGGCGCAGCCAGCTTCTATGTCGGGTATCGGAGCCGGCGCCAGGCGACGGTTCAGTAGATCGTGTAGCCGCCGTCGATAACGAGCGTATCTCCGGTGTGGTAGCGCGAGGCGCTGCTCGCAAGATAGACGGCGATGGCGGAGAAGTCTTCGCCGTCCGCCCAGCCGCCGGTGGGCACGCGGCTGATTACCTTTTCATTGAACTTGTCCCATTGCTGCGATTTCGCGGTCATCTCGGAACGCACCCAGCCGGGGCAGATTGCGTTAACGCTGATCCGGTGACGCGCGAGTTCCACCGCCATGGCCCGGCACATGGTCACGACCGCCCCCTTGGTTGCCGCGTAATGCTCATTGCGTGCAGCACCGTGGATCGCGGCGGTGGAGGCGATGCCAACCAGCGAGCCTCCGGGATCGCCGTTGTTGAAGCGCTCGATCATGTGCCGCGCCGCTTCGCGCAAGGTGAACAGAACGCCGTGCAAATTAATGCTTTCCATGCGTTTGAAATCGTCGATCGAAATGTCGAACAGGCCCTTGCGCGGAATGGAGATGCCGGCATTGGCGATGGCCGTATCGAGCCGGCCGAATTCCCTGACAATGTCGGCTGTCCCGGCCTTCACCGCGTCTTCGTCGGAGACGTCGATCTTCGCGGCGCGTATTTCGCTGCCCGTCAGTCGCAGGCGTTCCAGGGCGTGGGCGTTTTTTTCCTCATTGGTACCCCAGATTACCACACTCGCGCCGTGGCTCGCGAGGCCTTCGGCCATGCCGATGCCGATGCCGCTGTTGCCGCCTGTCACCAGCGCAACTTTTCCATTGAGATCGAAAAGGTTTTTCATATTTGCCCTCAGTATGGCGATTTATACCCAAACGGGATCATGCGCCTTTCGCCGAATGCCGCCAGACGGTGAATTCGCCGTCGTCGCGCATTGCTGCCCCTTCGCAGCCAACTGGTTCGGTGTCGCCGGAGGTGAGAAACGCTATCCCCTCCCGGTCTTCGCCGGGCACGCGGCACGCAAATCTCCGGCCGTCAGGCGTTAGTCCCAGGATCACACCGAAGGTTGGCGCACCGGCGCGGTCGTAAAGAACGGTGTAGGTTTCGACGATTCCCGGGCCCTTATAGTCTGCGACGAATTCCGGCGCTGTCCGGCGGCGCGCATCAGCCTCCGCCTGATAATCGTAGTCCTTTGGGAGCAGGCCCGGTCGCGGCGGAACGCGGCTGAGAACGATTGCGTGATTGTAATTGGCGAAGCCGCCATTGGCGAACAGGAGCCCATGTGTGCCTGTCGCGCGCAGCCTGTCGACCATGCTCGCCGCTGCGTGCATCATGTAGTTTCCGATCGGGCCGCCGCCGAAGGTGAGCCCGCCGAACACGGTCGCGGGTTTGTCGACGGGCCAGCCGATCACGCGCCGAGCCATTTTCGGAATGCAGGGAAAGCAGCTGTAAAGTTCGATGAAATCGAGGTCCTGCACCATAAGGCCGTTGAGGGCGAGCGTGCGTTCGAGCGTTACGCGCATGCCGTCGGAATGCGAGAAACTTTCGCGCGCGAACACCTCCGTCACCTCATGGGCCGCAGCACCTGCGCCGACATAGACGAGCCGCTCTTCGGAGACGCCACGCCGGCGTGCTTCCGCCAGGGAGGTGAGGATCACGGCAGCCCCCTGGTTTACGGAATTGTTCGCGACCATGAGCTTGTTATAGGGAAAAGCGATAGGCCGGTTGTTCGGGGATGGGGTGAGAATATCGTCCACCGACACAGGGCTGCGCAGCCATGCATTCGGATTTGCGGCGGCGATTTCTGAAAACAAGGACCAGATTCTTCCGGACTCTTCCTGTGCTTCCCGCAGGGTTTGTCCCCAGGCGGCGCGGCAAGCGTTTTCATAGAGCGGATAAATATCGGTCGGCGTAAGGAGCCCATATTTCTGCCGCGGTCCCGGCGCAAGTCGGTGCGCCATATTGCGCAACAATTCGGATTTCTCGCCGCCTTGGACAGCTTCCCTGCGGCGCGCAGCCGTCCGCAATGCTTCGCCGCCTACGGCGGCTGCGATTGTCACCTCGCCGGCGGCAATTCTGTTCGCGGCTCGATTGATGAATTTGACAGGACTGTCGCCGCTCGGGCTCGACAATTCGCAATGTTCTGGCGCGATGCCGAGTTCCGCCGCCAAACGGTGATGCACGTCCCTCAATTCGGGAAATGAAATCTGGCCAACAGTGCCCAACGATTGCAGATTATCAAGCCAACCGCCGCCGGCGTCGTAGTCGGCGCGAGTCAACGCCGCCTGCATCAGGGCGAGGCTGTCCATGCCGTCGGCGTCGTCGGCAGGCCGATCGTTGATCTGCCCCGCGCCGACGATGACGGGAATATGCTGCGCTTCCACACTTGCACTCATGCGGCCACCATTGCTGTTCTCGCTCTACCCATCCGGTCGAAAGTCTCGAAGCAAGGTTAGAGGGAAATCTTGTATCGGCAAGTGTGGCGAAGCCGAAATTCGCAGTACTCGGGCAGTGCTCCGAGCGAATTTCGGATTCCAAGCCACACTTGCAATCTATTGAATCTAGTGTGGTTTACGGTTTTGAAGTTCCTAAGAGCGTGTGCCATGAAGAAATTAGGAACTTCAAAACAACCACACTAGCGTCATTTGCCATTGAGTCCGGCGTCTTTCATGATACGCCTCGGAGAGTTTCAGCTCACTCTTCGCTTCCGGGCCGTAGCGTTATCCGCCAAGCTGGCCCTTGTTGCATATTTTCGAGGAGACGCACGATGATCCGCCATGCTCATGCGGTCGTCTGGATCGATCAGCGCGCGGCGCAGATATTCGAATTCAACCGCGACGACACGGACAAACACATTGTCCGGCGCGGCGGAGCACCGCAGCGCATCCATCATCGGGTGGGTTCGCTCGGCACCGGCCACCGCGCCGAAGATCGCAAATATCTGGACGCCGTGTCGCAGGCACTCAAGGCTTCGCGGCAGATTCTCATTGTCGGTCCCGGCGACACGAAGACCACACTTAAGACGCATATCGAACGCAACCTGCCGGACATGGCGGCGATGATCGTAGGTGTGGAATCGCTGTTCCGCCCGGACGATCCGGAGATCGTGGCGCTCGCACGCCGGTTCTTTCAATAGATCGCCGAAAAGGCTACGCGTCCGTTCCTGTGATAAGGCGGGCCCCACGCTGATATGTAACGTAAGACCATGCCCAACTCAGCGCGACCACGAACCGGTTGCGAAGGCCGATCAGGAAATAAATGTGGGCGACGGACCAAAGCAGCCAGCCGGCGAATCCCCTGATGCGAATGCGTCCGAAATCCGCCACGGCGTTCTTGCGCCCGATCGTGGCCAGATTTCCATAATCCGCATAGGCGAAGGGTTTTGGGGGAGGGCGGTGTGTCGTGAACGTCGCAATCAGAGCACCCACATAAGCTCCAGCCTGTTTCGCGGCCGGCGCGACGCCGGGCAACGGTTCGCTCTGGCCGGCTTTGAACACGGCCGTATCGCCTATGGCGTAGACGCCACGAAGACCCGCGATTGAAAAATCGGCATCGACTTCAACGCGGCCCGCATGATCGACCGACGCCTTGAGCCATTCGCCCGCCGCGGACGCACGAACGCCCGCAGCCCAGATGACCGTTCGCGCGGAGATGGTCTCGACACCGATCGTGACAGTGTTCTCGGCGATGTCGGTGACCGGCGCCCCCAACCTTATTTCGACACCCATCCTTTCAAGGACGCTCCGTGCTTCGTGGGACAATGTTTCCGGAAAGGTCGGCAACAGTCGCGTGCCTGCTTCGATCAGAACGATACGCGCGGAGCCCGGTTTGATTGCACGAAAATCCAAGGCGATGGAATTGCGGGCCAGTTCCGCAATCGCACCGGCCATTTCCACGCCGGTCGGACCGCCGCCAATGACGACGAAAGTCAAGAGTGTCTGCCGCTTTTCGGCATCCGTCTCCACTTCCGCCCGTTCGAATGCCAGTAGGATATTCGCTCGCAAGCGGGTGGCGTCGTCAATCGTTTTGATTCCGGGCGCGTTGGCTTCCCAACCGTCCTTGCCGAAATAGCTGTGACGGGCGCCGCTGGCCAGGATGAGATAGTCATAGCCAACGGCCCCTCCGTCTGTGGTGAGAACCTGCATGCCCCGTGTATCGACGGCTATAACTCTTGCGAGAATGACCCTGACATTCGGCTGATCCCTGAGGATGCTTCTGATCGGCTGCGCAATCTCCGCCGGGGACAGGCTCGCCGTGGCGATCTGGTAAAGCAGCGGTTGAAACAGATGATAGTTATGCTGGTCGACGATCGTCACGTTGACCGGCGCCTTACGCAACGCGCGAACCGCGGCCAGGCCCCCGAAGCCTGCGCCCACGATTACGACACGGGGCAACGTCTCGGCGGTGGAAGAGGCTTCGGTATCCAAAAGGCTATCGTTCCCGGCAAGCCCGGCGAGCGTAGCACGGATAGGGAGGGGGTAGGGGCGCCGCCGAGGGGCTCTTGACCGCAGACCGGGCGTTCCCATTTCTGTGAGGCACGCGCAAAAAGGAAGTCCGAGATGAAACGATATGCGGTTGGTGCCGTTCTGGCGCTTGCTTTGGCCGCGGCGCCGGCGGCGAGTGCCGGATGTTTCAAGGGCGCGGTCGTTGGCGCGGTCGCAGGTCACTATGCGCACCACCATGCCGTTCTGGGCGCCATTGCAGGTTGTGCGGTGGGGCATCACCTGGCCGTCAAGGCGCGCGAGGAAAAAGCCGCCAAGGCGCAGCAAGCGCAGCAGGCGCAAATCCAGCCAAGCCATCATTAGGCGGGATACGATTTCGGACGGGGTTTGCCGCCGTTACGATCGACGCGGTCGTTAAGCGTGCAAGCCTTGTTTTCTCCGATCGCGTTCGAGTGCCGGCGCGAAACAAATTCGCCGAGCCATCGTGCCTTCAAAGCCGGCAATGGCGAGCCCATTCTGGACTAGCGCGATTGCGCTGCATTCGACCGCGCCCCTGCACGGGAATTGGACCGATCCGTCGCAGATAATCTTGCCGTGGCCAATATGCGCTGCATCGGACCTTGCGGGAGCGCGTCGCATCCCGCTATCGCTTTTTCTGCAACACATTTTTTTGTGATCTTTGCCCTGTCCTTTTTAGATGGATTGGCCCCGTCCGTGATTTCTAGCGTCTTGCATACGGCAGAGAGGAGCACAAACACACCTGTTTGTGCGCCGGGTTCGCAATTGCGAGGGGACAGAACATGTTTTTTAACGTCGGCACGATTGGTCGTTTGCGGGGGACGCTTTTACTGGGCGCCGCTTCGATCGCGGCAACATCCTTGTCTGCAGCGGCGTTCGCGCAAGAGAGCAGTGGCACCGTCGAAACCGTGGTGGTGACCGGCTCGCGCATTCCGCAGCAGGGTCTTTACAGTTCGAGCCCGGTGACCGCCGTCGGTCAGCAGGAAATGAAGTTCGAGGGCACGACCGACGTCGCAAACCTCATCAACAACCTGCCGGAAGCGTTTGCCGACCAGACGAGCACCATGTCCAACGGCTCCACGGGCACGGCGAATATCGATTTGCGCGGCCTGGGCGCCTCGCGCACCCTGGTTCTCGTCGACGGCACACGCCTGATGCCAGGCGACCCGCACGAACCCTATGCCGACGTCAACCAGATCCCTGCGGCGATGGTCGAACGCGTCGACGTTCTGACCGGCGGTGCCTCGGCTGTGTATGGCTCGGACGCGGAAGCCGGCGTCGTCAACTTCATCATGCGCAAGGATTTCCAGGGCGTCGAAGTCGACGGCCAGTATTCCGTCGCCAATGCCGACAACAGCAATGCGGGCTATCGCGCCCTGGTGGCGCCGGATATCGGCGGCCTCGATTTCGGCTATGCCAAGGAAGGCGTGTGGGACGGCGCGACCGGTACCGCTACGCTCATCCTGGGCACCAATACCGACAACGACAAGGGCAATGTCACCGCCTATATCGGCTATCAGAACACCCAGCCGATCCTCGAAAACGCGCGCGACTTTTCCGCCTGTTCGATTTCGACGACCAGCGCCAACACCCATGTCTGCTCCGGCTCGAGCAACTTCAATCGCTGGTATTCGATCGACAATTCGGCCTTCGGACAACCTTCTTCGCTTGTCGACAATTTCGAAACCGGTAATGGCAAGGCCGGCTCCGGCGCGTTCGTCCCCTATACCGATGCCGCCAATCAGCATTTCAACTATGGCGGCCTCAACTACCTGCAGCGACCCGACACACGCTACACGGGCGGTTTCTTCGCGCATTACGAAGTGAACAAACAGCTCGACATTTATTCGAGCTTCATGTTCACCGACGACCACACGATCGCGCAGATCGCGCCATCGGGCATCTTCCTCGGGTCGGGCACGGTCAGCGGCTTCGGTCAGGAAGTGAACTGCGGCAACCCCCTCATGACCGCGCAGGAGAACAAAATCCTTTGCGGCGAGTTGGCGGGCGACTCGCCGATCACCGTGACCGGCGCCAATGGCCAGCCGTTCACCTACTATGGCGGTCAGGGCAATATTTTTCCGGGCCAGTCGTTCCTGGAGGTCGGCCGCCGCGACATCGAAGGCGGCAACCGCCTGAACGATCTGCGCCACACGGCCTATCGCATGCAGATCGGCGCCAAAGGCGATCTGGGCGATGGCTGGTCCTACGACGTCTACGCCCAATACGGTCTTTCGCTGTTCACCGAGACCTATCAGAATGAATTCTCCAAATCGCGCGTGCAGAACGCCCTGGAGGTCGATCCCACCACTGGCCAATGTATTTCGGGCGCGTCCGGTTGCGTGCCGCTCGACGTCTTCAACGGCTTCGGTTCGATCACGCCGGCAATGCTCAACTATGTGAAGGCCGAAGGTTTCCAGGAAGGCTACACGCAAGAGCAGGTCATCAGCGGCTCGATCAATGGCGATCTCGGCAAATGGGGCGGTCAGTCGCCTTGGGCCAAACGGCCGATCTCCGTGGCCCTAGGTACGGAATATCGCTCCGAAGCGCTCGAATTGCAGACGGATTACGAGTTCCAGAGCAATGACCTTTACGGCCAGGGCGGCGCGACATTGCCGGTCCCCCTGTCGTCGTTCAACGTGAAGGAGCTTTTTGGCGAATTGGAAGTTCCGCTGGTCGAAGGCATGCCCTGGGTCGAGGATCTGTCGCTCAACGGCGCCTATCGCTATTCGTCCTACAGCACCGCGGGACAGGTGCAGTCCTACAAATATGGCGCAGAATATCAGCCGATCGACGATTTCCGCGTGCGCGCCAGTTTCCAGCGTGCGGTGCGTGCGCCGAACGTGCTGGAACTCTTCTTGCCCGCGAACGTCGTGTTGTTCGGCGGCACCGACCCCTGCGCCTCGCCGACCAGCGCGGTCGTCGTCCAGAACTGTACGCACAACGCCTATGCGCCGGCAGACGTGCCCAATACGGGCAATGCCGGTGCCCTGAGTTGCCCCGCCGCGCAGTGTAACGAAAACAGCGGTGGCAATCAGCACCTCAAGCCGGAAACATCCGACACGCGGACGGCAGGCATCGTGTTCACGCCGACTTTCTTCGACGGTTTCACCGCGACCGTCGATTATTTCGACATCAAGATCACGAATTTTCTGTCCAGCATCGATCCGAACGTCACGCTGGCGGCCTGTTACGGGCCGGAATCCACCAAGGCGAGCCAGCTGGCGATATGCCCCGAGGTCAACCGCAACAACTTCTTCCACGCAATCTGGGGCGCGGGTTATGTCAACGCCACGACCGTCAATGAAGGATCGTTTGGAACCAAAGGCTTCGATTTCGAAGCCAACTACCAGACGAGCCTGGACGATTGGGACATGACGAAGGGCCTGGGCTCCGTCCAGATCAACTTCATCGGCACGCTGCTCAATTCGCTGACGACGACGCCCATCGACGGTTATCTCAGCTACAATTGCGCCGGCATGTTCGGCGTGACCTGCGGCTCGCCGAGCCCCAGGTGGCGTCACAAGGTGCGTATGACCTGGGAATCGCCATGGGACTTCGATCTCTCGGTCCAATGGCGCCATCTGGCCGGCACCAGTC
>Ga0302324_100011585_pt1 | contig 18084 bp, 11 predicted proteins | sample Palsa_T0_1_FD_201949 | JGI IMG/M metagenome (GOLD analysis project Ga0302324, IMG submission 201949) | Peat permafrost microbial communities from Stordalen Mire near Abisko, Sweden - Palsa_T0_1 | ecosystem: Environmental > Terrestrial > Soil > Palsa > Peat permafrost | place: Sweden: Abisko... | reverse complement strand
GGGTCGACGTACTTCGGCGCACCAGCAGCCCCGTACTGGTCGGTGAGGTTCGTGCTCGGAACGTTTTGCGGACCGTAGATGCTCGAGAAGTACGGCGTCAGCGAACCCGCGTTATACGGGTAGCCGACGTTGAAGTGCAGCACCGGGTTGATCCGGAATCCGCTCTTCATTTTGTACTGCGCACCAAGATTCACCACCATCGGGCTGACGAAGCCTGCCCGGTAGAGGTCCCCCGTAGCATACGACTGCGGGAAGATATACGGCTCGAAGTCTTGCCCGTAGGGATTGTCGCCGGCCGGCGGCGTGTTCGTGAACTCGTTGACATAGGTGGCGGAAACGAAGCCGGTCCAGCCAACCGCGCGCTCCGGCAGCGTGTACTGGAGCGACAAGCCCGTGGTCACGTTCCTTCCGCCCGGCTGGTTGACGAGCGAACCGAACGTGTAGACACCGGTCGCCGGATTGTACTCCAGCGGTGCCGTCGCAACTTGAACGTCCTTACCTTGGCGGAAGAACGGCGCGATTTTCATCGCGGAACCGTTCTTGAACTGGTGGGAATAGTTGAAGTCGTAGTTCTCGAAGATTGCGGGAACGACCGCCGCGATCTCCGGGTAGTACGCATCGCCCTGGAAGTACAGTAGCTGAGCGAGGTTCGCACAAGGCTTGCCCAGCTGCAGGTTCGTCCCGACGCTACCTTTGTACGAGGGGTTGCTGGCCGATGTCGCTCCCACGGGGTACGGTATCGTCGGATAGCACGTTTGCGGATTTAACAAGGGACCGAACGTACCTGAGTTCTCTTGCCAAACGTTCGTTAACGCGGTTCCGAGGGCTGTGGGCCCGGACGGCGTGTTGAGCGTCATATTCTGGAATGGGGCGTACTGATCGAAGGCGTTCGGGCTGGCCTGTTCGCCCGAGCCGGTTTCGTTGATCGACCTTCCGTAGGTGAAGGCGACCGAGTCGTTGTTGGTGGGCTGGTAGGCAAAGCCCACGCGCGGTTCGATGAAGTGGGGCTTCTCCACGTTTCCGTAGTCCGCGACGTAGTACGTCGACGGCGAACCGGGAACCGGCTGGACGTCTTCGTCCTCATAGAAGGCGTTGTTTCCGAAGCCCTCGTCGATGTAGTCGACGCGCACGCCGAGGTCGAGCCGCAGCCGCGAGTTGAACTGCACCTGATCGCGAAGACCCGCACCGAAGAAATGCTGGAGATTCTTCGAATCGAGGTCGAGCGACGGCGGTAACGGCGTGCCGCCGGACATGTAGTAGTACTGCTGAAGCAAGCACGCGCCGCCCGTCGGCGAGCCCGCCGGTCCGGGCACGATCGGGCACGGATTCGCGGGACTTACCGGCTCGTTCGGATTCGCCGGCCGCAGGAAGACGTCGGCGTTGGTTCCGAGCGACTCCAAGCCGATCGGTGCGAATTGTACGCCGAAATTCGGGCGCGCGAATTCTACGTTGGTCGAAAACGTAAGCAGGTTGCGCGAGTCCGCTTGCTTCGTGAGCTGCAAAATGGTCCCAGTGCGGCTACCGCCGGAGGTCTGGCTCGCTAGCGGATACGGATTGGCGAACGCTGTCTCCGTGCCGACGGGATCCTCGAAATCGTAATAATTCGCGTTGAAGTAGCGCAAACTCAAGGCGGTCGTCGCGTTTAGCTGATTGTCGTACTCGAACTTCATCAGCGTGGTTTGGGCGACCGCGTCCGGCTGCGTTGCCACGCCGCCCGGATATTCACCCGCTTCGTTCTTCATCAGCGACTGGGTGACGTTGTAATAGTTGTAGCTGGGATTGGCAAACTCGCCGGGACCGCCGCACGACCCGGCAACCGCAGCAGAGCAGGTCGGGATGGCAGTGAAGCCGGCGAAATACGCGTTGATCGGAACAACGAGCGGGTTCTGGTTGTCGAACGGAATCGGAACGCCGGCGTAGTCACCCGACGTTGCGGTCGCATTCGTGTAATACAACGCTTGCAGCGACTGGTTCTGATCCTTGCCGAAGCGCACGACGAAGTTATTGACGAAGTCGTCCTCGGCCTGATAGTTGGGGTTGTTGTAAAACTGGTTATTGTCGAACGCGCTCGAACCGTAGGGACCGTATTGGAAATTCCCGTCGAGCTTGAAGTACGAGAAGAAGTCTGAAACGCTGTTGTTCGACGTTGCGGCCCCGTACTCCAAATTGAACTGGTGGTCGAACGGCCGGGACAGCGCCTCGACGTCGAGCAGACCGGTTCCGGGATACGTGCCGCGCCGGACCACGAGGTTGACGGAGCCCGCGCCCGAGTCACCCTGGCTCGGATCGCCCGCGCCCGGAACGATCTGCGTGCTCGATATGCCGTTGAAGAAATAGTTGTTGCCGTTCCGGTTGAAGCCGGGATCGGTGAAGTCGACGCCGTCGAAGAAGAAGTGGACTTCGTCGGTCGTGCTGCCCTCGAGGATCAGGTTGCCCATCTTGTCGAGCTGGAAGCCCGGGGCCGCGAGTAGGACCGCTTGCTCGTCCGCGTTCGCAGTCTTGCCTTGCGCCGCTTCGAGAACGCTGCCGCTAATGGTCGTCTGCGGAATCGTCGCGGTGGGATTGTACGCGCTGGATGCCGAGCGCGCAGCGACGCGGCCGATCGTGCGCAGGTTCTCCTTCTCGAGGGTCAGGTTTCCGAGTTCGGTCGAAACGTCGCCCGAGATCGTCAGACCCTCCCGCCCGATGGGGTGAAACCCTGCAGCCTCGATCGACAACACATACGTGTCGACCGCGACCTGGAAGAAGTAGAAGTTGCCTTTCGTGTCGCTCGTCTGGTGGTACGTGCCCGAGGGCGAAGCCAAGGTTACCTTGGCGTTGACGATCGGGTTGCCCGCGACGTCCACGACTTTACCGCTCAAGTTACCGGTTAGACCGCCTGCCGCGAATGTCGGAGCAACCGAGCCCAGCACCAAGCTGAGCGCCACGACCGCAACGGCCATATATCGCGCGACCATGTGCTGGTAACGCGATGCTCGAGAAAGCATCATAGAGACCGACCCCTCATGAAGTTGTATATGACGACCCCACCGGGGAAAACAGAGGTGCCAGCCTATCCTTAATGATACCGGATGGACGATTCTGTTTTCGTGATGCGGTCGACTGAACGCGAAATACGCAGCCGTTGCTCTAAAGCCTGCTTACACTTCCACAATTCTTAAGAGCGGCTGGGAATCTGGGAAAACGGGCTTGTCGAACGGCAGGCCGACCGGGTAGGCAACGGTAGGAAGCGCCGGTAAGACGATCGTATCGTACGGTACGAAGCGCCGACGAAAACGGTCGCATGGTATGGGCCGAAAGTCCTTTTCGAAACGGTTCGCGCTTCACGGCCCGCTCGCGCGAGCGGCCATTCCGCCGCCTAGACTTCCATTACGACGGGAATGACGATCGGCTTGCGGCGCGTCCGGTCGAAGACCGCCTTCGAAAGACCCTGGCGGATGTGCTCCTTCACCGTCGGTACGTCGCGAATACCTTCGGCCGAGCAGCCGCTGAGGATATCGTTGACGCGCCGTTCGAGATCGCGCGTCACGTCCTCGGAGTCGGGCAGATAGAAGACGCCGCGCGATACGAGGTCGGGTCCCGCCACGACCCGCGCTTCTTCCGCATCGATCGTTACGACGACCATCATGATGCCGTCAGCCGAAAGATGCTTGCGATCGCGCAGCACCGCTTCGCCGATGTCGCCAACGCCGCTGCCGTCGACCATGACGTTGCCGCCGTAGGTCTTGCCGACTTTCTCTGCACCCTGGCCCGTGAACTCGATCACGTCGCCGTTCTCGATGACGAAACAGTTCTCGGGCTGCACTCCGGTCTTCTGAGCGAGGCCCGCATGCATGACCAGCATCCGGTACTCGCCGTGAATCGGGATGAAGTACTTCGGGCGTACGAGGTTGAGCATCAACAGCAGCTCCTCTTGCGACGCATGGCCCGAGACGTGGGCCGGGACGCTGCTCGTACCGTGTACGACGGTCGCGCCCAAGCGGTACAGGTTGTTGATGGTCTTGCCGACGCTGCGCTCGTTGCCCGGAATCGGCGTCGCGCTGATCACGACGGTGTCGCCCGCGACGATCTTCACCCGCGGGTGGTCCCGCACCGCCAGGCGAGACAGGGCCGACATCGGTTCGCCCTGCGAACCGGTCGTGATGATGACGACTTCGCTCGGGGGATACTCGTCGATCTGCTCGAGCCGGATCATCCGGTCGGCGGGGAGTTTGAGGTAGCCGAGTTCGGTCGAATAGTGGACGACGTTCATCAGCGAGCGTCCGAGCAGCGCGATCCTGCGCCCGAAGCGCACCGCTTGATCGACGACCTGCTGAATGCGCGGGACGTTCGAGGCGAACGAGGTGACGATGATGCGCCCCGGCGCCCGCGCGAAGATGTTCGCGAAGGCGTCGCCGACCACGCGTTCGGAGGGCGTATAGCCGGGCCGCTCGGCGTTGGTCGAATCGGAAAGCATGCACAGCACGCCGTCCTCGCCGATACCCGCGATCGCGGCGAAATCGGCCGGCTTCCCATCGATCGGCGTCTGATCGAACTTGAAGTCGCCGGTGTGAAAGACCGTGCCGAGTTCGGTATGGATGGCGAGCGCGCAGCAACCGGCCAAACTGTGGTTGATGTGGATGAACTCGGTCTCGATCGCACCGTAGCGGATCGTTTCTCCCGGCTGTACCGCGACGAAGAGCCGGTCGCCCGCTTTTTGATCCTTCAGCTTGGCACGGATCAGCGCGAGCGAAAGCGGCGTACCGACGACCGGAACGTCGAACTCGCGCAAGAGGTACGGGATGCCGCCGATGTGATCTTCGTGACCGTGCGTTACGAGCAGCGCGCGGAACTTGTCGACGCGTTCGCGCAGATACGAAAAATCGTTGATGACGATGTCGACGCCCAGCATGTCGTCGTCGGGGAACATCAGGCCGCAGTCGACCACCACGATGTCGTCGCGCGTCTCGATGACGGTCATGTTGCGGCCGATTTCGCCGCACCCGCCGAGCGGGACGATTCGGAGGTACGGCCCCTCCGGCGGCTCGGCGACGACGAGCGAGGTGGCCGGCGCGCGGCCGTTCGGCTGATTCAAAAAACTCTTCCCGGGTTGCGGAACGGCCCCCAGGGCGTGAAGGGGCGTGCAGGAGGCTTCAACATGCCGAATGCCGCTTTCGTTACGCTGCTCGCCCTGACTCTTTCCGCGTCGCCGCAACCCGGCCGCCCCAAGGCCGAGCGCCACGTGGCAACCGTCCGGAGCACGACCAGCTCGCCGGACCGCACCCCGGCCAACCAATTGTTCGCGCGGCGCGAGCGCCGCCGCATCGCCGCCTACCTGCGGATGCGTCTGCTCGAGATGCGCGAGGAAGGCCTGGCGCGGGCCGCGGATGCGGTCGAGCGGCGCTTAGGCCCGAGCGTCTTGGGCGGCTCTCACTAGGGAGCGAGCGAGCGGCCGGCTTCTGCCGCGAAGCATTGCGGCTCGGAGGGCGAACACGCTCGAACGTGACCGTTATCCCGCCCGCCCCAGCGCCGGAAACCCCCGTTCGCGCAGGCTTCGCGTTACCGCGCGACATCATCATCGCACCGCGGCGGGCCTTTCTTGCGATCGCCCGGACCAACGAGTGGCTGCCGGCCCTGGCGGTGATCATCGCGTTCGGGATCGGCACGACGGCGCTCGCGATGCCCGCCATCCTGCACATCGCGACCGTCACGGGCGCGGCCGCGAAGCACGCGCCGCCAACGCCCGTTCAAATCCGCGAGGTCGCTTGGATGTTCACGGTCGGCGTGGTTCTCGTGCCGCTGCTGATCATCGCGTTCACGGCGACGACGCTGACACTGGTCGCGCGCTTCAAGGATCCCCAGGCGCCCTACGTGCGCTTCTTCGCGCTGGCCGCGAATTGTCTCGTGCCCTCGGCGCTGGGCGACTTTCTCCACGCGGTAGCGGTCGCGGTGCACAGCCCGGCCAGTTACAACGACCTGCGCTCCTTCCAGCTGGCCCTCCCCGATAGCCTCGGCGTGTTCGCGGCGCCCGGCAACGGCAGCGAACTCGACTTTCTGTCGCGCTTCGGCCTGTTCGATGCCTGGTCGTTCGTGTTGATCGCCTTCGGCTTCTCGGCGCTCGCCGGCGTGCGCTTCACCACGGCGCTGGTGATGGCGTTCGTGCTGGACTTCACCTATGCGGTCTTCTTCTTCGATTGAAACTTCGTCACAGCCGGGCTCGTAGAGCCGCAGGGAGGCAGAAATCGTGAGCTTGGAGGCAGCACCTCAACAGCGCGGCAACCTTGCCGTGCTATGGGACGTGATTGTGGCGCCGGCGGCGGCGTTCGCCGCCTTGCGCGAACGGCCGCGCTGGCTGCTCGCGTTCGGCGTCACCATCCTGTTGGGAACGATCGGCGCCTATCTGCAGATCCCCGCGGGCGAGCATCTGGCCGCGGCCACGTTCGCGCGCGAAGCGGCACACAACCCGGACATGGCGACGATGTCGCCCGAAAAGCTCAAGGGGATGACGGAGATGGTCGTCGGCATCCAGCGCTGGGCCTGGCTGTTCTATCCCCTGATCGTTCTGGTCGCCGTTTCGATCGCGGCGCTGGCGCTGCTGGCCGGAACCGCGATCGCGCGCGGCCAGGCGAATTTCGCGCGCTCGTTCGCGCTTGCGGCCCACGTCGCCCTCATTAACTACGGCGTCTCGTACCTGATCATCGGCTTCCTGAGCACGCTGCGCGGGCCGGACGATTTCAATTTCCAGAGCGATCTGATCAAGCTCGTGCCGAGCCTGGCGTGGTTTGCGCCGAGTGCCGATCCCAAGCTGACCGTGCTGCTCGGAACGTTCAACCCGTTTCAAATCTGGTCGTTCGTGCTGCTCGGGCTGGGCTTGCAAACCGTTTCCGGCCTGCGAACCGGCGCTGCGTACGCCGTCGCCGCGGTCGTCTCGTTCGGCGGGGCGCTGTTCGCGGTGCCGTTCGCCAAATGAACTGCGCTCGGGCCCGGACCGCCGCGCTGGCGTTCGCTTGCTGGGCCTTACCGTCCGGCGCGTTCGCCGATCACACCCGGCCGAGCGGTGGAACGCTCGAAGGCCTGGCCGCCGCCACGCCGCCGCCAGCCGTGTTCGTGCCCGGCGTTCCCGGCGGTTCACCGGGAAACCGCGCGCCCGAGCACCTCGACGCCCTGGGCGCCGTCGCGTACGCCCTGAGCCACGCGCCGTCGCTCTTGGCGCAGCGCGCGACGTTGCTCGGACTCGACTCGACCTTCACGAAGTCCCGCGCGGCCGAGTTTCCTAGCGCCGGCGCCCAGCTGCAGAACCAGCTGGCGAAGTCCGAGAACCAGCAGGGCCAGTTTGCCCAGTTCGGGATCACTCCGGCCAGCAATTTCTCCCAGAACACGGCGCAATTACAATCGACCTACACGCTCTACAACGGCGCCCAGCAATTGACCGCGCAGCAGGCTAGAAAACAAGTCTTGAACGCGCAGTTCGAGCTGCAGCGCCAGGAAGAGCAGACGGCGCTCAACGTCACCAACGCCTTCTACGCGCTGGCGGCCGATCGCGGCAGCGTCGACGTCGACGAGAACGATCTCGCCTACCAGCAGGAGTTGCTCGCTACCGCGCAAGCCCAAGAGCGGGTCGGGCGGATCGCGGGCGTCGACGTACTCAAGGCGCAAGTTGCCGTGGCCCGCAGTCAAGCGACGCTGGTCGGCGCGCGCGCTGCGGCCGAGAACGATCGCGAGAACCTAGCCGTTGCGATCGGAGCGCCCGCCGCGACGACCTTCGACGTGCCGAAAACCCTGCCCGAGCCCGCGCTGCCCACGACGCCGCTCGACCAGCTCCAAACGATCGCCAAGATGAACCGCCCCGAGATCGGTGTCGCCCGCACGGCCCTGGACGTCTCGAAGCTCGGCGACGCAGCGATCGACAACGACTTGCGGCCGGTCGTGACGATCAACGGTTCGTTCGGAAGTCAGGTATCGCCGACGCTGTTCTCACAGGAACAGGAGGAGATCGACCAAAGCAACGCGGCCGCGATCGCCAGCTACGATTCGGAGAAGTTGCTCTTTCCCACGCTGACGATTCCCCCGCCGGTGCTGCTGCCCGCGGTCGATCGCCACGTACCCGGCTTTTGGCAGTTCAACATCCTTTCGACGTTCTCGATCCCGCTCTACGACTACGGTCAGCGCGCCGCCGCACACCACGCCGCGCGCGCGCAAATCGAATCGTCGCTCGCCGGCCTCTACAACGCCTACGATCTGGTCGAAGCCGACGTCAACGCCGCGCGCCGTAACCTCGCGACCGCGGCGCAAAAGCTGGAGCTAGCGAAACTGGCCGCGCGTTTGGGCACGGAATCCGCGCGCATCGCCAAATTGCAGTACCAGAACGGCCTGATCTCCTTTACCGACGTGACGCAGACCGAGCAGACGGCGATCTCATCGCAAAACGATCTGCTGGCCGCGCGCGTCACCTATGTCACCGCACTCGTCAAGCTGCGCATCGCGCTCGCTCCACCCAACATCTCCGCCGCCGCCGATCTGCGAGGTCTATGAACCGCCGCCGCAATACGCTCATCGCCCTCGCCGGCGTCGTCGTCATCGTCATCGTCGGCCTGGTCGTGCGCCGCGGCCATGAAGCGACCGCGGTACAAGAACGGGTCGTGCACTACCACGATTTTCAAACCAAACTGCCCGAGACCGGGGTCGTGCAGCTTCCCCGCACGATCACGATCCCGGCCGGCGTATCGGGCAACATGGGGCCGATCGAGGTGCGTGCCGGCGACCGCGTTTACGCCGGCCAACCGCTCGGCTCGATCGTGAACGCGCAAATCGCCTCGAACGTCCGCGACGCCGAGGAAACGGCCGCTTCCGCGCGCGGCAAGGCCCGCAGCGTCGGTGAGAACAACGCCGTCCTGCCCGAACAGAACCGTTCGAACGTGCTGCAGGCGGAAGCCAACGTCGTCGCCGCGCGCTCGCAACTCACGCAAGCTCAGCAAGACCTTGCGGCCGGTTCGCAATCGGGCCTCGGTTACGGCGGCACGACCGCTGAGGAGCAGCGCCTGACAGCGGACACGACGCTCGACAAAGCAACGACCGACCTGCGCGAAGCCAAGCGCACCTACGACGCCGACACCTACTTGTTCGAACAAAAAGGGCTCTCGCGCGACGCGCTGATGCAATCGCAAGCGCGGCTCGAACAGGCCCAGGCTACCTTCGATCAGGCTCGCCGCGAGCGCTCGATTCTGGGCGGCCAACTGACGCGCGAGACCCAAGTCCTGCGCGACCGGCTGCGTTCGGCGCACGACGCCGTGCTGCAGGCTGAGGCGGCTCTGGCCGCGGCCCGCGCCGACGCGGCAGAATCGAAAGCGGGCGATCTGCAAGCCGCGCAGGCCGACGCCGGCCGGGCCCAAGCCGATCTCGACTTCGCGCGCGAACAGGCCGCGAAGATGCAGATCGCGGCACCGTTCGCCGGCATCGTCCAAAGCGTAGCCGCGGAATCGACCGACAGCCTACGCCCGCTGCAGCCCGGCGACAGCGTTACCCAAGGCCAACCCCTCTTCACGCTGGCCGCCGACGAGAACTTCATCGTGCGCACCAAAGTCGACGAGCAGGACGTCGCTGAACTGCGACTCGGGCAGCGCGCAATCGTGAGCGGTGAGGATTTCGGCGGCGCCAAACTGCCCGGCCGGGTCGTTTCGATCTCGCCGGTCGCGCAACGCTCCGACGATCCCGCGAACACCTCGCGTCAAGTACTGACCACGATCGCGCTCGACCGCAAACTGCCGTTCCTGCGCGACGGGATGACCGTCGACGTCGACATCATCACGCACGACCAAAAGCACGTGCTGGCCGCTCCGACCGACGCGATCCGCAAGGACGACAAGGGCAGTTTCATCCTGGTCGTCCGCGACGGCCGGGCGCAACGCACCAACGTGACCCTCGGCGTGCAAAACGACACCGACACCGTCATCACGTCGGGACTAAACGACGGCGACACGATCGTCGCCGAAAAGAATACCGATCTCGCCGCCGGCACCACGGTGAAACCCGCGCCGACGCCGTCGCCCGGTTCGTCGCCGACGGTTACCAGCAACGAATAGGCGGTCGCCTTGAACCGCTACGCCGCGTACGCTCGCGAAGCGCTCGACGCGATTTGGCGCAATCGCGCGCGCTCGATCCTGACGATGCTCGGGATGATCATCGGGACCGCCTCCGTGATCGCGGTGCTCGGCATCGGCAACGCCGCCTCCAACGGCATCTCTTCCTCGCTCAATTCGTTCGGCGACCCCGGCTACGAAGTCGAGGTCGATCCCAAACAAGACGACCCCGACGCGGCCCAGATTCAATATCGCGATGTCGAGACGGTCCTCGCCCAAGACCCGGGCGTCGTGCGCTACGTCTTCCCGAACTTCGGGCGCAACTACCACATCAAGGCCAACGGCGTCGACTACGTCGGCCTCGTTGCGAGCCAAGAGGACGTCGTGTTCGACTCGCTGACGCTGCACGAAGGCCGCCGCATCGATGCGGACGACGTCGCGACCGCCGCTCACGTCTCCCTGATGAGCCAGTCGCTCGAGCGGCGTTTCTTCGGGAGCGGCAGCGCGCTCGGCCAATTGGTGCGCATCAACGGCGTACGCTTCCGCATAATCGGCGTCTACGACGAACTGAAGGCGTCGCTGTTCTCGAACGCCGGCGCCTCGGACTACATCGAGATACCGTATTCGACGTTCCACGAACTCGCGCCGGGCCCGGTCGATTCGCTCTCGGTCTACGCACAGCCGGGCGTCACCCTGCCGCAACTGCGCGACACGCTGACGGAGACACTGCGCCACTTGCACGGTCCGCGGGCCGAGTACCAGGTGCAGGATTTCAACGCCTTCTTCGGAGCCTTCGAAAAGACGATCGCCGTCGTCGGCGATGGCCTCACGGCGATCGGTGGGGTCGCGCTCTTGGTGGCCGGGATCGGCATCATGAACATCATGCTGGTGTCGGTGACCGAACGCACGCGCGAGATCGGCATCCGCAAGGCGATCGGCGGCAGCAGCAGCGACATCACGACGCAGTTCTTGATGGAAGCGCTGATCCTGTCGCTGATCGGCGGCGGCGCCGGAATGGTGCTCGGGATCGGCGCCGTGCTGCTGGCTTACGGCGTCGTCTCGAACTTGCTCGGGCCGGCGCCGATCCCGTGGCTGTTGATCGTCTCGATCGCGGTCGGCTTCTCGACCTTCGTCGGGGTCGTGTTCGGCACGTACCCGGCGATCCGTGCGGGCAAGCTCGATCCGATTGAGGCGCTGCGGTCGTGATACGCCAGCTCGGCCCGTTCTTCGGCGAGGCCTTGAGCGTACTGCTGGGAAACCGCACGCGCTCGATCCTCACGATCACCGGGCTCATCATCGGCGTGGCTGCGGTAATCGCGATTCAGATTCTCGGCAAGGGGCTTTCCGGCTCCGTCACCGGCGTACTCGGTTCGATCAACGACCGTAGCTTCTACGTTTTTCCGAACACGCGCCAAGCCGATTTCTCAAAGGCCGAGATCAAGTACAAAGACTTGGAGCGGACCAAGCTCTTGTTTGGGAACATCGTGTCGGCGATCCCCGCCGATTCGGTGCGACGGCTGATGACCGCAGGTCACCACCAAGCGCGGCTCGGGCTCTCAGCCGATTCCGACATCAGCTTCGCCGTGGTGCCGCTGATCTATGGACGCAACCTCTCGAGCGAGGACGTCGCGAGCAGCGCCCACGTCTGCGTGCTGACCAACAACGCCTACAAACGGCTCTTTCCCGACGGCGACGACCCCGTCGGCCAGAGCCTGCGAGTCGCCGAACGCCGCTTCATCATCATCGGCGTGCAGGGACCGCCGACGCAGGGCATTCTGCCGGTCAACTTCGGCGGTGACGTTTTCGTGCCGTACACGACCTACGAGCACGAGTACCTGCGCTCGCGCCCGCTGTTCGCCGCGCGCTTCCTCGTCAACGATGCGGGCAGCATCGCCGACACCGAGATCGAGGTGATCAAGTACCTCAAGAGCGTCAAGGCCGGGCGGGCCGAATACCAGACCTTCGACCGCAAATCATTTTCGTCGACGGTCGACGGCATATTCGCCGCTCTGACGCTCGTCGTGACGCTGATCGGTGCGGTTTCGCTCTTGGTGGCCGGAATCGGCATCATGAACATCATGCTGGTCTCGGTTACCGAACGCACGCGCGAGATCGGCGTGCGCAAGGCGATCGGTGCGACCAGTTCCGCCGTGCTGGCGCAGTTCTTCATCGAGGCGTTGCTGCTGTCGCTGTTCGGCTGCGGGATCGGTCTGGTACTCGGGCTGCTGATCGGCGGGCTCGTCGACCGGTTCGCTTTGGTCGCGATTTCCGGCGTCGTGCCGGCAATACCGTGGCTGCAGTCGGTTCTCATCGCGGTCGGCTTCGCAACGCTCGTGACCTTGGTCTTCGGAACGTATCCAGCCTATCGCGCGGCCAGGCTCGACCCGATCGAAGCGCTGCGCTACGAGTGAGCGCCAAGGGGCGCGCTAGGGGCGGTGCGGTGCCGGGCCGGGCGCGGGGTTTGGAACGGGCGGACGCGACGCCGTAATCGTCAGCACGGCTCGCTGCCCGCTCGCGCCCTCGATCGTGACCGTGCAGGTGCCAGAACCGATCGCCGTCACCGAGAAGCCGTTTGCAGTCTTGGCGACGGTCGCGACGCCCGCGCACGTCGAACTCGCTATACTGAACGGCCCGCCGTAGTTGGCCTGCGAGGCTTGCGTCGCAGCGGTTTGACCGGGCTGCAGCTGCTGCGATGACGGGCTGAGCAGCACCGGCGCGACCGGCTGCGCCATCCCGCTCGACGTTCCGCTTGGCGTCGGTGACGCGCTGGGCGCTGCGCTCCCGCTGGGCGCCGGCGAAGCGCTGGGCGACGGCGCTTCGCTTCCGTTCGGCGACGCCGAGGGCGCTTCGCTTCCGCTGGGCGACGGCGCCTCGCTACCGCTCGGCGACGGCCCTCCGGTCCCGCTCGGCTCCGGCGTCGGTACCGGCGACGGCGTGGGCACCGGCGTGGGCACCGGCGTTGGCACCGGCGACGGTGTTGGCACCGGCGTTGGCACCGGCGTTGGCACCGGCGACGGTGTTGGCACCGGCGTTGGCACCGGCGTTGGCACCGGCGACGGTGTTGGCACCGGCGTTGGCACCGGCGTTGGCACCGGCGACGGTGTTGGCACCGGCGTTGGCGTCGACGTTGGCACCGGAGTTGGCGTTGGCACCGGAGTCGACGTTGGCACCGGTGTTGGCGTCGGCAGCGGGGTCGGCGTCGGTGTTGACAGCGGCGTCGGTGACGGCGTTCGCACCGGCGTCGGCGTAGGCACGGGCGACGGAGTTGGCGTCGGGACCGGTGACGGCGTTCGCACCGGCGTCGGCGTAGGCACGGGCGACGGAGTTGGCGTCGGGACCGGTGTCGGCGTCCGCACCGGAGTCGGGGTTGCCGCCGGCGTCGGCGTCGGGACCGGTGTCGGAGTTCGCGCCGGCGTCGGGGTCGGGACCGGGGTCGGCGTCGGGACGGGAGTCGGCGCCTGGGTCGACGCGCCGCCCGGGGAACTGCCGCCACCGCCGCCGTGGCCGAGCGCGAGGGCGGCGAGGGCGCCGACGCCCAAGATTCCGAGCAGCGCGACCCCCGCGCCCCCGCCGCCGGCCGGCGCCGGATTGGCCACGGCGATCGCCGCTTCCGGCGCGACGGCGGGGCTCAGGTCGCAGTGAACGATCGCGAACGGGCCGTCGTATTTGAACGGCGCGAGCGGCGGAGCCGGCTTTCCCGGTGCCGGCGCCGGGATCGCCACGCTTTGCGAGCCGATCTTCTGACCGCTCGAATCGTAGAATGAGTACACGACCGTCGTCGCAGATCCGGAGACGGCCGGCTGCAGGGCCACCTGCGGCGCGTAGAGGTGCGAGGTCGTATCGAAGTTCAGCCCGCAAGAGGCGATGGCGGAGATATCGTCGACGACGCCGGCATACGGCAGCGAGGCGGCGCCGGCGGGCGCGCGAACCAAGCTCGCCAGCACAAAGGCCGCAAGCATTCGCCGTCCACGCCGGCCGCGGGCCGGATCGAAAAGCGTCATGCACGTCTCGCGTTCGCTAAGGACCGAACGCAGCGAAAAATCCGAGCGGTCGGAGCGCCGCTCCCCGCCAACCGTGTCGTGCCGCTCTGCCCATTTCCTGTTGCGATGCGCCACACATTACCCCAAGCGCCAGGCTCGGCGCCGCGTGCCGAGCAATTTCATACTATGCACACGATCGTCCTCAGCGACGTTACCAAGGCCTACAAGATGGGCACGCTCGAAGTGCCCGCGCTGCGCGGCGTGTCGTTTACGATCGACCGCGGCGAGTACGTCGCCATCATGGGGCCCTCGGGGTCGGGCAAGTCGACGCTGATGAACTTGATCGGCTGCCTCGATCGACCGACCACCGGCCGCTACGTGCTGGACGGCGTCGAGGTCGGGACGCTCGACGACAACGCCCTCGCGCAGATCCGCCTCAAGAAGCTCGGCTTCGTGTTCCAGGGCTTCAACCTGCTGGCGCGCACGAACGCGATCAAGAACGTCGCGTTGCCGCTCTTCTACGCCGGCCGGCCCCTGCGGGAGCGCGACCGCACGGCCGAACGGATCTTAGCGGAAGTCGGCCTCGCGGATCGCGGCAGCCATAAGCCGAGCGAGCTTTCGGGCGGCCAACAGCAGCGCGTGGCGATCGCCCGTGCGCTGGTCAACGACCCGGCGGTTCTGCTCGCCGACGAGCCGACCGGCAACCTGGACTCCACGACGAGCGAAGAGATCATGGCCCTTTTCCGGCAGCTCAACGCAAGCGGCCGCACGATCATCATGGTGACCCACGACCCCGAGGTCGCGCGTCATGCCGCGCGCGTGATCCGGCTGCTTGACGGCGAAGTCGTCTCCGACGGACCGGCGGGAGCCCTCGAGAAAGCTGGGAACGTCCCCCTTGCCGCGCGGGCCCCAGCCGAAGGATAATGGGTGGTGCGCGCAGACCGCCGGGCCTTAGAAATTCCTCCGGCGGCGTGACTTCCGGCCACAAGCAGAGTAGTAGCGGCAATACGAACGACTCTCTCCGAGGAGAAACACAACCACCACCATGCAAAAACTTCGCGTCCTGCCGACGCTAATCGTCGGGCTCGTCGGAGCCATCGTCGGCAGCTTTTCGATGATGCTGTACGCCAGCACCCATTTCGCGGGTGTAGCCGGGCCCGGCAACACCCCACCGTCGGTCTACGCGGCGCCGCTCAGCTCGGCAGCCGACGATCAGAACCGCATCGTCAGCGCGGTCAAGCGGGTCGCGCCGTCGGTCGTCGCGCTCAACGTGACGGTGAATGGGCAGCAGGTCCTGCCGGCCGATCCGTTCATGCAATTCTTCGGCCAGCAAGGTCCCTCGCGCGTGCAACGCTTTCGCGCCCGGGCCTCGGGATCGGGCTTCGTTTTCTCCCGGACCGATGACGGCGGATTGATCGTCACCAACGCCCACGTCGTTCGGCCGCCGACCGGCGGCACCGTCTCCGCGATTCAGGTCGTGTTCCAGAACGGCGACCGGGTCCCGGGTCACGTCTACGCGGAAAACGTCGGCGCGGATCTGGCGCTCGTCAAAGTCGACAGTTATACGAAGGTTCCGCCGCCGGTCGAGATCGCGGACTCGAGCAAGCTCGAGGCCGGTCAGTTCGCAATCGCCATCGGCGAGCCGTTCGAACTCAAGCAGTCCGTTTCGCTCGGCGTCGTTTCGGGTTTCAACCGTGACGAGACGATCGGCCAGGACGGCGGCGGCGGCGAAATCAACTTCAAGGGCCTGTTGCAGACTTCCGCGCCGATCAACCCCGGCAACTCTGGCGGCCCGCTGATCGATATCGAAGGCCGCCTGATCGGCGTCAACCAGTCGACCGCAAACCCGCAAGCCGGTGCCCAGGGAATAGGCTTCGCGATTCCGGCCAATACCGTGCGCGAAACGGTGGCTGCGCTCGAGAAGGACCCGGGCGTGCACCAAGGCACGAACACCGGCTTCATCGGCGCCGCACTCGAGACGGTGACGCCGGATCTCGGCGTCCAGCTCAACTACAAGGGCGTGGGCGTCGCCGTTGCTCAGGTCACTTCGGGCGGTCCGGCCGATCAAGCCGGCATCCAGCCTGGGGACGTGATCCAAAAGGTCAACGGGCAGGCGGTTACCACCAACGACGAGGTCGTCAAGGCGATCCGGGCCACGAAGCCGGGCAGCACCATCGCAATGGAAGTCTGGAGCGCCGGCGTCAAGAAGCTCGTGACGATACGCGTGACCGAGCGACCGGCCGATGTCGGGGACGCGCAGCCACAGAACCAAGACCAGGACCAGCAGCAGGGTCCGTTCTCCGGTTCGAACCAGCCCTAGGGCGCGGCGCTCGCTGACCGCACGATCGGGTCCGGCACGGCGCGAAACGCCGTGCCGGATCCCTTTTTGCGAAACCTTCTTGGCCGCTTGGGGTATCGTATATCAGGGAAATAGTACCGCGCCGGCTCTTAGCACGGCGCACCTTGATCGTCGGTAAGTGGCAAGGCGAAGCTCGCGGGAAACCGCGAGGTCGCGAGCGGCAACGTTCGCGTGCAGATGGTCCTCGTCGGTCGGAAAGAAGGTTTACACCATATGGCAAAAGTGGTCGGCATCGACCTAGGAACCACCAATTCCGTGGTGGCCGTGATGGAGGGGCAATCGCCCACGGTCATCGCGAACTCAGAAGGAAATCGCACGACGCCCTCCGTCGTCGCGTTCACGAAAACCGGCGAACGGCTCGTGGGCCAGCTCGCGAAGCGGCAAGCCGTGACGAACCCGGAGCGCACGATCCGATCGATCAAGCGCTACATGGGCACGGATCATAAGGTCAAGATCGACGGCAAGGAATATACGCCGCAAGAGATCTCGGCCATGATCCTGCAAAAGCTTGTGAACGACGCGTCGACGTATCTCGGCGACCGCGTCACCAAAGCCGTGATCACGGTGCCCGCCTACTTCAACGACGCGCAGCGCCAGGCCACGAAAGACGCGGGCCGTATCGCTGGGCTCGAGGTCCTGCGCATCATCAACGAGCCGACCGCGGCCGCGCTCGCGTACGGGCTCGACAAGAAGGGCAACGAGACGATCCTGGTCTGGGATCTCGGCGGCGGCACATTCGACGTCTCGATCCTAGAGGTCGGCGACGGCGTTTTTGAAGTCAAGTCGACCAACGGCGACACGCACCTCGGCGGTGACGACTACGACGACCGCCTCGTCAAGTGGCTGATCGACGAGTTCCGCAAGGATCAGGGCATCGATCTCTCCGGCGACAAACAGGCCGTACAGCGTCTGACCGAAGCGGCCGAAAAGGCCAAGATCGAGCTTTCGACTTTGACCCAAACGACGATCAACCAGCCCTTCATCACGATGGGGCCGGAAGGCACGCCCAAGCACATCGATATCACGATCACGCGCGCGGAATTCGAGCGGCTGACGAGCGATCTCACCGATCGCATGGTCGCGCCCTTCAAAGCCGCGATCGCCGACGCCAAGATCGACGTCAAGGGCATCGACGAAATCGTGATGGTCGGCGGTTCGACCCGCATGCCCGTCGTGCAAGAACTCGTCAAGAAACTTACCGGCAAAGAGACGCTCAACCAGTCCGTCAACCCGGACGAGGTCGTCGCCATCGGCGCTGCGATCCAGGCCGGCGTGCTCGCCGGCGAAGTTCGCGACGTCGTCCTGCTCGACGTGACCCCGCTGTCGCTGGGCCTCGAAACCTTGGGCGGCGTTTTCACCAAGCTCATCGACCGCAACACGACGATCCCTACCAAGAAATCGCAAGTCTTCACGACGGCCGAAGACGGCCAGACGTCGGTCGACATTTCGATCTTCCAGGGCGAGCGCGAGATGGCTCGCGACAACAAGAGCCTCGGACAGTTCCGGCTCGAGGGTATCCCGGCCGCACCGCGCGGGATTCCGCAAGTCGAAGTCAAGTTCAATATCGACGCCAACGGCATCGTGAACGTGTCGGCGAAGGACTTGGGCACGGGCAAGGAACAGGCGATCACGATCACTGCTTCGACCAATCTTTCGAAGGATGAAGTCGACCGGATGGTCCGTGAGGCCG
>Ga0302324_100011584_pt1 | contig 18085 bp, 13 predicted proteins | sample Palsa_T0_1_FD_201949 | JGI IMG/M metagenome (GOLD analysis project Ga0302324, IMG submission 201949) | Peat permafrost microbial communities from Stordalen Mire near Abisko, Sweden - Palsa_T0_1 | ecosystem: Environmental > Terrestrial > Soil > Palsa > Peat permafrost | place: Sweden: Abisko... | reverse complement strand
TGCTATGCGCCGGTCGGTCGAAGCCCCATAACTTTGCCCTAACCGCCTCCGGCGCCCTCGATGAAGCGATAAGTCTGTCCCGCCTCCCTGATCATAGGTCCGGTTGCTGGCTGGAGGACATGGCTCAGTTCGACCGGACCGGGCCATATTCGCGAGCCGCGCCATCCGTCTCGCTTGACGCAAGGCGAGGGACCGGCCACCTAACGCCGCGCGTGGGCTTTCCACGCCGATACGTCGCGGTTGTGCAGTGAGTTGAGCGGCTCGGAGCGGTTGCAAGCCGGCCGATTTTGGATCAATCTCTAACCAGTTGAATTACCGGTGAAATCGGGGCGTAGCGCAGCCTGGTAGCGCATCTGCTTTGGGAGCAGAGGGTCGCAGGTTCGAATCCTGCCGCCCCGACCAACGGGCGGTCCGGGTCGCCTCTGGAGGAACGGTTACATGCTCGCGCGCATCTATCGTCCGGCCAAATCGGCGATGCAGTCGGGCAGGGCCAACACCCGCGTCTGGGAACTGGTCTTCGAGCCGGCCTCGGCCCGGACCCCCGATCCGCTGATGGGCTGGACCGTCACCACCGACACCAACGGCCAGGTGCGCCTGGCCTTCGACACGCGCGAGGAGGCGGTGGCTTTCGCGGGCCGCCACGGGATCGCGTTCGAGCTCCTGGAGACCGATGAAACGCCTAAGATCATCAAGGCTTACGCGGATAACTTCGCGTTTCGTCGGAGAGAGCCGTGGACCCATTGATCCGAAGGTTTCGACCCCGTAGCTCAACCGGATAGAGCATCCGCCTTCTAAGCGGACGGTTGCAGGTTCGAGTCCTGCCGGGGTCGCCAGCAGAGGGCGCCGTCGTCGGGACGCGCCTGCCGGTCAAGCCGTCGCCAGGGCCTCGAAGCCGGCCTCGAGGTCGGCGATCAGGTCGCCTGGATCCTCCAGGCCGATGTTGAGGCGGATCACCGGGGTCTCGAACGGCGCCCCGAACGCGCGGACCTCGAACTGGGGCCCGCAGTCGATCGCCAGGCTCTCGAACCCGCCCCAGGAAAATCCCAGCCCGAAGAGCCTCAGCGAGTCGAGAAAGGCGGCTACGGCGGCCGGCCGGCAGGGTCGAAGGACGATCGAGAAAAGGCCCGCGGCGCCGGTGAAATCCCGTTTCCAGAGCCCGTGGCCGGGCGCGCCGGCGAGGGCCGGAAACAGCACCTCGGCAACCTCGGGCCGGGCCCTGAGCCACGCCGCGACCGCCAGCGCGCTCGCTCCATGGCGGGCCAGGCGGACGTCCAGGGTCCGAAGGCCGCGCAGCATCTGATAGGCGTCTTCGGGCGCGACGGCCCATCCGTAGTCCAGCACCGCCCGGTCGAGGGCGCCGACCAGGGCCGGATCGCTCGCCGCCGCCGATCCCATGAAGAGGTCCGAATGGCCGCCGACGTACTTGGTCAGGGCCTGGACCGATAGGTCGACGCCGTGGGCGAGCGGCTTGAAGAGGTGGCCGGCGGCCCAGGTGTTGTCGAGCAGGGTGATGACGCCCCTGGATTTCGCCATCTTGGCGATGGCGGCGGCGTCCTGCACCTCGAAGCTCAGCGACCCGGGTGACTCCATCACGAGGAGGCGCGTGGCGGGGGCGAGGCGTTCGGCCAGGGCCTCGGCCTCGAGGCTGGGCCGATAGTAGCGCACCGTGACGCCGAAACGGGTCAGGACCCGGTCGCAGAAGCGGCGGGTCGGCTTGTAGATGGCGTCGGTCACCAGGACGTCGTCGCCGGCCTTCGCGACCGCGAGCATGGCCCCGGTCATGGCCGCCAGGCCGGAGGGAAACAGGCGCACGCCCGCTGCCCCTTCCAGGCTCGCCAGGGCGCTCATCAGGGTTTCCTGGGTGGCCAGGCCGGCGCGGCCATAGGTCGGCGGCCCCTCGGCGTAGAGGGCCGCGGCGTCCGGTAGCAACACCGTCGAGCCCTTCTGGATCGGCGGTCCGACCGTGCGCGGAAGCTTCGCCGGAGCGCGGCCGGCGCGAACGAGCGACGTGGCGGGTCCCTGCTTCCTCACCGGCCGGTCGTCACCGGGGTGTCGGACCGTGCGCCCCACTCGGCCCATGAACCGTCGTAGACCGCGGCGTCGGCGCGGCCGAGGCGCGCCAGAGCCAGGGCCAGGAGGGCGGCGCTGATCCCCGAGCCGCAGCTGGCGACGATCGGCCGGCCAAGGTCCACGCCCGCCGCCTCGAAGACCGCCCGCAATCGATCGGGGGCCGCCAGGGTTCCGGCCGGCGTCACCAGCTCCGACCAGGGGACGTTGAGGGCCCCCGGCATGTGGCCGGCGCGCAGGCCCGGCCGGGGCTCCGGCGCCGTCCCGAGGAACCGGGGCTTGGGCCGCGCATCGACGATCTGCGCCGCCCGGTCGCCGAGGATGTCGCGGACCGCCACCAGGTCGCGCACGAGGCTCGGATCAGGGTGGGCCTGGAAGTCGCCGGCGCCCGGCGCCGGCGATCCGGACTCGACCGGCCGGCCCTCCGCCAGCCATCGCGGCAGGCCGCCGTCGAGGACGAAAGCGGCCTCGTGGCCCATGGCCCGAAAGCTCCACCAAGCCCGCGGGGCCGAGAAGATCCCCTGGCTGTCGTAACAGACGATCCTGGACCCTGCCCCGACGCCCAGGGCTCGGGCGGCGGCGGCGAACGCCTCTGCGGGCGGCAGCATGTGGGGCAACGCCGTCGTCTGGTCGGCGACCGCGTCGATGTCGAAGAACCGCGCCCCCGGTATGTGGCGCTGCGCAAACTCCCGGCGCGCGTTCCTGGGCGGAGGCGGCAGGAACCAGCTGGCGTCGAGGACGACCAGGTCGGGCGCACCCAGCCATCCGGCCAGATCCTGCGAGGTCACGAGCGGATCGGTCACCGTTTCAGCCACGGCGGCGCCGGCAGGCCGCGCGCCTCCAGGAACGCCGGATCGAAGAGCTTGCTCTGATAGCGCGAGCCGTAGTCGGCGAGGATGGTGACGATGGTGTGCCCCGGCCCAAGCGCGTGGCCGAGCGCCACCGCCCCGGCGACGTTGACGCCGGTCGAGCCGCCCATCACCAGGCCCTCGTGCTCGGCCAGGGCGAAGATCGCTTCGAGCATCTCCCGATCGCTGATCCGAAAGGGATAGTCGACGACCAGGCCCTCGAGGTTGGCGGTGATCCGGCTCTGGCCGATGCCCTCGCTGATCGATCCGCCCTCGGCCTTCAGCTCGCCGTGGGCGTACCACTCGTAGAGCGCGGCGCCGAAGGGGTCGGCCAGGCCGATGGCGACATCGGGCTTCTTCTCGCGCAGCGCCTGGGCGACGCCGGCCAGCGTGCCTCCGGTGCCCACCGCGCAGATGAAGCCGTCGACCCCGCCGGCGGTCTGGCGCCAGATCTCCGGGCCGGTGGTCTCGGCATGGGCGGCGCGATTGGCGATGTTGTCGAACTGGTTGGCCCAGATGGCGCCGGCGGGCTCGGAGGCGTCGAGCTCGGCCGCCAGCCGGCCGGAATAGCGGACATAGTTGTTGGGGTCCGAATAAGGGACCGCGTCGACCTCGACGAGCTCGGCTCCCATCAGGCGGATGGCGTCCTTCTTCTCCTGGCTCTGGGTGCGGGGGATGACGATGGTCGCCCGATAGCCCAGCGCCTTGGCGACCATGGCAAGGCCGATGCCGGTGTTGCCGGCGGTGCCCTCGACGATCCGGCCGCCGGGGCGAAGCAGGCCGCGCCGCTCGGCGTCGCGGACGATGTAGAGCGCCGCCCTATCCTTCACCGATTGCCCCGGGTTCATGAACTCGGCCTTGCCGAGGATTTCGCAGCCGGTCGCTTCGCTGGCCAGCCGCAGGCGGATCAGCGGCGTCTCGCCGATGGCGTCCAGGACGCTCGCGCGGATTTCGGGACTACTCATTGGCCGCCGACGCGACGGCGCGATGCGAAACGCGGACGACGCACGGCCATCAGATCCTCGCCAGGCCGACCTGGACGACATCGGTCCTGGCGGCGCGGAATCCGGCTTCGCAATAGCTCAGGTAGAATCGCCACAGGCGCCGGAACCGCTCGTCGAAACCCATGCCGGCAATCTCCTCCCAGGCGCCCTCGAAGCGCCGCCCCCATTCGGCCAGGGTGTCGGCATAGTTCAGACCAAACCGGGCGAGGCTCTTCCACTCCAGGCCCGCCTTGCGCGTCTCTTCGCGAAGCCGCGTTTCGCTTGGCAGCATGCCGCCGGGAAAGATGTACTTGCGCAGGAAGTCCGAGCGCCGGCGATAGACCGCGAAGAGCTCGTCGCGGATCGTGATCACCTGCAGGCCGGCGCGGCCGCCGGGCGAGAGCACGTCGCGCACCTTGCGGAAATACAGAGGCCAGTAGGGTTCGCCCACGGCCTCGAACATCTCGATCGAGGCGACCCGGTCGAACGTCCCGGTGACGTCGCGATAGTCCATCAGGCGGATATCGGCCTGGTCGGCGATTCCCTGCTCGAACATGCGCTTGCGGGCGAATTCGAACTGGGAGGGCGAGATCGTAAGGCCGGTCACGCGGGCCCCGACCTCCTTGGCGGCGAACTCGGCGAACCCGCCCCAGCCGCAGCCGATCTCCAGCACGTGATGCTCGGGCCCAAGCTCGATGTCGCGCGCCAGCCTGGCGTATTTGTTGCGCTGGGCCTCGGCGAGGGTTTCGCCCGGCCGCTCGAAGCTGGCCGACGAATAGGTCATGCTCGCATCGAGCCAGCGGGCGTAGAAGGCGTTGCCGAGGTCGTAGTGGGCGTGGATGTTGCGCCGCGCCCCGCGCCGACTGTTGCCATGCATCAGGTCGGCGACCACGTTCAGCCATCGCATCAGAGGCGCGCCCTTCACCAGCCGCTCCAGCCGGTCGAAATTCACCGTGACCGCCTCGAGCAGCCGCGAGAGGTCGGGCGTATCCCATTCGCCGGCCATGAAGCCCTCGCCAAGGCCGATATCGGCCGAGGCCAGCACCCGCTTGACGAAGCCGAAGTCGCGGACGATCAGCCGCCCCTCCGGCCCCGGGGTCTCGCCTTCGATCCGCAGCTCCCGGCCCGACGGCAGGACGAAGATCAGCGTCCCCGCCTGCCAGGTCTTCCGCGCGATCGCGACCGCCGTCCGGAAGGCCGCGGGCGCGCGACGCAGTTCCGCGTCATCGGCCTCGGCGCATCGACCGTCCATGGGCACGTTGTCTCCCAGCGTGGACCCGTCCTTTCGTCCATAGCACCGATTGCGCGCTCTTGCGCCTGGACGGCGGGGCGTCGGTTCTACGCGCCGCGCTCCTCCGCGGATCGACCTGAGCGCCCGTCAGGAAATAAATCTCATGAACGTTGGCGCCTCGACCGCCGTTTCGAAACGCCAAGGAGCCAAGAAGTCAAGGCGCCGAACCCAGCCCGGAGCAGGTATGACTTGGCTCCTTGGCTCCTTGGCGTTTCAAGCGGTGGGGCCACGCACAACACGAAGCCAGGCAGGTGCGATTCGGCTATTGCCTGTCAGGTTCTAAAGGACCCAAGAGCAAGCCATGCAGCCCAACGCCGTGGTCGAAGTCAACGCCGGGGGCGCCACGGTGCGGATCGGCAACGCCGAGCGGCTCTCGATCATCGCCGGGCCCTGCCAGCTCGAAAGCCGCGCCCACGCGCTGGAGACGGCCCAGATCCTGGCCGATATCGCGCGGCGGCTCGATGTCGGCCTCGTCTACAAGACCTCCTTCGACAAGGCCAACCGCACCTCGGCGGCGGGCGCGCGGGGGGTGGGCCTGGACGCGGCTCTCCCGATCTTCGCCGAGATCAGGGAGAAGACTGGCCTGCCGGTCCTCACCGACGTCCACGAGATCGACCAGTGCGGGCCGGTCAGCGGCGTGGTGGACATCCTGCAGATCCCGGCCTTCCTCTGCCGCCAGACCGACCTCATCGTCGCCGCCGCCAGGACCGGTAGGGCGGTCAACATCAAGAAGGGCCCGTTCCTCGCCCCCTGGGACATGAAGAACGTCATCGCCAAGGTGACCGGAGCCGGCAATCCGAACGTGATGGCGTGCGAGCGCGGCGCCTCCTTCGGCTACAACACCCTCGTTTCCGACATGCGCGCCCTTCCGGTGCTGGCCGCCATCGGCTGTCCGGTGGTTTTCGACGCCACCCATTCGGTGGCGCAGCCGGGAGGGCAGGGCGACCGCTCCGGCGGCGAGCGCCAGTACGTGCCGATCCTCGCCCGCGCCGCCGTCGCCGTCGGCGTGGCGGCGGTGTTCATGGAGACCCACCCCGACCCCGACAACGCCCCGTCGGACGGCCCCAACATGGTGCCGCTGGGCGAGTTCGAGGCGCTGGTCGCCGAGCTCCTCGAATTCGACGCCCTGGCCAAGCGTCGCCGCTCGCCTTGACCGCCCGGGCATCAGGGGGCAGAGCCTCGCGCCCATGGACCTCTGGGCCCTCCAGGAACTGCTGAGCGGCCTCGCCGGCGTGCGGGTGCTGGCGGTGGGCGACCTGATGGTCGACCGGTTCGTCTACGGCGACGTGGCCAGGGTTTCGGCCGAGGCCCCGATCCCGATCCTCGCCCGCGCCAGCGAGAGCGTCATGCTCGGCGCGGCCGGCAACGTCGCCCGCAACGTCGCGGCGCTGGGCGGCGTCACGGCCCTGATCGGCGTCGTCGGCGATGACGCCGCCGCTCACGAGGCGGTGGCCCTGGTCGGCGCCGAGAGCGGCGTCGAGGGGTTCCTGGTGACTGACCGCAGCCGCCCGACCACGGTCAAGACCCGCTACGTCAGCGCCGGCCAGCAGCTGCTGCGGGTCGATCTGGAGAGCACCGCGCCGGTGGCCGGCGACATCGAAGCGCGCCTGGTGCGTACCATCGCCGACGCCGCCGCCGGAGCCGGGGCGATCCTCATCTCCGACTACGGCAAGGGCGTCGTCACCCCGGCCGTCATCGCCGCCTGCCTGGAAGCGGCTGCGGCCGGCGATGCGGTCCTGATCGTCGATTCCAAAGCGCGCGGCTTCGGCCGTTACGGGGCGGCGGACCTGGTCAAGCCCAACGCCTCGGAACTGGCCTTCGCCACCCAGATGCCGACCGACACTGACGCCGAGATCGAGGCCGCCCTCGCCCGGGCCCTCGAGCTTTCCGACTGCCGCGCCATCCTCGTCACCCGCGCCGCCAAGGGCATGTCGCTCGCCGTCCGCGGCCAGGCCGTCCGCCATTTCAGCCGCCCGCCGCCGGAGGTCTTCGACACCTCCGGGGCCGGCGACACGGTCATGGCCGCCGTCGGCCTGGCGCTGGCGTCGAAAGCCCCGCTCGAACAGGCCGTCGAGCTGGCGCTGCTGGCTTCCAGCGTCGCGATCGAAAAGGCCGGGACCGCCACGGTCTCGCCCGACGAGATCGTCGAGGCCGAACTCTCGGCCCATCGGGAGCCCTTCGAGGCCAAGATCGCAACCCCGGCCCGGATGGCGCGAGAAGCCGATCGCTGGCGCGAGCGGGGCCTCAAGATCGGATTCACCAACGGCTGCTTCGACATCCTCCATCCCGGCCACATCGCCTATCTGGCCAAGGCGCGAAGCTGGTGCGACCGGCTGATCGTGGCGGTCAACAGCGACCGTTCGGCCCGGGCGCTGAAGGGGGAGGGACGGCCGGTCAACGACCTGGAGGCGCGGGCCCTGGTCCTGGCCGGTCTCGCCTTCGTCGACCTCGTCGTCTCCTTCGACGACGAGACGCCGCTCGCCCTGATCGAGGCGGCCAGGCCCGACGTGCTGGTCAAGGGCGGCGACTATAGCCTCGATGGCGTCGTCGGGCGGGAAGTGGTCGAGGCCCGGGGCGGCGAGGTGCGTTTGGCGCCCTATGTCGAGGGCCATTCGACCACCGAGACCCTGCGGCGGGCCGCCGGCGAGCGATGAGCGGCCGCATCGTCTTCGTCACCGGCGGGGCGGGGTTCATCGGCTCGAATATCGTCGCCAGGCTGGCGGCCGACCCCGACCTCGAGGTGGTGGCGTGCGACCGCCTGGGCGAGGCGGCGAGCGGCAAGTGGCGCAACCTCGCCAAGCATCCGATCGCCGACCTGATGACGCCCGAGGCGATGTGGCCCTGGCTCGAGCGGCGCGGCCGCGATGTCGACGTCGTCATCCACATGGGGGCCATTTCCTCGACCACCGAGGCCGACGCCGACCTCGTCATGGCGACCAACTTCGGCCTTTCCCGCGACCTCTTCGGCTGGTGCGCCCACCACCGGCGGCGATTCATCTACGCCTCCTCGGCGGCGACCTACGGCGACGGATCGCTGGGCTTCGACGACACCCTGGACTGGCAGGCGCTGGCCGCGCTTCGGCCGCTCAACACCTATGGCTGGTCGAAGGCCCTCTTCGACGTCTTCGCCGCCCGCCAGGCCGCCGGCGGCCACGCGCCGCCGCAGTGGGCGGGGTTGAAGTTCTTCAACGTCTACGGACCCAACGAGGGGCACAAGGGTCCGATGCGCTCGGTGGCCTCGCAGATCTGGCAGGACGTCGCGGCCGGCCGGCCGGCGAGGCTCTTCCGGTCGGGCGATCCGGCCTGGCCCGACGGCGGCCAGAAGCGGGATTTCCTCTATGTCGACGACGCCGCCGACGTCGTCGCCTGGCTCGTCGACCACCCCGAAGTCAACGGCGTCTTCAACCTGGGTTCGGGCGCGGCGCGGTCGTTCAAGGACCTGGCCGAGGCGGTCTTCCGGGCCGCCGGGCGCGAGGCCGCGATCGAATACATCGAGATGCCGTCGACGCTTGCCGATCGATACCAGTACTTCACTCAGGCGCGGATGGAGCGCTTGCGCCAGGCCGGCTACGGGCGCGCCTTCACCACCCTCGAGGACGGCGTCGCCGATTACGTCGGCCGCTATCTCTCCAGGCCCGATCCCCACCGATGACGGTCCGGGCCCGGACGTGGCTCGGGATCGCGATCCTTAGCCTCGCCCTCGTCGCCGCCTCGGCGGCGCTCATCTGGCGCGACGATATCCTCGAAGCCCTGCTCGATCCCAAGCTCCCCTATGCGGTCTACCGGCCGCCGCCGGCCCCGGACTACGCCCGCGCCTCGGCCTGGGCTCACCTTCCGGCGCCCGCCACGCCCGGCGGCCCGCCGGCCGACGTCTTCTTCATCGCCCCCACGACCTTCGACGGCGGCCGCGACTGGAACGGGCCGATCGGCGACAGGGCCAGCGCGGAGCTGCTGGCGCGGGTGATGCTCCCCAACTACGCCGCGCCGTTCGCCGGCGCCGGGCGGATCTTCGCCCCCTACTATCGGCAGGCGAGCCTCTACACCTCCCTCACCCTCTTCGACGACGCCCTGCAGGCGCGCGAGTTCGCCTATGGCGATGTCGACCGCGCGTTCAGCTATTTCACCCACGACCTTTCGCCGGCCCGTCCGATCATCCTCGTCGGCGTCGAGCAGGGCGGAAGTCTCGCCGCCCGGCTGTTGCGCGAGTCGGTCGCCCCTGACCCAGTCCTGCGCCGCCGCCTTGTCGCCGCCTATCTGATCGACACCATCGTCCCGGCCGAGGATTTTGGCCCGGGGGCCGAGATTCCCGCCTGCGCCGGCCCCGAGGCGAGCGGCTGCGTCCTTGCCTGGATGGCGGTCCAGCGGACCGACTTCGGCCGCCCCGAACGGATCCTCAGCCGCTCGGTGGTCTGGAACGACAAGGGCCGGCTGGTGGGCCTGACCGGCCGGCCGGCGCTCTGCGTCAACCCGCTGATCGGAGCGGCGAGCGAGGCCGATGCGCCGCCCCGCCTCAACCGCGGCGCCGCCAACGCCACCGGCCTCGAATGGGGCGCGCGGCCGGGGTTCATGGTCCGCCAGGTGGGCGCGCGCTGCGAGGGCGGGATCCTCGAGGTCAGCCGGCCAAGGTCCGCCTCGCTTCGGCCGCAAGGCGACTGGGCGGCGCGCCAGCGGGCCCCCGGCTACAACCTCTTCTGGGCCGACCTCGAGGCCGATTCCCTGCGCCGGACCCACGCGTGGCTCATGCGCCAGAGTTCGCCTCAGCCAGCCTCGTCGCGCGGCGCCTCGGCCCTCCAGTCGAAGAGTTCCTGAAGGATCCTCAACCCCGCGCCCCTTTGCGACCGCAGCTCGGGATCGCGGGCAAGAATCAGGCGCGCGTCGGCGGCCGCCGCCGCGATCAGGTCGGCGTGGACCAGGGGGTCGGCGAACCGGTAGTCGGGAAAGCCGCTCTGGCGCAGGCCCAGCGGGTCGCCACCGCCGCGCAGCTCCAGATCCCGCTCGGCGATCGCGAAGCCGTCGTCGGTGCGCCGAAGGATGTCCAGCCGCCGCGCCGCCACCTCGGAAAGGGGCGGATCGTAGAGGAGCACGCAGCTAGCCTCGCCCGGCCCCCGGCCGACCCGGCCGCGCAGCTGGTGGAGCTGGGCGAGGCCGAAGCGTTCGGCCCCCTCGATGACCATGATGCTCGCGGCCGGCACGTCGACGCCGACCTCCACCACGGTCGTCGCCACCAGGACCTGGAGCCGGCCGTCGGCGAAGTCGGCCATGACCTGGTCCTTCTCCGCCGCCGGCAGGCGGCCGTGGACCAGGCCCACCGCCGGTCCGAACACCTCGCGCAGCCGCGCAAAGCGCGCCTCGGCGGCCGCGAGATCGGCCGCTTCCGAGTCGGCGATCAGCGGGCAGATCCAGAAGGCCTGCGCCCCGGCCCCGACCGCCGCCCGTAGCCGGGCGACGACGTCGGCCAGGCGCGGGGACGGCGTCGCCCGGGTCGCCACCGGCGAGCGCCCCGGCGGCTTTTCGTCCAGGCGCGAGATGTCGAGGTCGCCAAACACGGTCAGCTCCAGGGTCCTGGGGATCGGCGTCGCCGACATCGCCAGCAAGTGCGCCTCCTCGCCCTTGGCCTGAAGGCGGGTGCGCTCGGCGACCCCGAACCGGTGTTGCTCGTCGATCACCGTCATCGCCAGGCGGGCGAACGCGACCCCCTCCTGGAAGAGGGCGTGGGTGCCGACGGCCACGGCGGCCGCGCCGCTGGCGAGCCGCTCCAGCTTGCGGGCCCTGGCCGCCCCCTTGTCGCGGCCGGTCAGCAGCACCGTTTCGACGCCCTGGGCCGCGAGCGGCGCGCTCAGGGTCTCGAAGTGCTGGCGGGCGAGGATCTCGGTGGGGGCCATCAGCACCGACTGGAAGCCTGCCTGGGCGACATCGGCCATGGCGAGCATCGCGACCACGGTCTTGCCGGCCCCGACGTCGCCCTGGATCAGGCGCGTCATCTTGCGGCCCGAGGCGAGGTCGGCGCGGATCTCGGAAAGGCTGCGTCTCTGGGCCCCGGTGAGGGAGAAGGGGAGGGCGCCCTCGACCCGCGCCGCAAGGTCGCCGGCGGCGATGGCGGGGGCCGGATGGTCGCGCCGGCGATGCTTGCGCTGGCTGAGGGCAAGCTGGTGGGCCAGCAGTTCGTCGAAGGCCAGGCGCCGGCGCGCCGACGCTGCGGGGCTGAGGTCGGCCTCGTCGGCCGGGGCGTGGAAGGCGGCCAGCGCCTCGCGCCACGCCGGCCAGCCCTGGCGCGCCAGCCACGCCGGATCCTGCCACTCGGGAAGGACGGGCGCGCGCTCCAGGGCTTCGAGGGCGAAGCGCCGCACCTGGCGCGACGCCAGGCCCGCGGTCGCCGGATAGACGGCCTCGAACTTGGGGATCTCGCCGGCCCGCTCTGGGGCGACCAGATAGTCGGGATGGACGATCTGCGGCGCATCGCTGAACCGCTCCCGCTCCAGCCGGCCGCTGACGAGCCGCCGCGCGCCCTTCGGGTGGCGGCGCTCCAGGTCGGCGCCGGCCCCGTGGAAGAACACCAGGCTCATGAAGCCGGTGTCGTCGAAGACCCTGATCTTCCAGGGATGGCTTGGCCGCCCGGGCCGCTTGTGGCTCTCGATCACGACCTCGAAGGTCGCGGTTTCGCCCTCGATCGCCGAGGCGATCGAGGCCGGCGGCCGGCGGACGATCCTCTGGGGCGAGAGAAAGAGCACGTCGCGGACCGACGGCCCGGCCACGCGTTCCAGCAGCGGCGCCACGCGCGCGCCCACGCCCTTGAGCGAAGTCACGGGCGCGAACAGGGGAAAGAGAATCTCCGGCCGCATCGGTCCTGAGCATAGCCGATCCAGACGCCGGCCGGACGAGCTCCCTGGCGCGGGGAGCGGCGCACGGCTATATCCGCCGCCTTCCATGGATAGCACGAGGCTGAAGAGGATCAGTTTCCGCGCCTGGCGCCGCGGATTTCGCGAGGCGGACCTCGTTTTGGGGCCGTTTGCGGATAGCCACGCCCAGAATTTCGCCCCCGACGACCTCGACCGCTTCGAGCGCCTGCTCGATCAGAACGACCACGACCTCTACGCATGGGCGATCGGCGCCGAGGCGCCCCCGCCGGCCTTCGAGGGCCCGGTGATGGAAGCCCTGCGCGCCTTCTGCCGCGCCGGGCGGCGCCTGCCCGGATGACATCGACCGCGGACCTTCGGCGGGTTGCCGCCGATCCGGGGCGCCTCGAGCTCGCCGGCGCGCCGGAGGGGTTCGACGCCCTGGCCATGGCCGACATCGCCCGCGCCCGCCGCGCGCCGGTGCTCTTCGTCGCCCGCGACGGGGGCCGCGCCTCGGCCTTCGCCGACGCCATGGCGTTCTTCGCTCCGGAGATCGAGCTGATCCGCTTTTCGGCCTGGGACTGCCTCCCCTACGACCGCTCCGGTCCCTCGGCCGGCGTCGCCGCCCGGCGGATGGAGACCCTGGCGCGGCTGGCGCGCGGGCTCGATCCGAAGAAGTCGACGCTGATCATCACCACCGCCGACGCCCTGATCCAGCGCCTGCCGCCCCGAAGCGTGGTCGGCGCCGCCGGCTATGCGGCCAGGGTCGGAGACACCGTCGATATCGCCGACCTGGAGCGCTACTTCGCCATCAACGGCTATCAGCGCGCCTCGACCGTCTCCGAGCGCGGCGAGTTCGCGGTCCGCGGCGGCGTCATCGACGTCTTCCCTCCCGGATCGCCCGAGCCGCTGCGCCTGGACCTCTTCGGCGACACCCTCGAATCGATCCGCGCCTTCGACCGCGAGAGCCAGCGGTCTACCAGGCCCCAGGACGGCGCCGACCTCATGCCGGTGAGCGAGGTCCTGGTCGACGATGCGGCGATCTCGCGGTTCCGGGGCGGCTATCTGGCCGCCTTCGGGGCCCCGGGCGACGATCCCCTCTACGAGACCGTCAGCCACGGCGGCCGCCGCGCCGGGATGGAGCACTGGCTGCCGCTCTTCTACGACCGGCTCGAGACCCTCTTCGACTACCTGCCTCAGGGCATCCTGATCGGCGTCGACCACCTGGCCCGCGAGGCGCGCGATGAACGCGCCGCGATGATCGAGGACGCCTTCGAGGCCCGCGCCCAGGCCGAGCGGAAAAGCCACTATCGCGCCCTGCCGCCGGCGGCGCTCTACCTGGACGTCGAGGAGTGGGAGGACGGGCTCGCCGCCCGCCCCGGCCGCCAGTTCTCCCCGTTCCAGCGCGAGGAGGGACCGCTCGTCGTCGACATGGGCGCCAAGCTTGGCCGGATCTTCGCCGCCGAACGGGCCGCCGACAGCGTCAGTCTCTTCGAGGCGGCCGCCGACCACGCCCGCCGGCTTTCGGCCGAGGGCAAGCGCGTCATCTTCGCCTCGTTCAGCGAGGGGGCGTCCGAACGGCTGGGCTTGATGCTCGCCGACCATGGTCTGAAGGGCGTCGCCATCGCCCCCTATTGGCAGGCCGCCAAGGCCGCCGATCCGAAGAAGCCGCAGCGCGCCGTCCTGCCGCTGGACGCCGGTTTCGAGGCCGAGGCCCTGGCGGTCATCTCCGAGACCGATATCCTCGGCGACCGCCTGGCCAGGCCCCGCCGCCGCCGGCGGGCCGCGAACTTCCTCGCCGAAGCGACGGCGCTCCAGGCCGGCGACCTCGTCGTTCACATCGATCACGGCATCGCCAGGTACGAGGGCCTCAAGACCCTCGATGTCCTTGGCGCCCCCCACGACTGTCTCGAGCTCCACTACGCGGCCGAGGCCAAGCTCTACCTGCCGGTCGAGAACATCGACCTCCTGACCCGCTACGGGGCCGAGAGCGAGGGCGTCCAGCTCGACCGGCTGGGCGGCGCGGCCTGGCAGGCGCGCAAGTCGAGGGCCAAGCAGAGGCTGCGCGACATGGCCGAGGGCCTGATCGCCATCGCCGCCGCCAGGGCCACCCACGTGGTCGAGGAGGTCGAGCCGCCCCAGGGCCTCTTCGACGAGTTCTGCGCCCGCTTCCCCTACGAGGAGACCGACGACCAGCTTGCCGCCATCGGCGACGTGCTCGCCGACCTGGCCGCCGGCAAGCCGATGGACCGCCTGATCTGCGGCGACGTCGGCTTCGGCAAGACCGAGGTGGCGCTCCGGGCCGCCTTCGTCATGGCCATGAGCGGGCGCCAGGTGGCGATGGTCTGTCCGACGACCCTGCTGGCCCGCCAGCACTATACGACCTTCAGGGACCGCTTCCAGGGCTGGCCGGTGCGGATCGCCCGGCTCTCGCGCCTGGTCGGCGCCGCCGAGGCGGCCGAGACCCGCAAGGCCCTGGCCCGCGGCGAGATCGAGGTCGTCATTGGCACCCACGCCGTCCTCTCCAAGCAGGTGGCCTTCAAGGACCTGGGTCTCGTCATCGTCGACGAGGAGCAGCACTTCGGCGTCAAGCACAAGGAAGCCCTCAAGGCCCTCCGCGCCGAGGTCCACGTGATGACCCTCACCGCGACGCCCATTCCCCGCACCCTGCAGATGGCGCTCTCAGGGATCCGCGAGATGTCGATCATCGCCACCCCGCCGGTCGACCGCCTGGCGGTCCGCACCTACATCACCCCCTGGGACCCGGTCTCGATCCGCGAGGCGCTGCTGCGCGAGAAATACCGCGGCGGCCAGGCCTACTACGTCGCGCCCAGGATCGCCGACCTGCCGGACCTGGCGAAGTTCCTCCGCGACCAGGTTCCCGAGGTGAAGTTCGTGATCGGCCACGGTCAGCTCGCCGCGACCCAGATCGAGGACGTGATGGCCGCGTTCTACGAGGGCGCCTACGATGTCCTGCTCTCGACCAGCATCGTCGAGTCCGGGCTCGACATCCCGGCCGCCAACACTCTCGTCGTCCACCGCGCCGACATGTTCGGCCTCTCCCAGCTCTACCAGCTGCGTGGCCGGGTCGGCCGCGCCAAGGCCCGCGCTTACGCCTATCTGACGACGCCGTTCGAGCGGCCGATCACCGTCGCGGCCGAAAAGCGCCTGGCCGTGCTCCAGTCCCTCGACAGCCTCGGCGCCGGCTTCCAGCTCGCCAGTCACGACCTCGACATCCGCGGCGGCGGCAATCTCCTTGGCGAGGAGCAGAGCGGCCACATCCGCGAGATCGGGGTCGAGCTCTACCAGCAGATGCTGGAGGACGCGGTCGGCGAGCTGCGGCGCAAGACCCCGATCGAGGCGGAGGGCGCCGCCGACCGCGGCTGGTCGCCGCAGATCAACGCCGGCGCCGCCGTCCTCATTCCGCAGGCCTACGTGCCCGACCTCAATGTCCGCCTGGCGCTCTATCGCCGCCTCTCCGACGCCGAGCGCGCCGACGACCGCGAGGCCCTGGCCGCCGAGCTCATCGACCGCTTCGGTCCGCTGCCGCCCGAGACCGACCAGCTGCTGCACGTGGTCGCGATCAAGGGCCTCTGCCGCGAGGCCAACGTCGCCAAGATCGACGTCGGACCCAAGGGCGCGGTGGTCTCCTTCCGGGCCCACCACTTCGCCAACCCAGCCGGTCTCGTCGCCTACATCCAGAAGAACGCCGCCTTCTGGCGCCTGCGCCCCGACCAGACCCTGCTCGTCAAGGGCGAATGGGAGAGCCCCGAGGAGCGCCTCGCCGCCGCCGAACGGATTCTCGCCGAACTGGCGCGCCTGGCCAGGGGCGGCGAGACCCCGCAGCGCCAGGTGGGGTGAAGGCCCCAGCGCCCGCGCATACTGGGCTCGGCAGGCGCGCAGGGTCCTCGCGAAGTCCCTGGAGCACGGAAAGGCCGTGAAGTAGGGTCGGGCATCGGCCTCGGTCCGCCCCGGCGCGGATCATGTAAATACCTTAACTGTTCTGGGGTGGGAACTTCAGGCTAGGGATGCTTCGCCGACCACGCACCGCAAAGCTGATCCCATGCCCTCTCTCAACCACCTTGCTCTGCTGCCCTTGGCCAGCGCCCTTGTCGTCGCCCCGGCCTGGAGCGAGGATGCGGCCTCGGTCCTCGACGCCAATCGCGTCGCCAGCGGGGGTTCGAGGGCCGCACGGCCAGGCAGCCTCGAATTTGACTTCGTCTATTCCGGCTCGGGTCTTACCGGAACCATCGTCACGGTAGTCGACCGGCGAACCGGCGCTTTCACCGATGCTTCGAGCATCGGGCCTCTCAACCAGGCCGACGCCTTCAACGGCTCGCAATTCTGGTTGAAGGATCCGTCTGGCACTGTGACCCCAACGGCCGGCGGCGACACCATCGAGCTGCAGACCAACCAGGCGTACCGCTACGCCAATCTCTGGTGGCGGCCCGATGCCGACGGAGCGACCGTGGTCTTCGATGGTCGCAAGGAAGACGGCGGCCAGTCCTTCGATGTCCTCACCGTGACCCCCAAGGGAGGCGAGTCCTTCGAGGCGTGGTTCGATTCCACGTCCCACCTGCTGGCGCGCACCGTCGAGCGGCAGGGTTTCCAGATCGTCGCCACCAGTTTCAGCGAATATCGCCCCGAGGCCGGCGTGATGACCGCCCACAAGATCGTCGTCGACAATGGCGACGGGCCCGATCAGCTACAGACCCAGACCCTGACGCGCGAGACCCAGGCGCCGGCGCGGCCGCGGACGGCCTACGGCCCGCCGGCCGCAGCGCCTCGCGACTGGTCGATCGCAGACGGCGCGCGCGAGACGACCGTGCCGTTCCGGCTGCTGAACAACCACATCTACGCCGACGTGAAGGTGAACGACAAAGGACCGTTCCTCTTCATCTTCGACACTGGCGGCCAGTTCATCCTCTCGCCGCCGACGGCCAAGGCGCTGGCCGAGACCGTAACCGGCTCTGGCGCCGCCCACGGCGCAGGCGAAGGCACGGTCGCGGCCGGCCTCGCCAAGGTGGATTCGATCGAGATCGGCGAACTCGCGCTCGGCGGCCAGACGGTCGGCGTCCTCCCGTTCCATTCGGCCAAGACCGAGGGCTTCGAGGCCGGAGGCATGATCGGCTTCGAGGTGTTCCGCCGCCTCGTCACCCGGATCGACTACGGAGCGCACACCCTGACGTTCACTGATCCGGCGAGCTTCGATCCGAAAGGAGCCGGAATCCCCGTGCCTTTCGCCTTCTACCAGACCATTCCACAGGTCCGGGGCGTCTTCGATGGCCTGCCTGGAAAGTTCGACATCGACACCGGTTCACGGGTCGAGGTCACGCTGACCAGCCCGTTCGTGAACGCTCAGCATCTGGTGGAGAAGTTCCCCAAAGGGACGATGGCCATCGACGGCTGGGGCGTGGGCGGCCACTCGCGCTCCTATGTCGCTAGGGGCGCGACCCTGACCTTGGGGCCGGTGAAAGTCGATGACGTCGTCGCCGGCTTTTCGTCCCAGAAGTCGGGCGCCTTTGCCGACCCGACCTACCAGGGCAACGTCGGAGCCGGCATTCTCAAACGCTTCGTCGTCACCTTCGATTACGGTCATCAGATCATGTACCTGAAGCCGCTGCCGACGCCGGTCGCCGACACCGGCGTCTTCGACAAGTCGGGGATGTGGATCAACCTCGCCGACGATGGCTTCGAGGTGGTCGATGTCTCGGCCGGGGGCGCGGCGGCCGCCGCCGGCTTGGCCGTGGGCGACAAAATCGTAGCGGTCGACGGCAAGCCGGCCGGAACCCTGTCGCTCTCGGACCTTCGGATGTCCTTGAGAGATCGACCCGCCGGGACGGTCGTCTCGCTGGAGGTCAAGCGCGGCGGCAAGACCCGGACCGCTTCGGTAACACTGAAGGACCAAGTCTGAGTCGGACATAGTCCCACAATTCTGGTGAGTGTTGACGGCCCTCCTCAGGTCCATGATCTTCATCTGTGCGAATCTGCGTCATCTGCGGACGAGACCACTTCGACCCCACCCCCCTAGCGCACGATCGGCGTTCCTCGCTGGGGAGGGGC
>Ga0302324_100011582_pt1 | contig 18087 bp, 22 predicted proteins | sample Palsa_T0_1_FD_201949 | JGI IMG/M metagenome (GOLD analysis project Ga0302324, IMG submission 201949) | Peat permafrost microbial communities from Stordalen Mire near Abisko, Sweden - Palsa_T0_1 | ecosystem: Environmental > Terrestrial > Soil > Palsa > Peat permafrost | place: Sweden: Abisko... | reverse complement strand
GGCTAAAACAGCCAAATGTCAAAAAAGATATCAGCCAGTGATGCCAAGAATAATTTCGGGGGCCTTCTCGATGTTGTCGCGGCGTTGGGGCGTGTGGATGTCATGAAGCACGGGCGACTCGTCGCCGGGGTGCTATCCCCCAGAGCATTCGACGCCTTTTCAACCGTGGGCGAAGCCGAAGAACAGGATGGCCACTGGGGAAAAATGCACATGATTCCCGCGGAGCTTGCGCGCGACGCGCGAATGTTGAATCGGCCTGGTACTTTCGATGAAGTCCGACGCTGGAATCGCCCAGGCGACACCTCGCTGTGGGTGTCGCGCGCGCATTCATTCGACAGGAAGTTGCCACTCGAGACGAGAGGGCAGGCCTCAAACTACTTGAGCGTGTCGCCGATATCGCCGGTGATATCGGCGCAGTGAGGGTGTTTCTTCTCTATGGAATCGATCCATTGAAAGTCGTTCCACTCGAAGACTTCCGGGCCAGCTCCAGTCTCCATAAGATCCGCTGGCCGCAAATCGTTGCGGAGGTCAGCGAGAAGAGGGAATCGTTGCGAAAGCTCTCGTCCAGGTCAACTCGGTCTGCGAAATGAGAGCCGCCCCGTGGTCCGCAATTATCCGGTCAAGCACCGATGGGTGCGAGGAACCGTGCCAGCAGGCCGCGCGCTGACGGAGCTTCCGGCATTCTCGCCGCCGCGTGCGCTGCGAAACGGCCAGGTGCAGACGACGATCGGCAACCTGCCGCCCCAGCCGTGGTTCGCGCGCCGGCGCGGCGCGTTGCTACTCGCGAGCGCGCGGCAATGGTTGCTCGACTGCGGCGACGGCGTGCGGCTGCAGGGATTTCTGAGTCCGGCGTGGGGACGCGGGATGCCGGCCCGGACGCGAGAGACGCCGGATGAGCCCCTCTGCACGCGCATCGCGATCTTGCTGCACGGCTGGGAAGGCAGCGCGGATTCCTGTTACGTGATCTCTCTCGGTGCCGAGCTGCTCGCGCGCGGATTTGACGTTCTGCGCCTCAATCTGCGCGATCACGGAGAGAGCCACCATCTCAACCGCGGGATCTTTCATTCCTGTCGCCTGGCCGAGGTCGTCGGTGCGGTGCGGGCCGTTGCGGAGCGCTTTCCGGCGGCGCGGATCTTCCTGGCCGGGTTTTCACTCGGCGGCAACTTCATGCTGCGAGTCGCTGCCGACGCGGGCGCCCCCGAGGCAATCGCCGGCGCAGTCGCCGTTTCGCCGGTGCTGGATCCGGCCGCGACGCTTGCGGCGCTCGAGCGCGGATGTTTCCTCTACCGGCAATACTTCGTGCGGCGGTGGTCGCGCTCGCTGCGTCACAAGCGGCGCGCTTGGCCGGATCTGCCTGACTTCGAACCTCTCCTGCGCAGCAAGGATCTCCGTGCGATGACCGCTGGACTCGTCCATGAGTTCACCGACTTCACAAGTCTCGATGCCTACCTCGACGGTTACGCAATCACCGGACCGCGGCTCGCGACGTTGCGCTTTCCGGCGACCGTGCTGCTTGCGGAGGACGATCCGATGATTCCTGTCGCCGATCTCGCGCGGCTGGCGCCGTCCCCGTATCTGACCGTCGTGCGCACCCGACATGGTGGTCATTGCGGATTCGTCGAGCAACTCAACGGGCCCAGCTTTGCGGATCGCTTCATCGTCGCGCAGTTCGACCGGCTCGAGCGGGAGACCCCGCAGCAGGCCCCGGCGGATATCAAGGCAGTGCCGGCGGGGATGTCGAGATAGGCCGCTCGGCAAACTCTGTGGTCGTCGCCATCCTGCGTGAACTGCGATGCGTGGCCGCTATTTCAGTGAGCGGGGTGTTTCTGATCGTGGATGTGAGCGCGATCGACGGCGCGCCGCGCCTCGAAGCCACGCCGGTCGTGGTCGACGGCATCATGTACGTGACCGCCGTGAACGCAGTGTTTGCCCTGGATGCGCGCAGCGGTCGGCAATTGTGGGCTTATCAGCGGCCCCGCACCCCGGGTCTTCTGGGAGAGGCGGCGGGGCGCCAATCGCGGGGTTGGAATCGGCGGCGGCCGCGTGGTGGCGCTGACGGACAATACGCACCTGATCGCCCTCGATGCGGGCAGCGGCCAGCTGGTCTGGGATGTCGCGATGACGGACTGGCCTGCATCCCAGTACAGCGCCAGTGGCGCCCCGCTCGTCGTCGGCAAGCACGTGGTGACCGGTGTGGCGGGCGGCGAAGAGGGCGCGCGCGGCTTCGTCGCCTCCTACGATCTTGATGACGGACGGCGCGAGTGGCAATTCTGGACCATTCCGAAACCCGCCACCGACCGCTGCGGGATCACGAGGCTCCGGCGGGCGCCGTTCGAGATGGGAAAGCGCTACTTCAACGGCACGGGCAGCGCCATGGCGGGTGGTACACGTTCGGTTCGCGCGCTCGATATTCGATCCGGCAACATCGTTTGGGATTACCCGCAAGTCGGAACGGGACGCAGCGCCAGCGGAACCCTTTCCACCCAAGGCGGACTGATATTTTTCGGCGAGGACAGCGGCGTGTTCAGCGCGCTCGACGCCCGGACCGGGAGGCCACTGTGGCATTTTTCGGCCAACACCCAATTTCGCGCGTCCCCCATGACATACATGGTGGGAGGAAAGCAATTCGTGTGCATCGCCAGCGCGGCCGGCTATCTCGCGTTTGGACTTCCCGATCAGGATTGATCCATGAAGTGGCGATAGCAGGAACTCGCTTGCCATCCCGCTATCCAAAGGCTGGAAAGGCTAATCTGTCGAAGTCAGTCAGTCCGAGAGGTCCATCCATGAGCTACACCATCGAGGTTAATGGGAGCCGGCACACCGTGGACGCAGAGGGTGACACGCCGCTCTTGTGGGTCCTGCGTGACATTCTGGACATGACCGGAACCAAATACGGTTGCGGCGTGGGGCAGTGCGGGGCCTGTATGGTGCATGCGGACGGCGCTGCCGTGCGCTCGTGCATGCTGCCCTTGGAGCGTGTCGGGGATCTCCGCATCACGACGATCGAGGGTGTTGGCGCCACCGACATCGGCAGGAAGGTTCAGGAAAAGTGGTTGGCGCTCGACGTGCCGCAATGCGGTTACTGTCAGGGTGGCCAAATCATGTCGGCCAGTGCCTTGCTGACCCATACCGCCCGGCCGGGGGATGCGGAAATCGATGCGGCGATGGCCGGCAATCTATGCCGCTGCGGGTGCTACCCGCGGATTCGCGCCGCGATCAAACACATCGGTGATTCCCAAACAGCGTGAGGGCTCCAAAAATGGCTAGCGGTGTCGCTGATCTTCCGATCGAACGTGCGGCAATGTCCCGCAGGAGCTTCCTGATTGCGGGCAGCGTGGCGGGCGGCGGGCTGCTCTTTGCCGTAACGGTGCCGTTTGCCGGGAATATGGCATGGGCGGCGGACAAGGACGAATATCCCATCACGATTTACGCACGCATCGATCCTTCGGGCGCGGTGACCATCCTCGCGCCCAATCCGGAAGTCGGGCAGGGCACCAAGACGGCGTTGCCCATGATCTTTGCGGAAGAGTTCGATGTCGCGTGGAAGGACGTGACCATCGAGATGGCGGATTATCAGGGCGGAACGATGGGCAGCCAATCTTCCGGCGGAAGCTATTCCACGCCTTCCAACTGGCTGCCACTGCGCAAGGCGGGCGCGGCCGCTCGGCAGATGATGCTCTTGGCGGCGTCGGCACGCTGGGGAGTCGCCACTTCCGAGTGTTCGACGGCCGACGGCGTGGTGAGTCATGCCTCGAGCGGCCATTCGCTCACTTACGGGGAGCTGGCGTTGAGTGCCGCCAAGCTTCCCGTTCCCGATCTGGACACTGTCGCATTGAAGGACGAGTCGACGTTCAAGATCATCGGCAAGTCCGTGGTGGACCCCGACAAGGCGAAGATCGTGACCGGCCGGCAGCAGTTCGGGATCGACGTCAAGGTTCCTGGCATGCGCTATGCCGTCTTTCAAAAGGGTCCGGTGTTCGATGCCGAGGTCCGGACCGCCAACGTGGATGAGATCAAGGCGATGCCCGGAGTCAGCCAGGTCCTGGTGCTGAAAGGCGCGCAGCGCCAGCTCGAAGGTCCGCCCGGCCAATCAGGTCCCGGCATCGACGACGGTTTGCGCGGCGGTGTCGCCATCGTCGCCGATACTTGGTGGCGCGCACAGAAGGCGCGCCGCAAGCTTCTCGTGGAGTGGGAGGAGGGCCCGCATGCGAACGACTCCACGACGGCCTTTGACGCCATTGCCGACCGGCTGCTCAGTCAACCGGCCGAGGGTGTCGTGCGTATCGACGGCGATCCGGACGGGGCGCTCGCGGGCGCTGCGAAGGTCGTGCGAGCCTCGTACTCTTACCCATTCATTTCTCATGTTCCCATGGAGCCGCAGAACTGCGTGGCCTCCTACAAGGACGGCAAGGTCGAGATCTGGGCGCCGACGCAAAATCCCGGGGCCGGCCGCAAGGGCGTCGCGAAGGCGCTCGGGATCGAACCCGATGACATCACGATTCATATGATCCGCTGCGGAGGGGGATTCGGCCGCCGTCTCGCCAATGACTACATGATCGAGGCGTCCATCATTTCCAAAGAAATCGGCGCTCCGGTGAAGGTACTGTGGGCGCGGGAGGACGAGATTCAACACGATTTCTATCGCCCCGGCGGGTATCACAACCTGTCGGCCGGCTTGAACGCCGGGCACAAGCTCGTTGCCTGGCACAATCATTTCGCGGGATTTGCCCGCAACGAATACTTCGCCCGGCTGGCGGTGCCGGGCGCGGATGCCTTTCCCGCGGGTTTCGTGCCGAATTACGCACTCCGCACCTCGCGGATTTCCTTCAACGTTCCTGTCGGACCGTTGCGCGCGCCGGGCGACAATGCCCATGCTTGGGTTTTTCAATCCTTTATGGATGAGATCGCCCACGCAGCAGGCCGCGATCCCATCGAATTCCAGCTCGAGTTGCTGGCAAATCCGTTGCCTGGGGAAGGGGTGGGAAAGGGCGGCAGCGCATTTGCGCCGGGGCTCATCGCCGCGCGCATGATAACGGCGCTCGAGCGGGTCCGCGATCGGTCGGATTGGAAATCGCGCCACAGACTTCCGCAGGGCACCGGCATGGGCGTCGCTTGCTACTGGAGCCACCTGGGTTACTGCGCTCAAGTGCACCAGGTCAGCGTGCACGGAGACGGTACGGTTACGCCTCATGCGATCTGGGCGGTCGTCGATGTCGGCAGGCAAATCGTCAATCCCACTAATGCCGAGAATCAGGTGGTGGGTTCAATCATGGACGGAATGTCCGCGGCTCTCGGCCAGGAGATCACGTTCGACAGGGGGCGGGTCGTGCAGAGTAATTACCACGACTATACCTTGCTTCGTAATGCGAAGATTCCGCGCATAGAGATCGAATTCCTGAAGACAAATTATCCGCTGACCGGGCTCGGCGAGCCGGCTTATCCCTCGGCGCTGCCGGCGTTCTGCAACGCGATTTACGCAGCTTCCGGCAGGCGGGTGCGCAAGCTCCCGATCAGCGCGGTGAAACTCAAGGCCTAGCGCGCCTGCGCGGGGCACGAGGCTCGTAGGACGCAGATTTGGGACCCGGGGTCGTTTCAGCGAGGCTTATGCGAGAGACGAGCTCCGTGCTCGTCGATGATCCGCTCTCCGTCTTCCTTGGTGAAGGGGCCGTGTTGGGGGAGGGGGAGAATATCGAGCACCGCCTCCGATGGCCGGCAAAGCCTCACTGCCCACGGCGTCACGACGATCGGCCGGTTGATAAGGATGGGATGCTTGAGCATGGCGTCGAGCAATTCGGCGTCACTCAAGCGCTCGTCGGCCAGGCCGAGCTCGGTGTAAGGCGTGCCCTTCTCGCGCAGCAACTGACGCGGCTTGAGGTTCATCCGCGCGAGGAGTGATTCGAGCGTCGCCCGATCGGGCGGGGTCTTCAAATACTCGATCACATGGGGCTCGACGCCGGCATTTCGAATGAACGCAAGCGTGTTCCTCGAGGTGCCACAGGCGGGATTGTGATAGATCGTGACTGCGGTCATGTGGGGACCTCCACGAGCGCCGCTTTGTGCTCATACCAGCGCTTCGATCGATTGACGATATTCACCACAAAGAGCATCACCGGTACTTCGATCAAAACACCGACCACGGTGGCGAGCGCGGCGCCGGAATGAAACCCGAAAAGACTGATCGCCGCGGCGACGGCGAGCTCGAAGAAATTGGAGGCGCCGATGAGCGCGGAGGGGCCGGCAACGCGGTGTGACTCGCCGACGACGCGGTTGAGACCATAGGCCAGACCCGCGTTGAAAAGTACCTGAATCAGGATCGGGACCGCGAGCAATAGGATCACCCGCGGCTGCTGCAAAATCTCCTCACCCTGGAAGGCAAAGAGCAGCACGAGCGTGACGAGCAAGGCGCTGATCGACCAAGGACCGATGCGCTGCATCGCGTTCTCGAAAGCAGCGCTGCCTCGACGCAGAAGCGAACGCCGCCAGAGCTGCGCAATCGCCACCGGAATGACAATGTAGAGTATCACGGAGGTGAGGAGCGTTCCCCAGGGAACGGTGATCGCGGAGATGCCCAACAAGAGCCCGACCAGGGGTGCGAACGCCACCACCATGATGGTGTCGTTCAGCGCCACCTGGGAGAGTGTAAAGAGGGGATCGCCGTCGGTAAGCCGGCTCCACACGAACACCATCGCAGTGCAGGGCGCCGCGGCGAGCAATATCAATCCCGCGATGTAGCTATCGATCTCGCCGGCGGGCAGGAGCGGAGCGAATACATGGCGAATAAAGACCCAGCCGAGAAGGGCCATCGAGAACGGTTTCACGAACCAATTGACGAAGAGCGTGACGCCGATGCCGCGCCCGTGCCGGCGCACCTCGCCGAGCGCGCCGAAATCTACTTTGACGAGCATCGGGATGATCATGACCCAGATCAAAACACCCACCGGCAGGTTCACGTGCGCTATCGAGAGATGCCCGATGACCTGGAAGAATCCTGGAAAGAATTGACCGAGCGCGATGCCCGTCACGATGCACAGGAACACCCACACCGTCAGGTAGCGTTCGAATGGGTTCATGAGTCGAGGTTTCTAAGCGCGCAGCGCTTTGCTCATGCAAACGGCCGAGACCGGGCAGAGCGAGCGGAATTCGGCGCTTTGCTTCACGCGATCGCTCACCTCGCGACGATCGGTGACAAAATAGCCCCGGCGGCGAAAAAACTCCTCTGCCGTTTCGGTGAGCAGGACGAGCCGCGTGATTCCCGCCGCTCGAGCGTCGCGCTCCAAGCGCGTGACGAGCTCCTGGCCGAGGCCTCGCTCGCGCTGTGCGGGTGCGACCACCAGGGAGCGCAGCAGCGCGACATCGCCAAAGCGCTCGAGGCCGATCGCCGCAAGAAGCGTACCGTGCGCCTCGATCACCCAGGTTTGAAAATCCGCGGCGCAGGTGAGATCGGCCGTCGGCAATCCCGCGCTCTCAAGGAGCGTCGCGATCGCGGGCATGTCCACCAATTGGCCGCGGCGGATGCGGGTCTCGGCCACGGCGCTCATCCGCAGCGGCTCGAGCTCTTGGGGGCAGGCTCTGCTTTCGCCCCCGGTACGCAGCAGGCCCTCGCCAGTGCAGTGGCCTCCGGGACTACAGGATTGATCGATTCGCCGTGATTGAATACAGCGGTGTCATCCCCGTAAACCGGAATGTTGCCGAGCGTGTGAAAAGTCTCCCAAGCGATTCCGGTGGGATCGGTAACCCAATACTTGTCCGAGCGCGCGTAGCAACAAGGTTGCTCGTCTTCTTGGATGAGGCGCCGATCGGCGGCCTCGAGCTGTTCGTGCATGCCGCGCAGCTCCTCATCGGAATCGACCTGAAACCCGAGGTGATTAACGCCAAGCGGCTGATGGCGCGTTGAGATCGCGAAGTTGACTCGGGGGTCCTCGAGCATCCATTTCGCGTAATCGGCCTGGCGCACCGCCGGTTCGGCGCCGAACAAAGTCGAGTAGAAGCGAATCGACTCATCGAGATTCGTAACGCTCACGTGGAGATGGAATCGTTTCATGCGCGTTTCCTCTTGGGTTGTGCAACCTCTGTGCCGGAAGTCCTGGACGCCGGGGCGCAGGCGGGGCCACAGTCTTTGTCTGCGAGCACGCAGCAGTTCTCAGTGAGAAAGCCGAGCAGCTCGTTCATACGGGGGAAATTCGGGCTGTAGTACAGGAACCGTCCCTCACGTCGCACCTCGATGAGGCCGGCGCGCTGGAGCTCTTTCAAATGGAATGACAGGGTGGGCCCGGGGACCTCGAGCTTGTCGCCGAGCTGCGTCGGCGTAAATCCTTCCGGGCCACGCTCCACCAGCAGTCGAAACAGCGCCAGGCGAGACTCTTGGGCGAGGGCGGCGAGGGATTCCACCACTTCTATAGATTCCATATTTCCAAATATATAGAACTATAGAACGAGTGTCAATTTGCGTATGCGATGGCACGAACGGGAAAGTGCCTTTTCCAGGTCTACGCTGGCAGAGCGCGTATTCATGACGGGTAACGAGGCACCACTAAACACAACTAGACAGCGCCGTGCGGCCGGATTACTCGCGATGCAAGCGCCACTCGCTCCCGGTGTGATCAGCCGATAGGCCGCGAGCACGAACAGGACCAGATCCCAGCGCGTTCCCTCGCGCGAGGCCGGCAGTCGTTCAGCCCAAAATGCGTCCAGGTCCAGGGTTTGCCACGGGCTCGATGCCAACCAATACTCGCACCATTGTCACGGGCGGTGCAGCTGCATCGACTTGAGCTTCAGGCGCACGATCGAGTCATCCGACAGCAGTCCCTCGCAACGATCCTCCGGAAACAGCGCGTACGTGCGTGGCGCTGACTCCCCGTCCTCGATTACCTCGATGGACTTGCGCCAGGCGAGTTCTTGCGAGGAATTGATCTCGCCCAAGTAAAGTACGTAGCTTACTTTAGGATGTCAGCGAATGAGTTGAAGGGCAGCGCGTAGTGGTTCGCGGCCAATATGTCTTTGAAGTGGTCCGCATCTCCAATAGCGATCTGGTCGCGGCGAATCGCTTCGAGAAGCAGAAACTCTGTTCTAAGGATTCTGGCTTCACCAATTAGTTCGATCGCCTTTCGTCTAAATCGCTGTTTCTCATCGGAGGCGATGTGAAACCCTCCGGTTGCTGCCAAGGCTAGACATGCCGCCTCTCCTCGGCCCATTATGCCGCGCAATTCTGCAAACAGCGGAAGGGCAGCCATCGTATCCACCACGATCTCTTCCAAGACACCCGCTTCAATGCAGTTTCTTACCGCAATCTGCTGCGCGGGATCTAGAATCTCAACCACCACGTCCCTCGGAACGCGAAAGCGGTATGGCGGAAGGGAGCCGAAAAGACTGAGTTGCCCAATGTGAAATAGATTGATGATGATGTTGGCATCGGTGATGACGATTATTGTGGGTTCTTGAGCCATTGAACGCGCATGCGCCTTGATGGCTCAATCTAGACCCACGGAACTTAGAACGGACTTCACGTCGCCCGGTCGCATGTCTACCATTGCGGCAAGTTCGACAAGCTTGCTGCGAGTAATGTCTTCCCGACGATACGCCTCAAGGGCAAGCCCAAGATATCGGCGACGGAAATCGTCACCAGCCGTTTTATCAGCCCCGGTCTCTGGTGCAGAAAGAAAATCCGCAATGGTCTGTCCAACTCCGGCGTCTTCCTCCTTCTTGAGGTACTGGAACTCCGGATCATCGATGAGTCTGAGGTTCTTCAATCGATACAGCGCAGAGATACGACTGGCTCCGAAATGATTCGCGAGCAGCGCGACATCGTAATGCTGAATATCCTGGCTTCCGGGAGTGGATCGTTGCTCGACTTGTACCGCAGCTGCACCGTCAAAGATTGATACCTGGGACCGGCTCGCTGAACCTTTACCGAGCGCCTGCACGAACTGCAGGGTTCCTTCTGCCGGCATCAAGAACTCAGCCGCGAATGCGTTTGCGCGGACTTCGAGTAGATCGGTGCGATTCTCGGCGCGGCTGATTGCGCCTGATCGGTTGCGGTCCACCAATACATGCGCATACTCGTGCGCCCAGGAGAATCGTCGCCGAACCGGGGGATGATCGGTATTGACCACGACAAATACACCGATAGATCCATCAACCAAGGTCAGGCCGGAGATATTCGGCGGAAGACCGACCGCCGCCGTGCGGACACCTTGTGATTCGAGTAGGTCACAAAGGTCTCTGAGCGGAGCCGTTCCAAGGCCAAGTCGTTGCCGCTCTTCCGTGGCAACCCTTTGTCCTTGTTGGATCGCGTCCCATTTGGATAGCGGGATCGGAAGATCATAAGTCGCCGTCAGCAACTGCGCGCGATCAATGCCGAGCAGCCGCTCAAGGTTGGTCATTTCACGACCTAGAGCCACGCTGTCTTGGAGTGCCTTGTGCAATTCAGCTTGCTGGGCCATCTCCGCATCTGAGCGAAACAACGCCGATAGCGCGTCTCGCTCTACGAAGGCATCGGCGAAGAACGACTTGATGTCGCGGCCGACGGCGTGGGCGATGCGGTCCAGCTCCAGGCTGGATACCGATCGAACGCCGGCCTCGATTTGGCCGATGGCGACACGACTTAATCTCGCAGGCTCAGCGAGTTGCTCTTGCGTCAGCCCGCAGCTCTCGCGGGCAGCACGAATCCGCTCGCCAAGTTGCTCTCTGGTCAGCTCCATGATTCCTCCGTTTGGCGGCTTCCGAACAATTGCTATGTTAGTTTATCGTGCTAAAATTGGCAAGAAATGGAGAATATGAAAGAAAATGACATATTGTCCGATATGCCGCAAATTGGGGTCGGCCCCGCAGATAGCACCCCACGTCCAACGTTCGTGGGGCAATAGGGTGAGGCCTCCCGTCCGACCCCTAAATGAGAACAGCGCCCTGACCGTCGGACGCTCCACGAACCATATCGAATAAAGCACCTCGCGATACCCCTGTACTCCCACGCAAATGCGGAGGCTGTTTCATGTCATCCAAGCTGCAGATTTCCATCCCGCAAGCCGCCTCCTGGCTTTTACGTCTTGCGGCGCACCCGCAGCTCTCCGATAACTTATGCCGCGACGCGGTCGCCTTCTCGGCGTGGTACGCGGCAGCGAACGGCCTGCTCGACTGGCCGGATGAAGTCGAAGCTATCCAAAAGACCGAGCGCGCGAAAAAGCTTTCGCTCGATCGGGTGATGAAGTTGCTCGCGCAAATGAACCACACCTTTTCAGGGCGTGCGAGTGCAGAGCAGGCGAAACTCCTCCTCGAAGGCTATGCGGTCCACGATTGGGTCACTGACAACTCCCTTGTATTTCGTGCCCTCGCATCGAAAGAGCAGGAGACCCTCGGAGCGCTGGATGACATCTCCGACCACGCCCGCGAAACCATCTCCCCGTTTGCCGCCCGGCTGCATCAGCTCGGGCGGGTACTCGGCCTCTCGGCTCTCGAGCAGGACATCCTCGCGTTCGCCTTCTTAACTACCGCCTCGCAAGAACTCGCAGGCATTTTCGAGCATCTCGCCGAGAACCGCTGGACTGCCGGAATACTGTGGACTGCGCTGTTCGAAACGAATACTGAGGAACTCGGCAAGGCCATGCGCCCCAATTCGCCGCTGCGCTTGAGCGGGATGCTGATGGCCGCCGGCCGGCGAGTCCAGATCGCCCGGGTATCGGAATTTTGGATCGACTTGATCGCGGGTGGCGAGTCCGTGTTTGATTCACTGCTCGAGCCGTTCGACAACAAAATCGGCTCCGGTCGCCCGGCGCGCCTCCTCGAGGAGGATCGCATTCTCGCCACCGAGATATTGAAAAATGACGCTGAACCAGGGGTGAACCTTCTATTGTATGGTGCGCCATCCCTCGAAAAACGCCAGTTGCTGCAAGATGTCATTGGCAAATCAGGGCGCCAGGCGTTCCGCGTCCGCCGCTTCGATAGCCCGGAACGGGCGGTATTGCCCTCCCTGACATTCGCGGCCTTTTCGTTGCTCGCGGCGAGGAAGGATCCAGCGGTTCTCATCATCGAGCGTCCGGCTGATGTGCTCCAGACCCATCCCTCGCAGATGCTACGGGCGCTCTTCGGGGTGGAGATCAGTGCGGAGGATGCGCTTCCGTTCGATGAAAACCTGCTCGCGACGAATCCAGTTCCGGCCATTTGGCTCGCCTCGGACAGCGCGAGCTTGCCTGAAGATACGATTGCTCGCTTTGTGTTCCACGCCCCCCTAAAGAAAGCGGATCGCTCAGAACATGCGCGTTTGGTGCAACTGCGGGTGAAGAAGCTGAAGTTATCCAAGGCGGCCACCGCCGAGATTCTGAAACTCGACGGTGTGTCGAGCGCGCAGCTCGAATCCGCCGTCAAGGCCGCGCGCCTCGCGAGAAACCTCTCGAAGGCGGATCACGATGCGGCGGTCGTTCAGGCGATCAGGCGCAGCCAAAAAGCATTGTCGCGCGATTTGACCGAAAAGCACAAACCATCGGTGACCGAGTATTCCCTCGACTACTTGAACACCGCCGGGCGCTTTAAACCAAAGGACATCTTGAAGTGCTTGAAAAAGCGGCCACGCGGCTCGGTGCTTCTCTACGGGCCGCCAGGCACGGGCAAGTCCCAGTTCACCGAGCACTTGTGCCAGCAGCTCGCCATCCCCTTGATTGCCAAAACTGCTTCGGACTTGATGAGCAAATGGGTAGGGGAAAATGAGAAGAATATCGCCGCCGCGTTCGAAGAAGCAGCAGCGGAAGACGGGGCTTTGTTCCTCGATGAGGCTGATAGCTTTTTGCAGAGCCGTGAACATGCGAGCGCTGGTTGGGAGGTGACTCGGGTCAATGAACTGTTGCAAAAAATGGAGCGCTTCGATGGTATCGTGATCATGGCGACCAACCTGTTTCGGGACCTCGATGCCGCGGCACTGCGCCGCTTTACGTTCAAAATGGAGTTCCTCGAACTCGACGTCGCACAGCGTTGGTCTATGTTCTTGCGCGAAGCGGGCCTTACCGAGACAATCGCCACCATAGCGCCCGCCACGAAAGAGCGCTGGCAGCTGAAGCTCACGCTCATGAAATTCTTGACCCCTGGAGACTTTGCAACAGTCAAACGCCAATGCATAGCGCTCGATACTCAGCTCTCTGCGGAAGAGTGGCTCGATCAGCTGCAAATCGAGTGTGACATCAAAAATGCGCCTCGGCGCGTGCGGCCCCAACACTAAAGATTCGTGGCTAATCAGGCGAATCGAGGGCGACCAAAGGATGTATGACTGCTACGGTAGACTTTCGGCCGCTGACGTAGGCGGTTTCGCGATGTCGACCGGCCAAGAAGTTGATTTCTCCTCCCCTTTTGGCTGCGAGCAGAGCATCCCGTGTGACCGCAGTCTTTCGCGCATGGCATCAACTCCAATGAAAGAATTTCATCCTCACCTGGAGATTCTGCCCACAGCGCAGGCGCGTCTATGGAGCAGAACTGTCTGCCTTGCCCGACCAATTCGTGTTGTACGGTGGAACGGCCCTGGCCCTTCATTTGGGGCATCGAAATTCCATTGACTTCATAAGGCGGCCAGTGCGCAGGTTAGCGGAGGAATGCACAGATGACTGTTCACGATCGGATTGAAATCAATCCCAAGATTATGCTGGGGAAACCCGTGATTCGTGGAACACGTATTCCTGTCGAGCTAATCGTTCGCAAAATGAGCGAGGGCGCCGATAAGAAGGCGCTCCTGCAGGCGTACCCCACACTGACGCCGCAAGATATTCATGCAGCGCTTCGATACGCCGCCGATTCGCTTGGTCATGAGGAAGTCGTACTGAGCGTCGCCGAGTAGGAAGCCGTCCGTGCGCCTCGTCGCTGATGAGAATTGCGACTTTTCGCTGGTGACCGATCTTCGAGCGGCTGGCTACGATGTGGTCGCAATCAGCGAGCAGATGGCCGGTGCGGACGACCAGAGGGTCATCGACTTGAAAGCTATTTTGGAAAAATACAGCGGTCGGTCGTTCCAAAACGAATTCGTTAGGCGTGAGCACCTCCGATGCGTCGCATCGCACTTTTATGAAGCTAAAAAAATCATGTAACCTATTGATTGATATGGTCGTGGTGACAGGATTTAAACCTGCGACTCCTACGTCCCGAAGGTAGCCGGTGCCGGTACAAATCTCACGCACCTTGACCTAGACATATGCAAGGCATATGCTAACGACAAGGTGGTCGGAGAATATGCGATGAGGCGCGCGCCAACTGGAAAGTCCAAAGCGGTAACGTCGAAGGCGGCGGCGAAGTCGACATCCAATACCGTCTCCAAGCGAGCGTCCATTTTTCGCAATGGGGCGAACCAGGCCGTGCGACTTCCGCAAGAGTTGCGGTTCCCGGCAGAGGTCAAGGAAGTCCGGATTCGAAAGCAAGGGGACGGGTTGCTCCTTTCCCCGATCAAGCCGAATTGGGCATCGTTCTTCGCAATGAACGTAGATGTACCCGACGACTTTCTGGAAAACCGCGACGATTCATCTCCGCAGCCGCGTGACCCGCTATGACGGGGTTCATGCTGGATACTGACATCTCCAGCTACATCATCAAGCGACGACCTGCGACACTGGTTGAAAAGTTCGAGAAACATTCCGAGACGCTCAATGTGTCGGTGATCACCGCTGCGGAGTTGCGTTTTGGCGCGGAGAAGGCGGGTCGGCCTCAACTCGCTGAATTGGTCGAGGCATACTTGGATCGACTTGCGATTTTGGATTGGACCGACGAAGTCACGCCGCACTATGCACGGATCCGCACAGGGTTGGAGCTTTCCGGCAAGCCGATCGGGAACATGGACCTTCTCATCGCTGCGCACGCGGTTTCCCAGGGGATGACCGTGGTCACGAACAATCTCAAGCATTTCTCGAAGGTGCCCGGCCTCAAGGTGGAATTGTGGAGTTGATGCGCAATTGATTTTTCTACCGAGACCTAAACCACCACCCGAAGACCCGCTCGGCGGCTACGAGTACCATTGCGGCGGCTGCGTAACCTCATTCTTCAACGAGAAAGGCCATCGCGAAATACAACGCAACGGAGCATGGTGCGAACAATGCTCGGGCGAATTGATTCTCGTCTGGCAACCTGGAGACTCTTTCAATTCCACAGGAGCAGAATAATGCTCGACTCACCGTCCGCCGAGCCCGGCTTTCCGGCCAAGCTCAAACGTGACAAAAACCTTCAGCCTTGTCCTGCCGAATCGGGCGATGAACACTACCAGAATGGAATTTTCGAGTTCAACATTACCCGACTTCTGGCGTTCATCGACACTTGCGCAGATCGATTCCCAATCGAGCTTGTCTCGGTCGCTGAATTTCCTAATTATGGCGGCTCGCATCTGGATGAAGAAACCGTTCGTACGGCGGATCTGTCTCGTCCGATCCTGTTGGCCGAAATCGCGCCGGGACTTTTCAACGTGATCGATGGCAATCACCGCCTTGCCCGAGCGAGGTGCGAGGGTGTGCAAGCCGTTCCGTCCCGCAGGGTCCGTTGCCCCGATCACGTTCCCTTCCTCACTTCCGCCTGGGCGTATGAGAAGTACGTTGAATACCGGAATTCCAAACTCGGGGATCTGCCGCATGCGAAAGCTTCGCGCAATCGTCGAAAGGGCGTTGGTTAGGGTACGCCAATGTCCAAGAACAGCGGAGAAGTTGAGCGATTTTCCCGGACCGAAACAGGAACCGTTTCTGGAACCGCGATGTGCTTGGATCTGGAACCGTCAGCAGGTAACTGCGAAAAAACTTTAGTAGAATCAATGGTCGGGGTGACAGGATTTGAACCTGCGACTCCTACGTCCCGAATGAAATCGGATGCCTCTCAAGCCCTGCCAAGCAATGATAAGCTGTATTACGTGAAATGCCGGAAATTCCTGTATTTCCTGATGCTAGCGCACGTATTTTTCCTTGTCATTGGTGGTCACTCGTAGATATCCTGCGTGGACTTGCGGTGGACTTGGGAAGAAAACCATGCCGAAGCTCACGAAACGTGCGATCGAGGCATTGTCAGTGCGAGAGCGCCCCTACGATGTCCGAGACGAGGACTTGCGCGGCTTTCTGGTGCGGGTCGAGCCGAGTGGTAGGAAGAGCTTTTTCCTCGACTACCGGCTCCGCGGTAAACGCAACCGCTACCGGCTCGGGGTCCACCCGAACCTGTCTTCCGAGGGGGCGCGGGCCATCGCACAAGCGATTGCCGGCGATGTGGCGCGCGGAACCGATCCACAGGCCCGCAGGAAGGCCGAACGCGCGGAGACCGCACGAGAACGTCTCTCGACACTGCGGGCCTTTCTGGATGGCCGCTACGAGCCGTGGGCGCGGGCTCACCTGAAGTCTGCGAGCTTCCAGCTCGACCGCCTTCGCAGCGATTTCGCCGAGCACCTTGACCAGCCTCTACACGCGTTCAACCCGTTTATGGTGGAGGGCATGCGCCAGCGCTGGAAGAAGGCAGGCATGCTGCCACGTTCGATCAATCGCGATATCCAACGGCTGCAATCCATTCTAGCCCGCGCGGTGGAGTGGGGCGTTATCGACCTTCACCCGCTGAAGGGGCTGAAGCCGATGAAGGCGGACAAGACCGGCCGTGTGCGGTTCCTCACCACACAGGAAGAGGCAGTGCTACGCAAGGCGCTCGCGGATCGCGAGGAAAAGCTGCGGCAAGCGCGCATTCGATTTAATACCTGGCGAATTGCGCGCGGCAGGAAGCCGTTACCCGAGCGCGAGGGCGATCTTCTCGACCACATCCGCCCTCTTGTGCTTGTGGCGCTCAACACCGGGCTCCGTCGTGGCGAGCTGCTCGGGCTCAAATGGGGCAGCGTGAATTTCCCGGCGAAACTTCTGACAGTCACAGCGGCGACGGCGAAGTCGGGACATACGCGTCGGGTCCCACTGAATACCGAAGCGCTTGCGACGCTTACTGCATGGCATGAGCGCCAACGTAAGCCGGCGGCCGAAGCGCTTGTATTCCCTGGTCACGATGGCGAGCGAATGACTCGGATCGACACCGCGTGGGGCACGCTCATGAAGACAGCGGGACTTAAGAATTTCCGGCTTCACGACTGCCGACATCATTTTGCCTCCAGGCTCGTTCAAGCTGGCGTCGATCTCTACACCGTTAAGGAACTGCTCGGGCATAGCGAGATCGCAATGACGGAGAAATATTCCCACTTGGCACCAGACAATCTGCGGCTCGCGGTGGAAAAGGTGGCCGGATGAGCGGGGCGGGCGATAGCGGGCAGATCAACGCCGAGGTGCTCGCGGCGATAAATAGAGGCATCAAGAAGGCAAGCAAACGCGCGAATGGCAACGGCGAATTCGATGGATTATGTGGAAGCCTACCCAACGGCGCGTCGATCGTGCTTTCCGACATCATTGCTTACCTGCGTCGATACCTTTTAGACGACAGGGGTCTCACGAGGAAGGAGATTCGCAGAATTGCCGCGGGCCGCTCCGTCTCGCAGGGAGCACAGGACGAGGGCGTGCTCGTCGCTCTCGGCGTGCTGAACTCCATTGCGTCCGTGATTAAGGTCCGGGACGATCAGCACAGACTCGACGGGCAACCGTTGAGTAAGTCTGACGCTATCGTACTGCTTTTGGCCGGCCGCGGCGGTCTGCGACATCATCGTCACATGGAGCAACAGCGTAAGCACGCCAAGAAAGCCTCCGAATCCCATTCAGAGGCGCGCCAGCGTCAAGAGGCGGCGTGGCTTCCGGTCGCGAGAGCGCTACGAGAAAAGCACCCCGATTGGAGCAACGCGAAGCTCGCGACGGAAGTTGCCCGCACAAAGGAGGTAACGGCCTCCGTGAGCACCATCCGCCAGGCACTGCGGAAGCACGGGCTATCTAAGTAGGTTTGACAGCTACCCAACGGTCCTGTCAGCCCCATGTGATTCTATGTTGGGAGTCACTTCTACTGAAGGAGCGCCCAATGATTCCCTCTACCTCAACTCCGCCACGCCGCGCGCTGCGCACGACCGACGCCGCGCGCTATCTCGGCGTCTCGCCGAGTCTCCTACGTAAGATGCGGTCGCGGGGTCCCGCCGATCCGCTTGGCGTTGGACCGGCATACATCCGTCTGTCCCCATCGCTGATTGTC
>Ga0302324_100011580_pt1 | contig 18088 bp, 17 predicted proteins | sample Palsa_T0_1_FD_201949 | JGI IMG/M metagenome (GOLD analysis project Ga0302324, IMG submission 201949) | Peat permafrost microbial communities from Stordalen Mire near Abisko, Sweden - Palsa_T0_1 | ecosystem: Environmental > Terrestrial > Soil > Palsa > Peat permafrost | place: Sweden: Abisko... | reverse complement strand
TGTGTATCTCTCTCGTTCGGGGGGGGGGGGGGGGGGGGGGGGGGGGGGCGGCTTCGGCGAATGCGGTGGCGACGCTGGTCGGGCTGGAGCGGGCACTTCGTAAGACGCTGCCAGCTGTCGAGAAGCCGCGGATTGCGGCGGAAGTGGGGTCGGACTTGCCGCTGTTTCTGGTGGGCGGGACGGTGCTGGGGGTGGGGCGCGGGGAGCGGGTGTATCCGCTGCAGGATATGCCGGCGATGGCTTGCGTGGTGGTGACGCCGGAGGTGGGGGTTTCGACTCCGAGGGCGTTTGCGGCGTGGGACCGGATGCAGGGGCGAAAGCCCGTCTCCTTGGGGGAGTCTCACGCGGCCCTGAAGGGCCGCACTTCCACGGAGGCGTCGAAATTGACGGCATCTTCTACCTCCGATAGAATGAGTGAGCTTGGTCGCGGCTTGTCGGCGTGGCTGAGCGAGAATTGCTCCAGTGCTCCTTCTGATTTAGCTGAACGAGGAAGAGGGGGTCGGGCCGAGGATCCGCTTCTCTGGCTTGTCCGGGCTGGGATTGAAAACGACTTTGAACAGGTCGTCTTTCCTGAATATCCCGAGCTGAGTGATGGCAAGAGTGCGCTTGTGCGCGCGGGCGCGAAATATGCGTCGTTGTCGGGCTCCGGGTCGGCGCTGTATGGGCTGTTCGCTTCGCGAGAGGCGGCGGCGCAGGCGGCGGGCCGGCTGCGGAAGCAAGGGTGGGCGGCGCAGGCGACGGCGACTGTGACGCGGCGGGCTTACTGGAAGAGAATTTTTGATTGTTGATTTTTGATTGTTGATTGACAATACAGGCAGGGTTTTTCAATCAACAATCAGCGATCGGACAATCAACAATTGTCCTACTGGGCCGTCGACTAATGGTAGGTCAAGTGCCTTTGGAGCACTTTGTCTAGGTTCGAATCCTAGCGGCCCAGCCAAGAAAAAGCTATCAGCCGTCAGCTATCAGCTTTCAGCTAGTGCATGAGAGCAAGACAGCGGTCGGGTTAAGCTGATGGCTGAAAGCTGACGGCTGAGAGCTAACTTATGGCTACTTTAGTGACGCCGCCCGACAAGGCTGAAAAAGTTGAAAAGAAGACTCCGCCTGTGACTGACGAGAAGACAGAGCGGAAACAGCGTCCGCGAATGGACGAGAAGTTCAAGATTTTCAGCGGCACGGCGAACGAGTCGCTGGCCGATGAGGTCTGCCACTTTCTCGGGATGCAGCGCGGGCAGGCGCAGGTGATCCGGTTCCGCGACGGCGAGTGTTACGTCCAGATCCAGGAGAACGTGCGCGGGGCGGATGTTTTTGTGATGCAGCCGACGTGCCGTCCGGTGGACGAGCACTTGATGGAGCTGCTGCTGATGATTGATGCGCTGAAACGCGCATCGGCGCGGCGCATCACGGCGGTGATGCCGTATTTCGGTTATGCGCGGCAGGACCGCAAGGATAAGCCGCGCAGCCCGATTTCATCGAAGCTGGTGGCCGATCTGCTGACCACGGCGGGCGCGAACCGGGCGCTGATTGTGGATTTGCATACGCCGCAGCTGCAGGGATTTTTTAACATCCCGGTGGATCACTTATTCGCTTCGCCGGTGCTGGTGGATCACTTCCGGAAGCTGGCGCTGCCGAATCTGACGGTGGTTTCGCCGGATGCGGGCGGGGTGGAGCGGGCGCGGTTTTTCGCGAAGAAAGTCGACGCGGCGCTGGCCATCGTCGATAAACGCCGGGTGGAGATGAACGTGGCGGAAGTGATGCACGTGATCGGCGACGTGGACGGGCGCACGTGCTTGATCATTGACGATCTGATTGATACGGCCGGGACGCTGGTGAAGACGGCAGCGGCGTTGGTGGAGAATGGGGCGACTTCGGTGTTTGCGTGTGCGTCGCATGCGGTGCTTTCGGGGCCGGCGGTCGACAACATTCGAAATTCGGTGATTCAGCAGGTAGTGGTGACGAACACGATTCCGCTGAGCGCCGAGGCGGACGCGGCGCGCACCGAAAAGGGAGGAAAGATTACGGTCCTCTCGATTGCGGGATTGATTGGCCGGGCGATTCAGGCCAATCACGAAGAGACTTCGGTGAGCAAGCTGTTTACGTAACGGGTGGAGTTCGATAAGGAAGCGCGCCGAACGCGCATTTTTGCAGTCTCGCGAAGAGCGCGAGACTGCTTGCGCGGCGCGCCCAGGTCCTTCGGCGGGCAAGGAACGCCCGCCTCAGGATGACAATTTTAGATTGAGGAATTGAAATTTATGGCGACTGCATTGGAACAGAACTTACTGGAAGCGCAACCGCGGGAAGCGGGAACCAAGAACGATGCCCGCGCGGTGCGGCGTGGCGGAAAGATTCCGGCCGTAGTTTATGGAGCGGGGAAGGATTCGCTCGCCATCAGCGTGGATCCGCGGCACGTGCAGCGGATTCTGAACTCGGAGACGGGACATAATACGATCTTCGATCTGGCGCTTACGGGTGGCGAGCCGACCAAGGCCATGATTGTCGACTGGCAGTACGAGCCCATCAAGGGGCATCTGCTGCACATTGACCTGAAGCGCATCGCGCTCGACAAGGTGTTGAAGGTCAGCGTGCCGATTTTCCTGGTTGGCGAGGCGGCGGGCGTGAAGCAGGAGGGCGGCATCATGGAACAGATGCTGCGCGAAGTGGAGATTGAGTGCCTGCCGGCAGACATTCCGAGCCACATCGATGCCGACGTCAGTGAGTTGACGTTTGGCAAGGTGCTGCGCGTTTCGGAGTTGCCGCACTCGGACAAGATCAAGTTCATTACGGATGCGAACCAGCCCGTGGCGCACGTTACCTCGGTGAAGGAGGAAGTGGTGGCCACTCCGGATGCGGTGGCGGCGGACGCGGCGGCTCCGGCCGAGCCTGAAGTCATCAAGAAGGGCAAGCAGGATGCCGAGGAAGAAGGCGCCGAGGCTCCGGCAGCGAAGCCGGAGAAGGGCGAGAAGAAGGAAAAGAAATAATTTGGCCACGGATCGGCACGGATTAGGGTAAGGACAAAAATGATTCCCGTGCTATCCGTGATGATCCGTGGAAATCCGTGGCAATGTCGGATTCGGGCGTGAAACTGATTGTTGGGCTGGGCAATCCCGGAATCGAATACCAGTTCACGCCGCATAACCTGGGCTTTCTGGCGATTGATCGAATTGCGGGCAGCCTGGGCGTGGAAGTGAGAAACCGGCAGTGCCGGGCGTTGACGGCGCGGGCGGTGATGGGCGGCGAAACGGTGCTGCTGACCAAGCCGGAGACGTTCATGAATTTGAGCGGGGTCGCGGTGCGGGAACTGATTCAGGAGTATGACGCGAAGCCGGAGTCGGACCTGATTGTGATTCAGGACGAACTGGATTTTCCGCTGGGCACGCTGCGGATACATACGCGGCGGAGTTCGGCGGGGCATAACGGCATCGAGTCGATCATTGGCGCGCTGGGCACGCAGGATTTTTTGCGCATCCGGATTGGGGTGGCGCCGGAGCGCAAAGTTGGCGACGGCGCGGAGTATCTGCTGGCGCCGATGAAGAAGAAAGAACTGGAAGTGGTGGATGGAGTGCTCGACACCGCGGAAGAAGCGGTGAAAGTGATTTTGCAGGAAGGTCCGGCGGCGGCGATGAACCGCTTTAACCGGAAGCCGGACGAAGAAAAAGATTAGCCACGGATTTGCACGGATTCTCACGGATCAAGGTCTTTGAGGATTTCGGTTCATCTGGGAGATCCGTGAAGATCAGTAGCCAAGATTTGGAGATGACGAATGAATCGTATTTACGAGCTGATGTTTATTGTGCGTCCGGATATGACGGAAGAGGATCTGGACAAACTGATTTCGACTTTGAGCGGCGTGGTGCCGGCTTCGGGCGGAAGCATACAGAAGGTCGACAAGATGGGGAAGCGCCGTCTGGCGTACACCGTGAAGCGGTTCCACGAAGGCATTTACGTGCTGATGGTGGTAGAGGGCGGAGGCGCGGTGATTCACGAACTGGAGCGCCGCCTGCGCGTGACCGAGCCGGTCATCAAATTCCTCACTGTGCGCATTGATGAGGAACTGAAGCGGCTGGACAAGATCAAGCAGCTGCGGGACGCGCGCAAGAAAGTAAGCGCGCAGCCGGCAGCGCCGGCTCCAGTGGCGGCGGTGGAAGCACCGGCGGCTGCATCCGCTCCGGTGGCGGAAGCTCCGGCGACGGCGTAAGAAAGTGGCCAGTGTCCAGTGGGCAGTGGTCAGTTCTTGGGCGGGCAAACGATTTGACTGGCCACTAGCCACTGGGCACTGGCCACTGACTTTAGAGGAGAATTATGGCTGAAGAGACGAAAGCAGCAGAGCACGCGGCGCCGAGCGAGAGGCCGCGTTCCAGCAGTGGTCCGGGTGGAGATCGTCCGCGGTTTGGCGGTGGCGGACGCGGGCCGGGTGGTCCTCCGCGCGAAGGCGGGGGCGGTCGCAAGTTTTTCCGGCGCAAGAAAGTTTGCAAGTTCTGCGTCGAGAAACTCGAAGACATCAACTACAAGGATTACCGCATGCTCGGCCAGTTCGTGGCCGAAAGCGGCAAGATTGTGCCGCGGCGCCTGACCGGCGTGTGCGCGCCGCACCAGCACCGGCTGTCGGCGGCCATCAAGAAGGCGCGCAATATCGCGCTGCTGCCGTTTGCGGGAAGAGCGTCGTAAGAGCGGCCGCTGATTGTCCGTCGGTTTTTGATTGAGTAATTGTGTAATTTGGTAATTGTGTAATTGAAGAGCACAGCGTTGGGTTTCAATTTCCCAATTACGAAATTTCCCAATTACTCAATCAACGCCGGCCATCGGCAGTCATGATGCGTTCGTAACAACTGATAATCGAGATTGGAGTCAGCCCATGGAAGTCATTCTGAAAGAAGATGTAGCAAAGCTGGGGTCGCGCGGCGATGTGGTGAAGGTCGCGGAAGGCTATGGGCGGAACTATCTGCTGCCGCAGAAGCTGGCCATTCAGGCCAACGAGGGCAACAAGGCCGTCATCGTGCAGATGAAAGCGGCGTCGGTGCGGCGTTCGGCCAAAGAGAAGACGCAGGCCGAGGAACTGGCCAAGCAGTTTGAGGGTGTCTCCGTGTCGTTCACGCGGCGCACGGGCGAGCACGATCAGCTGTTTGGCTCGGTCACGTCGAGCGACATCGGCGATGCGCTGACCAAGAAGGGCTTCAACATCGATCGCCGCAAGATTCAGCTGCACGAGCCGCTGAAGACCGTGGGCGAGTTCACCGTCCCGGTGAAGCTGCATAAGGACGTGACCGCGCATTTGAAGGTTGTGATTGAGAAGGAAGCGGTCGAGGCGTAGAAGTTCGTACCATCGGCCCGGGCGCTCTGCCCGGGCCTTTGGGCAGCAAGACAACGTTCGCAAGGTCCATCAGCCAAGTCTCTGCGCTGGGACCGAATACCCCGCCCACCTGATCACTGGCAGGTCAGCGTAAATCTTTGCAGGGAGCCGTTGGTCCATCCCGTGCCGTCGGTCGGCAACTGCGTGAAGTAAACGTAGAAACTCTTGCCTAGAATGTGCGGATCGTCGCCCAGTCCGACCGCGGTGGGATAGGCCGCGATGGTCTCGAAGTTGCCGAGCAGAGTGGGTGTGGTCCAGGTAAGCCCGTCGGGCGATTCGGCATAACCGAAGTTGGTGTCATTCGAGATGATCATGACATAGCGTTGTAGAAAGCTGCTGAAGTGGATATCGAGGTAGCCCTGATAGGCGGAGTTGGGACTGAGATCGGTGGAAGCGCCGCTGATCGCGGGTTGCAGAATCCAACTGCCTTCGTAGAACTTCTGAAAGGGAACGGCGTGATGAGGTGCGGATCCGAAGGCGGCGGTGAGGACGGCGAATACCGGAGCGCGGGCGACTGAGACGTTCGTCGTGGTATTGACCCCTTGAGCGTTGGTGGTGTGCAGCGTGCCATTGGCGATCCAGTCGGGAAAATAAAGATAGAAATATTTGTGGTCGGGCGAGAGAACGAGCGGGCCATCGCCGATTTCGAAGCCGTCGAGTCCCACGGAGTAAGCCTGGTTCAGGCGGATAATTTCGCCGAGGTCGAGCCAGGTTCGCCCGTGATCGGTGGAGGCGACGAGTCCGAGAGCGGCGTAGAGCGCGTCATTGGGCAATTCGGCGTGATAGGTTGCGAGCAGATTGCCGGCGCCGGGCATTCCGGCGGGAACTTGAAAGACCGGGCCTCCGCCCATGTAGCCGTAGCTGGGGAAAATGGGGTTGACCGAGCCAGCAGGGTTTGAGGAAACGCTGACGTCCTTTGGATCATCGGTTCCGAGGGGGTTATCGAGAGTTCCAGAGGTGGTTGTGAATGACCCCGACTTGTTGTTGCCGACCCAGTGTCCCTGCCACATTTGGAGGTAATGTGCTCCGCCGTCACTGCCGAAAAATTCGTAGCCGCTGGCAGTTTTGATGACGCCGAGGGGGGTGTCGGGCCAGTCGAACGTGTCGGTGAGCGGAGGTTCGGCGCGGGCTCCGGCGGCGAGGCGCTGCGCCGGCGAGGCTACCACGATCGGCGGAGTCAGGGCAGGATGGCAGAGCTGTGAGAGCGCCTGCGCGACGCTGCTTCCGGAAGAAAGATGAAAAAAGCTGGCTAGCAGGACGAGAGGGGCGAGCGGCAGCCGGGACGGCATGAGGTATCCTCGAAATTCGATCTCTGGCGATTGTAAAAGCTGACCAAGGCGCTTCCGTTAGGAACACGCGGCTCTCGGGAATGTTGCAGTTGCCCTGCTGACTGGGCAGTTGCGGTGCCAAAGTCAAACTCTTTACGTTTTGCGGCTGTTCTGTTTCCCCTAAATCTTTACCCTAGAATGACCTAGGTCACCTAGAAATCCCGGCGCGGCCTATAATTTCTGCTCACGGTTCCACCGACTCGCCGTCTATTCCTGTGCATGCCCGGATAGGACTTCAATCATCGGGCAGCCGAGGACACGACGACACATGCCGGCCGGCGTTTTGGCATTACCACTTGCGGTTGGCGGAGGGGCCCACTCGACAGAGAAGAGTGAGCGGGTGCCGAGAATCACCGTCACTGGGAACGTAGTGACTGGAAACGAAAACAGTGTGAAGCAGGACCCCGCACGGGGCCGCATGGCTGGGCTAGATCGTCAAACGCAAGATCGGCGCATCGATGACACGATGCTTATCCGGGAGGCTCAGCGCGGCAACCGCGCCGCCTTCGAGGAACTGGTGCGCCACTACGACCAGGCGGTGTTGCGGTTGGCGCTGCACTTGACCGGGACCGAGCAGGACGCGCAGGACGTTTACCAGGACGCCTTCCTCAAGGCCTATAAGAACATCGGAAGTTTCCGGTTTGAGTGTTCCTTCTACACCTGGATTTACCGGATCGTGACCAATTTGTGTCTCGACCACTTGCGCAAGCGGAATGTGCGTAAAGAAGACGCGCCGGTGGCGAAAGACGCGTCGGGTGGGGAGTACGACCTGCTCGAGCAAGTGCCGGACGTGCGGGCGGGAGCGAATCCGGAGCGCGATTTGCTGCGGCGGCAGTTGGGGGCGCGCATCGCGGGGGCGCTGGAGAAACTGACGCCGCGGGAGCGCATGGTGTTTGAGTTGAAGCATTACCACGGATTGAAGCTGCGCACTGTGGGAGAGATTTTGAAGACTACGGAAGAGACGGCGAAGAACACTTTGTTTCGCGCTACGCAGAAGTTGCGGGGGGCGCTGGCGGATGTGCGTTGAATCAGTCGCGAGTCCCGAGTCGCGAGCTGTGAGTCATGATCGCTCGCAACTCAGGACTCAGGACTCAGGACTCGAAGGGTGCAACGATGAAATGTGAATGGGTTCGGGAAAATATCGTGCTCCTGGTTTATGGCGAACTGGCGGATGACGCCCGCCATGAACTGGAGCAGCATGTGGCGCGCTGCGCCGACTGCGCGGCCGAACTGAAGGCGGAGCAGGAGTTTCACGCCCTGCTGGCGCAGGATCGGGCGGCTGATCCGTTACTTAAAGATCCGTCGCCCAATCTGCTCGCGGCCTCGCGCATGCGGCTGCAGGAAGGGCTGGAGACGGCCAAGCAGGGCAGCTGGTTCAGCCGACTGGCGTTTGATCCGACGAACTGGCTGCGGCAGGTGCGGTTCTCTCCGGCGCTGGCTTCGGCGATTCTGATTCTTGGGTTTGCGGGCGGAGTTGGGACTACATACAAGATTTACGGAACGCGGCCCGGGACCACCGCCGGAAGTACGCCGGCCACAGCTGTGCCCACTGAGGCTTCGATCACCGGCATCAGTTCTATCGTGCAGGAGCCGGGGACGAATCAGATCAGCATCAAGTACAACACGGTGTCGACGCAGGAAGCGCAGGGGTCGCTGAACGATCAGAGGATCCAGCAGTTGCTGCTGTACGCGGCGCGCAACAACTACAACATCGGGGTGCGGTTTGACTCGGTGGACCTGCTGGCGCAGAAATCGGGCGACATGCAGGTGCGGGAAGCGCTGATGTATGCGCTGCAGAACGATACGAATCCGGGAGTGCGGATGAAGTCGCTGGGCGCGCTGGGCAACTACGTCAAGAACGACACCAACGTTCGCGACGCCGTGCTGCGGGCGCTGGTAAACGATACGAATTCGGGGGTACGCATTGAAGCACTGCGGCTGATCGAGCCGGTCAAGGCCGATGGCAGCGTACGCGGCGTGCTGTTGGCGCTGGCCGCGAAGGACCAGAGCACGTACATCAAATCGCAGGCCCGGACCATGCTGGCGCAGTTGCCGGAGATTGATTAGCAGGACCGTTCGAAGCAGAGCGGTTCGAAGATCGAAGAATTAAAGCTCGAAGAATTAACGAATTGAAGATCGCAGAATTGAGGGGACTATTTTGAAACTTTCGCTACAAATCGTGGGTTTGGCTGGAGCACTGGCACTGGCAGCGCCGTCCGCACTGATTCCGGCGGGCTGGGCGCAGGAATCGCATGTATCGCGCGAGGGCGGAGCCTGGGGTCAGGAGATCACGGGTTCGCTGGCCGCGGTGAAGAACCTGCGAGTGAAAGTGGACATGGGTGCGGTGGTGGTGCACGGCAGCCAGCAGCCAGGCATTAGTTATGTCGTTCATACACATTTCGGCAATTCTTCAGAACAGGAAGCGCGCCGCCAGTTCGAGCAGTACAAAGTCACCGCATATGTGAAAGGCGACACCGCGTGGGTGGTGGGCGACTGGCAGGGTGGAAAGCGGCCGCGGCATTTCTCCGGCGAATTCAACATCACCGTACCGCGCGAAATGGCGCTGGTGAAGCTGGAAACTGACGGCGGCAATGTGGAAGCAACGGGCGTCGCCGGGCGGGTGGAAGCCGAGAGCGGTGGCGGCAGCCTGCGGCTCGATGACATTGGCGGAGGGGTGAACGCCGAGACCGGAGGCGGATCGATCGATGTGGGTACGGTCAGCGGCGAACTTGGGCTGCACACCGGCGGAGGCCCAATCGAGGTGCATCACGCCAACGGCAAGGTGATCGCCGAAACCGGAGGCGGCAGCGTTGAGATTCAGGGCGGGGCGCAGGGCGCGACCATCGAGACCGGCGGCGGCGCCGTGGTAGTTCGCCAGTGCAGCGGGAAGGTCAAGGTTTCGACCGGCGGCGGCGGCGTGGACCTGAGCGATATCGGCGGGTCGGCGGACGTTGAGACCGGGGGCGGCACCATCAAGCTGACCTCGGCGAAGGGGAACGTTCACGCGGAGACCGGCGGCGGCGGCATTGAGTTGCTCGGTGTGCCTTCGGCGCAGGTGGATACGAGCGCGGGCGGAATCACGGTGAAGCTGGTGAATACGGGCAGCGAGCGCCGCGATTCCGATCTGGAAACGGGCGCGGGCGACATCACGGTGTACCTCGCGGCGGATGTAGCCGTTAACGTGCGGGCCAGCGTGGATATGGGCAACGGGCACCACATCACGTCGGACTTTCCCGACATCCACATCAGCAGCGAGGGCGGCCAGTGGGAGGCCAAGACGCTGAATGCGGAAGGCAAGCTGAACGGCGGCGGCCCGACGCTGAAGGTGCACACGTCAACGGGCGACATCTGCTTCAAGCGGGCGCGGTGAAAGAACATCGTTGATTGTTGATTCTTGATTGCTGATTACCCCCCGGTTCCTCGGGGTCGGATTTTCAATCAGCAATCAAGAATCAACAATTGAATGCGGGACTGATACGGGGGAATGATTATGCGCAGATACGTTATGACCAGCATGCTGTTGATGCCGCTGCTGCTTACCTTTTCGCACGCGGCGCAGAACGTGGCGGCGGATTCGCGATCGCAGGGCTGGGTGTTGTCCAGCGAAGACATCGGGAGCAATTCTTATCTCGGAATCGACATTGCGGACGTGACCACGGAACGGCTGAGCGCCCTGAAGCTGAAAGATGAGCGGGGAGTCGAGGTGACGATGGTCGACCAGGATGCTCCCGCCGGCAAGGCCGGCATCAAGGAGCACGACGTCATTCTTACGATGAACGGCACGACCATCGAGAGCAAGACGCAGCTGCAGCGCATGATTCACGAAACACCGGCGGGACGCATCGTCACCCTCGGCCTGAGCCGGGACGGGCAACCGCTCACCATCAAAGTGCAGCTCGCCGACAAGCACAAAGAGTTCGACATGATGGGCGGGAACATGAAGGACTTTCACGTGAATATCCCCGAGATCCACATGCCGGATTGGGAAATGCCGGCGATCAACGTGGTGGTCACCACGCAGTCGGTGCGCAGCGGGCTGGTGGTGGAGAACATTACCCAGCAACTGGGAGAGTTTTTCGGGGTGAAGAACGGCAACGGCGTTCTAGTGCGCTCGGTCGAGAAGGGCAGCCGCGCCGAGAAGGCAGGCTTGCGCGCGGGAGACGTTATCGTGAAGGTCAACGACCAGCCGGTGCACGACACCAGCGACTTCACCCATGCGGTGCGCTCGCGCAGCGGCACGTCGGTGAGCGTGGGGGTGATCCGCGACCGGAAAGAACAGAATCTGAATATGACTCTGCCGGAACAAAAGGAGTCAGGCGAGCTTCTGGAAGAAGAGAGCTTCGACGGACAGCCGCTGATTCAGGCCGAGTCGGCTTTGGAATTGAGCAAACTGAAAGATGAAGTTGCCAACCTGCGGCCGGAGATGGAGCTGGCCGTCGAGACCTCCCGCAAAGCCGCCACGGAGATTCAAAAACAACTGTGCGCGCGCCAGAGAGAGCTTCGGGAGCAGAGCGGGAAACAGAAAGAACAGTTCAAGAAAGATATGGAAAATTTACGGAACGAAGTGCAGAAGATGCGAGGAGACTGGCTGTAGGTCTGCTGAAGATCGAATCCGGCGATTTGAGGATTCAGCGGCCGGCGGCGGCGCGCGCCAGGCCGGTGAGGCAGACGCGGTTCCGTCCCGCCTGCTTCGCGGCGTAGAGGCCGTTGTCGGCGGCTCGGACGATTTCATCCCGGTTCTTGCCGTGCTCGGGGAAGGCCGCGACTCCGGCGCTGATGGTGACTGTGCGCGGCACTCCGGGGAACTGATAGTTCTCGACCGAGCGGCGCAATTTTTCGGCAAGGGCGACCGCCTGCTGAGCATTGATCTGAGTCAGCAGGAGGGCGAATTCCTCCCCGCCATATCGGCACACCACATCAATCTTGCGCAACTGCTGGTGGAACAGCGAAGAAACCTGCCGCAGAACCTCATCGCCCAGCAAGTGGCCGAACTCATCGTTCAGGCGCTTGAACGAATCGATATCGGCCATGATGACGGCCATGCCGGCTCCGTAGCGGCGGGCGCGCTCGATTTCTTCCAGAATTCGCAGCTCGAAAAACCGGCGGTTGAAAATGCCGGTGAGTCCGTCGAGATAAGCCAGCTGCTTGACGCGTTCCACGTAGTGAGCGTTCTGGATGGAATTGGCGCAGATGTCGGCGACGGATTCGAGCGACTGCAATTCGCTTTGACGGAATGCGCCGGGCTGCGCGCTGTGCAGTGTGAGCACTCCGAGAGTCTGGCCAAATGAAATCAGAGGAATGCTCAGGCGCGAGGCGGACTCTTTGAAAAGCCGCTCGGGCTCGGGAACGGCGCTGAGATCGTTCTCAATGACGGTGCCGCTGGTCGAGAGCACGCGCGCCCAGGGCTCCTGCTTGGCGGAAAAACGGCCGCCCGGCGGAAGGCAGGGAGTCAGCGTTCCCTGATGCGCCCGCAGAACCAGGTCGTTTTCCTCGCGCAACAGCAGCGACACGTGTGACACCTGAAAGGCCTTCTGAATCACCGAGCATACGCGGGCCAGCAGTTCCTCCAGGTCCATGACCGCCGTGCTTTGCTGGGCGATGGTATTAATGGCCTCCAACTGCCGCGCCCGTTGGCGTTCCAGGGAGTACAGGCGCGCGTTCTGGATTGCGATTGAGGCCTGGGTGGAAAACAGAGTCAGCAACTCGACGGTCTCGTCGTTGAAGTGATCGAGGCGGTCGCTCTGGCAGTCGAGCACGCCCACGACTTCATCGCACACCATAAGTGGAATCGCGAGTTCCGAGCGCGTGGATTGCGCGGCGCAGATATAGCGCGGGTCTTTGGTTACGTCAGGGGCGCAGACCGGGCGCTTTTTCAAGACCGCGGCGCCGGTGATGCCTTCGTGGTGTCCGTAACGAAACTTGTCTTTGCCCGGATCCCAGCCGATCTGCGAACGAACGTACACCTGTCCGGCCTCCTGGTCGACGAGCATGACGGCGACGTTGGGCAGATGAAAAAAGTCGTGCGCGATAGCCAGGATTCGCTGCAGCACCTCGTCCAAATCAAAGGTGGAGAGCACCGCCTGGCCCGCTTCATATAAGACCGCGAGTTTCGGCATGGTCGAGAGAATTGTACGCTGCTGGATGGGGGCGTCCGAGGTTCCGAAAGTAACCCCGGCGGCTAAAGCAGCTGCGAGTTATAAGAGTCCGGGTGCTGGGTGCCCCATTTCTCGCGTTCTTTCCGAGAAGTGGGGCTTTTGACCTGGATAGATGACCTCGGATAGCTGACGAGCTTCAGATATTTCTTTCGCTTCTGCCTTGAAAGAGCGCGGCTTTAAGCCGCGCCATACGCGCCTCGAAAATCAAAAGCAGCTTCAGGCGCAGGGGCGCTATCGCCATCTTCTGGCGGTGCGGATCAGCCCGTAGGCCACCAGGCAGAGCCAGAAATCGAGAATCACTCCGAGGTCGAGATGGAGCGGACGGTGACGCGCCGCCGGCGGCAGTGACGGTATCAGGGCAAAATAAACGACGTTGCCCAGGATTACCGCCACCAGGGCCTGGAGAAGATTAGTGAGCACCGATGGTTTAGACACCGCGGGTCTCCCGATGGTTTCAGCGGGCGCCTCGATGGGGCTGAGCAGGCCGCCGTCTGATCCTGCTACCATTTCTTTTTCGCCCAGAAGTCTAAACCATGCTTGAACTCTCCACCCCCGTCCAATACGTGAAGGGCGTTGGTCCGCGTATTGGGGAAGTTCTGGCGGCCAAGGGGATTCATACGGTCGGCGACCTGCTGCATTATCTGCCATTTCGCTATGAAGACCGGCTGAACCCGCGCGGCATTTCCGAACTGCGAGCCGGCGAGATGGCCACCGTGGTCGGCGAAGTGCGCAATTCCGGATTGTTCCGCACCCGCAGCATGCCGATCTTTCAGCTCACCGTGGGGCAGGGACGCGCGCGCCTGCGCTGCCTGTGGTTCAACGCGACTTATCTGCAGGATAAGTTCAAGCCGGGCCAGATGATCGCGTTGTACGGCAAGGTCGAGGAAGATCAGCGCAGCCGCGAGCTGCAGATTGTTCAGCCGCAGTTTGAAATCCTGGGTGATCCCACTGACTCGGGCGACAACGGGGCCGAGAAAAAAGCTGCGGAGTCGCTGGAGATAGGGCGCATCGTTCCCATCTACGAGGCGATCGGAAGGCTTACGCCGCGCTGGTTTCGCCGGGTGATTCGCACCGCGCTCGATAATCTCACGCCCGAACTGCCGGAGCCGATTCCGGCCGCAGTGCGGGCGCATCTGGGATTGATTTCGCCGCGGGCCGCGCTGTGGAACGTGCACTGGCCGGAGCCGGGCGAAAGTTTCGAAGCGTTGCAGTCGTCGCGCACGCCGGCCCACATCCGGATGATCTTCGACGAACTGTTCTTCGTGGAGCTGGGGCTGGAGCTGAAACGCCGCGAGCAGAAGGCGCAGACCGGAATCGCGTTTCGCCTGGATGAAAAGGCGCGGGCGGCGATCAAGAAAATCTTGCCGTTTCATCCCACGGCGGCGCAGAAGCGCGTGCTGAAAGAGATTGCGGCAGACATGGAAAAGCCTTATCCCATGCGGCGTTTGCTGCAGGGCGATGTGGGGTCGGGCAAAACCATTGTGGGCTTCGAGGCGGCGATCATTGCAATCGAGAACGGATGCCAGGTGGCGCTGATGGCGCCGACCGAAATTCTGGCGCAGCAGCATTATTTTTCGGCGCGGCGGATTCTGGAGAGTGCCGGTTACCGCATTGTGCTGCTGACCGGTTCGCTCGAAGCCGACCGCAAGCGCGAGGTGCGGCGGCACATCGCGCAAGGCAATGCGCAGCTTGTCATTGGAACACATGCCCTGCTGGAGGAGAAAGTTGAATTCGCGAGGCTTGGGCTGGTGATTGTGGACGAGCAGCATCGCTTTGGCGTGCTGCAGCGGTTGAAGCTGATGAAGAAGGCGGGCGAGGAAGAGGACAGCCGAGCTGCGCTCGGTCCGGCCGGGTCCGCGACCGAGCCCCACACAATCTCTATAGCCGCCGAGCCTGACGTCCTCGTGATGACGGCGACGCCGATTCCGCGCACGCTGGCGCTTACACTCTACGGTGATCTCGATCTCAGCGTGCTCGACGAATTGCCGCCGGGGCGCACGCCGATCGTGACCCGCTGCGGCGCCGACGACGAGTCGCCGAAAGTTTGGGAGTTTGTGCGCAAGCAGGTCGCCGCCGGACACCAGGCTTATGTGGTCTATCCCGTGATCTCCGAGAAAAAGATTGCCGAGAAAGTGATTGCCGAAAAAACGAACGCCGAGAATGAAGAGAGCGAACTGAAGGCGGCGATCAAAATGTACCGCGAGCTCAGCGGAAAGATTTTTCCAGACTTGAAAGTCGGACTGCTGCACGGCCGCCTCGACGCCGAGTTGAAAGATCAGGTTATGCGTATGTTTCAGCGCGGTGAGTTGCAGATTCTGGTCGCGACCACGGTGATTGAAGTCGGCGTGGATGTGCCCAACGCAACCGTGATGGTGATTGAGCACGCCGAGCGTTTTGGACTGGCGCAGCTGCATCAGCTGCGCGGGCGCATCGGCCGGGGCGCAGCCAGGTCTTACTGCATCCTGATGACCGGAGGCAAAGTCACCGAAGAAGGCCAGCGGCGGCTCGATGCCATGGTGAAAACCAACGACGGTTTCAAGATCGCCGAACTCGACCTTGAACTGCGCGGGCCGGGCGAATTCTTTGGCACGCGGCAGGCGGGCATGCCGAGCTTCCGCGTGGCCAACATTATTCGCGATGCGCAATTGCTGGAAGCGGCCAAGCACGAAGCGGCGGCCGTGATCGCCGGGCCGAACGAGGAAATCTCCACGGAAGAAATCAGCCGCGCCCTGGTGCACATGCGGGCGCGGTGGCGGCATACGTATGGGTTGGTGGAAGTGGGGTAGTCACTGTAACGGAACAAGACTGCCGAACTGATAGAATCGAAACGATGGCCGGTTCTTCCCAACTGATTCAGATTGAGCTTGGCGCGCCGGTGCGTGTGCCCAAGCCCTCGTGGCTGCGCGCGAAAGCTCCCGAGGGCGACAACTTCCACAATCTGAAAAAACTCGCGCGCGGACTCGGGCTGCACACGGTGTGTGAGTCGGCGCAGTGCCCCAACATTGGCGAATGCTGGAACCACAAGACGGCGACCTTCATGTTGCTGGGCGATATCTGCACGCGGCGCTGCGGTTTTTGCGCCGTACCCAAGGGGCGGCCGCAGCCGATTGATCTGGACGAACCGCGGCGCGTGGCGGAAGCTGTCGCAACACTGGGATTGAAACACGCGGTCGTGACCAGCGTGAACCGCGACGACGACAATATTGGCAGCGCCCGAATTTTCGCCGAGACCATCCGCGAGATTCGCGAGCTAACGCCCGACTGCCGCGTGGAAGTGCTCATCCCGGATTTTCAAGGGCTGGAAGAATCGTTGCGCATCGTGCTCGACGCTAAGCCCGACGTGCTGAACCACAACACCGAGACCGTGCCGCGGCTGTATCGCACAGTGCGGTCGGGGGCGCGCTACGAGCGCACGCTCACGCTGCTGGAGAATGCCAAGAAAATTTCGTCCGGCATGGTGACTAAGAGCGGCGTGATGGTGGGTCTGGGCGAGTCGTCGCAAGAGTTGATCGAAGTTTTCCGCGACTTGGGCACGCGCGGGGTGGACATTCTGACGGTGGGGCAGTACTTGCGGCCGTCAAAAGATCACCTGCCGATCGCACGTTTCTACGAGCCGGAAGAATTTGTGTATCTGCGGGACCAGGCTCTGCGCTTCGGTTTCCGCCATGTCGAGTCGGGGCCGCTGGTGCGGTCCAGTTATCACGCGCACGAGCATGCCGACGCCGCTGCGTTGCCGCGGGCGGTATCGTAGCTTGCGGCGTCCGGAATTCCCCGCCAGGATTTTCTTTCCGGCAAACACGTCGCGCAGGGCGAGTATCTCCATCGAACAAATCGGCATCCGGAGGCTGTGCCTCGCGTGGTGACCGTACTTCTGGTGATTCTAGGATTTTTCGCCGGCGTGCTGGGCGCGCTGACCGGCATCGGCGGCGGCGTGCTGCTCGTGCCCATTCTGGCGCTGCACTTCGGCATCTCGATCCGCCAGGCGATCGGGGCGAGCCTGGTCGCGGTCATCACCACTTCCACGGCGAGTTCGTTCGTTCACCTGCAGCGCCACACCACCGACATTCGTCTGGGCATGACGCTCGAACTGGCAACCGCCTTTGGAGCGGCGGTCACGGCCTACCTGGTGGGCTATTTCAATCGCAATGCGCTCGAAGGATTATTCGCCGCCTTCCTGCTGTACAGCGCCATCACGATCCTCAGCAAGCGCGGCAAAGTCAAGCCCCTTGAGGATGAATCCACTCTGATCGTTGACGAGACTGTGATTCCACCCTACGAACCGCGGCGCTATCCCCTGGGATTGGCGGCGTCGCTGGTGGCGGGCGCGCTCTCCGGGCTGCTGGGCATCGGCGGCGGCCCCATCAAAGTTCCGGTGATGTACCTCTTCATGAATGTGCCGCTGATGGTGGCCACGGCGACTTCGAATTTTATGATTGGCGTGACCGCGGCGGCCAGCGCGATCGTCTATTACCGGCGCGGCGACATTCTGGTGGAGTACGCTGCTCCGCTCGCCGTGGGCGTGTTCCTGGGCTCGCTGCTGGGCGCGCGCCTGGCCCCGCGCGTGCACAGCAAGGTCGTGGTCTATCTGCTGGTGGGTGTGATGTTCTATCTTGCCGGACACCTGATTGTGCACCTGCTGCGGGGATGGTTATGAACCAGATGCGCGAACCGGAGTTCGACCGCGTCGTGGGCTTGGTGCTGGGCGTCGGCGCGGTGAGTTGTTTCCTGGTTATGCTGGCCGGGCTGATTGCCAGCTGGTTTGTCAGCCGCGATATTTTTCTCGGCATCGAGCGCGCCGGAGTTCTGCTCATGCTGGCCACGCCGGTGGTGCGCGTGATGGTCGCGTGCTTCCTGTTCTTTCGCGAAAAAGATTGGAAGTATGGATGGATTTCGCTGGGCGTCCTGCTCATTCTGATGCTGGGATCGGTGTTTGGGATCGGGGAGCACTAGCGCTTCCCGCAGGGGAGGAAGCCCGTACGCGCTAGCTCAAGGGTGGTTGTTCCAGTAGTCACAGGTCGGCGTCGTTCTCATTTGACAACTGCCGAGACCGTCGCAGATACTGCGATCTGCGCATGTAGGAAGCAACGGCGCGTCGCCGAAGGGCAATGCCCACCTACGATCTCATCGTGGAGGCTTACATGCCCAATCTAGAAAACCTCAAAAAGCAAGCCAAGCTCATATTGCGGTGGCATCGCGAACGCCACTATCCCGTCGCCGCGCAAATCCGCGGGCATTTGCCTCGTTTTCTGAATATGCCT
>Ga0302324_100011579_pt1 | contig 18089 bp, 13 predicted proteins | sample Palsa_T0_1_FD_201949 | JGI IMG/M metagenome (GOLD analysis project Ga0302324, IMG submission 201949) | Peat permafrost microbial communities from Stordalen Mire near Abisko, Sweden - Palsa_T0_1 | ecosystem: Environmental > Terrestrial > Soil > Palsa > Peat permafrost | place: Sweden: Abisko... | reverse complement strand
GCGGTCTTCCTTGATGATGCCGTCGATTCCGCCATCGCCGGACTGCCCGACAACCTGGGCAGCATCCTCATGGGATCCGCCGTAACCCATCGCAACCAGCAAATCAACGACCAGCTTTTCGAATGCGGCCGGAGTACCCCGCTTCACTCGTTCCAAGAGTTGCGCAACCAGATTCTCTTTGATGCGCGTAGTTCCGATGTGAATTTGTTCGTCAGGCGTCAGCGCCGCAGAATCTTTAGTTGTCTTAGCACCTTCCATCGGCTGCCTGACAAGGGGCGAAGTCGCGGTTGCGCCTCCGCCATGCCTAAATGCCTGAAAATCTGGGTAGCGCTCGAGATAGCTGTAGTCGATTCGCTCCGGCGGCGACGCGAGGACCTCCCTACCGCGATCAGTCAGCTTATAGCGAGCACGACGCGGGGACTCCAGCAGACTGGATTGCTTGAGGTAGCCCAACGCCCACGCGACACGGTTGGCGAACGTGGTCTGGCGCCCGCTCGGCAAAAGGATTGCCAAGTCCTCGGGCGTCAGTTTAAATTCCGCCGCGATCGGACCTCGCACATCTGCGGGCGTCTTTTCCGTGCCATCCGCAAATTGCCTGAGCACGGGCAGCATCAAAGTCTGGAAATCGGGGACCGCCACAGCTATACAGCCTTGCCTGAGCGCCCGCGACTAAACCTGAATTCCCGCCAACGAGGAAACCTGGCCCGACGAACTAATGAAAAGTAAATCAACGGCGGCACTTCAATCATCCTTGCATTGCACTGCAGCGCAAGGCTGCAGCCGGTTCGGATCGCCCGTTCCTTGAACCGCCGGCATTGTAACCGCAAAGCACGGATTCTGCGGATTCTCCCAGAATAAGGCGCACACTCCTGCGGCCTCAATCCCGGGAACCATTGGAAGGGTCATGTCTCAGGTTCACCACGGTCTTACTCCGGCGGAATACCTGCGATTCCGGGAGCGCTACCTACCACCGCACCCGAAGATCATCTTTGTACTCGAGTCCCCACCCAAATCCGGCTTGTACTTTTACAAGCCCGATGGGCTTGTTTCCGAGCCATTGTTCATCGCAATGATGAAGGACGTTCTGGAGATAAAACCGTCCACCAAGGATGAGGGCCTTCGAGAATTCGCAACTCGTGGTTTTCTATTGCTCGACGCAACATATACGCCGGTCAATCACCCCCACCTCTCTCCCCGAGAGAGAGACCAGCTAATCCTTAACGATTTACCGCTTCTCCTTGACGAGCTACGAAAATGCGCCGCGCCCGACACGAAACTGGTCCTCGTCAAAGCGAACGTCTGCAGACTGTTGGATTCAACGCTTACCGGCTACCGATTCGCAGTTCTCAATCAAGGCAGAACAGTCCCATTCCCGTCGACCGGCCAACAGAAGAAGTTCAGAGAAGTAGTACGTCAAGTGCTCGGCTTGGAACCCCTATGATGAGGAAGTGATGCCCCGGAAATAGCACGAGTTTTCCTCCCTGTCTCGAGACCAGAGGCGATACGCTACACCTGCCGACAGCCGGCGATCACGTCGACATTCACCAAATCTTCCGCTTGACGGGCGTGGGCTAGGCTGCCAAGCGCTTTCCGATGCAGCCGAGTGCGCGCCAAGTTGGAGCGTACGACCTCCGCCGGAGACCTTGACCATGCCTTCCGGTACTCGACAGACGGTGCTCGCGATGTTCACCAATTTGTCTTCTATAAAAACTACCCATGGTCCTGGTCGGCTGTAGTTGGCGATATCGGGAATCGGGCCCTGCGTTCGCAGATCAACGATTCGCTTTTTCATCACCGCTCCGCCAGCTCTTAAGATTCGAGATGATTAGGGACTTTATGTAGACACGCATGTCGTCGAGCGCGCGTAGCAGCGCTTGCGGATCCGCTTTGCTCGCTCCGTTGGATCCCTCGCCTTGGTTCACTGTACGAGCAATCTGATTAAGATTCCGACCGATGGCACTCATCTCGGCGACGCTCCGCTTGAGTACGTCGAGTTCAGCGGTCGGTAGCGGTGTCACCGACCGCAGGTGTGAGCGGATGAGGAGCGACACGTACGTGCTCGTAGGCATAGCCCGCGCCTTGGCGCGCTCGCGCAGCAGCAACAGGTCATCGGTCCGCAATCGTACCGAAATTTTCCCACCCACAGCCACCGGTTCAATCGACTCCGGTACCTGCGGTCTTACTGTAGCCGCAGTCAGCAGCGCGGCCTCCACCAAGCGTTTCAGAAGCGTTGATTCCGACAGACCCTGGTAACAAGCAACGGCGCGGAAGCGCTCCTTCAACTCGGAGGTAACTCGAGCGGTGATGAGTGAATCGGCGACCATTGCCGCCAATTGTTAGACGACTGACGCCGTTAGGCTATCCTGCCCAAGACCGTATCCGCCCATGAATGTATTACACAACGAAGAATTTTGTGGATGTGCGAGGTTTCGTGAACTGAGGCCTAGGTTCCGTGAACCGGCCCTATGATGAGTGAACTGAGTTCACGAAACCTGGAACCTCGCGAGCTCCCTCAAGCGGCGCCAAACCTGCTGAGAAGCAGCGGTTCCCAGTGCAACGACTAGCTGCGACTCCCGGTGCTGCGCTTACCCCCGAGTTGGGTTGCGGGTCAGTTCACGAAACCTCGCACATCGACAAATTGTTTTGCTTGGCGATGAAGGCGGAAGTGGACCTCCTTGACCCGCTCTGCCGACACGGCACTGCCGCATATCCGTTGGAAGATCGGTTACGAATCAGATCAAGGAACATCAGTACGTAGTCCTTACGACCGCCCTGCCGGCGGAAAAACTCATCATCGGGGATGTGGGTACGGTCGTCCACATTTATCAGGACGGGAAGGCGTTTGATGTGGAGTTCTCAACCCTCACCGCCCGAACCGTCTTTGTCGTCTCTCTAGAACGCACCCAAGTGCGTGCCGTTAATCACCGTGAAGTAACCCACGCCCGCCGCGTTGCATAGCGCGACCGTCCCGGCCCGTTAGCATGCGCAATCGGGATCAGGTTTGAATCGTCGCTAGACTCTGATGTCATCGATATTCGTAGGTGAATTCGATCGAAACACGCACTAGATTTTGCTTAAACCCGCGCCGATACTGAAATCTGCAGGAACCGAGTTTAATCGTTCCCTTACGAGGATCGCAATGGTGAGCGGTATCTCCAAAATCCGACGCGTGAACAACACAAAGCCGGTGGCGCCGCGACTGTCCACCCCGAACGAATGTGCACTGCGGTTGCCGCAGGTATGCAAGATAACCGGTTTACGTCGGTCCATGATTTATCAGATGCAGGCGGAGAGGCGCTTCCCTCAACGAATCAAACTCACTGAGCGTGCGGTGGGCTGGCTCGAGCGCGAAGTCCAAGAGTGGTTGGCGCAACGAATCGAAAACAGCCGCGGTAAGACCCCGGGTTCGAGCTGACGCGGCGATCTCATCACGGCTTCTTCGCGACAACATTCCCGTTATCCCACACGTAGATCGGCGTGCCATACATACGAGCGGTTTTTCTCGCATCCTTCGCCGCGAGACGCAGAGCACGCCCCACCCCTGCGGCGAAACTTTCGGGCTTCTTTGAACGGGTCGTCGCTTTCACCGCAAAAGTCGTCTTACCGGCGCCATTGGGTCCGGCAATCACGATGCATCGAGGTCGCCGCGTACTCTTAGCCATCAGAGGCCCTCTTGTCATCGTAAATCATTTGGCCGCCACGTCATCGTCAGCCTTCAAAGTATCGATATAGTCCGACCACGCTTGCATCATCTTGCGGCGCTCGGGTAAGTACTCGGCGTAGTTGTACGCCGCTCGAACGCCATCACGCTCGGAATGCGCGAGCTGGCGCTCGATGGCATCTGGATGCCAGCCCTGCTCATTGAGCAACGTTGATGCCGTCGATCGAAAGCCATGCACGGTGAGCACGCCCTGCTCAAAGCCCATCCGCCGGAGCGCCGCGAGCATACCGTTGTCGGACAACGGCCGCTTATCGGTTCGAGGGCTCGGAAATACAAAGCGGCCGGCGCCGGTCACCGGCTCCATTTCGCGCAGGATCGCGACCGCTTGTCGCGACAGCGGAACGATGTGCTGCACGCGCATTTTCATGCGCTCGGCGGCGATACGCCACTCGCCGGCATCGAGGTTGAACTCTTTCCACTCGGCGGCACGCAGCTCGCCGGGCCGCACGAACACCAGCGGCGCCAGACGCAGGGCATTGCGCACGACAGTCGAGCCATCGTACGAGTCGATCGCGCACAACAGGCCGGCAAGACTCTTGGGGTCGGTAAACGACGCGTGGTGCTTCTCCTGCTTCGGTGGCAGCGCCCCTCGCAGGTCTCCGGACGGATCGCGCTCGGCACGACCGGTTGCGACGGCATAGCGGAAAACCCGTCCGCAGACTTGAAGCGCCCGATGCGCCGTTCCCAGCTTGCCGCGGGCCTCGACGCGACGCAGGCACGCCAACAGATCGGGGGCCTTGATCTGCGAGATGGGCGTCGAACCGATCCACGGAAACACACAGATTTCGAGCCGGCGGATGACTTTGCTCGAATACCCCACCGCCCAATTGGGCGAGAACCGGTCGAACCATTCGCGGGCAATGGCTTCGAACGTGTCGCCGCTTGCCATCTTTTCCGTCCGTCGTTTCGCGCTGGGATCGATGCCTTTCGCCAGGTCCCGCCGGGCCTGGTCCCGGCGCTCGCGCGCCTCTTTGAGTGAGACGTCAGGGAAAATCCCCAAACTGAGCATCTGCTCCTTACCCCGTACCCTGAACCTTAGCCGCCACCAGCGGCTCCCAGCCGGGGTCACCAGCAAATACAGGCCCCCGCCATCGGCCAATTTGAACTGTTTTTCGCGCGGTTTGGAGCCTGAAATTACGGCATTTGTGAGCATTTGTGTGGGTAACTCCATTTTCGGAGGTGGTGTTACCCACATAGTTACCCGCAAATGAGGCCGGCTGTCAACGGATGTGACCGGACGGCAGCGGCGATGAAACACCGGAAAAAATGCGGTATTTCGGCGTTTGGTGGACGTGAGCGGACGTCAGCGGAAGGTGAAATGGTGGCCAGGGAGGGAATTGAACCCCCGACACGCGGATTTTCAGTCCGCTGCTCTACCAACTGAGCTACCTGGCCTTGATTCGTGGAGCGGCGTATTAGACAGGCGCGGCGCTTAATCGTCAAGGAATATACGAAAAATCAGGCACTTACGATTCGCGAAAACCTATTTCGGCACGAATTCCTTGGGCTTCTCCGACCCCTTGCCGAACAGAAACTTCTCCATTTCTGCGACCAAAAACGCCCGCGCCTTGGGCTCAATGGGGGTGAGCCTGTTCTCATTGATCAACATGGTCTGATGCGCCACCCACTGCTGCCAGCCTTCCTTGGAAATATTGTCATAGATGCGCCTTCCGAGCTCGCCGGGATACGGCAGATAGTCGAGCCCTTCGGCGTCTTTCTTCAAAAGCAAACAATGAACGGTACGCGGCATTGCTAAATCCTACGCCTAAACGTCTCCATTCGCGCGCAAGCGCTCGAACAGTTGCTTGATGGGTTGCGGCAATCCGATCTTCGGCGGGTCATTGAGTTCATACCAAAGCCGCTCGCCTTCTCTGATCCCCTCATGCGGCCGGCATCGCACGCGCAATGGCTTCAATCGCAAATCGAAATGCGTGAAGGCATGCTCGATGGGCGGCATGAGCTGCGAGTCGCTTTCCGGTTCGCCGACTTCTTGCGCGCACCACGTCATAGCCGCGGCCTCATTCTCGAACTGCGGCGGCGACCATAAACCGCCCCACAGTCCCACCGCCGGACGCCGCTGAACGAATACCGCGGTCGAGCCATCATCGCCGATTTGCGCAATCAGCAACGTCACTTCGCGCGATGGCCGATGGGGACGTTGCTTCTTGCCCGGCAACTCCGCCTGCCGCCCTTCGCGCGCCGCGACGCAGTCCAAGCTCATCGGGCACAACGTACACGCGGGTCGCGAGCGCGTGCACAGCGTCGCACCCAAATCCATGATGGCTTGCGTGTAGTTACCGACTTCAACTTCGGGCGTGCACGCATCCGCCAGCGTCCACAAGGACTCGATCACGGCGCTCGAAGACGGATCGCCGGCGATGCCGAATACCCGCGACAGCACCCGCTTCACATTGCCGTCCAAGATAGGATGTCGCAAGCCGCTCGCGATGCTCAAAATCGCGCCCGCGGTCGAACGGCCGATGCCGGGCAACGACATCATGCCGTCCAACTCCTTCGGAAACTCACCCTTGAATTGCGCCACCACCACTTGCGCGCAACTATGCAGGTTGCGCGCCCGCGCGTAATAGCCCAATCCCGTCCAGAGATGCAGCACCTCATCCAAGGGCGCTGCCGCCAGCGACTCGACATCCGGGAATCTCGCCATGAAACGCTGGTAGTACGGAATCACCGTGACCACTTGCGTCTGTTGCAGCATGACTTCGGAGACCCACACCCGATACGGCGTGAGGTCCCGTTGCCACGGCAGGTCATGCCGCCCGTGCAGCGCGAACCAGCGCAGCAGCGCCGGCGCGAACGCCTCGATCTTTTCGCTCATACCTTTTCGCTCATTCTTTTCGCTCATGTCTTCTCAATGCCCGAACAATCCCTCGAGGCCGTTTTTCTTGAGTACATCCTTGAGCTTGTCCTTCACCGCGTCCTTGGCAAGACCCTCCATGTCCAGCTTGACCGCGGGATCCGAGTAGGTCCCGGCGATCTTCAAAGGGATGTCCACCGCCGTGGTGGTCGCGGATTTCATGATGCTGGCGAGCAAGGTCATGTTGAGTCCGCTGGTCGGTAAATTGACCGTGCCCTGGCCGCTGACTTTGAGCACGGGCGAGATGATCGACAAATCATGGGTTTCCGCGATGCCGTTGCTGATCTGCGCCGAGCCTTTGAAGGCGTCGAACTTGGTGCGCTTGGTGTCCTGCACCGAGGTGCTGGTTTGTTTGTCGATGAGTGATTGCGCCAGTGCGATGCTATAGCCCACATCCACGCCCTCGATCGCGCCGTTGGCCACATTCGCATCGAAGTGACCATTCAAGGTCTTGAGGATGTCATTCGCCTCGGTGCCGCGCGCCGTGCCCTTGAGGTTGACGGTGGCCTTGCCGGATACACGGCCCTTCACCTTCGTGTTGGCCGCGAGCTGCGTCATGTCCACCTGGATCAAGTGCTCATCCATGCTGATGCTGGGGCTCGCGGTGCGCGCGTCATACAGCAAATCGCCCGAGTACTTGCCGCCGTAGAGCTGCGCCTCGAGCGGATGCAGATGCGTGACGTTGCCCTTCATGTCCACGGTGACGTTCAAGTTGGTGAAATCCAATCCGGCCGCACGCGCTGCGGCCAACGAGAAGGTGCCCTCGGCAACCAGCGGCGCGGATTTAGCGTCGTTCGGCGTGGCCGCTGGCTTGTTCGCCGCCGCGCTCTTGGGGTCCGGCGCGGCACCGGCCGGCGGCCGATAGCGATCGAGGTCAATGCGATCGGCGCTCAGCGCGAATTTCACCGCCATGGCGGGCTCGAGCGCCACGGCGATCGTGCCCTTGAGCGTGGTGTCGTCCAGCTTGATTTGCAGATCGCTCAAATCCACGCTCTTGCCGTCGTAGGCAAAGTTCATCGCCCCCGACAGCGAGGACAGGGCCTTGGCGTCTCTGGTCTTCGGCAAGGCGATGCCGAACCGCGGCGCGAACTCGCCGAGCACCAGCGACTCGAGCGCCAGCGATCCGCTCACGTGCAAATCGTCCGATATTTGTGTGGCGGCGAGCTTGCCGGTGAGCTTCATGGCCGGGGTCGACAGGGAAAAGTCCGGCGCGCCCAAGGTCTGCTTGTTCAAGTTGGCATCGAGAGCGGGCACGCTGAACTCGTAATGCATCGGGCGCGCATCGCCGACCCGCGTGAGTGTCCCGCTGACCGACAGCGCCGCGAGGCGGAGGTCGTCGGTATCGGCGTTGTCCTCGAGGTCGAGTTTCGCCGTGACATTGACTTGTTCCCCCTGAATACCGCGATCGGCCTCGAAGCTCACGCTCGCCGGAATGTCGCGCTTTTCGGTCATCGCGCCGGTCTCGAGGTCGAGATTCTGCAGCGTGTACTGATTGAAGCTCACCCGGCCATGAGTCACTTTCACGCTGGCAATGGACTCGAGCTTCAGGTGCGAACCTGACCTTGTGGACTCACTCTCTACTTCCGGCTTCGCGGCCTCGCGCTCCCAATTGCCTTTGCCCGCAGGATTCTTGCGCAGACGCAAGTCCAGGCCGTCGAGTTCCACGCGCGCCACCTGCAATTCCTTGTGCAGCAGGGGCAAGAGCTTCACCCGCACTGCGGCATGATTGAACTTGAGAAACGGCTCATCGCCGAATCCCGGCAGGTTGCTCAAAGTCGAGGGCCCTAAATCAAGCGCCACCCACGGAAACACGGACAGCTTGATGTCGCCCTCCAAGGTGAGCTCGCGTCCGGTCGCCTCCTTGACGGCGGCGGTGATCTTGCCCTTGAAGTTGTTGGGGTTGACCAGGAGCGTGATCGCGATGACCGCGGCGACGAGCAGCAGCACCGCACCCCCGACGATTGCCCCCAAGATCTTCGCCGTTTTCAATGTATTTCCTTCAAGAATGAGCACTCGATCATAGCTCAAGCGCTGTCGCTGCCTGCCGATAGCCTAAAATGGAGGGACGCCCCTTAGGTACTGAACACCATGCGCATCTGGTCGATTCGCCACAAATTATTGACCCAATTACGGGCGCGAACCGGCACACCCGACCCTAGCCCGCAGATTCCTCCAACAGAGACCAGCGAGGAACCGGGTCGTTCAGGCCAACTTCTCGAATTCGCACAGGCCGCCGGCGGCTTCGGCGTGTTCGAGCTGAATTTCCACACCGGCGAGATCCGCGGCACCTCGGCGTTCTTTGACCTCATCGGCTTGAGTGTGGGCGGCAGCTCGACGCTCACGCTGAAAGACCTTCTCTGCACCATCCATCCTGAGGACCTCGAAGCTGTCATCGAGGCCTTGGGTCAGGCCGTGAGCACGGGCTTGCCGTACAGCCATGAATACCGCTGCTTGCGCGTGGACGGCGATGTCCGCTGGCTGGCCGGCCGCGGCCAGGTCCCCGTCGATGCGGGCAACCCTCAAGTGCGCATGGTCGGCACGGTCACCGACATCACCGACCGCAAGCGGCTGGAAGTGCAGCTGCGCGCCGCCACCGAATCGTTGAACGTTGCGCAAACCGCCGCCGGGGTCGCGACCTTCGACTTCGACATGCGTAACGAACTGCTCTCCTGCTCCGACAATCTGTACGAACTGCGCGGCATCCCAAGCTCGACCCCCTTGAACGACCCGGATCGCATGCTGGCGCGGGTGCATCCCGAGGATGTGGCGCGGCTGCGTGCCTCACCGTGCACCGCCACGGTGGAACACCCGGACTACGGCAGCGAATATCGCGTCCTGCACGAGGATGGCCGGGTGCGCTGGATCGGCGAGAAAGGCCAGGTGACCTTCCGTGCCGACGGCCGGGTGGCACGCGTCGTCGGCGCCTTGGTCGACATCACCGACTTGAAACTCGCCCAAGCGGCCTTGGGCTCCATTGAAAGCCGACTCGAGCGCGCACTGCGCGGCACGCAGGATGGCCTATGGGAAGTCGACCTGGTGCGGCAGACCAATTGGTACGGCTACCGCTTCGCTGAACTGTTGGGCTACACGGCCGAGGAGTTGGGCTCAGGAATCGATCGCTTCCACGCGATGATTCATGATGAAGATCGCGAGCGCGTGCATGCCAACATCAATGCACATCTGGAAAGCGATGTCCCCTGCGACGTGGAGTTTCGGGTGATGCACAAGGCCGGCCATTACGAATGGATGCGCGCACGGGCCCAGGCCGAGCGCGATGCCAGCGGCGCACCGCTGCGCCTCTCGGGCGCCATGCAGCTGATCACGGACCGCAAGCTCGCCGAGCAAGCCTCGCTCGAGGCCAAGCTCGCGGCCGAGGCCGCGAATCGCGCCAAGAGCACGTTTCTCGCCAACTTGAGCCATGAGATCCGCACGCCCATGAACGGCGTCATCGGCATGTCGCAAATCCTCGCCGAGACCTCGCTCGACGACCGGCAGCGCGAGTACCTGGACATCATCCGCTCCAGCGCCCAGGCGCTGCTGTCGCTCATCAACGGTGTGCTCGATCTCTCCAAGATCGAGGCGGATCGCTTGGAACTCGAGAATGTCGAGTTCGACCTCATTCACCTCTTGTACGAGACCATGGCGGCCACCGCCCTGCAAACCACATCCAAGGGCATCGAACTCATCATCACCATCGAGCCGGATGTGCCGCCGCAGGTGCGCGCCGACCCGGGACGCCTGCGGCAAATGATCTTAAATCTCGTGGGCAACGCGGTGAAGTTCACGCACGAGGGCTACATCGTCCTGCACGCCTCCGCAGCCACCGATGCGTCCGGCCAGACGATGCTGTCCATCGAGGTGAGCGACACCGGCATCGGCGTGCCGCCGGATCGTCTCGACCGCTTGTTCAAGTCGTTCTCGCAGATCGACTCCTCGACCACCCGCCATTACGGCGGCACCGGACTTGGGCTGTCCATCGTGCGCAGCCTGGCCGAACTCATGGGTGGCGAGGCAGGTGTGCGCAGCGAGCCCGGCAAGGGCTCGACCTTCTGGGTCAGGGTGAAAATCGACGCCGCCGCGGTTCAACCGAAATTCGAGCCCGTCGGCAAGGGCCGCCGCATTCTCATCGTCGATGATCTCGCCGCCAGCCGCGACAGCCTTGCCAAGAAACTCGCGCTATACGGCTTCGACAGCGTCCTCGTCGAGGGCGTCGACACTGCCTTGAACCTGCTCGAGAATGATCGGCGCTTCGACCTGGTGCTCGCCGATGAGGACATGCCGATGCGCGGCGGCATGGACCTGCTGGCGGCGCTGCGCGCCGACGCCCGCCTCGCCAAGCTGCCGCTGATTCTCATGACCCTATTCGGCGCGGAACGCGACGAGACGGAACCGGCGCATCGGCCCAACGCCATTGCCTTGAAGCCGATTCGCGCCGCCGCGCTGTGCGGCCTCCTCGACCAGGTGCTCACCGGCAAGACGCCGCACGCCGACCCCAGGAAGAGTGCCGCCGAACCCACACCCACCTTCAACGGCAGCAAGATTCTCCTGGTCGAGGACAACCCGGTGAACCAGCGCGTCGCGCAGCGCCTGCTGCAGAAGCTCTCCGCGCAGGTGACGGTGGCGAACAACGGCGAGGAGGCGCTCGCGCGCCTGGCCGCCGGCAGCTTCGATGTGGTGCTCATGGATTGCCAAATGCCGGTCATGGACGGCTTCACCGCGACGCGCCGCATCCGCGAGCTCGAGGCGACCAGCGCCTCCGGCAAACGATTGCCCATCATCGCGCTCACCGCCAATGTCATGAGCGAAGACCGGGACAAATGCGTGGCCGCCGGTATGGACGCGCATCTCGGCAAGCCCATTGAACCTCAACAAATGATCGACACCTTGAGCCGATTCCTGAAGGAGGACGTTGTGCCCCCGGCCATAGACTTGGAAGCGTTGCGCCAAATTACCGGCGGCGATGCTGAATTCGAGCGCGAGCTCGCCGAAACGTTCGTCGCCAGCGGCGATCAATGTCTTGCGGAAATCATCGCGGCCTTGAAGGCCAATGATTACGACACGCTGCGCAAACGCGCCCACTCGTTGAAGGGCGCCAGCGCCAACATCCACGCCGTCTCTTTGAGCACCGCGGCCTCGAGTTTGGAGAGCGCGGCTCGTTCGCAGGCCGTGCCCACTTTGGGCGGTTTGGTGGAAGACGTGGCGAAGAAGCTGGCAGCGGTCAACGCCGAGCTGCGCAAGGTCGGCTAAAGGTTTCTTGCGTGCGTCTCTAGCCGATCGCCGCCATCAACCCGACCGACGCGGCGATTTCCTTGCCCGAACAGCGATTGCGCCCCTCCAGCTTGCTGGTGTACAGGCATTCATCCGCGGTGCGGATCATGCTCTCCACTTTCAACGTCAGGTCCGGTCCATTCGGTCCGGTGGACGCGACGCCGAAGCTCGCGGTCATCCGCGTTTCCCCGTTGCGCGTATTGAACGGCGTGTCGCAAATCAACGTCCGAATCTTTTCCGCGACGAACATGCCGTCCGCATGCGCGGTTTCCGGCAGCACGATCAGAAATTCCTCGCCGCCGTAGCGGGCGATCCAATCGCTGTTGGAGCGGATCGATCTCTGGGCGCGCGAGGCGAACTGCTGCAATACGTCATCGCCTGCGGCGTGGCCGCATTGATCATTGATGTCCTTGAAATGATCCAGATCGCACATCAGCACCGATAAGGGATAGGCATAGCGGCGGCAGCGCTCGACCTCGCGCGGCAGCTGCTCCATTAAATAGCGGCGGTTGTAGGCGCCGGTCAGCGCGTCGGTGATCGACAGGATGCGATTGCGATGATTCGCAGCGCGCAGCGAGTGTTCCAGAGTGAGAATCCGGCGTCCTGCGTTCAAGCGCGCCACCAACTCCGGCTCGTGCACGGGTTTCACCAAGTAGTCATCCGCGCCTGCCTCGAGACCCGTAATGATGTGCTCCTTGGCATCGCGCGCCGTCAACAGCAGCGTATATACATAGCCGTCCAGCTGCATGTTGCGCACCGCCTTGCAAAGCGCAACGCCGTCCATCTCCGGCATTTCCCAGTCGGTCACGAGCATCGGATAGTAGCGCTTGGTCATGCGGTCCAGCGCTTCGCTGCCATTGCAAACGGCATCCACTTCATAGCCCGCGTTCTTCAAAAAGCGGGTCATCAGCATACGGGTGACGGGGTCGTCCTCTGCCAGGAGAATGGCAGGCGACGCGTCAACTGTGATCGGCGTCACAGATTCCGATTGGGACACGGTACGGCAACCCCATAGCCTGAGCTTCTAATGCATCGAGATATCGGCGGCATCATCATTGACTTAACTATGCCGCCAAGTGGCCTAACAAATCTCGGCACTAGCGCTCATTAGCCCGAGACGCCGCCTCCTTAGGTGAAATTCGGCGGCATGCTGCTGCCTGCTTCCCGCCCGGTAAACCAGTTCACGGCGTATTGCACCAGCTGCGTACCGGTGTGCAGGTTCAATTTGCGTTTGATGCGCTGCCGGTGAGATTCCACGGTCTTGATGCTCAAATTGAGCGTAAGCGCCGTTTCGCGCGTGCTCATGCCCTTGCCGATCATATGCAGGATCTGCAATTCCCGGTTGCTCAACCGATCGATGGGGTTGGCCGAGATATATGAGCCGCCGGCGGCGAACTTTTGGATCATGTTGTTGCCGACGGCCTCGGACACATAAATGCCGCCATCCAGCACGCGCCGCAGCGAGATCAAGAATTGCTCGCTGGCCGCCTGTTTCATGATGTAGCCGTTGGCGCCCGCCGAGAGCATGCGCTCGGCATAAATGGTCTCATCGTGCATCGAGAGCACCAAGATGGGCAGCTGCGGATAATGCGCCCGCACGTCGCGTACCAGTTCTATGCCGTCGCTTTGCTTCAAGCTGATGTCGGCGATCATCACGTCGGGGCTCAATTCCTTGATGGCGACCCGCGCATCGCGCGCCGTTTCCGCTTCGCCGCAGACCACCAGGTCCTCTTCGTTCTCCATGATGCGGCACAGGCCCTGCCGAACGATCGGATGATCGTCGACGATGAGCACGCGTCTGGCGCGTTTCTTACCGGTATTGACCCCTGAAGGGTGCGGCCCCGCTGCCGCTGATCGAACCCATGCGCTGCTGGCTGCCATCATCGTAGTCTCCTGGACTGCCTTGTTCCAAGTTTACCTTATTTGGCAAGGGTCGTTCGCTGGCCACCGTGATCATGGTGCCGCGCGGCTCGTTGGGCCCAACTTCAAATTTGGCGCCGATCATGCCGGCGCGATACCTCATGATCTTCAAACCCATGCCGGTCGATGCGGGCGGCAACGTAAAGCCCTGACCATCGTCGCTGATGCACAGCATGAAGGACTGAACGCCGGCTTTCAGGACGATCTCCACGCGGCTCGCACGCGCGTGCCGCGCGGTATTGGTCAGCGCCTCCTGCGCGATCCGATACAAATGGCTGGCATCCGTCTCGTTCAAGTCGAACTCCGGCGTCACCTCGCTGCGGAAGTTTACCTCCATGCCGTACAAATCGCGGCCGCGCGCGGCCAGGGCACGCAGCGCGAAGGCCAGTCCGCCCGATTCCGTGCGCACCGGCAGCAGTCCGCGCGCCAACGAGCGCGCTGTCTCGATCGATTGATTCACCAGCGACACCACTTCGTTCACGTTGCCCACCACATCAGGGCAGCGGGTCTGGATACGCGTCGCGAGACCGCGCAGCATCAGCGCCACACCGGTCAGCTCCTGCCCCAAACCGTCGTGAAGATCGCGGCCGATGCTCTGCCTTTCGCGGCCCGAGACATCGAGAATCTCCTGCTCCAAGCGCTTGCGCTCGGTGATGTCGCGCATCGAGATCGAGATCCCCGCACCGATGCCATCCTCCTGCACCGGCACGGCATGATTCTCGAAGTACTTCGACTTTCCATCCTCCTCGGATTCGAACTCATAGGTGACGGTCTCGCCGGTCAGGAGGATGCGCCGCAACTTCTCCAGCACCCCCGCCCGCGCCGGCTCCGGCAACAGCACATCGACTTCTCTGCCGATGATGTGCTCAACTGCCAAGCCGTTGACGCTGCGGTTGATGAAGCGCACCCTCATCGAGGCGTCAACCAGGAACAAGGTGTCGGCGGTGTTGGCCGTGGTGGTGCGAAGGACCTCCTCGGACTGGCGCAGCCGCCGCTCGGAATCCCGGCGCAATGTGATGTCCTGGACCACGCCCACCATGCCGAACGGGACATTGGCATCGTCGAACAGAGGCCGAGCCGTGGACGCGTAGGAACGATAGCGCCCGTCCGCGCCCTGTAGCATGAACTCCTCGCGCACCTCCACATGCTCCTCGAAGGCCCGCTCGATGCCACGCCGCACCGCCTGCTGATCCTTGGGGTGCACCCTGGAAATCATTTTCTCCATGCCGGGACGGATGCTGGGCAGCTGCACTTGGTCCCCCTCGAGCGTGGTGAACTCGAAGGCGTCCTTGGCCTTCTCCCAGCGGAAGGCATGCATGTGCGCCATGTTCATCGACAGTTTCAGCCAGCCGGTGCTGTTCTCCAGCGCAATCTGCGACAGCTTCTGCGCCTGGATGTCCTGCAGCGACCCGTAGGCGCGGAACGGCCGTCCGTCCAGCCGCTCGATATGACCGATGATGCGCCCCCACAGCCGGTTGCCCTTGAGGGTATTGATCTCGACTTCCACGTCAAACGCCCCGCCGACGCTTTGCGCCCGCGATACGGCGGTCCGCAGCCGCTCGAGGGAATCCGGCAGCAATTGCTTGAGCATTTCCCGCGGCGCGGGCCTCGGATCTTTGGGGCTGGTGTCGAAAATGCGGTACAACTCATCGGTCCAAGCCAATTCCTCCGTGCCAAAGGTGTATTCCCAGCCGCCGATCTTCGCGGTGTATTGGCTCTCGGCGAGAATGTCGGTAAGGCGCTTGATTTCCGAGATGTCGACGCAGGTGCCGATGGCGCGCACCGGATCGCCGGCGGGGTTGCGCTGAATCAAGCCGCGCTCGAGGATGGATTTGTAGCAACCCCGGGCATCGCGGATCCGGTAAGTCATGGTCCAGCCGCGGCCGTTGAGCAACGCCATCCCCACGGTGCGCCTCGCCGCCTCGAAATCGCGCGGATGCACCCGCTCCTGCCAGGCGATGACGCTCGGTTCAAGATCCTCAGGCAGGATGCCGAGCACCTCCTGGACCCCCCGGGAGCGGTGCACGATGCCGCGCGCAATATCCCACTCGAAAACAACGCCGTCCACGGCATCGGCGGCAAGGCGGAACACCTCCTCGCGCTGCGCGAGCTTGAATTCCGCCTCCTTGCGCTCGGTAACGTCGCGCGAATTGACCACGATGCCGTCGATCAGTGGATTGGCGAGCGCGGACACGTAGCGGGACTCCAGCCAACGGTACGAGCCGTCCTTGTGCCGCACGCGCACTTCGCGGGAGAAGCCCTCGATCTCGCCGGCGACCAATTGATCGTATTTGGCGCGCAGCTCCGGATAATCCTCCGGATGCACGTGTTCGAACAGAGAATTGGCGCGCCGCTCCTCAATGGTGTACCCCAAGGAATTGCGCACGCCGCCGCTCACGTATTGTAGGCGGCCTTCAGCGTCCGCCACGGTGATGATGTCTCGCGCATGTTCGGTCAAAGCCAGGAGACGCCGCTCCGAGCCCCCCTGAGCGCGTATACGCATACGCCGTTCGGTCGCCTCGGCATACAACACCACCAAACCCACGATGCTTTCACCGTTGCGCAGCGGCTGCACGCCGATCTCGAACCATCGCGTCGGCTTACCGGGTTCGGAGTGGGCCACCGCATCTTCATGAAACGGCCGACCCTCCAGCGCGCGCGCGTAGACATCCGCATGCAGGGACACGGTGGGGGTCAAGCTCAACGCCGAGCAGCCCAAAACACCACCGGGCATGGACGCGTTCGTGCGCAGAGCAGCCGCGTTGGCATAGGTAACGTTCAGATCCCCATTCAGAATCAGCATGTCGAAGGGCAGCTGGTCCATGGACGCGGCGACATCAGGGCTCACCGGCGCAAACGTCAACATGACCAGGGGATGGGTCGCCGCACCAGGCAGGATTTTCAGGTCCGTCGCGATGAGTTGCTCGCCTTCGCCAAGTTTCCAGACGAGACCGCGGGTAATCGATTCTCTGGAATCGCGCATCGCGCCCAGCGCCTGATCGAAGGTTGACGTCGAGCCGGCCCCCAACAGGCGCGCGAGCGGTACCTCGATCAAAGATGTGGTATCGCCCTCGGGTTTTAGGCAATTGCAGGCGGCAAGGTTTGCCAGAACCACCGGTATCAGCTTATGACGGGTGTCCACCACGAGCACTGCTTCCCGCAATGCATCGAGCGCGGTATCAGCTAGTGCGCGCGCGGCGCTCGTCGCAAGGCGCAGGTAATCCGGAGATGTCGCCATCCGTCGTGCTCAGAGAACTGAATTTCTCAAGTCCCCGTTAGCTTATACGCCCAACCCATTGTTAGGAGTATACCCGAGGGGTCTTTGTGGGGGATTCCCCTAAGGACTAGCAGCCGATGGTGTCCAGCTTGGTAAGCGATTCCGCGCTCGGCGATTGGTCGACCGTGTAAGTGACGGCGGGTCTTCATGAAAAAGGCTGGGCTATAGAGATGCGAGCCAGCTCACGGGCAACGCTGAATGATCACTTCTTGAACAGATCGTCCAACGCCGATTTCGCCCGCGCGATCTCACCCATATCCTTGGGTTTATACGCCCCAGCCTTGGGTTTGAAGTGATCGCAGAAGTTCGCCTCTTCCTTCTGGCGCACCTCCTCCGCCGTCGGTTCCCTACAATGCTTGGCGTACGCCGTATCGTATTCAACGCACATCTTGCACACATGCAATTCCGCATTGCACGCCTTGCACACGTCGAGCCGCCGCAACGGCAGGCTCAGCGCCGACAACGACGCTCCGCAGCGCCAACATACTAGAGAGTGGGCCATAGCCGGGTCGAGGTTGATGTGCTTATTTTCACTTTGCGAAACCTCGACTTTCACTTGGCTTCCGGGATGGGATTGCCCCCAAGCCTAGAGGAGTACAGGCCTTGTTTCCTTAATATTTAGTCGAATTGATTCTATCTCCAACAATGCGCTTTGACGAAATACCCTAGCTATAAGTCGATTTTGTGCTTAATATTTTGCACAGATATCAGGACAATAGGCTGATCCTATTTAGTGCGCCAAAACTCTTCTTCAAACGATCCACTTAAGAGTGCAACGATCGTCGCTCTAGCAAGAATAGTGGACCCGCTAATCGACCTGATGTTTGACACCGGGGTCACGGTGCAAGAATTCAGCAGAATAGTGCGAGAGCGGGCAGTCCGTCGAGCGACCGTGCGTGTTCACAGGGACAGTGGACATACGAGCAAATCCCGTATCGCTATCCTTACGGGGCTGCCAAGGTCCGAGGTTGCCCGCATACTAAAGGCTGCTGACGCTTCAAAGAGCGGGCGCCTCGGCCAACATCCCA
>Ga0302324_100011574_pt1 | contig 18097 bp, 14 predicted proteins | sample Palsa_T0_1_FD_201949 | JGI IMG/M metagenome (GOLD analysis project Ga0302324, IMG submission 201949) | Peat permafrost microbial communities from Stordalen Mire near Abisko, Sweden - Palsa_T0_1 | ecosystem: Environmental > Terrestrial > Soil > Palsa > Peat permafrost | place: Sweden: Abisko... | reverse complement strand
CCACAGCACTTCGATCCCTGGTTTCGGCCACGCTGCCGGCAACTGGCCGGCATAAACGCCGTCGCGTCCCGGTCCCAGGAATTGGGGCCAATCCTGACCGTGGGCGGCCTGGCGCGTCAGCAGGAGAAATATCGAGATTGCTATAATCCGATGCGCGCCCGGACCAACCGGACGGAACTTCCCTCCGGCCGTCGTTTCGACAACGCGACGAGCAATCGCAGTGAAGTCGGTTTGGAGCACGATAAACGAATGATGGCACAAGTGACCGGCCTCATGCACGGCCGCCTGGCCGGGCCTCATGAACCCGGCGAAAGGCTCCCGCGCCTGGCGGCCCTCCAATTCTTAGGCGGGCCGGCTGCGGAGGCGCTCTATCACCCCGCGTGTTACCCATGTGCCGGTTTGTACAGTCTCTCGCGTGCCCACAATATTCAACTAAAATGAAAACAATGCAAGCCGCCGCACTCCTGCTGTCCTGCTGTCTGGCCACCGCCTGCCTCGCCCAGACTCCCAAGCCCGCCACCGCTATGTTCGTCCACAAGGATGGTCGCGTGAAAGCGATCGCTTACTGGTGCGACGTCTGCTGGATTCGCACTTACACGCCCGGACCGTGCTGGCGCTGCCAGAAGGAAACGCTGCTGGATCTTCGCGATCCGGATGAGGATCGATAAATGCGTCTATTCGCCGCTTGGCTCTTTCCGCTTATGTCTATCGCCGCCAACTATTCCGCCCAAAAAGCCGTCGTGGACGGCATCGAAGTCGTGCGCCTGTCCGACGCCGCGCGCCACGCCGAAGTGGCCCTCGTACCATCGCTTGGCAACCTGGCCTACGAGTTCAAGGTAAACGGCAAGAACGCGTTCTGGCTGCCCTATGCGACACTGGCCGAGATGCAGGCCAAGCCCCAATTCGGCGGCATACCCTTTCTGGCGCCGTGGGCCAATCGCCTAAGCGAGGACGCCTTCTTCGCCAACGGCGTCAAATACCGGCTCAATCCCGATTTGGGCAACATACGCCGCGACCAAAATCAGAACCCCATCCACGGGCTGCTCAATTTCTCGCCCGATTGGACGGTCAAGTCGATCGCGGCCGATGCCGATTCGGCTAGCGCCACCAGCCGCCTGGAGTTCTGGACGCATCCCGAAATGATGGCGCAGTTTCCGTTTGCGCATTCGATCGAGATGACCTATCGCCTGCACGATGGCGTGCTGGAAGTGCGCACTACGCTTGAGAATCTGTCGGTAGCGCCGATGCCCGTGGGCATCGGATATCATCCCTACTTCCAGGTTTACGATGCGCCCCGCGACCATTGGAAAGTACACCTGGCGGCGCGCGACCACCTGGCGCTCTCGCCAAAATTCATCCCCACGGGCGAGCGGAAGCCGGTGGAATTTCCCGATCCGGTGACGCTGGCGGGCGTGGCGCTCGACGATGTGTTCGGCGGCCTGGTGCGCGACGGCTCCGATCGGGCTACGTTCTCAGTGGAAGGCGCGCATCAAAAGATTTCGGTGATTTATGGGCCGAAATACACGGTCGCGGTAGTCTACGCACCGGCGGGCCGCCAGTTCATCTGCTTCGAACCGATGTCCGCCATCACCGACGGTTTCAACCTGGCGCATGCCGGATTGTATAAGGAATTGCAGAGCATCCCGCCGGGCGGCACTTGGCGGGAGAGCTTTTGGATCGCCCCTAGCGGATTTTGAGCGTGAGCGCCGGCTATGGTACGATGCGGTACACCGTTCCCGTCGGCGACTCCCCTTGGGCCTGGGTCGCGCCGTAGATGGTTCCGTCTCCATCCATCACCTGTGGGCCTATCGAGAAATATCCCGACGGTTCGCCGGTGAAGGTGTGGAGGTAATTTAGCGTCCAGGCGCTCCCCGAAGCTGACGGCGGCGTTAGCGCGATCACCGCGTCTTGCGATCCCACGATGGCGCTGAACAGTTTCCCGTCTCGAAGGATGAGCGGCGGTTGGAGCAGGTGCGCGGCCCCGAAGTTCTCCAGCATTGTGTAGGTCCAGCGGCCGCCTGGGGAAGCCGGCGGGGTCAACTTGAACACAGTGGCCGCGGCATATCCATCGGGGATCGACGTGCCATAGGTTGTACCGTAGAGTGTTCCGTCGCTGGCGACGGCCAGAGAGTTCGGGAAACCTCCTTGACCCTTGTCGGCGAGACTGTGAATCACGATTTGCGTCCAATCCCCGCCGGGAGACGCCGGAGGGATAAGGCGAACGATCGACCCTTTCACGGAGAACGTGCCTTCGATCGATGTGGCGTACAGCGATCCGTGCGGGCCTGGGGTGATGCTTATAGGCCAGTCGGAAATGCCTAGCCAGACGCCGGTCCATGAGCCGCCCGATATTGTGGGGGGGAGTAATTGGATCACCCCGCCGCCGCTCACCTCGTAGAAGGAGCCGTCCGGCCCTGGAACGAGCTGGCTCGCTGGGTTTTCGCCATAGTAGAAGCTGTAAAGTATGGACTCGGTCCACGCTCCGGCGGGCGAGGCCGGTGGCATTAGCTCGTACAGTGCGCCGGACTGATTCGCGCCGCCCAATTGGGCGACGCCGTAAAGGACACCGCCCGGGCCGGCAAGCGGAGCAAACAGCGGGTAGCATGCGCCATTGGTATCCGCGAAAGTGTATAAAACCGTTTCGGTCCACGCGCCGCCGCCCGCGCCGGGGGCCTGCAGAAAGAAGATGTTGCCGCAGCCGGATCCGCCGGGTTCACCTCCCGCATATGAGCCGTAGATGCCACCGTCGGCCAGCGTCAGTCCGGTTGGAAAGCCGTTGGTGAAGTTGTACAGCGTCGTGAAGCCGGCTTGCGCCATGGCTGGCTGAGATAGAAAGGATGCGGCCGCCAGCGCCACGAAAGTCCGGAGTGCCGTAGTCTTCATTGGTTACCACAGTCTACTCACCGCGCCTCATATTGGTCAAGGATTCGCCAAAACTTTAATTTTGGTTACGGCCGCCGAGTAGGTGCGCTGCGCTCCCAGTGCTACCCTAAAAACCATGCCCACCCAAGCGGAAAAGGCGGAAATCTTTCGCGCGCTGCATCGCGGGCCGGAGATTCTGGTGCTGCCGAACGCCTGGGATTGCATGAGCGCGCGCATCGTCGAGGAAGCCGGCTTTCCGGCCATCGCGACGACCAGCGCCGGCGTAGCGAATGCGCTGGGCTATCCCGACGGCGAACGCATCCCCGCCGCGGAAATGCTGGCGGCCGTCGCGCGCATCGCCCGATGCGTGCGCGTTCCCGTGACGGCGGACCTGGAGGCCGGCTACCAAGACGCCGCCGCGACGGCCACCGGCCTGATCGCTTCGGGCGCGATCGGCTTGAATCTCGAAGACGCGGGCGGCGACCCGGTACAGCACACCACGCGCATCGCTGCGGTGCGGCGCGTGGGCCGCGATTTGGGCGTGAACCTGGTGATCAACGCCCGCATAGACCTGTATCTGCGCCAGATCGGCGATCCCGCAACGCGCTTCGAGCGGTCCTGCGAACGATTACGGGTCTACATCGACGCCGGCGCGGATTGCGTTTTCGTTCCGGGCGTCACCGACGAAGACACCATCCGGCGGTTGGTGGAAGCGCTGCGTTTTCCGCTTAACATCCTGGCGGCCGCGGGAACGCCGCCGATCCCACGGCTGCAAGCCCTGGGCGTGGCGCGCGTGAGCGTCGGTTCCGGCCTGGCCCGCGCGGCGATGGGATGGACTCGCCGCATCGCGGAGGACCTGAAAACCGGTGGGACCTACGACCTGATGTTGCAATCCGCTATCCCATATAGCCTCAACCGCCTCTTCGAAACTAGCCGAAGACCGCTGCCGGCGATGCGGCGCCCCGAAACAAAATTGGCCCCAGGCTAACATCCAACCGGAATTCCGCCGATAACACAAGCAGGTCCAACTCGTGAGCCTCATTCCGTCCGCCCCCCGCGTTTGCGACACTGCGCGGCAGCCCGAATTCCGGCCGCCTGCCGGGCGCTTTCGAGGGCGCTGCGCGGCTGCCCACGCTATGTTGGCGCTAGCACTCTCGCCGCTGTTGCCGGCGCAGAGTCCGTCTTCTCCACCACCCGACCTAACCGATGCCAGCCTCGAGGATTTGATGAATATCGAGGTGACCTCCGCTTCCAGGAAGGAGCAGAAACTTTCAAACACCGCCGCGGCGGTCTATGTGATTAACCAGGAAAGCATTCGCCGGTCGGGCGCCACCAACATTCCCGACCTCCTGCGCATGGCGCCGGGGGTGGACGTCGCGCAGATCGACGCCAATACCTGGGCCATCAGCGTACGCGGTTTCAACGACCGGTACGCCAACAAGGTGCTGGTCATGGTCGACGGGCGAACGGTTTATACACCTACTACGTCCGGCGTCTATTGGGACCAGTTGGACGTGCCGCTGGAGGATATCGAACGCATCGAAATCGTTCGCGGACCGGGGGGAACGGTCTGGGGCGCCAACGCCGTCAACGGTGTGATCAACATCATCACCAAGAGCGCGAACGCCACCCTGGGCGCCATTGCCAGTGCCGGAGGAGGTTCCCAGGGGGCTGCGCGGGGACTGGCCCAGTATGGAGGTGAAATCGGCCAGGCCGGGACCTATCGGGTTTTCGGCGACTATTTGAATCAGGGCAACCTGACGGCATCCGACGGCCATAGCGCGGCCGCCGATGGCTGGCACATGCTGCACGGCGGATTTCGATCCGACTGGACGCTATCGCCTGCCGACTCCCTGACGGTGCAGGGCGATTTGCTCGAAACTGGCGAGGGACAGACAATCAATGTGGTATTCTCCAGCCAACTGCCGCTTGAGGAAACCTTTAACGATGCGATTGGGGTGGGTTCGGGCAACCTCCTGGCGCGGTGGAACCACACGCTGGCCGGCGGTTCCACTACGTCCCTGCAGGTCTACTTCGACCGGGAGGATCGCCACGACGAGGGAGTTCACGAAGGGCTGAACACCCTGGACGTCGACTTCCAGCATCATCTGAAACTGGGAGTCCGCCACGACGTCGTGTGGGGAGCGGGTTACCGCGTTACGGCGGACAACCACACCGACGGCTACGGGAAAATGTACGTACCGCTCTCCCGCACGAACGGTCTTTACAGCGCGTTCATTCAGGACGAGGTCGCCCTCACCGATGCCCTCTGGTTCACGTTTGGCTCGAAGTTTGAGCACAACGCATATACGGGATTCGAGTACGAACCCAGCGTCAGGCTCCTGTGGCAGCCGGCCCCCCGGCAAACCGTCTGGACATCCACATCACGGGCGATCGTGCAAACCAGCCGGGAAGAGGCGGATCTCATCGTCGACGTGTACACGTTCCCGACGCAAGGCGGCGGTTTTGGCGTGGCCCAACTGGAGGGCAATCCCGCCGCGAAAGCCGAAGTGCTTTACGATTTTGAAGCGGGCTATCGCGTTCAGGTAAGCAAGGGATTGTCGCTGGACGTCGCGGCATTCAACAGCTACTTCCACAACCTTTCGGACGTGATCCCGGAGACCCCCTTCTTCACCGAGGACCAGGGGCCTCCGCATCTGGTTCTTCCCCTGATTTACGAATACGTGGCGCGCGCCCATACTTACGGCGCGGAAGCCGATGGCGACTGGAAGGTCAGCCGCCGTTGGCGGATCAGCCCCAGCCTCAGTGCCATTCATCTGACCAGTTCGAACGACACAAGTCTGCGCGTGCCCGAGGACGAGGACAACACGCCGGAGTTTCAGGCGCAGGTGCGCTCCTCGCTGGATCTGACGAAGAATATCGATTGGGACGCCGCCATTTACCATGTTGGGCGATTGCGGGACGGCGGGGATGGGGCGGTTCCGGCTTTTAACCGGGTTGACTCGCGGCTCGCATGGCGAATTAGCAAATCCATCGAACTCAGCGTTGTCGGCCAGAACCTTCTCACCCCCCTGCACGCGGAGTTTCACGACGCGTTCGAGGTTCGCCGCACGCTCGTGGAGCGCAGCGTTTTCGGCAAGATCACATGGAGGTTTTAGAAATGGCGGCGCACGGCGCCGCCCCACTGGTTATCCGCACCGCTCCAGGGCTTCCAGGAAGAAGTAATCTCCCCACATGACCGACTCGTTCACGCCCAGATTCTTGTGGATGTGGTAGACCCCGCCCTTGAGGATGCCTTCCCATTGCGGGTCGGATTCCGCCAGCCAATCGCGGCAAAGGGTAACCAGGATGTGGCGGGCGGCCTCGCGATAAAAGTGGGCTTTGGCGGCGTCCGCCAGCAGGCCGCTCAACTGGAGCAGCCCGGAAGCCGCGATCGCGGCGGCGGATGTGTCCGGTTGGGGAAGGCCTTGGGGTGGGGCATCATAATCCCAGGGCGGCACGCCGTCGGGAGGCGTGTGGCGGATGTAGAAGTCCGCGCAGGACTCGGCGGTGTCCAGGAAGGCGGGGTCGCGCGCGAAACTGTAGGCCGTCCCGAACCCGTAGAGCGCCCAGGCCAGCCCCCGCGACCAGCAGGAATCGCCGCGGTAACCCTGCTGGCTAGTCTGTCTCAGGAACTCGCCGGTTTCCGTATCGAACAGCCCCTCGTGGGCGGTCGAGCCATCGCCGCGCACCAGCACGCGCCGGGTGGTATGGCAGTGGCGCAAGGCGATTTCCAGCAGGGTGGAGTCCCCGGTCTCGCGGGCGGCGTAGAAGACGATGCCTACGTTCATCATAATGTCGATGAACAGGGAATCCGGCGATACGAACGACCGCAGGTACTGGCCGTGCTCCTGGAAGCGCAAGGCCATGGTGCGGCCGGCCTCCACCAGCACGGCTTTAAGGGTTGGATCGGGCGTGAAGCCGTACCAGCGGCCGTAACTCGACATAAACAGGAACCCCAGGTCGTGGACCGCGCGGTCCAGCTTGCGGGGTTCGAGCGGCCGGGAATAACGGATAGCCTGCTCGCGCCACCAGCGCGCATCGGGGCTGCCGGGGGGGTGGCGGGCGTAGACGATCCAGAGCATGCCGGGCAAGAAGCCGTCGCACCAGTGGGTCCAGGCTTCGCCCGAGTGGCGCCAGTGGCCGGCGCCGGTGTACATGGGGTAGAAGCCTGGGTGGCGCTCGATGAGCGCGCGTAACTGGCGCTCGGCGAACCGGAAGGCGGCTTCAAAAACGGTTCCGGAGGCGTCAGTGGCAAGTTGGATCACGATTTTTGCATTATATCGGGCCGCACCCCTTCTCAAATGGTCCGGGGTTCGGTACAATCTTCGGAAAATGGCTGCAAACCCGTTCATTGCGGAACCTCGCATCGATCCCCGGATGGCCTGCTTCCGGTTAAGGCTGGACCGCTCCGGCATCCATGGCTGGGGCGTTTATGCGGCGGAACGGATTCCGGCGCGCCGCAAGGTGATCGAATACACCGGAGAGCGCATCAGCCGCCGGGAAACGCGCCGGCGGGGGTTTGGAGAGCGCACCTATCTCTTTACGCTGGACAACTATTGGACCCTGGACGGGGCGGTGGGCGGCAGCGGAGCGGAGCTGATCAACCACTCGTGCAGCCCCAATCTGATCACCTGGGTCTTCAAGGGCCACATCCTGTACATGAGCAAACGGGACATCCGGCGGGGCGAAGAGCTAACCGTGGACTACCACTTTTCCGACAAGATCGAGGACGTTCCGTGCCGGTGCGGTTCGGCCCTGTGCCGGGGAACCATCAATATTAAAGAGCGAACGTACATCAAAAAGCTGAGAGTCCTGCCTCATCCGGGCACTACTGTTTTGTTAAACCGGACAACCGAATTGCAATGTGGCGGCGGGGAATCCCCCCGTCGCCCGTCTGAGAGCCACATGAGTAATCAAATCAACGCCAAATTCGTGGCCGTCTGCGATACCGAGCCGATCGCCATCGAAGGTATCAGGACGCTGCTCAATCAGTGCGAGGACTTCCACCTGGCCGCGGCGGAATCGTCGCTGCTGGGCGGCATGGAAATGGTCCGCCGGCACGCGCCGGCGATCATGATTCTGGATAAGGGCTTCGGCATCCACGCCGTGACGGACTGCCTGCAACGTTTGCGCGGCCTGGGGACCGGGGTCGCCACCATCGTTTGGGGCATGAACCTGAACGAGACGGAAGCGCTGCGCATGATGCAGGCCGGGGCTTTGGGAGTGGTGCGAAAGACAGCTTCTTTAGAGGCGCTGCTCGAATGCATGCGCGCGGTGGCGGCGGGGCGGACCTGGATGGAGGAGAGCGTGCTGCAAGAGCCCGAGCACACGGCGCGCGGCACGCGCTCAAACCTGACCTCGCGCGAACTGCAGGTGGTGGAACTGGTGGAGCAAGGGCTGAAGAACCGGGACATCGGGGCGCAACTGGGGATTCGCCCCGGCACGGTGAAGATCCACCTGAAGCACATCTTCGAGAAAACGGGCATTCGGGGGCGGTACGGTCTGGCGCTGTCGGGGTTGCGGGAAAAAGGGATACTGTCGCAGCCGGCGGCGTGAAGACTTCCCAGGACGTGGGGCGGGCAATTCTGCCCGCAGCCGGCTTTTCAGCCGGCTCTGGCCGCCCCACAACTGCCTTCCTGAAGAGTGAAGCCGGAAGTCAGAGTAGCCAATCGCAATTCCGACCGCCCAACGTCATCTGACCAGATGCGGCCACCCTGGGCCGCCGAACTGACTCGACGGATAACATCAACCAGGCTGTGCAAGTCTTTTGGTCCCGCGACTTGACGGCGAGCAACACATCGACCAGCGCGCGTGGCCGCTGTCGTGCACTATTTCTAGGGTGAACACCTCAGAAGGAGGGGTCACAATGCCTCGGTTCAAGAACGTCTTCATCACGCCAATTATTGGCGTCGGGTTGATAATTGGTTACTTATTCGGCGCCCCAAGCGCTGAGGCTAGCATATTTACGCTGGCCACAACCGGCTGCTCGAAAAAACACTGCTCGCAAACCGAGGGCGACGCCGTTAATCTAAGCACTCCAGCACCGGAATTGATCGGCGGAGCCTTAAGCAAGTACATGCCGAATTCCGGACCTAACCCCATCGGCTATCGTGACCACAACTCCGAGGGCTGCTCCAGCAACGGAACGATTGTAGCATGCAAGTCCCACTGGAGCCCGTTTCTTAAGGTCTTCGGGCAGAGCGGAGACATGATCTACAACTCCTGCGGCTGGACGGACCCCACGACCCCCGACCACTGCGCCTATATGGCTGTGGACGTGTTCAGCAACATGTCGGCACAGCGCTGATCGGGACGGACAACAGCGTGATCGCGGCCGACGACAATGGAATCGCGCGCTTTTACTGCCCGACCGGCGCCCCGGGCTGCACGATGATGACGGACTATACGGCCTACTCGTCCGTAACCGCGCTCAGTTCGCTGGTACTGGGCATCCCCCAAGGAATAATTTACACCCCGGCGCCAGATGGTGGTGGCGTCAAGGGCTTGGTCACGCTGCTGTTCGAGAACGGACCAGTAGTTACCTTCGATCCAGGCCACTTGGGCGGCTCCTCCCCCCACGGTTACATAGGCATGGACACAATCGACAGCGGTACATCTTGCGACCTGGGGACCTGTTTCTACACCGGTACCAACAGCGCCTGCGCTGTCACGCTCTACGACGGCGACCACAATGTAAGCGGCGGAAGGATCTACGCCGTGGTGAACCAGGACCTGGCGGAAGACTCGCCGCCATCGGAGAGGGAGCAGTACCAGGGCCGTCTCTACGCGCTGACCATCAAGATCACCGGCATCACACAGAACTGGTACTACGACTTCGTCACCAATGGCGGCATTGTCGGACCCAGCGCGGCCTCGCCGATGTGTTCGCCTAACGGAAATGTATTCACCGATTACGGTTCCACTCTCCAGGATGGCGATCTTTGCAATATCCTCCACAAGCCAGCGGGTACATCGTGCGGCGCCGGGGTTCTGGGCTTAGTCGACTGTGCCAGTCCGTTCTCCTGTATCGGAAGCACGACCTATCAGGTGGTATCCGGATATCCTCTCGCGATCGGCAGCCTCCCAACGGATTCGGCCCTCCACGCAACCGGGGTCCCGAATGCGGGGCAGTACTTCACTGCGAACTTTTCGTACGACCCGACCAACAGTTGCTTCTGGGTGCGTCCCTTTGCCATCGAGACGATGAGCTGCCTCTCGTCCACTAGCGCCTCGGTGGTGGCTGCGATAAACGTCGCGCAAGTGGCCACGCTCGGCGGCACCGTGAACACCAACTGGGACACGGTCTACCCGGTGTCGAACGTTCCCATAGCCACCTCACCGACTGACGCGAACGATTCCTTGGCTATCATTGGCGCCGCCTCGGTCACAGCGACGGCATACTATGCCGTACTCGCCGTCGACACCGGCCAGTGTTCCTCAGCGCCCTGCTGCACGGACTGGGTGACCTATGGCGCGCTGAGTTGTCCGAGCGTCTGGTCCGTTACGCCCGAATTGTCATGGTACTTCGACCTTACCGCTAACGCGGGCGGCTTGGCGGACGGCCAGTTTGTGATAGTCAACGACGTTGAAGGCAGCCCATGTCTGGTGGCGTTCACAGACAACCTCCAAGGCACTTGGCTCCTCACTAATACGTCCGCGATTCCGGAGCCTCAGGGTGGCTGTGCGCTGTAAAATTCCATACGGAGACATGACATGACCCAACGAAGAGCCTACATCGGAATTGCAACGTGGCTGACGCTGTGCGCCGCGGCGACAGCCCAGGAACCGAAGTCCAAGTTCGCCGTGCTGGCGCCGATCGGCCCCTCCTACATTGGGATGGTGCAGGGCCTGAACGGGCAATTGTATTCAACCACGGCCGGGGGAGTTGGCGGCGGCCGTGTTTTCGAGATTACCACCGGCGGCAAGCTGACGAGGGTCGATGCGCTGTCCGGCTTGTCCGAGGGGGGGCTGCTGTTGGCAACAGATGGCAACTTTTACGGGACCACCCTCAAAGGGGGGGCGCACGAGGGCGGTAGGATCTTCCGCGTGACGCCTTCCGGCAAGTTGACCAACTTTTACTCATTCTGTGCACAGGCCGACTGCGCCGACGGCGGATTCCCTTCGGGGGCGCTGATGCAGGGTACCGACGGAAACCTCTACGGCACGACCACGGTTGGTGGCCCTGGGTGCACCGAATACGACTATGAATGCGGGACTGTCTTCAAGATTACGCTGCAGGGCGAAATCAACACCCTGTACACGTTCTGCCACCAGGCGGGCTGTGCGGATGGCGGGGACCCGCAGGGGGCAATCGTGCAGGCCGGCGATGGCAATTTTTACGGCACAGCCTCCGGCGGCGGAACCGGAGGGGGCGGAACCATATACCGCCTGACGCCAACGGGTACCCTGACGGTGCTCTATAGCTTCTGCAGCACGTCCGGCTGCGCGGACGGCGACGACCCGGTAGGAGGCTTAGCGGCAGGGCCCGACGGCGCTCTCTATGGAGGAACGGAATCGTACCCTACCATCTTCAAAATCACGCTGGACGGAACATTCCAGGTATTGGCGACGCTCTGCCCTGGGCCCGAATGCGGTGCCGCGTACGCGCCGCCGGTTCCCGCGACCGATGGCTACTTGTATGGGACGATTTCGGGCGGGGGCAAGAACGGCGAGGGGACCATCTATCGCATCACCACGTCGGGAGGTCTGACAGTGCTTCACAGCTTCTGTGCCCTCAAGGACTGCAATGACGGCGCCCAACCAATGGGACCAATCCTCCAGGCCACAGACGGCAACCTCTACGGCACAACCTATGGCATCAGGGGAGCGGGTGGAGCCGTCGTCTACAAGCTGTCGCTGGGACTTGCGCCGTTCGTGACGCCCGTGCCGGCTTTCGGAAGCTCGGGGCAGCAGGTTTCGATTCTCGGCAACGACCTCACGGGAGCGACCGCCGTCTCATTTAACGGCACGCCCGCCGCATCGTTCACGGTCAACTCGACCGGCTCCGCCATCACGGCGACCGTTCCTGGCGGCGCCACCAGCGGTTCGATCCAGGTCACGCTCGTCGACGGTACGACGACATTGACAAGCAACGTGCAGTTCCAGGTGCTGCAGTAAAGAGTAAGAAGGAGACAGGAGGAGTCAGAATAAAAGCTGCCGCTTCGTGGCACCGTCGGGCTGCGCCTGGGCCGGTTCACGCGGCGGCGAAGCCCTCGCGCGAAACCGGCTAGACTGGCGGTATCGCCGCTTGCCGGCACCGCCCCACTGGTCAGTCGGTGGAGGACTGCTTCTGCCAATGGCGCAGGACGTTGAGGATGTATGCCTGCGTCTCGCGGTAGGGCGGGACGCCATGGTATTTGTCGACCGCGCCGGGGCCGGCATTGTAGGCGGCCAGCGCGTGATAGGCGTGGTTATCGTACTTCAGCAGGAGGTCCCGCAGGTAGCGGGTACCGGCGTCCACGTTCTGTTCGACTATTTTGGGATCGGCGCCCAATTCGCGGGCGGTGGCGGGCATGAGCTGCATCAGGCCGATGGCGCCCTTGGGCGATACCGCATTGGCTTGATAACCCGACTCGACCGCCACCACGGCGCGCACGAAAGCGGCGGGCAGGCCGTATTTGCGGGCGGCGTTATCGATCAGTTCGGCCGTGGAGGCGGGCTTCCCGGTTGGAAGGGGGGCTGCGGGGGCGGCAACGTCCTGCTGGCGCGGGGGCGCGTAGTCTTCCTGTTCGAAACCGAGCACCAGGGACGCATCCATTTCGGTGGAACCGGTCTTGGTGAAGAGCGTCACTTTGCCGCTATCCGATTCATGGCGTTCGGCATAGAGGCGGGCGCCGTTCGAAAGCACGGCGTATTCGCCCGCCATGGCGGACATCGCGAAGCAGGCAAAGATCGACACGAGCGCGGCGGGTTTCATCGGGCCTACACATATAATGACGCACGGGCCGGGTGAAGCGTGGAGCCGTCCATCCTGTTAGACTTGCTACTTCATGGCCAGAGCGACGCACTTGGAATGCAGCCTGTGTAAGCGGAGGTATGCCGCCGATCGGGTACAAAATCTCTGTCCCTGCGGCGGACCGCTGCTGGTCCGGTACGATCTGGAAGCCATCCGGAAGGCTTGGAGCCCGGATCGGGTGCGCGAGGGTCCGTGCAGCATGTGGCGCTATGCGCCGGTCTTGCCGGCGGCGGACGAGTCGATCGTGACCCTGGGCGAGGGCATGACGCCGCTGATCCGGACGCGGCGGCTGGGGGCGCGATTGGGCGCCGAGGACCTTTGGATCAAAGACGAAGGCCTGAATCCGACCGGGTCGTTCAAGGCGCGCGGCCTGTCGTGCGCGGTTTCGATGGGTGTGGAACTGGGCGTGCGGAAGATGGCCATCCCTTCGGCGGGGAACGCCGCGAGCGCGTTGGCGGCCTATGCGGCGGCGGCGGGGATTGAGGCGCACATCTTCATGCCGCGGGACGTGCCGCAGGCGAATTACATCGAATGCCAGGCGTTTGGCGCGATCGTCACCCTGGTGGATGGGCTGATCAGCGACTGCGCCAAGCTGGTGGCGGCAGGCGCCGTGGCGCACGGTTGGTACGACGTGAGCACTCTGAAAGAGCCCTATCGCATCGAGGGCAAGAAGACCATGGGTTACGAGGTGGCCGAGCAGTTTGGCTGGCAGTTGCCGGACGCCATCTTTTATCCCACGGGCGGCGGCGTGGGGATGGTCGGGATGTGGAAGGCCTTCGATGAGATGGAGGCCCTGGGCTGGATCGGGGCGAAACGGCCGAAGATGATCGCGGTGCAGGTGGAAGGCTGCCAGCCTGTGGTGCGCGCATTCGATCGCGGGGAGGCGCGCAGCCAGTTCTGGGAGAACGCGTCGACGGTGGCGGCGGGGCTGCGTGTGCCCAAGCCGCTAGGCGATTTCCTGATCCTGGACGCGGTGCGGGCGAGCGGCGGCACGGCGCTGGCGGTGAGCGACGGAGAACTGCTGGACGGGGGCATTCAGTTGGCGCGCGAGGAAGGTATCTTCGCCGCGCCGGAAGGGGCCGCATGCGTGGCCGCGCTGGAGAAACTGCTGGCATCCGGATTCCTGAAGCCGGCGGAGCGGATCGTGATCTACAACACGGGGGCCGGGCTGAAATACCTCGAAGCTTACGCCACGCGGTTCCCGCGGACGGGATCGGGAGAGCAGGATAAATTAGGCGGGCTAATTACTCCGCGGTAGGGTGGGATAGGTGAGCTGCGCTCACCTGCGCCGGCAGGAGTGCCAGCGCGGCAGGCGGGGTGCGCCTGCGCCACGAGGTTATATGCGATTTCTTTTGAATTTGCTGGTTCTGAGTACGGCAGTTGGGGCGCTGGCGGCGGAGCGTTTTGAAATCTCGTTTCCCAAAGAGGCGAGCGCCACCCCGCTGGACGGCCACGCGATGCTGGTGATCTCCACCAGCGAGACGCCGGAGCCGCGGTTTCGGCTCAGCTTCACGACACAGACGCAGCAGGCGTTCGGCGTGGATGTGGACGGGCTCGCGCCCGGCGCGGCGGCGGTGGTGGACTCGACCACGCTGGGCTATCCGCGCGACAGCCTCAAAGATATCCCAGCGGGGGATTATTATGTTCAGGCCGTCCTGAACATCTACGAGACGTTTCAGCTCGCCAACGGGCACACGGTGAAGCTGCCGCCCGACAAAGGCGAGGGGCAACATTGGCCGTCAAAACCCGGCAATCTGTACAGCAAGACTCAAAAGGTACATTTGGACGGCGCATCGGACCAAACCATCCGGCTGTCGCTTACCGAGAAGGTCCCGGATGTCGCGGCCGCCGATCCGGATACCAAGTGGGTGAAGCACGTCAAGATCCGCAGCGAACTGCTCAGCCGCTTTTGGGGGAAGCCGATCGAGTTAGGCGCGGTGCTGTTACTGCCGGACGGGTGGGAAGAGCATCTCACGGCGCACTATCCGCTGATCGTATATCAGAGCCACTTTAGCCGGGGCCTGGGTATTGGGTTCAGTAGCGTGCCGGGTCCGGGCGGGGGTTACAAGCTCTATCAGGATTGGACGGCCGGGCGCATGCCGCGGGTCATCCTGATGACTATTCAGCATCCTACTCCTTACTTCGACGATTCCTATGCGGTGAACTCGGCCAACGCCGGTCCTTACGGAGACGCCATCACGCAAGAGTTGATTCCGTACGTGGAGAAGACGTTCCGCGGCATCGGCCAAGGTTGGGCGCGGGCGGTATATGGCGGGTCGACGGGCGGCTGGGAGGCGCTGGCTTCGCAGGTGTTCTATCCGGATTTCTACAATGGCGCGTGGGTGTTTTGCCCGGACGTAGTGGACTTCCGCGCGTACATGAGCATGAACCTGTACGAAGATAATAACGCTTACTGGCTGGAGGGTCCGTTCGCGAAGGTGCCGCGGCCGGCGATGCGCAGGCCGGATGGGCTGGTCCTCGCGACGATGGAGGGGATGAACCGCTACGAGCTGGTGCAAGGCACCAGGGGCCGGTCGGGCGAGCAACTGGATGCCTGGCAGGCTTACTTCAGCTCTGTAGGCGAGGACGGGTATCCGCAACCGATTTTCAACAAGCGGACCGGAGTGATCGACCACAAGGTAGCCGAGTACTTCAAAGAGCACTGCGACCTGACGCACATCATGGAGCGCGACTGGAAGACCCTGGGTCCTAAGTTGGCCGGTAAGCTGCACGTGTGTGTGGGCGACGCTGATAGCTTCTATCTAGATGGCGCGGTTCACTTACTGCAGGATTTCATGGAGAGCACCACGGAGCCGTACTATCGTGGCACGTTCGACTTCGGGGCGCGCAAGCCGCATTGTTATGCGGGCAGCTTCGATCCCCAGGTGGGGATGCATCAGCATTATCTGCCGGAGATGGCGAAGCATATGGAGGAGACCGCGCCGAAGGGAGCGGACGTGAGTAGCTGGCACTACTGAGGCAGCCCGCGCGGCGGGTGTTACACTAATGTTACACTGCAAGACAGGGAGACTTCGCATGCGCATCCTCGCCGCTATCCTGATCGCCGCCAGCCCGGCACTTTTGGCGCAATCGCCCCTCGCCGTCCCCGGCTGTGAAACACTGCCGCAGATCCGCCAGGAACTTGACGAGAAGCTCGGCCCGAAGGTCACCGAAAACATGAAGGGCGGTGATCAAACGCCGCTCGAGCGCCGGGTGCTCGGAGATCTGATCGCCCGGTATCCGCGCGAGCTGGAACCTCACCGCCGTCTGATCCAGGATATCCGCTGGATGGACCCGCAGTCCTATCCGGCCCTGGTCGAAAGCTACGTCAAACAGGCGGAGCGACACCCGGACGATCCACTGGCGTTGTATCTGGCGGCCGTGGTATTGAACGGCAAAGACACCTCGCGCGCCATTCGGTTGCTGGAGCAAGCCAAATCCAAAGCGCCGGATTTCGCCTGGCCCGACGCCACGCTGGCCGGCATCCATGCAGGCGGGAAACTCGTCGACAAGGCCAAAGCGGCAACCGAAATCGCGGCGTTCTTCGCCGTCTGCCCGTCCTCCGCCGATGGCGGCGCCCAATGGACCTTAAACCGGTCGGGGAGCACGGAACTGCAAGGGCGCGTCGCCGTTGCCCTGCGCGCCCGGCTGGCGCAAGAGACCGACCCGAAACGGCTGAAGAGTTACTCCACGTTATGGGGTCTGGAATTCCGCACGCGCCCAGTGCCGGAGCACGATGCCCTGCGCAAACAGGTAGCCGGGGACTTGAAGCGTCTCGAATCCATGAATCCGAAACCGGATGCCGAGTGGCTGGATTTCCTCAAGGACGGCTACAAGCAAAGCGGCGTTGCGGCGGAGACAGTGACGGCCATGGAAGACCGCGTCACGCAGGCGTTTCCGCATTCCGAGGAAGCCTACGACATCGCCTCCGAGCGCTGGAAGAAAGCCCACAAGGAACCTGAAGACCAGAAAGACGCCGCGGCCTGGAAAAAATACGACGCCGAACATTATGCCGCGGTCAAAGGTTGGATTGCCCAATTCACCGAGGATCGGTATGTGCAACACGACCTTTGGTTCTACACTATTTCCAACGATCCGGACATATCCGAGAAGGAAGGACTGCGAGCGTTCGACGACCACGTCGCGGAATTAACCGACGAGTACGAGCAACCTAGCTCCTGGGGTTATCTCAGCGCGGCGAGCTTCCTGGTGGAGCACAAATGGCAGCCCGACCGCGCTCTCGAACTCGCTCACCAGGCCGAGAAGTGGGCCGCGATCGCGAGCAAAATCAATACTAGCGACAATGATGGCGTGGAAGAAGCCAAGATGCGCAAGGAGCAGGAAATCTACCAGGACCAAGCCCTGGCAGGAGTAATCCTACGCGCGGCGAAGCTCGCCGGAAAGCCGGAAGAGGCCAAGACGCTGAAGGCCTCCGTCGAAGGTCCGCCGCCGGACGACGTCAAGTTCGTCTCGGGCTACTGGCAGAATCGCGCCAGGCTGGCGGCGCTCGAAGGCCGCAAAGCCGACGCGCTGACCTTCTACCAGCAGGCCCTCTTCACGCGGCAGCGGACTCCACAGGCTTATCATGGCGTGCTAAAAGACGATCTGACGGACGAAGCCAGCGCCGTGTGGAAGGACACCGGCGGCACCGAGGTGGCCTGGACTGTCTGGAAGACGCCGCCCGCCGGCAAAACGCAAGAACTGACCGAGGGCCGCTGGGAGAAAGCCACCAAGGCAATGCCCGCCTTCGAACTGGCGGATCTCGCCGGCAAAACCTGGCGCGTGAAGAACCTGGAAGGGAAATCCGTGCTGATCAACGTCTGGGCCACATGGTGCGGTCCCTGCCAGTCGGAACTGCCCCATTTGCAAAAACTGTATGAGAAGGTGAAGGACAGATCCGACCTGCAGATTGTGACTCTCAACATCGACCAGGAACTCGGTTTGGTCGCGCCGTTCGTGAAGGAGAAGGGATTTACCTTCCCGGTGCTGCCGGCTTACAGCTTCGTGCTGTCGCTGCTCGATTCGGTGGCCATTCCGCAGAACTGGATTCTCGATCCGAAGGGCGCCTGGCGCTGGAGTCAGTTGGGCTTCGACGCCTCGGACGCGCAGTGGGCCGACACCGTGCTCGCCAAACTGAAGACGCCGTAGGAGGGCGGGCTTTATCCGGCGCGGGGCTTAAGCCCCGCCCTCCAATCTATTCGGCGCTGAATCTCATCCCCAGCCTGTGGCCGGCATGCTCCGGATCCTGCAGCGATTGCATCAGCGTCTCGATGTTCA
>Ga0302324_100011572_pt1 | contig 18098 bp, 12 predicted proteins | sample Palsa_T0_1_FD_201949 | JGI IMG/M metagenome (GOLD analysis project Ga0302324, IMG submission 201949) | Peat permafrost microbial communities from Stordalen Mire near Abisko, Sweden - Palsa_T0_1 | ecosystem: Environmental > Terrestrial > Soil > Palsa > Peat permafrost | place: Sweden: Abisko... | reverse complement strand
ATAGTAGTAGCTGGTTCCAAACCACAGCGGACCGCCCATTGATCATGGAGTTTTCGAATGAAGGGGGTCCGCTGCCCACACAAGCGGTGGGATTATCATTTACCGGCACCCTTCCGTCCGGGAAATTGGACCTCAACTACATCGCCGAATACGGCTCTAGCGATACAATTCGCCCTGACCTGAACGGCCAAACGGTCACCGACGAGAACAACGGCAATCACATTAATTTCGGACTTTTTGTGCGCCCGGAATCCATCTCGGGGCTACAGATTGGCGGCTCAATTTATCACGATCAAATTAGTGACTTCGCAAAGGGACCGACCATCAGGCTCGGTCAGATGATCGTCAACGGGCACGTTGTTTACATCCGACATGGTATCGAGTTCCTGAGCGAAGGCTTCCTCATACGGCATGCCTATGAGCACAGTTCTACGGTGTATGACACACCCGCCTTCTACTCGCAGATATCGAAGCAGTTTCACCATATTCGCCCGTACTTCCGCTACCAGTATATAAACGCGAACGCGGGCGACATCTTGGGCGACATTACTTTACGTTATGGACCCTCACTTGGCGTGCGCTACGATTTCAGTGATTCCATCGCTTTCAAGACCCAATTCGATCACACCGTGAGAAAAGGTGAGCCCGACCTTGACGGTCTTCACATGCAGTTGGTATTCAAGTTTTAAACGATAGGTTATGCAAACCAAACTGATCGTCGTTCGGGCTGCGGTCTGGGTTGCCGTCTCGCTCGCGGGTATCGCAGGTCTTTCCTCTGCGGTTGCGCAGACTCGTTCTGTGGCTGTCGTAGTCAACGACAAGAACCCCGTCACCAACGTAACGATCCAGGATCTTCGCAAACTCTTTGCCGGACAAAAGCATTTCTGGACAGGTGGACTGCCCGTCACCATATTCGTGCGCGCCCCCGGGGCAAATGAGCGAGTCGTCATGTTGAAATTGCTGGGCATGTCAGAGAGCGAATACAAACAATATTGGACGGCTCAAGTGTTTCGAGGAGAGGTCATGGCTGACCCGGTTGCGTTGTTCTCCAATGGAATGCAAAAAGAAGCCCTAGCAGCCTTTCCCGGCGGTGTCGCGTTAGTCGATTCCGAGGATGTCAAGCACGGCATGAAAGTTGTAAAGGTGGATGGACATTTGCCTGGAGAAACAGCGTACCCGTTCAACTGAGAACGCCAAGGTCATTGGTGCAATACGCGGCGCTCTAGCAGCAGGATTCCGTGATTCGTGCAGGCGGGTCGCAATAGTTCGGGAACGTCGATTCCCAAATCTGTGCTTCTCGAAAGCCTCGAAATGTCTGAACAGGCAGCAATTATACTTCTTTGCTGATCCGATCCTCCGATGCTGATCTCTCTGACCACACTTCTCGGTGTTCGATCTTCCGTTCACACGCCGCCCTCGAACTTGAAAACCTAGCTCTACGCCACCAAATCGGCGTCCTACAGCGGTCGGCAAGAAAACGCCCAAAACTGACCTCATGCGACCGCCTGTCATGGGTCTGCCCGTCCCGCTTGTGGCGCGATTGGAGTTCGATGCTGGTCATCGTCAGGCCCGAGACGGTCGTCGCCTAGCATCGCAATGACAAGACTGTTGTATTCACTCAGCCGCCCCTGAAGGATTGAACAGCGGCAGGGCAACCGGGCCGGGGAAAAGAAGCGGTCAGAGCCCCTTCCGCGGAGCAGGGGGAATCGCTCTGCTCGGCTGCCTGCCGGATTTACCGTACCCTCGACTTCTCCTAAAAGTAACGCAAAGAAACGACACAGAATCTTCTGTCGCGGTGTGCCACGACTTAATCGAACTGCCGTCTTCTTGATCCGTATTTGCCCTGCTTACCGTATTTCACAGTACGGCGTCCTAAAATTATTGTGAATGCACCAGATGGCCGAGCGTCGTCCATACTCAACCTGTTCCGAGTGTCACACACCGTTGGAAATAGCACAGGCTACAACCGATGAAGAGGGGGAATCTTCTTCACCCAGAATGCTACCTACTGAAACTGCGACTGAAACGCGGCACAACCCCTCCCGAAGATGAGCGCCTAGAGGTACTCTTCTCAAGTGAGGCGGTCCCCATATCACCTCCATTTTTTCATCAACTTTCTTTTTCAGTTCTTCTATCACACGTCAATCCGCTTCTGGAGGCCGCTGTCATCGCATTCCTGACGAGCCTTTCCAGCCGCTTAATCTCCGCCTTGATAAAAGCTATTTCCCCCGGTAAAAGCATGGCCCGTTTTGATCGGCCATTCTACCGTGGAATGTCTATAGAGTCTAGTACATCAGTAGGGGTTGAAACGAGCCCTGCAACCAATGATTTCTCCCGCCTTAAGTGTGGTCGAGGTAGGGCGTGGAGAGTGGGAGCGTGGTGCCGCCCACTCAAGCCGTCTGAACTTGGGTGTGAAATTTCGTCACCAGCTACATGCTCCCAGCTTCGGTTTCTTGGTGGATTGGCGACAACCATTTGCCGCCTTTCTTCCGCCCAAATCGACGTGGCGAAAACTTTCCCCGATTGCTTTTTGCCATCGCTGGGCCAGAAAGTTTTTTGATTACTGGTGTGACCGGGCCATGCACAGCCGCTTGGAACCTATGAAGAAAGTGGCTCGCATGTTACGGGCGCTGAACTGGTTCCGCGCCAAAGCAGATTCCAGTGGTGCCGTCGAGGAACTCAACAATAACGTGACCAGAAGATCGTATGGCTTTCGGACCTATGAGGCACTATTTCAACATAATCGAGCCGCCACGCGAGACGATTCCCGTGAGTCGCTTCACCGTGAGTGGACTCCGTTAAACCAGATGATTCCATCCGGACTACGGTAAGTCCTATTCATCGGTTCTTGAAACCCAGCGGGGATGATGCCATAGGCACGGCCTTCATGAATGCGGGTCATCCGCGCCAGGCCATAGACGCAATGCCATTCGCGGAGCGCACGGCATTGCTGGAGCAGGCAGCCCGGAAATTCCGGGAGTTACACCCTGATTTTGAGATTAACCGTACCCCTTCCATCATCCGGCCCCCCCACCACTTGAAAAGGAACGCTGAACGGCAATTCCGCTGCCGCAGCGCTGTTGGCTTCTGGCGCAGACCTTGTGGCGGACTCGGCTGTAGGAGACTGCTGAAGATGATTGAAGACAGGGTTGGCAAGCTATTCATCGGAATCTTTACCAACGGCGATCTCCCGACGAACCCAATAAGCCTCGGCGAATGCGTGGTATGTGGGGGAGTGTTCACCAGAGACAAATCGCGGCAGCATTCTGAAGTTCCATGTCAGCCGTCGTCAGAACAGCCCTTTGCCATCATCACAAGTTGACCCGCCTCCTTGGACTGGGGCGTCTGCGGCAATCCCCAGAGCCATCGAGCCGGACTGCTCACATTTGAGCACCAAGGTTGCCCCGAATTTGAGCAGGAGTGATAGGGCTATTCTCGCAAAGTAGCCGCAGCAGAGTGCTGGAAATGCTCCACTGAACAGTGACCGTGAGCGATAGAATCTCTCATGCACCGAAGACTTTTTACCGCCGGGGAAACTGCGGTTCTTGCGATGATTCAGCAAGGATATGGGCCGCAAAACAACACCGATAGCGTATTTTTCACAACTGCGGGGGAGGCCGTGATTTTCGTCAACTACGCTTTTTTAAGCAAGGGAAAAAGAAACATGACCTTCTATTGAAATGCCTTGAAATAGAGGGCGGGTTGTCCCGGAATGCAGTAGAAGATTGCCTTGTGTTCCTCGGAGACTTTTCCGCCATTCACTTCTAGAAACGAAATCCCAATGACTTCATTCCTTTTTTGCTTGCGACCGTCAACCTTGACCGTCTTTGACTGATAATAAACTGTAACGACAGCACCAGTTTGCACCTTCGATAATCGCACTGGGCGGGTAGTGGTTTTATTTGCAGGTAAATTACACGGGGCTGTTGCGTAAGCTTCGAACGTGTCGGCCTTGCTCCCATGGACGTAGCTCAATGTAATCGAATCATCGGTCGTCTGCACTACTTTTCCGGTATATATCGACCCGCTGTAGCCTGCGGGATAGTAATTGTTTGGAGCAGTACCTTGTTGAGCTGCCACAGAGCCGCCAAGTAGCAGCACAAACAATCCACCAGAAACCATGCCGAACGCGGTATCTCGCTGATAGACCATTAAACTTGTCAGCGCCGGTGAAAAACGGAGCCATTGTAGCCGGTTGGGGTCGGAGCCAGTGATCCACCAGAGAGAGCCCCCGTTGGCGGGGACGCGGTAAGACTCTACAGCAGTTTCTAAATTGGTTTTTCCCCCGCAGGCTTGCGTACCACTCGTGGTTTCGATTCTCCTCAGTGATTCATCCGTTCATCCCAATCATCCCTGAGGAGTAGCGGTGTGTTCACTCACGCTAAGAATGAAGGTGCATTCGATGGTGTAAATCCAGTCCAGGATGCGAGAATCCCGAGTAATGCACGAGAGCCAGGGGATACCTATGCGTACACTCTGGGCGAAATTCGCCGCATATTGGAATTCCTACCCTTGTTGCCCAAGGCTGTACTAGCGACGGCATCATTGGCGGGGCTCCGAGAAGGTGAATTGAGGGGAATCGAGTGGCCGGACTACACAGGCGATGCTTTGAACGTTCGTCGGTCGGTTTGGAAAGCGGTCGTTAATAAACCGAAGACGTCCGCGAGCGCAAAGTCTGTTCCAGTCATTCGACAATTGGCAGAGGTCCTCAATACTTATCGAATTTCCATGGGAAACCCAAACACTGGCGTGATATTCCACGCTGGGGGCGGCGAACCCATGGATCTTGACAAGTTGGCACAGAGGGTCATCCGTCCAGTCGTTGAAACCATTGGACTGGAGTGGTATGGCTGGCATGGGTTCAGACGTGGAACCGCGTCGAACTTGTATGAGCTGGGGGCAGATGAAAAAGTGGTTCAGCGCATCCTCCGCCATGCCAAGTCGCACGTGACCAAGGATCGTTACATCAAAGCATTTGATCCTGCTGTTCTTGCCGCGATGAAAAAGTTGGAGACGACCTTGGACGTCTTAAACCAGGGTGCACCGATAGTGCACCAAATAAACTAGAGCAGGCATGTTAAACTGTTGAAAACCAATCGCCGGAGAGGTGGCCGAGAGGCTGAAGGCGGCGGTTTGCTAAACCGTTATACGGGCTAACACCTGTATCGAGGGTTCGAATCCCTCCCTCTCCGCCAGCATTTCAACAACTTAACTCGCCCGGTGATCCGTTTGCGATCCGTTTCAGAGCCAACCCTGCTACCTTACTACTCGCTAGAGCCATGTCAGCGGAAAGCACGTATCCCTTGATTTTCTTCTGTCGCGGCGCACATGCGAGCAGCGTGCGATGTTCCACACGCAAGTAGCTGGCTGCCTTTCGGCTCGTCAACCACGGTGTTGCAATTGGGTTGGTCATTAAGATCGGGCAGCCGGGGAGCGCTACCACTGCATTACGGCTGAGGAATTCTGAGTGTTATCAAGCCTGCTTATGACAGTCGAGCTTTTGGAGGAGGCCGTAAAGCGTAGAATCATACTTGTCTGGGGGTAGCGATGAAATACAGAATTGGGATGTGGGCGATTGTGGGCTTTCTACTCGCAGGATTTTGGGCACTCTTTGCCGTAGCGACCTTTCCATCTACCAGCGAGCGCATGCGCGATGTTTGGACCGTTGTCTGCATAACATGCCCTATTGCAATAGCGGGCATGCATCACGCGATTAGGCTCTATGAGGTTCTGGTCGCAAATGCCATCACCTATGGCTTTGTTGGTCTGATAGTAGAAAAATTGCGGAAACAGTTGCACCACGCACAGTAGGTCGTAGGTCGATCCAGCGATACCCCACCACAGCAATTGGCTATAATCCTCGATTACACTCACGACGCCCCGCACTGCGAAAAGCGGCACGATGTACAGCGTACGCAAATCGTACTTAATAAGATCACGGCCAGCGGTGAACGCTGGAGAGGAAACATCCGCCTGCGGCGTTTTCAGACATGCAGCCAAAAGCACATTAGCGGGAGACAAGAGGACTTCACGGTCAATGTTAAACAGACCGGCATAATCACCGGCGAATTCTGTCGCCACATGTCTCACTCCGGCTCAGGCTTATCCTCCGGCGGAATGGGACCGATTGGGACTGCGCCCAGGCGTTCGGCTTCCGCCCGTTCCCGCTGCGCGTCGGCTTCGCGCCCCAACTTCGCGTACACGTCGGCTAAATAAATATGTGGGTCGGGTGCGTTGGGTCGAATGGTGGCGGCCTTCCGCAGACTGGGTATCGCCCCCTGCAAGTCGCCCGACAGCGCCAGGAACCGCCCGAGATTCAGATTGCTTCCAAAGTGATCCGGCAAGGTCTGCAGTACTCTCCTGCACTCCCGGATTTCCTCCGGCACGCTGTTAATCATGGCGTAAGCGACCACCAGATAAACGTGCGGGTCCAAAATATGCGGTTCCGTGATGGCGACGTGCTCGAACGCCGTCACAGCCCCGCTATAGTCGTGAAGGTTCATCGATGCCCTGCCTAGATTCATCTCGGCGGCGGTGAAAGTCGGGTCTAGTTCGACCGCCTTACGCAACTGTGGCGCCGCTTTTTCGTAATCCGCTTCTTCCATGTAGCATCCGCCCAGATAGAAATGAAGAATGGAGATGTTGGAATCGTCAGCGATCGCCTTCTGCATCACTGGTTTCGCTTGGGTGCACCGCCGATTTTCCAGCAACATGTTGATCTGGAGTATCGCGTTGGCGGTTGCGATCTTGTCCTTGGGATCGGCCCCGTTTTCCGGCGAAGCCGCCAAGGCTGGGTTGCTGCCGGTGGCGACATATCCGAGCGCCGACAGCTTATGTATCTTCGCCGCGTCCAACGCGGCCTTGGGCATTTCTTGCGTGTTAGTCGTTTGTTGCTGGAAATCTTTCACCTGGAACGACAAGGTATCAGCCACCGCCGGGACTGAAGAAGCAAGGTTATGTACCGCTTTTGCATCCACCCCTTCGTCATAGAGTTCCCGGCGCGGCGCCTGAATATACAAATATTTCCCGGTCCGCAACGACTGCAGGGCGCTCCAGGCAAAGGCCAGATGTCCGTAATCCGCCTGGGAATAGGCGTTCCGCTGCCAGGCTTGCGCCGCCGCCTCCCCTTCTGGGCCCGTTTTTGTCAGGGCCAGCAGCGATGCGCCCTGGACGTCTTTCGGGACCTCAATTCCGGCGTTCTCGAGAAGCGTCGGCATCACATCGGCGAGCTCCACGGGATTCTCGACGCGTTTCTCCGCTGCACGATTGCCAGGCAGCTTGATCGTGAGAGGCACGTGAATGGTTTCGTCGTAAAGAAAAATGCCGTGGTGTTCTTCGCCGTGCGCTCCCAAAGATTCCCCGTGATCGGCCATCACCGCAATGACGGCGCCGTCGTAAAGTCCGAGTTTCTTGAGCTGCTGCAGCAGGGTTCCCACGGCTGAATCCGTATATGCGATCTCTCCGTCATACAGCGCTTTGGCATATCGGGTTTTATAGGGCTCGGGCGGATCGTAGGGATCGTGCGGATCGAAGAGATGGACCCAAAGAAAAAATGGTCCCGGCGGACGCTGTTTCAGCCACGCCAGCGCGTGTGCCACTACCTCGGCCGCGCGGCGCTCGGTCGATTGGTAGCGCGTCTCTGGAGTAAACTTCGCCCAGGTGTAACCGGCATCGAAGGTGTCAAATCCGCGCTCGAAGCCGGGAGCGCCCCAGGTGGGGTCGAGCGCCAAAGATCCGACAAATGCGGCGGTGTGGTAGCCGTGGGCATGCAGGATATCGGGCAGGTAGGGCAGAGACTTCGCGAGCGGTATGGGGAAAGTGAGGACTTGGTGATACTGCGGATACGTGCCCGTAAAAATCGTAGCGTGCGAGGTGGGCGTCAGCGGAGCTTGCGAATAGGCATGTGTGAAGACGATGGACTGCCGGGCGAGCGCGTCCAGGTTGGGCGTAAGCCCACGCTTCGATCCCAGAAAACCCATGCGGTCGGCGCGAGTGGTGTCGAGCGTGATGACGATGGTATTTGGATAGCTACTCGGCGATTCTGGGGTCGCAGGCGTATCCGGTTTGGGCTTATCGGGGCGGTTTCCACCGAGCGCAGCTGCCCCCAAAGTCGCGAAACACAAAAGCCAACGAAGAACAGCCATGCGAATATTCTAGTTCGAAATTCGCGATTTCTATTTCCTAAGGAGCGTTCAACTTCCTAACGACCGTTCAAGGAGAACCTGAGTTACGGACTGATTTGCCCACCAGCGGCTCATTGCGACTGAGTTGCTGGCGCTTTCTTGGGTGCTGCAGCTGGGGGTGCTTTTGTGAGAGGTTCCATGTTGGCCGACGACTGACACTGGTTCGGAACGATGAAGAGCGTGGGATCCTGCGGGCCCAGCACTACGTTTTTGTATTCCATGCTGCGGGGCGGGGCGCGGTTAGGACGATTCTCAATCTTGACCGGAAAACCCTGCAGATCTTCCGCTTCCCAGAGCCTGAGATGGATGGTTGTCTGCAACTCTGAGGATGAGATAGTAACGTCTTCCACATGGCAGGGGTGTCCGTCCACGGTCTCTTCTCCCACTGGAGTGCGCTCGTATTTCTTGTCAGGTCCGAACAGGAAAAAGGGGAAAGCACGCGAATTCAAGTAACCGATCTTCAAGCATCCGCTAGCCGCCAGGCCATGCGACTTCTGCTTTTCCAAATCCATGACGAAGTAGTTGTGTCCCGCATCCCTGCCTTCCACTCTCATCAAGTTCCGCGAGCGGTAAATATGACTTTCCCAATCGCTGCCGGGAAGAATACCTCCGGTCATAATTGCGGAAAACTCCTGGAATTGATCCAAAGGAAACCCGCCGGACTCGGATTGTGGAGCGGCTGCGCGTTCGGGCGGACGATTCGCGTCCGAAGATTTCTGCCCTGCCGCGGGAGCTTGCTCCGGAGATCCTTGCGCCGGCGCGGCCTGTCCCCATCCCCATCCTTGCAGCGTGACGCAGCCTGCCACGAGCAGGAGCGCGAGCGATCGATTCATAGATTGATTGTCCCCAGGAATAGTAATTTTTAAGAATACAAGAAAAAGGCCACGCCGTGAATCGGCGTGGCCTGACGGAAACCAGAAGGATTGAGAGTCGTTACTGCTTGGCTACCCTGGCTGGCAGCGCAATCTTGCCCACCGTCGTTCCGCGCGCCCTGACGGATTCGTCATCATCTGTCGGGAGGTTGCAGGTTAAATAACCGTAGTTGTCGCCGAAGATGATGCCGCTGACGCTGGCAAAACCGACCCAGCCATATTTCCCGTTTGGGAATTTCTTGTCGCACTTCGTCTTGGTGAAGAGCAGCCACTGCGCGCCGGTGTAACCCTCGGCGAAAGCATCGTAAATGTCGTCGGCGTACATGACACCGGCGCCCTCCACGGGCAGACCCGCGCTGTAAGGGATCGATTGACTAAAGCCCACGATGGTGGAATTTATACTGGAGCCGCAGGCGCTCAGGTTGTCATAGCCTTGCCAAACATCCTTGCCCAAGGCGGAAAGGTTGTTGAATTGTTCGTAGTTGCAATCCTGGCCGCCACCTGTTGAAGCGAAGCCGAAGGAGTAGCTCTGCGCCGAGGCGAAGCTACAGCCCAGAACGAGAAGAGCGATTACCGCCAAGCTTTTTAGTTTCACGAAAATCCTCCTGGAAGTCGTTGTTCAAATCAACGTTCAAATCAGCGCAATCGAAAACCAGCATCGAGAGCCCTTACTTCCTGGTTTATCCCTACTTGCCGGCGATCTTGAGAATGTTACCAGCGTTCGTTCCGCGCTCCCTGACGGATTGGTCGTAAGCCGCCGGGGGGGCGCACGACAAGTAGCCGTAGTCGTCGCCGAACGCCAACCCGCTCGCGCTCGAAATGTTCAACCAGCGATACAGGCCCTCGTAACCGCCGCCCTTTGGCTTGTTGCACTTCAGTTCGGTAAACACGACCATCTGCGCGCCGGTATAACCAAGAGAGAAAGCGTCGTAAACATTGTCGGCGTACGCAACCCCAGAGCCCGCCACAGGCAGACCAGCGCTGCCAGGGAGAACGGTGCTAAAGCCTTCGATGGTGGCATTCACCTCGGCACCGCAGGCGCTCAGGTTGTCCACGCCTTGCCAAACATCCGTGCCGAAGCCGGAAGTATTGTTGAGTTGTTCGTAGTTGCAAAAGAGGCCGCCGCCGGTGGAAGCGAAACCGAAGGTGTAGCTCTGCGCCGAGGCGAAGCTACAGCCCAGAACGAGAAGAGCGATTACCGCCAAGCTTTTCAGTTTCAAGAGAATCCTCCTGGAAGTCTTGCGCACGTCTTGAAATGTAATTCAGCAATCACAGCGCGACCTATACGTGGGGAAGTATGGTGGGCCCGCGCTGACCTCCGAAGATTAGCCCATTCCAGCGCCAAGTCAAGCTTAGATCACAATTCTGGCGGTCGGAAATCATGGAAGATCGGGAAAGAGCAAAACTTTGCGCTTTTGCTGTATAAGAATCCCGCATGGATGTGAAGCGCAAGAAGATCAGCCAGAGCACGATTCGATTCAGGCATACTGCCGTTTCGCACGCAGACTGTTCGTCTCCTGTTTCTGAACAAGGACCAGAACGCCAGTAGAGCGATTTCGGCACTCACCGCATATGGTCAAGCGACCGTGACCCGGCAGATGGCTGCCTTGTATTCGTCAGAAACTCGGATCATGCTCAAACCGGAGTGTACGGTTCGCCGCCTTGTCGCAAGTACCCGCAGCCCCTTTGTCCAGGCTGGAGTGTATTCCGATTTTGCCGTCGCCTATAACTATCCCCAGCAAACGTGCAGAGGGGAGTGCAGTTTGCGCGCACTTTATTGGCGGTGCGAAATGCGGTAGCTTATCACCGTGGCTGGGAACGGTTTCGGGCGCGTTCTTGTACCTGCACATGAACGGAAGATCGCGTTGACGATGGCTGATTGGCTTGGGGCTGATCTCCTGCGGGGGATACTCGGTGTCTGACACTACTGCCACGTTGAACGCGGGAGATGTTGTCGGCAAATATAAGATCCTCGGCCAGGCTGGAGCCGGGGGCATGGGCGTGGTGTATCGCGCTCTTGATGTAAAACTGGAGCGCACGGTTGCGCTGAAGTTCCTTCCTGAGCACTTGGTTTCTAGCGCTGACGATCGCGAGCGGTTTCTGCGCGAGGCGCGGACGGCTTCTCTGTTGGACCATCCCAACATTGGTGCGATTTATGGGTTGGAAGAGACCGACTCCGGCCGGTCCTTTATTGTCATGGCGTATTACCCGGGGGAAACGCTGGCGGACAAAATTCACGGAGGCTTGCTTAGTCTCAGCGAAGCCGTGGACATTGCGATCCAGATGGGCGAGGGATTGGCGGCGGCGCATGCGGGCACAGTGGTGCATCGCGATATTAAACCTTCGAATGTCATTCTGACGCAGAGTGGCGTGGTCAAGATCGTGGACTTCGGGCTGGCGCGGCTGACTTCTACTACGGGCAGTACTCAGAGCATAGGTACGGCGGGAACGATTGGGTATATGTCGCCGGAACAAACGATTGGGAAGTTTGTGGATCAGCGAACGGATATATGGTCCCTGGGAATCGTGCTGGCGGAGATGGTGACGGGCAAAAACCCGTTTTTGCGCGAGACAGCGGCGGCTACCGTCTTCGCCATTCTGAACGAGGCGCCCCGGCCGATAGACAAGATGCCAGACAAGATGGGGGACGAAGTCCCGCTCGATCTCATCCGCGTCATCTATCGGGCGCTGTCGAAAGAGCCAGATGCTCGCTACCACAATTGCCAGGAACTGGTGGCCGATCTGAAGGATTTCCGCAACCGGCTCGAGTCCGGCTCGACGGCGACGCCAGCCGGCAGCAAGCCGTCCTCCCGGTCGTCATCCTTGTACACGGCGGAACTCAGGAAGCAGATTGAACAAGCATCGCGCCCAGTCTGGGGCTCGGCTGCTGCGCCGGTGTCGAGGCTGAATCGCTGGCTGGCTGCGGCAGGCGTTGCGATAGTTGTTGCCGCGGTGCTCTCGTTTATGCCGGGCGTGCGTGAGCGGGTGGCGGGATGGTTTGGACGTCAGGAAGAGCACATTGCGGTGCTGCCGTTTGAGAATGTCGGCAACGATCCAGCCAACGAAGAGGTTTCCGTCGGACTTATGGACAGCCTGGCCAGCCGCCTAACGAACCTCGAAGCAGGCGAAAAATCGTTGTGGGTGGTACCGACCAGCGAGGTGCGGCGCCAGAAGATTGCCGATCCAGCGTCGGCGCTGCGTCAACTCGGAGCCACGGTTGCCGTGGAAGGCAGTCTGCAGCGCGTGGGGCAGACGATCCACCTGACGGTAAACCTGGTGAACACGCGCAACCTGCGCCAGATCGGTTCAGTGACCCTGGAGGATCAAGCGGGAGACTTCTCGTCGCTCGAAGACGAAGCGGTGGCACGCATAGCCAAGCTGATGCACATCGAGGCGACGCCAGAGATGTTGCAAGCTACTGGCGGCGCGGTAAGTGCGGGTGCGTATGAGCTGTATTTGAAGGCGCTCGGGTACACACAGCGCTTCGACAAGCCGGGAAATCTCGATCTAGCCATCACGGCGCTTAACAATGCGGTGAAGGAGGATCCTCGTTTTGCCCTGGGATTTGCCCAGCTCGGCGAAGCCTACCGTTCGAAATACAGGCTGGACAAAGACAAAAAGTGGATCGACGAATCTCTGCTCAATTGCCAGAAGGCGGAGCAACTGGACGATCGCTTGCCGGCGGTCTATGTGACGCTGGGGGACATCCATCGCGACACGGGACAATACGACCTCGCCTTGCAGGAATACCAGCGCGCGCTACAGCTCGACCCGCGCAGCGCGGACGCGATTGTCGGCTTGGCCAGGTCCTACAATAACGCCGGACGAATGGCCGATGCCGAAGCGGCCTTCAGGAAGGCTATCGCGTTGCGTCCCGATTCCTGGACCGGTTACAACGCCTTCGCGGCTTTCTTGGATGATCACCAGCGCTACGACGAGGCCATAGCACAATATCGTCATGCCATCGAACTCACTCCCGACAACGCGGCGCTCTACCTCAATTTGGGCGCGGTCTACATCGACAAGGGAGATTCCAAAGGCTTCGCTGAAGCGGAGAAGATGCTGCGAAAATCGCTTGCCCTCGGCCCCAGCTACCCCGCCTACTCCAACCTTGGATATCTCTACCTCCAGCAGCAGAGGTACGCCGAAGCCGCGGGCTCGTTAGAGAAAGCGCTGCAACTGAACGATAAGGACTACCTGATCTGGGACAACCTGGTATTTGCCTACGAAGGGCTCAAGGACAAAGAAAAGGCGGGCAAAGCACAGGACCGTGCCATCCTCCTGCTCGAACAGGCAACTCGGGACACCCCGCGCGACGCCCTAGCGCAATCCAACCTGGGGCTACTCTACGCCCAGAAAAAACTTCGCGAAAAAGCCATTCCGCGCATACAATCATCGCTTGTGCTTTCGCCCGACGATCCCAACATTCTGGAGATCGCCGGCACAGCCTACGAAGATTTGGGGGATCGCGCCCAGGCCTTGCGGTACATCGAGAAGAGCCTGCAAAAAGGCTATACCCTTGCGAACATGAAGAGTAATCCTGAACTGCAAGGCTTGCTGTCGGACCCCAGTTTTCGACCCAACGGTAAGTAAGGAAATGAAATTCGGAAGGAGCTAGCCATGGCCACAGCGCGCGTGATTCCCAAAGCCGCAACGGATTGGCCGATCGACATCGTATATGTCGACTCTACCTCTCAGTTGACGGTCTCGCCGGCAGGGATCATCATCGGAGCCGACGACACAATCACTTTCAACAATAATTCCGCAAACGCCACCATCACTATTACGTTTGAACCCAATCCCCCTGGTCCGACCCTGTTCGAACCCTCGCTCACACCCGATATTGACGCTGGGACGAGCTATTCACCCGAGGGCCCCCTGGCCGCCGCCGGAAGCGTGAACTATTACGTCACCGTAGGATCGGTAACGTTCGGACCCTATGCCATCCAGGTGGGCACCACCTCGGCGAGCACACTGTATGTGCAGGTTGCCAACGGAGAATGCACCCCCGGGAGCGTGTCGATTCCTAAAGGGGGCTGGCTGGAGATGTTTTCGACCGACGGCGAAAACTACGGCATCGAGTGGACAATCACCGGCAACCCGCTTCCTGGCCTCACTGAGGTCCACTCTGGTGTGTCGAACCCGGGGAACGGCCCCTTCCAGAATCCGCCCAGCGGGGGTCCCATTGGGCCCATCTTCGCCTACGGACTCAAGGACGACACCGAGAGCGGCGGAGGAGGAACGATAAAGGTCCAGTAGCGCTGCGTAGTGCAACTATTTCCATGAGGGTTCCTCCGCTGCGGCCTGAAATCATTGGCCGCAGCGGAGGAATGATAATCGTCACGAACTAGCAGCAGCAACACACTCGGCACCCCTGAAAACGTGACAGTCGGCCGAGCAATTAGGGTACTGTAAGAAGGCCACGAGATAGCCGCGTTGGGCTGCCTACGCAGAAGGCGTGCCGTTGAATGTGTGATGCCATATTTCCTCTCCAGGAATCGATTTAGGGGCCTCGACGGCGCGGCGGTCACTTCCGGCCATGTCAGCAATTGCAACCGGCAGCGCACATCGCAGCTTGTCACCGCTCGGATGACCGAATACCAACTCTCGATGAGGTCCGGACGGCGCGCGTTACAAAAGACGCAGAATCATCCGCCCGCGGCATAGGCAGCGAGTACACCGCGAATCAGTTGATAACGGAAGCGGCATTTCGCCCGACGGAAAAACCCTGGTCTACCTGGTTGAATTCGTGAATCCGGGAGACCCCATGGACACCACGAAGATCGCCTGCTCGACACCGCAACTCTCGGTTCGCTGCGTCTGATGCCCGTCGATCCGCGAATTTCCCGGGGCGTGCCATTCACTCCCGACGGAAAAACCGTCGCCTATCCCATCGCCAAGAACGGAGTGGATAGCGTTTGGATTCAGCCGCTCGACGGCTCCCGGCCGCCAGTTCGCTACTTTTCATTGTCAAACCGGACCAGAGAAAGTCCTTCGTGTTAGCGTTACACCTCGACAACTCTGCCTGTTTTCTCTGATCGGCAAGTGAGCAGTCCGGTTTCCGCCATCCCGGTCGGAGAATGAAACACGACGAGAAAGCGATTATTGACGAATGCGACTTGACTTCACCGCCAGTTGTCACCTCCGGATTGCCGTCCTACTGATTCCCTTTTCCCATCCCTACGCGGTGCTATTTACTTCTGCTTCTTATTCCAATCGTCTCGCGACGTAACGCTGAGCGGCGACTGCTGGCTGCCTTGCAAAGCCGCATTCAGCGCCGGAACCTGCGCTGTCGTGATGGACTTGAACTGCGTTCCAGCATCGTCCAATTTCTTCAGCAGCAAGGCCGTGCTTTCGATTTGCGATTGGGTCGGGCGCCCGGAATAGCCGTTTACCGAGCCATATAACTCGCCCAGGTATTCGCGGAGCTTCTTCTCGCCCGTAATCATGCCCCCCTCTTTAATGGACACGAGAGTGGAACGGAACTCCTCAAGTTTCTGGTTTAAGGCGTTAAGCTGCTCCTTTAACTGATCCTTCATCTTGCCGCCCGGCGCGGCGGCCTGCCGCTGCTTGATCTGATCACGGAGGTCGTTGGTCGCATCGACGATGTAAGTCAACTGCGCCAGCATGTCGTAGAGTTGCGTAACCGTCTGGTGCTGAAGTTGGCGGTCGGCGGGAGTGCTCTTCGACCGCGGGTCGGGTACCAGCTTGACCTCCGAAGAATACGTTTCTTTTCCTTTGGTCAGCTTGACTGTGTATGTTCCCTCCTGCTCCTGCGGTCCAAAAAACGCATATTGATTTTGTACCAATCCGGCAGCGGGCGGCATCTTGGGAGGCTTCTCGCGTTCCGGCCACTGCACACGATTCAATCCCCGGCGCTTTTCGCCTTGCAACGATGTGACCAGTTCACCTTTACTGTCGTAGATCTCCAGCCGCAGGTCGCCGAAAATGTGGCGCTTCTTCTGGTAGTAGACGATGGCCGCCGCCGCCGGCAGAGTCGGCCCGCGAAACTCAGAGTCTCCATCAGCGCGCTGCTCGTCGGCCGGGAGCGCAAGCACCGAAGGCCGCGACGGCAGCAACACTGCGTCTTTCGCCAGAATTTCAGGGGTGAGCGCGCGAATCGGCGTCAAGTCATCGAGAATATAGATGCCCCGGCCGTGGGTCGCGAGAAGCAAGTCTGACTCGCGCGACTGGATGGCAATATCGCGTACGGCTACGTTCGGAAGGCTACCCTTAAACTGTGCCCAATGCGCTCCACCGTCAATTGAAATGAACAGACCGAACTCGGTTCCAACGAAAAGAAGATTGGTATTGACCAAATCTTCGCGCACGACGTGAGCATAACCGTTCAGTTCCGTCGTTGAAAGCGAGGTCCAGGTTTTCCCATAATCCCGTGTGAGGTAAACATAGGTCTTCATGTCGCCGGTCGCGTGGCCATCGAAGGTCGCGTAAGCTGTGGCGGGGTTGAAGTGACTCGCTTCGATGGTCGACACCCATGTGCCCGCTGGCAGGCCAGAAACATTCTTAACAACGTTCGTCCAATGCTTTCCGCCGTCGCGAGTGACCTGAACATTCCCGTCGTCCGTACCAACCCAGATGACGTCGCCATTCTTTGGCGATTCCGAGATCGTGTAGATCGTCTCGAACTTTTCCGCGTCGGAGTTGTCGATGGTCAGGCCGCCGGACAGCTCCTGATGTTGCCGCGCCGGATCGTTGGTCGTGAGATCGGGGGAAATCCGGTCCCAGGATTCTCCGTGATCGCGCGAGCGAAAGAGGAACTGCCCCCCCAGATAAACGGTCCCTGGATGATTCGGGCTCATACCAATTGGGGCATTCCAATTGAAGCGGAACTCTGGCTCGTTGGCACGCGGTAGTGGCTTGATGTCCTTGGCCTCGCCAGTCGATTTGCGGAAGCGCGCGATCATCGCTCCCTGATACTCAACGTACGCATAATCCTTATCGGTCGGGTCTGGAAATGCCCAGAAGCCGTCGCCAAAATAGAGATTGCGCCAGTGGCGATTGGCGATTCCGTCGGTCGCGCGCGAAGGTCCCATCCATGTGCCGTTGTCTTGCAGGCCGCCGTAGACGTTATAAGGCTCGGCCATATCGGCGCTCACGTGGTAGAACTGCGCCACGGGCAGGTTCGAGAGAAAGCGCCAGTGCGCAGCACGATCTAGCGACTGGTATACGCCACCGTCGGTGCCAATCAGCATCTGATCGGGATTCTCCGGGTCGATCCACAGCGCGTGATGATCACCGTGCACCTGTTCGCCGAATCCTTCGCTCGCAGAGATGGCGGCGCTGAAACTCTTTCCGCCGTCGTCGCTGATCGTCAGAAAAAATCCGGGTTTATACACGCGATCCGCGTTCTTGGGATCGACCGCCAGGCGCGCGAAGTAGAAGGGGCGTCCGCTGACGTTAAACGAATTGTTAACCTCGGCCCAGCTCTCGCCGGCATCGTCCGACCGGAAGAGCGCCGTGTGATTCTTGGCCTCAACCACCGCGTAAACGCGAGTGTGCTCGGCTGCGGCAACCGCGATGCCGATTCGTCCCAACTCTCCTGCCGGCAGTCCTTTTCTTAACTCACGCCACGTGGCGCCCGCGTCCGTACTTTTGAAGAGTCCGCTGCCAGGGCCTCCGGAACGGAAGCTATGTGGCTCGCGGCGCACGTCCCACATTGCGGCATAGAGAACGCTCGAATCTTTCGGATCCATCGCCATCTCCGCGCACCCGGTGCTGTCGTTGCGGTAGAGCAGCTTTGTCCAGTTCTTGCCGCCGTCGGTAGTCTTGAAAACCCCACGCTCGGTGCTCGAATTCCAAAGATGACCGAGAGCGCACGCATAGGCCGTGTTGCCATCCTTCGGATCGATAAGGATGCGGCTTATGTGCTCGGAGTCGGGAAGTCCGACGGACTCCCAGTCATCGCCGCCGTTGCGTGTGCGGTAGACGCCAGTCCCGACCGAAACGCTGTTGCGCACCCATGACTCACCGGTTCCCACCCACACAATTTGCGGATTTGAAGGATCGACGGCAATCGCGCCAA
>Ga0302324_100011568_pt1 | contig 18100 bp, 17 predicted proteins | sample Palsa_T0_1_FD_201949 | JGI IMG/M metagenome (GOLD analysis project Ga0302324, IMG submission 201949) | Peat permafrost microbial communities from Stordalen Mire near Abisko, Sweden - Palsa_T0_1 | ecosystem: Environmental > Terrestrial > Soil > Palsa > Peat permafrost | place: Sweden: Abisko... | reverse complement strand
TCCCGGCCTCGCAGAGTGGTTTCAAAAGCGCTCACGAGTTTGCACAATTGAGCAGCGCGACTATAGTTACCGATCAAACCAAGCCATTTGCGATTTCGCGGATGCAATTTATCCTGATTTCCCACTGACCACCTCGATTGACGTACCGCAAACTGAGCACGACGGAGTCTTTCAGATTGAAACCAGAAGTGTGCCGAATTACATTGCGAAATTCGGAAAAGTCACCGCGCTTCGCCACGACAAGAACTCCCCGACTGCAGGTCTACGAGCTATGAACTTCGGGGTCGCTAAGGGGAGCACGTTCGACCGAGTCTTGATCTTCCCAACAGGGCCGATGCTCAAATACCTTGAAGATAGAGATCCCACCCCTCTCAAATCTCCAGAGGATCTATATGTCGCTGTGACCCGCGCCAGATTTAGCGTGGCATTTGTTGTTCCAAGAATCTTGCCCTCAGCGCAACTGTCTCTCTTCTCAAACCAACGTCAATTCCCCGAGATCATACCCTTCATCGTTTGAGCTCGAACATACTCATTCAAGACCATTTATAAGCATATCGAGCCGAAACGTAGGGGACTCCTAGCGGGAGAAGCCCATCTGTCATCCAAAACCGCCAAGAAGCAAAGTCGTACCGACCCAAGGCATTACCGCCCAGAGCCTCCGAGGGCAAAAAAACCGCGGCGGGGCTGGCTCGCACAAGATGTGCATTGTAATGGGAAGGTGCCCGTCGCGTGGGAGAACGAAACGTCAACGGTTGGCGGCCTTTGCGGTAGCCTTCTTCTCAACCGCGGACGGCATAGAGATCACCTTCTTTGCTGAGGCGATCTTTTTCTGCCGCTGCTCAGAGGTGGGCTCTATGCTTTCTCGTTTATTCGCGGGGTAAGCGTTCCACCAATTTTCGTCGACTCTTTTCTGATCGCGGAGCCGGGCGCCCCAGGTCTCGATTCTGAGTCCTGGGAAACCACTGCCAAGCCATCATGCCCATTGTGACGGCGTGCCTCATAGCTGGAGCTTGGCCTGAGACGTACACGCTGGAATCGGTTGAGCTTCCGATGCGGTAAGATTCCCCCAAGCTTCAAGTCGTAATCCGCACTCGTCGCGGCACCGGAGGCCGCGCAAAGATGGCACAACGCGGGCCTCACAGCAGAAAGCACATCAATCTGGACGCCGAAGCGGCCAAACGGCGCGATCTTGAACGCGTCAGCGAACTTGTTGACCTTGGAGATGAAGACACTTTTGTGTCCCTCATAAAATCAAGGGAGCCGGCAATCAGTGCGAGTGAGCTTCTAAAGCGGATTGAGCTGTTTCGCGAGTTGAAGCGGTTGAGGTCGCGCGGCGTCTAGCCCTTTTCATCAGTTTCTCTGCTTTTCGCTCATACTCGCTAAGCTGGCTGGGGCTCATCGCATCAATGCTTTTATCGATGGAGGCCTTCAGTTCTTCGAGGATCTCCTCTTCTCTAGTCTTCCCGATCGATATCGGCATATCCATCCCTCTTATTCCCAGAATCCGAGTGTTCCTGAATCTTACATTGCAAACACATCTTTACTACTATATTCTGCGCCAATTTATTGGATTCTGCGCATCCCGGAAAGGAAGCATAGTCTATACCCACTTGGTACCCTCTGCCGGTCCCTGCGTTCCCCCGGCGAACAACTGGCGTAGTCATGCCTCCCATGAGCCACGCCCCTACCCCCGGCCTCCGAGGAAGAAAATCCGCCGCCCCCGCCAAAGATAGTTGCATATAATTAACCTCCGTTGGCGCACAATTGAATTGGAGACAAAAAAGGACCGGAAAGGAAGTCAGCTCGAAGATGCATCTTTACAGACGCCTCGCGAAGAGAAAAACTGCCGACCCCACCCCCCCCGCCGCCAAAATGCGCCAACGCCGAAATAAAAAACTTGGCATCCTTTTTGGGCTGTGATCCTGTGAAGACCAATCGAACCATCAGGTAATCAGCAGTTTAGTCCCACCGCATCCGCAGTTTCACAGCGCAAAAAACGCCCAAATCGACTGTGGAACTGTGCGGGCCACGGCAAATTCCGCCGCGAAAACGCCCCCAAAACGCCCGATTTAACGCCCAAATCGGTAAGTTTTCGACGGTTTCCGCAATTTATCTTGAAGTACCGATCACGCGGACTACGATAGCCCCATGCGATCTCCAGACGCCTTCCACGGCCACACCCCATACCTGGTCGTCTGGATCGTCACTTATTGGCTCTGCTTCATGCCGGAGATTTTCCTTTCCATGAAGCTGCGCTCGAAAAGAACAGCTCAGAAATCTGATCGCGGTTCCATGTTTTTCGTAATTCTGGCCGCCAACCTTGCCATCGGGATCGGTTTTCTCGTCATGATTGTCTTCCCCGGATTCTCCATCAATGCCGGCTGGAAGATTCTCTTTGACGCTGGCATCGTAGTCTGGCTCGCCGGCGCATTCTTCCGCTTCTACTGCATGCGCATCCTGGGAAAGTTCTTCACCTACGACGTCGCAATCTCAACCGGCCAGCGTCTCGTCGACCACGGCCCCTATCGCTGGCTCCGCCATCCATCTTATTTAGGTTCGCTGGTCGCCTATATCGGCTTCGGCATGACGCTGTCGAACTGGCTCGCAATCTTCCTGCCAGCGCTGTGCCTTGGAATCGCCTTCGCCTACCGCATAAGCATCGAAGAGCAAGCGCTCCTGAAAGGCCTGGGCGCACCGTATCGGGAATATATGCGCCGCACCTGGCGCCTGATTCCATTCGTCTATTGAGCCTTCGGGGCGCGATGGGAACGGGCAGTCGGCGAGTCGCTAAGGCCGCCTGCCTCCAGGCTTCTTGCCTCCTGGCCTTGGTCCAGTCCGCTTAGCTCCCGAACCCCCGGACTTGCCTTTGAATCCAGCTTTTGTGAACCCGCCAGTCTTCGGCTTGGAACGTTCTCCCGAAGGAGCGGGCCTGCTCTTGCCGCTCGCAGCCTTACCAGCAAAGTTTGCCTTCGGCTTCCAGCCCGTGCCGCTCCTGCGCTCGGTCCGCGAATCCTCGCCGCGGGGCCGGAAGCCTTCAGCGCCTTCCCCGCGCGGTGTGAAGGGCCGCGATGGCCGGCCCGGCGCGTTGGCCGAGCCGCGTCCCGAGCCGCCTCCCGATCCGTAAGTCCGTCCGCCTGGGCTACCCGGCTTGCTGCTCGGCCGTGCCCCGCCCGCGCGCGGCTTCCCGCTGCTGGTAGTGAATGGCCGCGCCAGACCGCCTTCGCCGCGGAACGGCCGCGCTGAACCTGGCCGCCCTGATCCCGCCCGATCCGCTCCCGGTCGACCCGCTCCCGGGCGATCCGATCCGGCCCGGCCCTGACTCGGGTACCCAGACGGCGGGCGGCCCGACGTCGGGCGCGAGGGTCTTGTCCGCTCCGTCCGCCCGAAATCCTGAACAGGCTCAATGCGCAGCCGCGACGGCGTCTTCGGTCCAGCATCCTCCTTCGGCGCGGAAAATGGACGGCGCGGCGCCTCGAGCCTCGGGCCAGGGGGTTGCCTGAAAGACGACCGTCCCCGGTCCTCGGGCTTCTTCCATTCCGGCTTGGGAGGGAAGTTCCGTCCTGCGGCGGGCTTGCTTCCAAAGGGTCTGCCGCCACCCGTTTTTGCTCCAAACGTGTGGCCCGCGGCCGCCCTGTCGTCTTTCTTCCATGACGGCCGCGCCGCAGGGCCGTCCTCGGACCTTCCAGGTGCAGTCCTGGCCGGCCCCGGGCCAGACTTTCCCGGTCCGCTCCGAACTGGCCGATCTGTACCAAACGACTTCTTCGGCCGGTAGTCCTTCGGCCCCGCGGCTGGCTTCGCGCCGCGCGCTCTGAAAGCAGGTTTCTCCGGCGGAAGCGAATCCATAACATTCCGCCGCCGAATCTCCTTCGCCTTGGGAGTTCTCAGCTTGCCGTCGGCAGCCTTGCGCAGCAGTTCCAGTTCCTGCGGGTCAAGCTCGCGCAAATGCCCCGGCTCCTGGTCAAGAATCAGAGGCCCGTAGCCCACGCGGCGAATCTTCTCCACAAAATGCCCGACTTCCTCGAACATCTTGCGCAACTCCCTATTGCGCCCCTCGATCAGCACCACTTCGTACCAAGGGTTGTCGCCCTGGCGAACCTGCCGTATCCGCGCCGGTGAAGTCCGCACCTTGTCTGAACCAGGTTTGCCCTTCTCGATCGCCACGCCCGCGCGCAGAATATCCAACTCGGCTTCGCTGGGAATCCCGGCCACCTTCACCAGATAGGTCTTTTCCACGCCCGCGGAAGCCCGCGTCAGCTTGTTGGCCAGTTCGCCGTCGTTGGTCACCAGCAGCAGGCCTTCGCTCATGTAGTCGAGGCGGCCAACGGGATAGAGCCGTTCCCGCATCTTGTCGAAGAACTGCATCACGGTGGGCCGGCCCTCAGGATCCTTAACCGTGGTCACAAAGCCTTTGGGCTTGTTGAGTACAAAGTAGCGCAGCCGCTCCGCTCCTTGCAGCAGCTTTCCGTCCACGCGGATATGATCGCGGCCGGCATCGGCCTTGGTCCCGAGCGCGGTAACCACCTTGCCATTCAACTGCACGCGCCCCTGCTCGATCATCTCCTCAGCCTTGCGCCGGCTGGCCACGCCCGCAGCGGCAAGAATCTTCTGCAAGCGCTCCAATTTCGCTGGTGGCCTGGGTCTCGACTCCGGCTCAGCTTCGTCTTCCTCAGCGTCTTCGGCCTTTATCTCCGGCTCATCTTCCGCCGCAGTGAACGCGTCGTCTTCGGCGGCCTCGATCTCAGCCTCGGATTCGGCTCCTTGCGAAGCCTTCGCTTCGCCGTCTGTCACGTCTCCGATGGGATCTTCTATCTCTTCCACTTCAACCGCATCAATCAATTTTTCTTCATTTGCTTCGGGCCGATTTTCATCAGTCATGGGGTACAGTCTCAGTTTCTGCCTGCTCTGGTGGTGGGGAAGCCGCAGCAGGCGCGGCCTATGCGCGGGTGGTCGCCGCTTCCGCCGCCGGTGCACCGGCGATGGGTTCTGTGGTATCCGGCTCCTTGGCTGCCGGAGATGGATTGCTGTCCGCCGTCGCGACGGTCTCTTGCACTTCCTGTTGGATGCTTTCCTGGGTCTGTCCCGCGGCAATCTCCGAAGAATCATCGATCGGATCGTCGGAGTTCACTTCCAAGTCCAGGCTCAAATCATCGTCTGAAACCGGCGTCGATTCCCCCTCGGCAGACGTCTCCATGTCTTCAAATTCAAGCTGCGCCATCTTCTCGAACTCTTCCATCGACGGCAATTCCGACACGTCCTTCAGCCCAAACCGAAGCAGAAACTCCTTGGTGGTCTTGTAGAGAATCGGCCTGCCGATCACCTGCTTTCGCCCCGCCGATGTAATCAGCTTCCGCGCCAGCAGCGACCCGAACACGGCTGACGAATCCACTCCGCGAATCTCGTTCACCTCGGGAGCCGTAACCGGCTGCTTGTAAGCGATCACCGCCAGCGTCTCCAGCGCCGGCAAACTGAGCTTCATCACCGGCTTCAGGCCCTTCACAAACATCCGTGCTGCGTCGTGGCACTCCGGCTTGGTGGCCATACGATAGCCGCCCGCGATCTCTTTGATCTCAATACCCCGATCGTCGCTGGCGTAGGTGGCAATCAGCTCGTCGAGAAGCCCACGCAAGATGGCGCGCACCTCGCGATCTCGCTGCCGTGAAAGGCGCTTTTCCTCAGCTTCAGAATCTCCAGAAACCTCAGCGGAAGTTTCCGCACCGGCTTCTGCGACAGGTTCGACAGCCGCCTCTTCAATCTCAGCTGCGTCGCCGGCCGGCTCCGCTCCAGCTTCCGGAGACTTGTCCAGAGCCGTCTCGGTAGCCGTCTGAGCCCCCGGCTCCCCGTAGTTGAACTCCGCGTTCGTCGGCACCGGCTCGCCGTCTGATTCACCCTGCTCTGCGACGGCAACGGCCGCAGCTTCCCGCTCCGCCTTCCATTCAAAGGCGTCGGTGGCAAACAATACGGCGAGCTGGCCCAGTGTGACCGGCTCTTCCGCGGCGTAAATAACAGCTTCCAGCTTGGCTTTCAGGCTCATGGGGCAATTGGTACCTCAAGTATGGTACCGGAACAGGGGGCGCCCCGCGGGCCAATTGAGACCGCAAACCTTGTGCAAGCCGCGGAAAAAGGGTGTCCGTCGCGGCGAACGCCCTTGAATTGCAAAATAGCAGCTTCGAGCCGATCCCATAAATGCCTGAGGGTTAGTCGAGTTACTTCAGGCTTGCCGACAATCCCCTGGGAGTATGCCCGGCGGGAACGGCATTTCTCTATACAGCTCGTTTTACCTCGAACCACCCGCTGGAGACGCATAGCGGTTGCCAGGAAATGCCAATCAAAATCAAACACTGGCTATGCAAGGTCGGCATCCACTTGTGATCTTTATGTGTTTCTGGTAACAGTTCAATAAATGAATCTGCCCATCCTCGTCTCCGTCCTTTTGCTCGGATTCCTGTCGCTCTACCGCTTCCACCGACGAATGGTCGAAGCCCTGGCTTAGCGATCGGTCTCCCTGCGATCCAGGACGCGAGAGGAAGTAGCGATGAAAAAGAAACTCCGTACGTGGTTGGCTGGTGTGAGCTCGGCCTTTCCCACCGCCTTCAGTCCCTACTGGCGTGTGCTGCCGCTTGGGCGGATGAAGATGTTCCTGGCAGGGTACTTCTTCGTCGGCGCCGCCGGCGGATTTGCGCTCGATCTATTGCAGCTCAATGCTCCGCGCGTCGGCAGAGGTTTCTTTTGGCCCGTCTTAGTGGGCACGGGAGCGATGGCACTTAGGGCTGCCGCAATCAAGAGAGTTCGTCTTACCCCTCTTTTATTTCTGCTGGTTGTCGCGACAGCCTGGCTGGGCTATTGGGCCTCGCACGTTTCGACGCCTCTCGAGATCCCCGTCGCTGTACATTGGCGCGTGTTATTCGATGCGATCGGGATATTGGTTGGTGTCGGTCTCGGGGCGCGATTTCTGCTGTTCTTTGCTGGCACGGTGGGCGTGGCCAGCGTGCGTATGCAGACAGAGCTTTATTTGGCCCACGGTATTCAGGCGACCCTGGTTCCGACCATCTCCTTCCAGAACGCGAGTTTCGAGCTGTACGGCAAATCGATCCCTAGCGCAGAAATGGGCGGCGACTTGATCGACGTCATCGAGAGCGACGGTGGGTTGGTGGCCTACGTCGCCGATATCTCCGGACACGGCCTGCCCGCCGGCCAGCTGATGGGGATGTTGAAGACTGCCATGCGACTCGCCGTGCGATTCCGCCAAATGCCGGCGGCAGCGCTCGAAAGTGTGGACCGCGTGCTGCCGGATCTCAAGGGACGCGAGATGTTTGCCACCCTGGCCCTGCTCCGCTTCGATGACTCCAGTGAGGCCGAATACGCGTTGGCCGGCCACCCGCCGATTCTCCACTATCGGCACGGCAGCAGGGACACGGCACAGCTCTCCATGGAGCAGCTTCCGCTGGGACTGATCCCCGGCGGTTCCTATGCAAGTAAGCACGTCATCTATTCACCGCGCGATCTCTTCTTGATGGTTACAGACGGCATATCGGAAGTGGCCAATGGCAGAGATGAAGAATTTGGCCTGACCCGCCTGCAAGAGCTGCTGACGCGACACGCTAGCAGAGCCTTGCCGGAGATTTGGGATCTCATCATTCGCGAGGTGCGGCAATACGGTCTGCAAGAGGATGACCAAAGTCTGCTCCTGCTGCGCGTGCTGGACCCGGCCACCCTCCCGCGACCTTGATTTCAAAGAAGCGTAGGAAGCCCGTAACCTAGTTGGGCGCACAGTGAGCGAGCCGTAATGTGACCCGGGTTTACATAGTGGTTTCTCCCGGATGACGGGCTAACCGGAAATTGTCCCCGAAACAGAGCAAACCGGTTGGATGGGATTTATGAGATAGGTTTTATTGGGCCATCTGCCTGAACACATAGAAGAGCGTCCCCGAGAGCAGCGCTGCCGCCGGCAGCGTAAACACCCAGGCCGCGGCGATATTGCGCAGCGTCGACCACTGCAGGCCGCTGCCGTTCGCCACCATAGTACCCGCCACGCCCGAACTGAGCACATGCGTCGTACTCACCGGCAACCCCAATTGGTCCCCGGCAAAAATTGTGGACATGGCAACGAGTTCGGCCACTGCGCCCTGCGCGTAGGTCAAGTGCTCCTTGCCGATTTTTTCGCCCACCGTCACCACGATGCGCTTCCAGCCCACCATGGTGCCCATGCCGAGTGCCAGGGCGACTGCTACCTTAACCCAGGTCGGGATAAACTTGGTCGCCTTGTCTACCTGTACCTTATAGGCCGTCAAAGTCGTGGTCTCTGCCGGAGTGAAGGACGGATTGTGGTTCTTTTCCATCAGCCGGATGGCCTCGCTGGCCACGTACATGTCGTTGCGGACGTTGGTCTGCTGATTCGCCGGAACCGACTTGAATTCCTTGTAAAGAGCCACTTCGTGATTCAGGTCTTCCACCAGCTCCCGCAACGCCAGAACCGTATCCGGCTGCAACTGCTTGGTGCGGATATAGTCTGTTACCTCGCTGCGCGCGTCCGCGCCCAGAATCCCGGTCTTGTCGACATGGTTGTTCAGCACCTTGCCCGCCTGCTCTGACGCAGCAATGAATACTTGAACGTCCTGGCCCGTCACTGCATGGTTGAGCGCATAGGCTGTGGGAACGGTCCCGATGAGGATAAGCATGATGAGCCCCATGCCCTTTTGGCCGTCGTTGGAGCCATGGAAATAACTGACGCCGGTGCAGGTGAGGATCAGCAACCCGCGAATCGGCCATGGTGGAGGAGAGCTGTCCTTCGGCGCCTCGAAAAGGGCTGGATATCGGATGAGCCATTTGGAGAGCAGGAAGATCAGCCAAGCCAGCCCAAAACCGAAAACCGGCGAAACGGCCAGGACCTTGAAAACCTTGGTGACCTGCTCCCAATCCACGCCCGAGGTGCCGTTGTGGCCCTGCATCAGTTGGTTGGCTATCCCGACCCCGATGATGGACCCCACCATGGTGTGCGTGCTGGAGGCCGGTAGTCCGAGCCACCAGGTGCCGAGATTCCACAGGATGGCGGCAAGCAGCAGGGCGAAGACCATGGCGAAGCCGGCTCCGGCGCTGACCTGCAAAATCAGCTCGACGGGAAGCAGCGTAATCACCGAGAAGGCCACCGCACCGCTGGAGAGCAATACACCGATAAGGTTGCAAAGTCCTGACCATACAACGGCAATGTTCGGGTCCAGCGAGTGGGTGTAGATGACCGTTGCCACGGCGTTGGCTGTGTCGTGGAATCCGTTCACAAACTCGAACGCCAGCGCGATGAAAAGCGCAAGAATCAGCAGCAGATACGGCCAGATGCTGCCCAGGGTCACCGACTTGAAGTCGTCGGCGACATGAAACCCGATGAAGCCGATGCCGGCAACCAGCGCAACCAGGACCACGCCAGTGCTGATCATGGCGTGGGATTTCTTCATTTTCTTCTCCAGCAGCGATGCCGCAGGCGGGCGGGCAGGGTCTACGGTTGCCACGTCAGACATGGTCGAACTCCAGTGGGTGAGAGTATTAATCTGTCCGGCGACACTGGGGAAGCAATTCCCGGACTCATTCATGGATATATGAGTCATGTGAATGGACGATGAATTCCGGGTAGAGAAGAGGCTTTTGGGCTAATGGGCCAAAACTGAGCAAAAGAGCGCAGTTCGAGAGCGCGGTTCGGCATCAGACTGAAGACCGCAGCGCAGTACCAGCTCACGTGCCTCGGACAATCGCAGAACCTTCCTGGAGCCGAATTCGTAATTCTAATCGGGCCACTATACCGGTTTCACAATTGCGGTATCCGGGAAACACAGCCCTAAAGTGCCTTTTTCCTCAAGAAAACGGCACCTTTCGAGAGACCACAAAGGGCACATAAATTGTGAAACCGCTCTAATGTACGCCTGCGTGGAGAGTTCAAAAGTCACCTTCGGGTTCTGAAAGGACCTCTCAACATGAATACGCGGACAAATGCTTTTCCGCATGTGGCCGCGCTCTTTGCCGCCATCTGCCTTCCCCTCGCAGCTGCCGCACAAGACCTGCCCAATGGCGCGGCGATCGACGCAGAAGTCAGCAAGATACTGGCCCGCACCCACGCCAACGGCATGGCCGTCGCGGTCATCGATCACGGCAAAGTCGGTTACGTCAACGCCTATGGCATCCGCAACGCCAAGGGAGATCCGTTGACCACGGACACGGTGATGTATGGCGCGTCCCTGACCAAGGCAGTGTTTGCCTACACCGTGATGCAGCTGGTCGATCAGGGCAAGCTCAAGCTGGACACGCCGCTCAAGGACGATCTTGACAAGCCGCTGCCGGAATATGGTCCCGATACCACTTACCCCGACAAGTACGGACCCTACAAAGACCTGGCCGACGATCCGCGCTGGCAAAAAATCACTCCCCGCATGTGCCTGACTCATTCCACCGGCTTCAGCAACTTCTGGTTTATCGAGCCTGACCAGAAGCTGCACATTCATTTCGATCCCGGCACACATTTCAGCTATTCGGGCGAAGGAATGATCCTGTTGCAGTTCGTGATCGAACACGGCAGCAAGGCGCAGGGGTTGGGGCTGGACGTTGGCGATCTCGCCAAGACAGATTTCAATCGCCTGGGCATGACCCGCACCAGCCTGGTGTGGTTCCCCGGCGCCGATTCCAATGTCACCGAAGGATGGGACGATCAGGGCCAGGCGCATCCCCATGAAAAACGCAGCAAGGTGCGCGTGGCCGGATCGATGAATACCACCATCTCCGACCTGTCGAAGTTTGCCGCAGCACTGGTAAGCGGCGACGGTCTGAGCCCAGCCTCGCGTGCCGAAATGACAAAGCCCAGCTTGCATATCACCACCGCCGGCCTGTTCCCGCTCTTCCAGCCCGACTTGCCTCTGGACCAGCAGCGCAAGGATTTGGCTTCGGGGCTGGGCGTCACCGTCTTCGACGGCCCGCAGGGCCACGGCTTCTTTAAGGGCGGCCACGATGGACAGACCGCCAATACTTTGATCTGTATTGAGGCCAGTCAGCGTTGCGTGTTGATCCTTTCGAGTGATGTTCGCTCGGAAGCAGGCTACGTCGAGCTGGTACGGTTTATCCTCGGCGATATCGGCGAGCCCTACGACTGGGAATATGGCGACCACGCCGGAAAGTCGTGAGACCGCGTTCGCCGTTTGTTGAGGAGCGGTCCCCGGTTCTACCGAGCGGAGGTATTCTCGGCGAACCAAAGCGCCAGTTCCACTTCGGTCAATTCACCAGCCGCGAGTCTCCAGAACGCCAAGACGCGGTCCTCCTTTGGCGCCGTCAACTGGAGGCCATTCAGGCGAAGGAATGTCACAGAAACGATAAGAGCAGTCCGCTTGTTGCCGTCTACGAATGGATGATTGGCGACAATCCCTTTGGCATACGCGGCAGCGAGTTGGGCGAGTGACGGCGGTTCCTCCGAATAGGCAAAGAGATTTTTGGGGCGTGCCAGAGCGGAGTCCAACAACCCCAAATCGCGCACTCCCTCGGGGCCGCCGTGAAGCATCAGCGATTCTTCGTGCATGCCAATGACAACATCCGGCCTGATCCAGATTGGCTCATTCACTCCGCAAGCCTTTGAAGAACGTCCCTGTTTTCGCGCATCACCTCACGCGCCGCCTCCATCTGCGTTGCGAAGTCCGGATCAAACTGCAACAGGCGAATGCCGTGGGAACCCTCAGTCAGGTAGATCGTGTCACCCTTCTCGACATTCAGCCGCGCCAGCGTTTCCTTGGGCAAAATGATCCCGGCGGAGTTGCCAATCGCAATAATCTTCGTAGTAGTGGCCATTGAGAGACCCTCCCCATCGGCTTGAGTATAACATAAGTTATAACAGCAAATCTAGCGCCAATCATCCCGAGCGTTCGCCAAGCCCTCATTCATCACCGCGTCAAACCCGCTGTGCTTCTTGATGAAGATGTCGCTGAACTCGCGGTCCTGCCGCAGTAGGATAGCCTGCAGTCGAACCAGCTCCAGCAGCGCCAGAAACGTGGCGATCAGCGCCTTCTCTGAGCGCGTCTGGCTCAGCAGCCTGCTCAGCGAAACCGGCTTGTCTTCCATCGCCAACCTCCGGCCCAGAAAGCGGATCATCTGGCCCACCGTGACCGAATCCTCTTCCACGTCCAGCACCGGCCGGTTGCGCGCGCGCTCCAGAATGTCGCGGAAGATGCGCACCAGGTCTACCGTATCCGCGGCAAGCTCCGGCTCGGCTTCCGCATCGTCCTTGAACTCGCGGATGCCCGGATTGCTCCAGGTGGCCGCTTCCAGCATTTGCTTCTGCTGCAGCATCTGCGCCGCGTTTTTGAAACGCTCATGTTCCAGCAGCCGCTCGACCAGCTCGCGCCGCGGGTCCTCCGCAGCCTCTTCCGGACCGCTCCCGGCGCGCGGAAGCAGCATCTTGCTCTTGATGTGAATCAGCAGCGAAGCCGTATAGATAAATTCCCCTGCCACATCCACATCGGAAGCCTTCAACTGGTTCACATAGGCCAGAAACTGCGCCGTAATCTTCGCGATGGGGATGTCATAGATGTCAATGTCCTGCCTGCGAATCAGGTCCAGCAGCAGGTCCAGCGGCCCGTCGTAGACCAAGCCCACGCTGACGGAAAAGGGCGACTCCTCGGCGCTCTCGTCCCGCTTCTTCTGCTGCGCGGCAGCTTTGGCAGCGGCCTTATCATCCGCAACGGGTTGTGCCTGAAGCACAAGTGGAGGTGCCTCGGCATCGCTCTGCGACGCAGCTATCCCGGAATGCCTATCGGCAGCTTCTTCCACGCCCTTCGGACTGGAGTTCTGTTTGGTCAACGCGTTATCGCATCTCTCTGCAGTATCATTCCTCAGCGCCCACCAAGCTCAGCATTTCATTCCATCGCTACTCAATTGCATGGCGGCGCGAACCTCGACCATCGTCTGCTCAGCGCGCACTCGCGCTCGGTTCGAACCGTCTTCAAGAATTTCCTTCACCTGGGCCTCACTGTAGCGCGCGCGCCGCTCCTGAATGGGCGCAAGCACCTGCACCAGCGCGTCCGCCGCCCAACTTTTGCACTGGATGCACCCAATCCCCGCCGTCCGGCAGCCTTCATACACATTAACCAGCGTTTCTGCCGACGAGAAGACTTTGTGCAGGTCGCCCACTGGGCAGATGTCCGGGTCGCCGGGATCGGTGCGCCGCACGCGCGCAGGGTCGGTGACCATCGTCTTCAGCTTCTGCCGCACCACAGGCTCCGGATCGGTCATCAGGATCGTATTGCCGTAGCTCTTCGACATCTTGCGCCCATCGGTGCCAGGCAGCTTGGGCGATGGGGTCAGCAGCACCTGCGGCTCCGGCAGCACTTCGCCCCCGTCCAACTTGTAGAAGTTGTTGAAGCGCCGAGCCACTTCCCGCGTCAGTTCCACATGCGCGGCTTGATCATGGCCCACAGGAACAAACTGCGGCTGGTAGATCAAAATGTCCGCGGCCTGCATCAGCGTGTAACCCAGGAACCCGATACTCGACAGATCCTTGCTGGAAAGGTTCTCCTGCTGCTCTTTGTAAGAGGGCACTCGCTCCAGCCAGCCTATCGGCGTAATCATCCCCAAGAGCAGGGTCAGCTCGGCATGCTGCAACACTCGGCTCTGCAAAAACAGAACACTCTTTTCCGGATCGAGCCCCGCGGCCAGGTAGTCAAGCAGCACATCCTTGGTGTTGGGCACAATTTGCGACGTATCTGCGTAGTCCGTCGTCAGCGCGTGCCAGTCGGCAATAAAGAAGTAGCACTCGTACTGGTCCTGCAGCTTGACCCAGTTGGCCAGCGCGCCCATGTAGTTGCCCAGGTGCAACTTGCCGGTGGGGCGCATGCCGCTCAAAACACGCGGCCGGGACGATGAAATTGCGGTTTCAGGCATTGTTTCTTGTCGATTCCCTTATCCAGTGCAGGGTGCTTTGGGGAGATGCTGCCGTTCGGGCCCAAAGGCCAAATCAGGCTCGCTCCATTGTACCGGCAGGCGGAGGGTGCGCTCTATTTGCCAGGAATCAGTCCCAGCGCCAGGTAGGCAATCCCCATCGCCGGTCCCACCAACAGCCTCAGCACCGTGCCCCCCAATAGGAAAAAGAGCAGGTAGCTCACCCAGATGGGAATCCGGTCATAGGCCACCACGGCGTTATAGGGCAGCATGTTGCGGATCAAGCGGCTTCCGTCCAGCGGCGGGATCGGAAACAGGTTGAAGAAGAAAAGGCCGACGTTGATTTGAATGGCCAGAATCGCCAGCAGCACGAATGCCTGCATGGGAGAGTCGACGCCTACGGCAATTCCCTCAGTGAAGGTGGAAATCACCAGCGCATGGCCTCCTGGCAACGCGATCGAAATCATGGCCAGCGCTAGAAACGCAACAAACGCAATCAGCAGATTCGAGGCCGGCCCGGCCAGCGTGGTCAGATTGTCGTCGCGCGTGATCCTGCGGAAGTTGCGCGTAATCACCGGTGTCGGCTTGGCCCAGCCGATCAGCACCCCGCTGAAAAAATTAAAGCCGATGAACGGCCCAAAGATCGCCAGTCCAGGAAACAGGAGCGTGCCGATGGGATCAACATGATAGACCGGATTGAGCGTCACACGACCCTGCAGCCGGGCCGTCTGGTCGCCAAGATACGAGGCCGTCCACGCATGTGCGCACTCGTGCACGCTGAGCGAAAACAGCAGCAGAACGAACTTGAAAACCGCGATAAGAAACGCGATGGGTTGCAAACGAGACTCCCGTGTGCTGGAACCCTCAGGTTAGCATGGGGCTCATGAGTTTTGGACTGGCGTCGCGGATCAACCCTTGCGCCGGGATCCTCTAGCGGAATGGCCCGTTGCTCAAGCCTTGTCCGCCGGGAAACTGCCTATCGCCTCGCCCGGCGCCACCTTCTGCCCACCCAGCACAATGGCGTGGCTCGCAATGTGCGCCCCATCGCCAATTACTGTGGCCATGGGCGTCACCTTCTCGTAGTTATCCGCTGCGTGCGTGTGCGAGTAGATCCGCGCATACGACCCGATCACCGCATTCTTGCCGATGGTGATGCCTCCCCGGTCGTTCAGCAGTGCTCCCTGCCGGATGACCACGCCGTCCCCAATCTTCAGGTTGTAGCCGTAGGTCAGGTCGACGCCGTGGAAGATCTTCACGCTGGTGCCCATGTGCTCAAAGATGTGGCGGCCAAGCATGCAGCGGAAGCGGACACCCAGCCAGAGATTCAGCCCGATCGGCGAGCGGTCGAACATCTGCCAGAACCACAAGAGCGGCTTGAGTTGCGCGTAGCGCTCCTTGTCCACGTCGTGGAAGTATTCAGCCTCAAGAGTGATGTTGGCCGAGTCCAGGCTCAGGCCCAGGATGTTGCCGGGCAGTTCACTGGTCAGCGTCAGGTTGAGCTTGCCGCCGTGCGGACGGCCCAGATAGAGCTGGTAGAGCTGGTCGCGCACAATCTCCGCGCGCCGTTCCGCGGAGCTGTGCCGGACAAACTCATCATCAAGAAACTGCAGCCAGCGGCGGTAAAGCTCTTCCGCCTCAGGCGCGGGACGCGGGGTGTTGGTCGGTGTCGGGGTTGCGTTGCTCGCGGTAGCCATACGAATTGGACGATACACCAAGCGGCCGGGATGCATCGAGGGTCATTAGAACGCCGGGCCTTGGGATTCTAAGTCGACGATAACAAGCCTTTCAGGCGCACGAAGTGTCAGGGCACGACTTCAGTCGTGCCGCAAGTGCGGGAAAAACATCGTGGGCTTCAGCCCCTGCGGAATGCTTCTTCAAACGTCAGCTCCTGCCCGAGCCATCTTTCGCAGCCTATCCACCCGCAGCTCTGGCCCACCGCCCGCGCCCTCCATCCAATGGACGATGCGCGTCTACAACCAGCCTGCGTTACCATATCCGCACGATGGACACCGAACGGCAGACCGGGCGGCAGATGGGCGTGTGGGCTGCCACGGCTGTTGTCACCGGCGAGGCCATCTCCCTCGGCATCTTCCTCACCCCCGCCGGCATGGCGCGCTCGCTCGGTTCTCCGGCGCTGCTGGGCGCGGTGTGGTGCGGCATGGCCTTGATGACCCTGGCCGGCGCGCTCTGCTTCACCGAACTGGCGGTACGTTTTCCCCAGGCCGGCGGCGAATACGTCTACCTGCGCCACGGCTTCGGCCGCCGCGTTGCATTCCTATATGGATGGATGGCCGCTGTCGTCATGTATCCCGGCGTGGCTGCGGCGCTTTGCGTGGGCCTGGTTCCCTATGTCCAGTCGCTGGTCCCTATCCCCGGCTGGCTTGTTGCCTCGCTCCCGGCTCTTATCCTCATCGCTCTGGGCGCGCTCAATTACGCCGGAACGCGCCTTTCCAGCGGCGTGATGACCGCGCTCAACTGGATCAAGGTTCCCGTGCTTGTCGGCCTGGTCGGCTGGGCGCTCGTTTCCGGTCACGCCACCCTGGCCAATCTCGCCCCGCTCACCCTGCGCCGCACGGGTTCCGACCCACTCACCGGTGCCATTGCCGGGGCAGCCATCAGCGCCTTCTTCTGCTTCGGCGGATGGTGGGAAGCAGGCAAGATCGCCGGCGACGTCCGCAACCCGCGCCGCACCCTGCCCATCGCATTTACCGCCGGCGTGCTCATCGTCACAGCCGTCTACCTGCTGGTCAGCTTCGCCTTTGTCGCCGTCGTCCCTATGGCCCAGATCCAGAACAACACTGCTTTCGTCGCCCAATTCGGCCAGGCCTTGTTTGGAGCCCAGGGCGCCCGAGTGCTTTCAGCCTGTGTGCTGCTGTGCGTGTTAGGCGGGCTCATGGTTCTCAGCATGGCCGTGCCCCGCGTCACCTACGCACTCGCCCGCGAGGAAGCCGGCGATGCGGTCCATTCCGGCTCGCTGGCATTCTTTGCGCGTCTCCATCCCCGTTTCGGTTCGCCCGCCAACGCCGTCCTGCTGCAAACTGGCGTAGCCCTCGCCGTGCTGGCTCTGGGCGCGTTCGATAGAATTCTGGCCTTCATCATCTTTTCCGCCGTCGTCTTTCTCGCTCTTACCGTCGCCACGCTCTTTCGCTTGGATGAGCCAGTCCGGCGCTGGTGGTTCCCAGTCGCGCCCATCGTCTTCCTCGTCGGCAGCGGAGTGCTTGCCGTCATGCTGGTGCTACACAGTCCATGGCCGTCGCTGCTAGGTGCAGCCGTGGTCCTGGCTGGGCTGCCGCTGCGCTGGCTCCTGTTGCGTCCAATGCGCTTTGATCTGGACGCGCCTCGCCATCATCCCTGCGGAGGCGTCCTCGACGGCCCCATCTCGACACAGAACCAGGTGAAAGCCCCGGACTAAAAACAAACCACTCTCGTCCATCACGCACTCGTTTGGAAAAGGAGAAACCAATGCCCCACATCGATCTTCCCACGGGCCATATCGGCATTCGCGGTCCCATGGCCTTCCGCCCTGAGACGGCGCGTCCGTTGAATGACCTGGTTGAAGTCCTGCTCACCGGCCCCAGCACGTTGAGTCGCGGCGAGCGCGAGCTGATCGCCACCTACGTCTCCAGCCGCAACTGCACGCACTTCTGCCACAGCGTTCACGGCGCCATTGCCGCCGCACACCTGGGCGGCGATGAGGCGCTTGTAAAGCAGGTGAAGACCGACTTCACCCAGGCCGCCATCAGCCCCAAGCTCAAAGCACTGCTGGTCATCGCCGGCAAAGTGCAGCAGGACGGCAAGCTGGTTACCGCCGAGGATGTGCGGGTCGCTCGCGTCCTGGGCGCAACCGATCTCGAGATTCACGACACCGTGCTGATCGCCGCCGCCTTCTGCATGTACAACCGCTACGTCGACGGTCTCGGCACCGACCAACCCGACGACGAAGCCCTCTACCGCGAGCGCGGCCGCCGCGTAGCCCGCGATGGCTACGTAATGGTGAGCAAAGAGTATCTCGGCAACCACGCAGAAGCCGCCCACGCATAGCAACTTGGGTGCCCCATCCATCCGCAGTTTCATCGCGGATGGGTGGGAAAGCACGAACCTAAACTTGCCTCAACGTTCCAACCTCTCAGCGCACGCGCATCAAGGAGCAACCCATGCCCCACATCGATCTTCCCGAAGGCTTTCCCGGCATCAGCGCCGGATT
>Ga0302324_100011567_pt1 | contig 18101 bp, 13 predicted proteins | sample Palsa_T0_1_FD_201949 | JGI IMG/M metagenome (GOLD analysis project Ga0302324, IMG submission 201949) | Peat permafrost microbial communities from Stordalen Mire near Abisko, Sweden - Palsa_T0_1 | ecosystem: Environmental > Terrestrial > Soil > Palsa > Peat permafrost | place: Sweden: Abisko... | reverse complement strand
GCAATCGTCCCCCCATACAATCCTAGCGGATCGGTCTCCGAGATGGGGTTGCCATCAACATATGCATAGGTATTTCTGCCTCCCGCCAGCCCGATCGGATCGCTCTCCAAGTACCGTCCGGTCTGCGGGTCATAGTCTCTGAAGTAGTTGTAGAATTTCTTGTTCACTCGACAAATTTAAACTCGATCGCTCTGCAGAAGAGCGCTCCTTAGTCCGTCATAGTCCAACCGTGTAATATTCTTTCTATACCGAACACGCCCGGCACGAAAAACGATCCTTTTCAGATCAATGTTTAGCTCGATATTTTCTGCGCTAATGACAATCTCAGGAACGGGAGCTGAATACTGTAGCTTCCAGCCGTCCGGATTGTTCTTTGCCCATTCGATAAAGTAATTCCAGCCAGTCGACCCTTTTAGTAGGATAAGAGTACGCCCGGAACGTGATTCGACAACCTTTGGCGACTCCGCGTTCTCCAAATCATTGGAAAGATCAATGCGAAGCGGCGTAAATCTCGCCGCCAACAGGCCAAGCACGACTAGTCCTCCAAATACCAGACCAATATAAGCCGGCGGATACGGCCAAATATAGCGCCATGCGATTGCGGCTACGAATCCCAGAATTATCAGACTGGCGGCGAGCCACCGCATCATTGTCACAGGTAAATTAAATTCACGCGTATGCATATAGCTCTTCAATTGTCGCAAGCGCACTCTCTGAGGACGACATCAACAGTGTATGGGGCAAGGAAAAGTCCCATCGTCGCGCTCGTCCCACGTACTGCAATCTCGGATACCGCGGCGGTCGTTGTTGCAGACCATCCGAAAAAACGCGATAGCCATGCTGGCGCCCACTTCCCGAGCAGAGTTGATCCGCTGAACTTGACTGGCTCTGCCAAAACTGCGGCGGTCAGCATGCACCTCCGAGAGACAACACGGGTAGTTGAATAATAGGGCCCTTGAAAACCGCCAGCCTGTAATCCCATCCCGCATTGAATATCGCCTGACGGGCATGTTCCGTGTGTCGTGTAGGTCCATCGATCTGACCCCTGGCATCGCGGACAAGGAGTCTGACTAAACGCCGCAGGCGGATATCCCTCTGCTCGATTAATGGCGCTTAGAGCCGCCCCGGATTCCAAACCGCGCGGATCAGCATAGTCGATCGCATCGCCATGTACGTAGCCATAAGTCGAAAGACTCCCGCCCAATAAGCCAATCGGATCGCTCTCCAAGTACCTCCCCATGCTTGGGTCATAGTCTCTGAAGTAGTTGTACATCAGCCCGGTCTCCGGCAAGTAGTATTGCCCAGGAAAACGTAAGTTGTAGATGATCGTAGTAATCGAGGGTGCCATCGAGCCGAATGTATCCGGGTCCCACCGCCACACGACCGCATTTGTCGAGGAATTGGTGATTTTTCTTGGTGTCCCGAGATGGTCCGAGTGAATATAGTAGATGGTGATCGAGCTGCCATTCGGGAACAGCGTGGCGACCGGTGTGTCGCCCATCCAGATTGTCTCTTCGATGAGCGCGCCGGTGCTCGAATATTCGCCGAGGATATGACCTGACTCATCATACATGAGCAGAGTCGTGCCGCCGTTGCCGGATTTTTCAATGAGCTGACCCAAGGCGTTATAGACGTAGTTCGTCGTGCTGGCATTGACGATCGCGCTTTTCATGCGGCCACGGTCGTTGAAGGCGAAGGAGTCATTGGCATAGCTCAATGTATTGCCAGCTGCATCGTATGCGTACGTGCGAATGATGCCGCCCGATGTCGAATTGAGCTGATTGCTGGCGGTGGAAATGGTTTCCGTGGATGCTGTGGTACCGGTCGTGGTCAAGCGGTTGCTGTTGGCATCGTAGGTGTAGCCGCGACTCAAGGCAGAGCTTGAACCCGAGTTTACGCGATCCAAGAGATCGTAGCCGAAAGTCCAGGTATCGCTCGAGAGACCGGAATCGCTGATGCCGGTGATTCTTGATGCGTTGTCGATCGTATAACCGTTGGTCACGCCCGCGGTGACGATCTGGCTTTGCACGCCGTCTTCGTTAAAGGTCCGGGTCACTGTCGAGCCATTTCCCCAGGTCCAGGCATTCGCGGGGCCGAAGGGATCGTAGGTTGCGCTGCTCAAGAGCGTGGTGCTGTTGATCACGATGGAGGTGATGCGGTGATTGGTGTAAGTGTAGTGGATCGTCTGGCCGGAGGGCGTGACGAGGGTCGTCAAGTCAGTATTGGTGTAGGTGTAGCCCACTGACTTGGTGATCGAGGCGACGGTCTGGCCTTTGCCGTTCACGCGCCCGAGTGCATCGTAAGTCCAGGACATGGAATGATTGGCATCAGACGCGCCGGTCAGGCGGCCTTTGCCGTTGGTGCCGGCATCGTAGGTAAAGTTGACGGTCTGATCGGAGTATGCGACCTGGGTCATGCGATTTAAGGCATCGTAGGCGTAGGTGGCGACGTCGCTGCGAGCATCGGTGGCGGTTTTCAAGTTACCGCCGGAGTCGTAGGTGCTGGAGCTGGTACCCGTGTCGGGACTCACGAGCTTGATTACATCGCCAAACCCGTTGTGGGTGTAGGTGGTGGTAAGGCTGCGAGGGTCCTTCACAGTGGCGAGATTATCGTTCGCGTCGTAGCCTAAAACCGTGACGCCGTTGTTGGGATCGGTGATTTGGCTTAAACGGCTGAGCGCGTCGTATTGGTTTTCGGAGTTTCGCGACAGGGGTGCATCGCTGCTTAAGAGATTTCCGTCATTGTCATAAGCGAGCGTGGTGGTTACGGCGGCGGTGCCGGCGGCGTTGATGTCCTGGTTCAAGAGATTGAGTGCGTTGATCACCCGCGTGTGGGTTCGGCGCAGCGTGTTGGTGGGATCGTAGGTGTTATCGGCGGTGTGGTTGCCCGCGTTGTCCAACGTATAGCTGATGTAGTTGCCGGCACTGTCGGCGATCTTGGTGAGCCGATGGGCGCCGTCGTAGGTGTACATGATGTAGCTGGCATCAGGCAGCGTCACTTGCTTCAGCAACCCCGTGGGGTAGTAGCTGTAACTGGTGGTTTCGGTACTGATTTGCCGGGATAGCAGGCGTTGGCGCGCATCGTAGGTCAGCGTCGTGACGATGCCATTGGGATCGGTGATCGTGAGGGGCTGGCCGTGCTTGTTGTAGGTATTGAAGGTCGTGACGTGACCTAATGCATCCGTTATCGTCTCGATCTGGCCGCACTGCGATCCGGTCGTGCAAGTGTAATAGGCGTACGTCGTGGTGCTGTTCAAGTCCGTGCGCGGCAGCTTGGCGGTGAGCATACGGCCGTAGGTGTCGTAGGTGTACGTCCAGACCCGGGTGACATTGGGCGTCACGGTCGTGTCGGTGATGGTTTTGGTTAAGACGTTGCCTAAGTTGTCGTAGGTAAACGCCGTGGTGCGATTGGGCTCGGTAATCAGCGCTGGCTGGCGCCAATTGGCATCCCATACGGTCGTGATGGTGCGCGCGATCGAGGTGCCGGAGGCCTCGGTGCGGGAAGTCTCGAGGTTGCGCGTAAGATCGTAGACATGCGTCGTGACATTGCCGTTGTAGTCGGTGACTGTGGCGGGGTTGCCATTGGCATCGTAGGTCTCGGACTGCGTCACGGTGCCTGAGCCCGAGGCTGCGGGCTGAGTCTGGCCGGCGTCGTCGTTGTAACTTACATTGTTTTGGAAATTATAGGTTCGTTGCGTGCCCAGAGGATCCGTGACACTGGTACTCGTTATCGTAGTGGGACTGCCACCGCCCGTATAACTGAAGGTATAGCTATCGACGCCGCCAGCATGCTGTGTATTCGTTGCCAAACTGCCGCCGCTTGAAATCCAAGAAGAGCTTTCGTACTGAAACGTCGCAAAGCGCACGCCGCTCTCATCGGTGATGCCGGTTAGCGCACTAATCAAGGTCGCCCCGCCCGTATTGGCGGATTCGTTATACCAGTAGGTCTTACTTGAGCTGTCCGGATAGGTCACGCCGATTAGATTGCCGTTCACGTCGTAACTGTATTGATAAACGCCGCCCGCAGGATCGGTCATTTGGGCCATTTGCCCGAGCGAGTTGTAGGTCCAAGACAGCGTATGGCCGAATGCATCTGATTGAGTGAGCATCAAACCTGGCCAAGGGGCGATATTCGTCGGAGTGCTCGTCGTTGAGTAGGTGTAGGTGAGAACTTTTCCACCGCGCAGCGTCTTTTGAATCAATGCCCCCGCTGCGTTATAGATCTCAATGCTGTCATCTTCCCGGTAGACCTGCCATTCCGTGGCGCCATTCACCGTAAGCATGGTCACCCGCTCGTTGATGTCGGCGTTGGCCGTTACCGCATTGGTCGGACCGGAAAACTGAATCGAACGTCCGTCATCGGTCGACAGCTGATAGGTGGGAACATCATTATTGACGTATCCGAGCACGCTGATATAGGGAAAGCACCAATAACCGCTGCCGTAACTGTAGGAGTCGTAGTAAGCGGGGTAGCATGCTGTTGACATCGTACCGGCAGGGGTCGAGTTATTGGCGAAGCCCTGCGTGAGCACCGAGGAAAAGGTACCCGTGCTACTCCAATAGGTGCGCGTGTATCCCAATCCCGGAACCGCGGAGTAATCGGTCTCCACCTGCATTTTCTGGCCTGTCGAGGCGTAGATCGGATTACCGAGACAACTCTTGCAGTATTTAAGCGGCGGTTGAACTCGATAGATCGTGATGCCGCAGGCGATTAACTCGCTGACCGAGGGAGCATTGTAGTATTTCCCGCCGTCAGAATAGGCGGGGCATATGTACTCGGTGGCCATCAATCCCCAATCAGAATCGGTGCTACACGTCGGGCCGCCGGGTAGATAGCAGCTATACAAATCGTACCTGTAGCGAGTGGGAGTAACACCATAGAAATAGAACGGCTCATCGGAGGCTAGGTCATCGGGATGCGGGTTTTGCGCGAGATAGCTCCAGTTGGCACTGTCGAGATTGGCCACTTGAGACTGCGCGTTGGCGAACGCCGCTCCGAAGGAGGGCGAGTAAAATCCCACGTATGGACCACCCGAGTAAACCAGCACCGGTGCCACATAGATGATGTTGCTCTGTGCCGCGGCGTTCATGCCCGAGAAAGCCGTGAGCAGAAAGAAGCAAAGCCCGGGCAGCGAGAGGGCTCGGGCTCTGGGTATGGATGACTTCTGCGCCGCAAAAGCGGGACGCGACGCGGCCAAAGCACGGAATTTTCTTACGGCGCCCAGCAGCAACTGCTTGATTCTTATCATGTCGTCCCCTGTTTTCTGTCTGACCGGCATCGATCAAAGGTATTGTTTGAGAGTCAGATTGAGTCCCTCACTAGTTAAAGCGACGTCTGAGGGAAAATAACCTCACGGAAATGAAAATCGGCTCAGAGAATCACTTCCCGATACAGAAACTGCTGAAGATCTCGCCGAGCAGGTCATCGCTGGTGAACTCACCCGTGATTTCGCTCAAGGCCGCTTGCGCCAAGCGCAAATCCTCTGCGAACAGCTCGTGGGCTTGGGATCTTGCCAAAGATTCGGCGGCACGCTGCACGGCCTGGCGGGCGCGTTGCAGGGCATCGAGATGCCGGCGCCGGGCCGACAAGGCGCCTGACTCGCCTTCCGAGAACCCCGCGCTGCTTTTCAGGTGCGCCCGCAACAAGTCGATGCCCGCACCGGTCTTGGCGCTCAAGAATATCCGCGGCGGATCTGGCGAGTCCTCGATGTGCGGCGGCGTGCCGGTCAAGTCTATTTTGTTGAACACCAGCGTGACCGGAACGTCTTGCGGCGATTGCTCGCCGTCGTCGGGAGCGGCGGCATCCAAGATATATAGCACGCGGTCTGCTTTTGCGAGTTCGCTGCGCGCGCGGCGCACGCCTTCCGCCTCGACGCTATCGGCGGCGGTGCGAAGGCCCGCGGTATCGATCAGGTGCAAGGGCATGCCGTCGAGATGCAAGTGCTGGCGCAGTACATCGCGCGTCGTGCCCGGTTGATCGGCGACGATTGCTACATCGTCGCCTACCAGTTGATTGAGCAGACTGGATTTCCCGACATTGGGCCGGCCTGCGATGACGACGTGCAGTCCCTCGCGCAGCAGTGCACCTTGGCGCGCAGCGGCCGTGATGGAGTCAAAGGCGGCGAATATGCCGTCGAGGCGGGCGCGCAGGGCGCCTTGCGGCAAGAAGTCGAGTTCCTCGTCCGGGAAATCGATTCCCGCTTCGATGAGCTTTCGCAGCTCCGTGATCTGCGCCTGGAGTTCATTGACTCGCGCCGAAAATTCTCCGCGCATGGAGCGCACCGCCGCGCGCGCGGCCGCCGCCGTGCCGGCATCGATCAGGTCGGCGACAGCTTCGGCTTGTGCGATGTCCATTTTGCCGTTGAGAAAGGCGCGTTCGCTGAACTCGCCCGGGCGCGCCATCCGGCATCCCAGCTCGAGCAGCCGCTTGAGCAGCAAGTCTAGTATCAGTGTGCCGCCGTGACCCTGGAGTTCCAGGACATGCTCGCCGGTATAGGAGGCGGGAGCTGGAAAATACAGCGCAATGCCCTCATCCAGCGTGCCATGCGCCCCGAGAAAGCGCGACAGGCGGGCGCTGCGCGCAGCGGGCAGTGCCCCAAGAATATCGAGCGCGATTCGCGGCACGGCGGGACCTGAGACTCGAATGACCCCGACAGCGCCGCGCCCGGGAGCGCTGGCGACGGCGACGATGGTGTCGGGAGAAGTCACGGCATTTAAGAGTGCTGCTTAGCGGCCTCTTTTTCCACTACTTGATTCACGCGGTATTGCTGTGCGATCGACAACACCGTGTTGGTCAGCCAGTAAAGCACCAGCCCCGAGGGGAACCACGCCATCATGCCGGTCATGATCAGCGGCATGAACTGCATGATCTTCGCTTGCATCGGGTCGGGAGGCGCCGGATTCAATTTGAACTGCGCAAACATCGCGCTGCCCATGAGCAAGGGCAGTACGAAGTATGGATCGCGCGACGACAGATCGTTGATCCATAGCAGGAATGGCGCCTGGCGCATTTCCACGCAATTGAGCAGCACCCGATAGAATGAGATGAACACCGGGATCTGTACCACCATGGGCAGACAACCGGCCAGCGGATTGATTTTTTCCTTCTTGTACAGCTCCATCATGGCGCGGCCCAGCTTCTCGCGATCGTCCTTGAAGGTCTCCTGGATCTGCTTCATGCGCGGGCCGACGGCGCGCATCTTGGCCATGGAACGGCCGCTCGCCTGGCTCAAGGGATAGAACAGCAGCTTGATCAGGGCGGTGACCAGGATGATCGAGAAGCCCCAGTTGCCGATGATTTTGTGAATCCAGCTCAAGCCCGCAAATAAAGGCTCCGCCAGCACTTTCAGGTAGCCGAAATCAACGGTCAATTCCAAATTGCGGCCAAGCGCGGAGAGCTGCGATTGCAATTTCGGGCCGACGAACAGTTCCTCGTGAAACCGGGCAGAGCCGCCGGCGGGTACTTCCACCTGCGGACCCGTGGCGCTCAACAGATATTCCTTGTTGAGCACCTGCAGCCGATACTGATAAGGCTGGCCGGCCGCCGGCACGATGGCCGTCACGAATTGGTGCTGCAGCGAGGCCAGCCAACCGTTCGTGCTCAACCCCGAGTACTTGGAGTCCGCCTCATTCTCAACGTTGAGGTCCTTGAATTTCGTGCCGTCATAAACCGCAGGGCCTTTGAAGGAATAGGACTCGACATTGAAATAGGAACGCGAGGCATGTTCCCACTGACGCAGGATCTGTGCGTAGGAGGCCAATTTGCGCGGCGCGGCGCCGGTATTCTTCACGTCGTAATCAAGACCGATGGCGTACTGGCCGCGCGCGAAGACGAATGTCTTGGTGACCTCCAGACCCTGACCGTCGGTCCAAGTCATGGGAACGCGCAGTTCGTTCGCGGCCGGTGCAAGAGCGAAGCTCTTCTGATCGGATTTCCACATCGTCAAATGAGTCGGTGCGGCTTCGCCGGCACCGCCCGTCAGTCCGCTTTGCAGCAGGTACAAGGTAGCGGGTGCATCGCTCAACAGCTTCACTTTGATGTTCGGCGTGTCTTTGCGCAGCGGGTATTGCGCAAGATCCGCGTTATCGAGTTCACCGCCCTTGAGGTTGATCGCGATATCGAGCACATCGGTGGTGACATGGATCGGCGCGGAGGCGGTCTGATCCGTTTCTGGCGCGCCGCCCGGTGCGGATGAGGGAATTGCGGCAGCACTCGCGGTGGGCGCGGTCGCCGGAGGCGCGCCCGTGGTCGACGGTTGCACCGCGGGCGCGGACGCCTCAGGCACGGACTCGCCCAGTGTGTTTGCCGGAGCACCGCCTGGAGCCGCACCGGTGGCGGACTGGCTCACCGCGGTGGTGGCCGGCTCATAGTCGTGCATCCAGGTTTCATAATTGAGAAACAGGATCGTGGCGAATAAACCCCAGAGCACGAGGCGGATATTAGGCATTGGTCAGTCTCTTATCCGGCACAGGGTCGTAGCCGCCTTGCGCAAACGGGTGACAACGAAGCAGGCGCTTAAGTCCCAGCCAGAAACCTTTCCACACGCCGTAGCGTTCGATGGCGGTGTGTGCGTAGCAGGAGCAGCTGGGGTAGAAGCGGCAGCGCGGCCCGAGCATGGGGCTGATCGCGAGTTGATAGCCGCGAATGATCCACATCAAGAGTTGGCGGGGCTTTACCATTGTTGCGTAATCGACTTCCAGTGCAATTCGAGACTCGAGCGCAAATCGGCGGCCTTGGCCAAGCGCGCCGCTTCCCTGGCGGAGACTGTGACATCGACCGGCGGCAATGAGTGTTGGTTCAAGCGAAAGGATTCCCGTGTGAGGCGTTTGATGCGATTGCGGGCTACCGCAGTGCCGAATGTGCGGGTCGCAATGCTCAACCCCAATCGAGGATAGCTTTCATGATTGGCCAGGACCGACAGACTGAAAAACGCATCGGCGAATTTTTTGCCGCGCCGCTTCACGTCTCGAAATTCGGCCGGCTGGTGCAAACGCTTGCGCGGCTCGAACGTCAGTTTACGGATAGACAGCCTTGGATGCGCGCGTCTACGGACAGAGTCGCTTGCGGCCCTTTGCGCGGCGCCGAGCCAGCAATCGACGGCCGCTCTTGGTGGCCATGCGCGCGCGAAAACCGTGGGTACGGGCTCGGTGCAAATTACTGGGATTGAAAGTACGTTTCATAGCGAGACTCGAAGCAAAAACCAGGGGCCAAACGGCCTAGCGGGGGATTTTCGAAAGGCGGCAAGGGTACTCAAGCGAGCATGGATGTGTCAATAGACGCCCCTTCAACTTGGAGCTAGACTCCCTGCCCTTTCGTTCGCTTTGCCCCTGACTTTAACCCCTAGGAGAGCGCTCTTGCCGGAGTCGCTGTGGAACCGTTGTCTGCGAGTGCTCGAAGGAGAGCTCCCGGAACAGCAGTTCAATACCTGGGTGCGGCCCCTGCAGGCGATCGAGCGGAACGGCGAATTGAAGCTGCTCGCGCCGAATCGCTATGTCATCGAGTGGCTGGGACAAAACTTGCTGCCCAGGATCAAGGAACTGATTCTGGCGTTTGCCGATGGACTTGCGCCTGAGGTTGCGCTGGATGTGGGCACGCGAGCCGGCATCGCGGTCCCAGCGCCCTCCGCCCATGATGGACATAACGACGACGACGCCGCCGCAGCCAGGGCGCGCAAGCTTGCCCCCACGGTGCTCGGAAGCCGCATCAACGCCGAGTTTACCTTCGACAGCTTTGTGGAAGGCAAGAGCAACCAGCTCGCGAAAGCGGCAGCCATTCAAGTCGCGGGAAATCCCGGCAAGGCTTACAACCCTCTTTTCATTTACGGCGGCGTCGGCTTGGGAAAGACGCATTTGATGCATGCCGTTGCCAACAAGCTCAAAGAGCACAACTCGGAGGCGCGGTTGGCCTACGTGCATAGCGAAAGATTCGTGGGCGACATGGTGAAGGCTTTGCAGCACAACACCATCAACGACTTCAAAACCGCGTACCGATCCCTGGATGCGCTGATGATCGACGATATCCAGTTCTTTGCGGGAAAAGAGCGCTCCCAGGAGGAATTTTTTCACACCTTCAATGCGCTGCTCGAGAGCCAGCAACAAGTGATTCTGACCTGCGACCGCTACCCGAAGGAAGTCGACGGCCTGGAGGAACGGTTGAAGTCGCGCTTCGGCTGGGGCCTGACGGTGGCGATCGAGCCGCCTGAATTGGAAACCTGCGTGGCGATTCTCATGAGCAAGGCGGCGATGACTCGCGTTGATCTTCCGGAGGAAGTCGCGTTTTTCATCGCGAAGCGGATCCGCTCCAACGTTCGCGAATTGGAGGGCGCGCTGCGCCGCGTGGTCGCCACGTCGAACTTTACCGGCCGACCCATTACGCTGGAGTTCGCCAAAGAGGCGCTGCGGGATCTGTTGGCGCTGCAGGAAAAACTGGTCACCATCGAAAATATCCAGAAGACCGTGGCGGAGTACTACAAAATACGGATTGCTGACCTATTGTCGAAGCGCCGCAGCCGTTCGATCGCCCGGCCACGTCAAGTGGCCATGGCGCTGGCCAAGGAATTGACCAATCACAGCCTGCCCGAAATCGGAGATGCTTTCGGCGGCCGGGATCATACGACGGTGCTGCATGCGTGCAGACGGGTGAAGGAGTTGCGCGAGACCGACCGGCGCATCGGCGAGGATTATTTGAACCTGTTGAGAACCCTGGCGGGTTAGGCAGGGAAAGCTGTGGATGAGTCTGTGGATAAAGATATCCACAGATCGAAGACAGGTTCCGGGCGGTGTACTCTTACGGCTCTGGCGTAGTTATGCTTTATCTATATTATTGATTATTAAGTTTATTTTTGGGTTATCCACAAGAAAGTCGTTGCTTCATAATCATAGTAATAATCTCTTTAAGAATCTAAATCTAAGAATGGTAAGACGGTGAGCGTATGAAATTGACGGCAGAGCGCGAGAAATTACTGATCCCCTTGCAGGCGGTCATCGGTGTGGTCGAAAGGCGCCAAACCATGCCGGTGCTGGCCAATGTATTGCTCAGTGTCCGAAAAGGGCAGCTGTCCATTACAGCAACGGACCTGGAGGTGGAACTGGTCGCAGCCACGGAAGTGACCGTGCAAGACGCTGGCGACATCACTGTTCCGGGCCGCAAATTCCTGGACATTCTGCGGGCGCTGCCCGAGAAGCTGTCGGTGTCCCTGGCGGTCGAGGGCGAGAAGGTCGTGATCAAAGCGGGGCGCAGCCGTTTCAGCTTATCGACCCTGCCGGCGGCGGATTTTCCGGTGGTCGATGACATCAGCTCGCAGCAAACGGTGCAGATACCGCGCAACGAATTATTACGTCTTCTCGAGAAAACGCATTTCTCCATGGCGCAACAGGATGTCCGCTACTACTTGAACGGCATGTTGCTGGAGATCGACGGTCAGGTATTGCGCGCGGTGGCTACCGATGGTCATCGTTTGGCGTTATGCGAGACGGCGCTCGCTGCCAAGGCCAAAAATTCTCAGCAGGTCATCGTGCCCCGCAAGGGAGTGCTGGAACTGCAGCGCGTGCTTACCGCGGAGGGAGTTGCGGACCTGGCAATCGGGACAAATCATGTTCGTGCGCAGATCGGCGACATTCGATTCACATCGAAGCTAATTGATGGCCGTTTTCCAGAATATACCCGTGTAATACCGGCGGCGCCCGCCTCGGCTATCCGCGTGGATCGGGATGTTTTACGCCAAGCCCTGCAGCGCACGGCCATCCTGTCCAATGAAAAATACCGCGGTATTCGCGTCACCGTGAAGAAGAACATGCTGACAGTCCAGGCCCATAATCCGGAGCAGGAAGAGGCGGAGGAAGAGATCGAAGTGGCCTACGAGGGCAATGACCTCGAGGTGGGATTCAACGTCAATTATCTTCTCGATGCCCTGGCGGCGATCGATGGGCAGGAGGTTGAACTCGGTCTGACCGACAGCAACAGCAGCTGCTTGATTCGCTCGCCCGGGGGCGCCAGCGCCCGCTACGTCGTGATGCCCATGAGGCTATAGGCGGTGGCGCTGAGCCGGGTGCAAGTGACGGATTTCCGGTGCTTGCAGTCGGTGGCCATCGATCTCGATCAGCGCTTTACGCTGATCGCAGGCCCGAATGCCTCGGGCAAAACCAGTCTGCTCGAGGCCCTCTACGTACTGGGCCGCGGCCGCTCGTTCCGCACGCGACGGATGGAGAATCTGATCCGCCAAGGGGCGCAGCGTTTTGTGATCTTCGGGGAAGTGGACAATGGGCATCGCCGGGTTCCATTGGGCGTTGAAGGATCGGCGGATGGTCTACGCGCGCGAATAGACGGAGACAAGCCGCCTTCTTTGGCCCAACTGGCCCTCCTCCTTCCCGTGCAAGTCATTGACCCCGAGGTTCATCACCTCATTGAGGAGGGACCCAGTCGCCGCAGGAGGTTCTTGGATTGGGGGGTGTTCCACGTGGAACCGGTATTCATCGGTCACTGGCAGCGCTATCAACACGCCCTTAAGCAACGCAATGCCGCGCTGAAGAGTCACCAGCCCCGCGAATTGGTATCGATCTGGGATGCTGATCTGGTCGAGTACGGAGAGCTCCTGAGTGAGGCTCGGAGCCGCTACGTCGCGGCCTTAGGCGCGCACGCGCAGGTGATCGGCAGACATTTGCTCGGCATGGAGCTGAGTCTTTCCTATCGAGCCGGCTGGGCGAAGGATCAAAGTATGGCGGAGGCCCTGCAGCAGAGCTGGGCCCATGATCAGGACGCTGGGGCGACGCAAATTGGGCCGCATCGGGCGGAACTCAGCATTCGCCTCGACGCAGGCGCCGTGAAGGATCGAATATCGCGAGGGCAGCAGAAGTTGTTGGCCGCCGCCTTACTGATTGCGCAGGTCAAACTATTTCCCACGGACTCGCCGCTGCAGCCGAGCCTTTTATTGGATGATCCGGCGGCGGAGCTGGACGACGACCGCTTGGCCGATCTGATCCGCGAAGTGCTGCTTCAGTCGGTGCAACTGGTAGTCACGACGTTGCACAGCGAATTCTCAGCATTTGGTGTTCCTGGCCGCCGCTACCAGATGAACCGGGGAAATCTGCAGCCGCATTGACCGTTCCACGTGGAACGTAGGCCGGTTTACTCACCAACTTATCCACCGACAACGGGTGCACAAGGGCTGCCTACCCAGAAGCATGAAACTTAGGTCCATGAGCGCCTCATAAGCATTTGATTAACATAGGGTTTTCGAGATAATCAGATTCGTTTTTCGCGCCAGAAACTGTTAACATGGTGGGTCATCAATCAGGACGAGCTAATGGCCCAAGACAACGTTTACGATTCCAGCAAAATCAAAGTCTTAAAAGGCCTCGACGCGGTGCGAAAACGTCCCGGAATGTACATCGGCGACACCGACGACGGCAGCGGCCTGCATCACATGGTTTTCGAGGTTGTGGATAACGCTATCGACGAGGCGCTCGCGGGCTATTGCGATCGCGTCGTTGTGACCATTCACGCGGATGAGTCGGTAACCGTATCGGACAACGGCCGCGGAATACCTGTGGATATCCATGCCGAGGAAGGCCGGTCCGCCGCCGAAGTGATCATGACCGTGCTGCACTCCGGCGGAAAATTCGACGACAGTTCGTACAAGGTGTCCGGGGGCCTTCACGGCGTGGGCATCTCGGTCGTGAATGCCCTCTCTGACTTTCTCGAATTGCTGGTTCGGCGCGACGGCAAACTCCATCGTCAGGAATATAAGCTCGGTGAGCCTCTGGCGCCGCTCATTGCCATCGGCGATACGCTGGAACACGGCACCACGCTGCGGTTCAAACCCAGTTCTCAGATTTTCACCAACATCTCGTTCAACTACGACACGCTCGCCAAGCGATTGCGCGAATTGTCATTCCTCAATTCCGGAGTGCGCATCGAACTTGTCGATGAACGCGACGAGAAATCGGAAGTGTTCCAGCACGAAGGCGGCCTGAAAGCCTTCGTCACGTATTTGAACCGCAGCAAGACCGCGGTTCACGATACGGTGTTGTGGTTTCAAACCCGCGACGGCAACACGCAAGTCGAAGTGGCGATGCAGTGGAACGATTCGTACACCGAGAGCATGTATTGCTACACCAACAACATTCCGCAGAAAGACGGCGGCACGCACCTCGCGGGATATCGCGCCGCGTTGACGCGCACGCTCAATAACTACATCGAGAAGGAACTCGCCGCCAAGAAGGAAAAAATTCAAACCACCGGAGATGATTCGCGCGAAGGCCTCACCGCCATATTGTCGGTGAAGCTGCCTGATCCGAAATTTTCCTCGCAGACCAAGGACAAGCTGGTTTCATCGGAAGTTAAGGGAGTGGTTGAATCCGCGGTCGCTGGACGCCTGGAGGAATTTCTTCTGGAGCATCCCCAAGAAGCGCGCGCCATCGTCAACAAGATTCTCGAGGCCGCCTACGCGCGCGAAGCCGCGCGCAAAGCGCGAGAGATGACGCGGCGCAAAGGCGCGCTCGATATCGCAGGCCTGCCCGGCAAATTGGCGGACTGCCAGGAAAAAGATCCGGCGCTGTCGGAAATGTTCCTGGTCGAGGGCGATTCGGCCGGCGGCTCCGCGAAGCAAGGCCGCGACCGGCGCACGCAAGCCATACTTCCGCTCAAGGGAAAAATTCTCAACGTCGAGAAGGCCCGCTTCGACAAAATGCTGGCCTCGGCCGAAGTCGGCACATTGATCACGGCGTTGGGCTGCGGCATCGGTCGCGACGATTTCAATGTGGATAAATTGCGTTATCACAGAATCATTTTAATGACAGATGCTGACGTCGATGGAAGTCACATACGAACGCTGCTGCTGACATTTTTCTATCGCCAAATGCCGATATTGATTGAACGTGGCCACATCTACATCGCGCAGCCGCCGCTGTACAAAGTGAAAAAAGGTAAGCAGGAGCACTACGTCAAGAATGATGCGGAACTGGATGCCTTGCTGCTGAGTACCGCAGTCGACGGCGCTGCACTGCATGTCAATGCGGAAGCTCCACCCTTGTCGGGATTGGGCTTGGAATCCTTGGCGACAAAATATGTCGAAGTGCAGGCCATCGTGGCGCGTTGGGCGCGCCGCTACGATGGTCGGTTTCTCGAACAACTGCTTTATGTTCCAACTTTGACCACGGCGTCGTACGACCGGATTGATTCGCTGCGCGATTGGTGCCGCAACTTGGAACAGCGCTTGAATTCGCTCGACGATGTCTCACGCCGCTACCGTGTGATAGTGGAAACGATGACAGCCGGCGGACACCGAATCGATCTACAACGGTTCGAGCATGGATTGAGTTCCGAGAAGCACATCCCCAGGGAGTTTTTCGACTCCGCAGAATATTTGCGTATCGCGGAACTCGCGCAAATCTTGACTGACCTGATGGGGCAAGGCGCCTACGTGCAGCGCGGCGATGACAAACAAGAAGTCGCCAGCTTCAAAGCCGCCATCGGCTGGCTGTTCGAGCAGGCCAAGAAGGGTCAGACCATCCAGCGCTACAAAGGCCTCGGTGAGATGAATGCCAGCCAGCTGTGGGACACCACCATCAATCCGGAAACTCGACGCCTGCTGCAGGTCCGCATCGACGACGCCGTGGCGGCTGACGATATCTTCACCACACTGATGGGCGATGCAGTGGAACCGCGGCGCGAATTCATCGAGAAGAATGCGCTGCACGTGTCGAATTTGGACGTCTAGCGCGTTGTCGAGTGACACAGTTAGTGAAACTTTTGCCAAATCAGTTCCTGTCCACGGAGACAGCTCGTGTCGCTCACTGTCGAAGCTCTGGATCATCTCGTTATCAACGTCGAGAACGCGGAAGTAACCGCTGCGTGGTATCAGCGTGTGCTCGGCATGCGTCGCGAAGACTTCGCTTCAGGTAAGGGTAAGGATGTGCGCGTAGCGCTGCGGTTCGGTCGCCAAAAGATCAATCTGCGGCCCATCGGCGCATCAAAGGAAGACTGGTTTACCGCCGATCACGAGCGGGCAGGCAGCCATGATCTGTGCTTCCTGACGCAGTCCAGACCCCAGGCAGTTGTGGAGCGTCTGCAAGAATGCGGTGTCGCGATTGAAGTCGGGCCTGTCGAAAAGCATGGGGCACAAGGCACGCTCATATCGGTGTATTGCCGTGACCCCGACCGAAACCTGATCGAAATCTCCTCATATTCAAAATTGTCTTCATCACCTGACATCCTCTGAGCGTTTTTACGCGATTGAGCCTATGCATCGCGATTAAAAGGAGTGCCGAACATGATTAATCGTCGAGATTTTACGGCGCTGCTCACCGCGACAACCGCAGCTGCGGCTGTCCTGCCGCTGGCAAGCGCGAAGGCCAGCGACTCGGTGCGCAACGTCGTCCTCGTGCATGGACTGTTCGCTGACGGCTCTTGCTGGCTGGATGTGATTGCCCGCCTGCAGCGCGAGAATCTGAACGTCACATCCGTGCAGAACCCGTTGACGACCCTGGAAGAGGCAGTTGCGGAGACCCGGCGTGTCGTCAGCCAACAGGATGGTCCTAGCGTTTTGGTGGGCCACTCTTTTTCCGGCATGCTCGTGACCGAAGTGGGCGTTGATCCGAACGTCGCCGCGCTGGTGTACGTCGCAGCGCGCGCGCCGGATGCGGGAGAAGACTACGCCGCGCTTGCGAAGACCTATCCGACGCCGCCCGCAACCGCCGGCATCGTCTTCGACGGGGATGAAGGGCGTCTATCCGAGGAGGCGTTCCTGCGCGATTTTGCCGGCGATTTGCCCAAGGAGAAGGCGAGAGCCTTATACGCGGTTCAGCAACCCTTTCACAAAGCGTTGCTAACGGGCAAGACCAGGCACGCGGCCTGGCGGTCGAAGCCGAGCTTTTACGCGGTGTCGACCGAGGATCGGACCATCAATCCGGATTTTGAGCGTTTCATGGCCAAGCGCATGGGTGCGACGACTATCGAGATTAAGGCGAGCCATCTGTCGCTGATTTCCCATCCGGATGAGATTGCGCAGCTCATTTTGAAGGCCGCCGGTCACGCGTGAGTCCCATGTGCGCCATAATGTCGCATGAGCCTTGAGTCATTCCTGAAAGAGCCGATGCAGGGAAAGACCTCGCTTTCCCGGGTCATTTGGCTGTACGGCGCTTTAGGTTCGCTGCTGTATGGCGCCATCGAGCTGTTTCTGGATCCCGGCAATGTCGTTGTGATGCGGCTGTACGCGGTGGGCGGGCTCATCTTCAGCATCTACGTCACCATTGCCACCTACCGCTGTGCGATGAATTGCAAATCGGCAGCGCTTGGGCGCTTTGTGCGCGTATCCGCCGTCATTTCCTTGTTCCTGCTACCCGTGCTTTTTTACCTCGATCTGTCCGGCGCGCTGACCTTATCGGGGCTGGCCGGTGACGAGCTGCCGAACTGAGCGCTGTTTTTCGGGAGACTTGACGATGAAAAGGCCGTTCGCCGCCTCGATAGGAATAGTGGTTGGCCTTCTCGCGTGCTGGGGTGCGTTTGCGGCATCGACGCCTCAGCAATTTGCGTTGCCCGGTCATGGGACATTGCTTCTCAACGTGCCGGCTGGCTGGCAAAGCAATGAGAAACAGCTTCAGGGCGGCTCGCCGGCGATCCAATTCGGACCAAGCAGCGGTGCTTCGTTCGCGGTGCTGATCACGGCGGTTTTGGGGCACGGCCGCAAGAGGCGCTCCTCCGGACGATGCCCGCATCCGATCGGCAGTGGCCTCCGCAGCCAAAGACGCCGAGCCCCGCTCCGTTGAAGGATCGCTTTCTCTTCAAGACTTCCAGGGCTCAAGCGGTCATGGGTTTTATTTTCGCGCCACCGACAAAGCGCCGCCTCCCGGCGAATGGAAGTACCTCACGCAAGGGATGGTTCGAACCGGCCCCATTGCGCTGACCTTCTCGATTCTGACCAACGACGGAGGAGAAGGCACTGCGAAAGCGGCGCTCGAGATGATTCGCCTCGCCGTCGTGCAGCCGCTCGACTCGGTCTGAACGTCGAACTGTCGGCTGCTACGCGCCCCCGGGCGCCTTGAACGCGAACGCAAAGAAGGCGGCAATGCCGATAAAAGCAAACGCGACGATATAGTTCCAAGCGA
>Ga0302324_100011564_pt1 | contig 18102 bp, 13 predicted proteins | sample Palsa_T0_1_FD_201949 | JGI IMG/M metagenome (GOLD analysis project Ga0302324, IMG submission 201949) | Peat permafrost microbial communities from Stordalen Mire near Abisko, Sweden - Palsa_T0_1 | ecosystem: Environmental > Terrestrial > Soil > Palsa > Peat permafrost | place: Sweden: Abisko... | reverse complement strand
CCACCACCGTAGGTTTTCCCGCGGCTAGAAGCTGATCGATGAAGGCGCGCTGATCGTCGGGGAACCCGACGTTGCCCTTGCGGTCGGCCACGCGCACGAAAAGGGCGGCGATGGCGACGTCGTAGGTGTCGGGATTCGGGAGCTTCAGCGTTGTGACGCTGGTGAATTGAGTGTCTGCACGAAGCACGGTGAGTGAATCGACGCGCGGGCGAATCTCAGGCTCGAGCGTTTCGGCGGGGAATGGGTCGGGATCGGCCGAGAGCGCCACGAGCAGGACGCGCAGCGGGCGCGTGGAATCGAGAGGCAGCAGCTTCGGGGTGTCGCGCAGAAGCGTGACGCCGCGATCGGCGATGCGCTGCGCGTCCTGATCGAAGGCGGGCAGGCCGAATTTTTCGTTCAAGTGCGGAATGTCGACAAGGCGCTGCTTGTCGAGACCGATGCGCGCCTTGGCGGCGAGGATGCGGCGAACGGATTCGTCGATGCGCGAGACGGGGAGGCGGCCGGAGGAAACGGCGCTTTCCAGGCCGGCCATGGCCGCGTCCGGAAGCGGAGGCATCAGCAGTACGTCGGCACCTGCTTCTACAGACCTTACGGCGGCTTCGCCGGGCGCGTAGAGCGACGTGACGCCGCCCATATCCATCGCATCGGTGACGATGAGTCCGCGAAATTTCATTTCGCCGCGAAGAAGCCCCGTCAGGATATTGTGGGAGAGCGTTGCCGGGACATTTTTGTCGGGCTCGAAGGCGGGAACGGCGAGGTGCCCCGGCATGATCGAGTCCACACCTGCGGCGATCGCGGCGCGGAAGGGGACGAGCTCGGCGCCATTGAGTTGCTCCCGGCTGCCGGGAACCGAGGCCAGGGCGAGATGCGAATCGACGCTTACATTGCCATGGCCGGGAAAGTGCTTGGCGGTGGCGATCGCGCCGTTTTCCTGCACTCCGCGAATAAATTGCGTGACGTACGCGGACACGTTTTGGGGTTCTTCGCCGAACGAACGGACGTTGATGATGGGATTATCGGGATTGTTGTTCAGGTCCGCGTCGGGCGCGAAGATCCAGTGCACTCCGGAGGCGCGGGCTTCGAGGGCAATCGTCTTGCCGACGGTGTAGGCAAGCTTCGGGTCTCCGGTAGCGGCGATGGCCATGGCGGAAGGGAACGAAGTGCCTTCGTCGAGGCGCATGCCGGTGCCGGATTCAAAGTCGGCGCCGATGAGGAGCGGGATTTTCGAGCGGCGCTGAAGCTCGTTGGTGGTAACGGCGGTGGCGTACACCTGGCTGCGCTCGATGCCTAGCGGGCCGCGAGAGGTGCCGACGATCATGCCGCCGATATGGTTTTCATCGACTTGGTGGAGCAGTTCCTTATATTCTGCGCTCTCGGTGGAAGTGAACACGCCGAGGTAGTAGATCATCAGCATCTGGCCGAGCTTTTCGCGCAAGGTCATTTTCTGGAGCGTTTGCTCGACCCAGGTATGCTGCGCGGCCCTTGGCGTACTCTTGGGACTGAGCTTTTTTTGTGCGCGAGACGAAGGTGTCATGAGAAGGAGCGTCGTGGCCAGGAGCAACGCGAGCGACGAGAGAGCCGCGCTACGCATCGCGCCGGGCTTTCCATCGAGAGGCGTGCATCCCTGATTTGTATATAGCACGGGGTCTCATGCGGCACAATCGAGCGCCGTTAGACATGTTTCGTTACCGTTCTCATTCCATTTTGCTGCTGGCCGCGATTCTGGCGGTTCCGGGCGTTTCGCATAGCGCGGGCCGGCTGTCGGGCGCCGCGCGATCAGGCGAGCAGGAGCGTTTATCTTACACTGCGGGCGCGCGGGTGCAGACGGGTATCGATGTGCTCGAAGCAGAAAACTTCGCGCCGCTGCGGGGCAAACGCGTCGGATTGATTACCAATCAGACGGGCATTGATTCGGCGGGGCGGCGCACCGTCGATGTTCTGGCGCATGCTCCGGGCCTGAAGCTTGTGGCGCTGTTTAGCCCCGAGCATGGGATTGCGGGCGTTGTTGACGCGCCCGTGGCGAATTCGACCGACTCGGCGACAAGGCTTCCCGTCTACAGCCTGTTCGGTGAGACACGGCGGCCCACGCCGGAGATGCTGAAGGACATGGATGTGCTGGTGTTCGACGTGCAGGATGCGGGCGTGCGCTTTTATACATACGTCACCACGATGGCGTATTGCATGGAGGCGGCGGCGAAGGATCACATTTTGTTTGTCGTGCTGGACCGGCCCGATCCGCTCGGCGGGGAAGCGATCGAGGGGCCGATGCTCGATCCGGAGCGCACTTCTTTTGTAGGCTACTTTCCGATGCCGGTGCGCTACGCGATGACGCTGGGAGAGCTGGCGCGGATGTTCAACGCGGAAAATAAAATTGGCGCGGACTTGCGCGTGGTGTCGATGAAGGGCTGGCGGCGTGGCGAGAGGTTTGGCGAAACGGGCATAGCCTGGATCGCGCCGTCGCCGAATCTGCGTACGCCCGACGAGGCGTTTCTGTATCCCGGGATTGAGATTCTGCAGGCGGCGGGCGTCTCGGTGGGGCGGGGTACCGAGAGGCCGTTTGAAATTTTGGGAGCGCCTTGGATTCACGCGGAGGAACTTGCCGATGCTTTGAACGCTCGCAAGATCGCGGGCGTGAGTTTTGCTCCGGCGCGGTTTACGCCGCACGAGGCGCCTTATAAGGACCAGGAGTGCGAGGGCGTTACGATTCATCTTGGCGATGCGAGGCTGTTGCGTTCGATGCGGATGGGGTTGGAGATTGCGGGGGCGCTGCATCGGCTGTATCAGCAGCAGTTTCAGATTGCAAAGATGATCGCGCTGCTGGGCTCGCAGGTGACGATCGAGCGGCTCTCCCGCGGGGACGATCCCGCGAACATTGAGGCGGGGTGGTCGAGCGAACTGGACCGCTTCCGCCGAATGCGCGAGAAGTATCTTTTGTACTAGGCGAGTGTTGGCGCGAGCCAAAGAGAGATTCTTTGCTCCGCTCAGAATGACTGCGAACGGATAAAAGCGAAAGCAAACGTAAACGGGTAAACGTAAATAAGCTCCCATTGTTGGATCGATGAGGTGGCGGATGAGGGGCAGAACGAGTTCACGCAGCGAGGCCAGGCCGAAGGCGTGGCTCGCCTGGAGCAGCGGGAAGGATAGCGCTTGGGCGTTGCACTTGGTTCGGCAGAGCGGCGACTTTGAGATTGTGGCGCTGCTTACTACCGTGAATCGCACTTACGAGCGGGTGGCGATGCATGCTGTGCGCGAAAGCCTGCTCGAAATGCAGGCCGCGGCTGCGGGATTGCCGCTGGTGAAGGTAGGCATTCCTTCGCCATGCCCGAACGCCGTGTACGAGCAGGCGATGAGCGAGGCGATGGCACAGGCGCGGGCGGAGGGCGTTTGGCACGTGGTTTTTGGCGACCTCTTTCTGGAAGACATTCGCGCCTACCGGGAGAAGCAGCTTGCGGACTGCGGCATGACTCCCGTGTTTCCGGTGTGGGGAATTGAAACGCGACGGCTGGCGGAGGACATGCTTGCTGGAGGGCTCTCGGCGTATCTCACTTGTGTGGACCCGCGAAAGCTCGACCGCAGTTTCGCGGGGCGGCGCTTTGATGCCAGTCTGTTGGCTGATCTTCCGCGCGGCGTCGATCCATGCGGGGAAAACGGGGAGTTCCACACGTTTGCGAATGCGGGGCCGATGTTTAGGGAGACGATTCCAGTCGAGGTGGGCGAGATTGTCGAACGGGATTCATTCGTCTTCGCCGATCTTCTGCCGGCGGCTTCGTTGGGCGCCGCAAGCGTGCGGGAATCCGCATGAGTACCGCCGCTGCTGTTAAGCCGATGCGGATTTGTTCGCTGCTGCCTTCGGCGACGGAAATTCTGTACGCACTGGGCCTGGGCGACTGCGTTGTGGGCGTGACGCACGAATGCGATTTCCCGCCGGAGGCCGCCCGCAAACCTTTTCTGATCCGCCCGCGCGTCGATCCGAAAGCGTCGCCCGCGGAGACGGACCGCCTCGTGGCGGAGATAATCGCGCGCGGCGAGAGTATTTACTCGGTCGACGCGGAGTTGCTGGCATCGCTTTCGCCGGACCTGATCGTGACGCAGGACCTCTGCCACGTCTGCGCCGCCTCGCCCGACGATCTGGCCTCCGCCCTGACTCGTTTCGAGAAGCGCCCTCGGGTGCTTTCGCTTACGCCGCGCACTCTCGCGGATGTATGGGCCAACGTTCGCAGCGTGGGCGAAGCAACGGGCCGCCAGCGGGAGTCCGACGCGCTGGCGGATTCGCTCGACCAAAGAGTTGCGGCGATCGCAGCAACCGCGCGACGCGCTCCGTCACGCCCGCGGGTCCTGTGCCTGGAATGGCTCGATCCGTATTATGTGGGCGGCCACTGGGTACCCGAAATGGTTGCGAAAGCGGGGGGCCGGGATGTGCTGGGGCGCGAGCGCGAACCCTCTTACCGAGTGACCACTGAAGAAATCATGGCTGCAAGGCCTGAGGTCATCGTCGTGATGCCGTGCGGCTACGATGTCGCGCACACGGCCGCGGAATTCCGGCAGATGCAAATCCCAGAAGCCTGGAAGGATTTGCCCGCCGTACGCAACGGCGCCATTTTCGCAGTCGATGCCAACAGCTATTTTTCGCGCCCTGGCCCGCGACTCGCGGACGGAATCGCGATCCTCGCACAGATTCTTCATCCCGAGCTATTCCCGGAGCAAGCCGCCAGCCAGCAGTATTCCCGGCTGCTCTGACCGCATTTCGGGAACTTGTCTCGCCGGGTGCGGGAATAGACTGCGTGTGGCATCCTTCTGCGGACGGTGGCATCGAAGACAAGGGGAAGATCCGAGCCGGGTTCCGCCGTGGAAATGAATGCTATAATTACCAATCGCCTTTCGTTCCTGTAAGGAGCCACGAGGATGGGGATCGAGTTCCGGGAGTTAGCCGCTTTCATCAGGCATCGCAAGATTTCCGCGTTCCTCCTCGTTGCGTTCACCCTGGCCATCGGAATCATCATCGGAACGCTGATATCGGGGCGAGCGCTGGCGACGCGCGATCAATCGTCGAGCGGCGCTTCCTTGCTGGCCGTCCCTGATCCGGTGGCGCTTTCGAGCGCCTTCGCGGGAATTTCCAAGAAGGTCGAACCTGCCGTGGTGAATATCTCCACCACGCAACTGGTCGAGAAGCCCAAGGGCAAGACTCCGCACGGCAGCCTGGACGATCCCTTTCACGATTTCTTCGACCGCTTCTTCGATTCACCGAATGATGCCCCGGACGCCGAGCGCAGCCTGGGTTCCGGCGTAATTGTTGACGGCAAAGGCTTCATTCTCACCAACGATCACGTGATCGACCAGGCGTCGAAGATTCAGGTGACGCTTGACGGCGACTCCGAGCACTACACGGCGCATCTGGTAGGCACGGATAAGGACACCGATCTCGCGGTGATCAAGATCGAAGCGGATCACGTGCTGCCCACGGCGCGGCTGGGCAATTCCGACGGTGTGCAGGTGGGCGATTGGGTTCTCGCGTTCGGCAGCCCATTCGGATTGAATTCCACGGTGACGGCGGGAATCGTCAGCGCCCGCGACCGCTCGAATGTTGGCCACCAGTTCCAGCGGTTCGTCCAGACCGATGCGGCCATCAACCCCGGCAATTCCGGCGGACCGCTCGTGAGTATGGCCGGCGACGTGATCGGCATCAACACCGCGATCTATACAGGCAGCCGGGGGTTTGAAGGCGTCGGGTTCGCGCTGCCTTCGAACACCGCGATCAATGTCTACAACCAGCTTGTGACGGCTGGCAAGGTGACGCGCGGCTCGATCGGCATCACGTTCCAGGAAGATCGCAGCAACAATGCTGTGCTGATGAAGGAATTGGGAGCGCCCTACGGCATCGTGATCGAGGCGGTTGAGCCGGGAAGTCCCGCGCAGAAGGCGGGGCTGCAGGCGGGCGACGTGATCACTACCGTGAACAATCAGCCGGTCCACACGGGCGCCGATCTGGTGAACCCGATCGCGCAGACCGCCATTGGGCAGTCCGTGCAGGTCCGCTACGTCCGCGACAAGCAGACGAAGGATATCACCCTTACGGTTGCCGACCGCTCCGCCCTGTTCCCGGGCGCGGCAACAGCCACGGACGAGCAGCCGGGGCAAAGCGAAGAGCCTTCGCCCTTCGGGCTGCACGTGGAGGATTTCACTCCTGACATCGCCCGCAAGCTAGGCATGTCGAAAGTGACTGGCGTAGTGGTTACCCAGGTGGAACCCGCCAGCTTCGGCGAGGATATCGACTTCGCGCGCGGCGACGTGATCACCGAAATGAATCACTCGCCCATCAGCTCGATGGCCGATTACCGCGCCCAGGTAGCCAAGCTGAAGCCGGGCGACGATGTGTTGTTCCGGGTGGCGCGCCACGGGGAAAACGATCGCGTGCTGATGCTGTTCCTGGCAGGGTCGGTTCCTTCGACGAAATAACAGTTGGATAGTGTCCCGCGACGGTGTCGTCCCCTCCGGCGGCGCCGGTGGAGTACCTCATACGCTCGCGCGTGGAGCGAGCGGCTTCCCGGAAGCGTTGGAATTGAACATAATGCGCAAGTGGATTGAATCGGTGGAATCTGGCCGCCCGTAATCGCATGAGTAGGGGAATCAAGAATCGCCAATCGCTATGAGATTGCTGCCTATCGCCTCGTTGATCGTGCTTGCAGCGGTTCCCTCGTGGGGCGCGACTTCGCATCGCCACATGAAAACATCGCATGCGTCGAAAACTGGCCGCACGACGCATTCAAGGTTTGCATCCCGACAGGCGAGAGGTCCGCAAGCATCCCTGCGTGCGGCAAAGTTCAGCCCAGCGGAAGGCGACACGCCGCAGTCGGGCTCTTCCACGGGTTTAGCATCGAACAAAAAGAAATCGCGCAAGAAAAAGCACACCACGGCGCATCATCGCACGCCGAGCCAAATGGCGCCCACGCCGGACCGGATCAACGATATCCAGTCGGCGCTCGCCCGAGGCGGCTATTACAAGGGCGATCCCAACGGCAAGATGGACGCGGATACCGTCGATGCGGTGCAACGATTCCAATCGGCGAATGGCCTGGACACCACCGGGAAACTCGATGCGCTGACCCTGCAGAAGCTTGGCTTGGGATCCGACATCGCAGGCGTATCGTCGCCAAAGGGAATTACGCCGCACAGTTGCTGTTCGATGTCGCCGTCGCCGTCGATGGCTCCGCGTCCGAGCGCGGCGCCTAGCGGGCCGCCGATAGCCTCCACCGAAGCTCCAAAGCAACCCGTCTCAGCTGCGCCAAGTTCTTCGCCCGTGAGCGGTCCGTCGGCCATACAAACCGATACGACCCCCAGCACCAGCCATTGATTTCGCCCTGCGCTGTGCTGCGAACTTAGAGAGATTGTCCGCTACGCTAAGAATGACAACCGAAGGCAAATGAGCGCCCCGTCTCCATAGAACTCTGAATATCCACAACTTCCAATGCGACCTTGCTCTCTGGCTGGCCGAACTTTGTTATTCTGTGGGGGCGATGCGGCGCGCTGCGCAAGGACTGCGCTTCAGGCGTGGCGCTCGTTTGCACCCAGCTCCACGGAGGACCCATGGCGACCTCGATTGCTCCCGCGATTTTCAAGAATTACATTAATGGCGAATGGGTGGAGTCCCGTAGCGGCGATGTGATTGAGAACCGCAATCCCGCGGATACGAGCGAGCTCGTGGGGCTGTTTCCGGCTTCCTCCGAGAAGGATGTCGCGGCGGCAGTGGATGCGGCAAAGGCGGCCTACGACAAGTGGCGGCTGATGCCGGCGCCGAAGCGGGGCGAGATTCTGTTCCACGCGGCGGAAATTCTGATCGAGCGCAAGGAAGAATACGCCATCCAGATGACCCGCGAGATGGGCAAGGTGCTCGCGGAAACGCGCGGCGACGTGCAGGAAGCCATCGACATGACATATCTGATGGCGGGCGAAGGGCGGCGGATGTTCGGCGAGACCACGCCTTCGGAGCTTCCTAACAAGTTTGCCATGTCGGTGCGGGCGCCGGTGGGCGTGGCCGGGCTGATCACGCCGTGGAATTTTCCGATGGCGATTCCTTCGTGGAAGGCGATGCCCGCGCTGATTTGCGGCAATACCGTGGTGCTCAAGCCGGCCGAGGATACGCCGCTTTCTACCTACAATCTCGTCCACGTGCTGGAGGAGGCCGGGCTGCCTCCCGGGGTGCTGAACGTCGTGTTCGGCGAAGGTCCTGCGGCGGGCGCGCCGATTCTCGAGAATCCCGATGTGAGCCTTGTGAGCTTTACCGGGTCGACGGAGGTGGGGCGAATCGTCAGCAAGGCTTGCGCGCCGACCTTTAAGAAGTGCCATCTCGAAATGGGCGGGAAGAACATCATCATCGTGATGGACGATGCCAACCTCGATCTTGCCGTGGATGGTGCGATCTGGGGTGGGTTCGGCACCACCGGCCAGCGATGCACCGCGGCCAGCCGGCTTGCGGTGCACAAGAACGTCTACCGCGAGTTCACCGAGAAATTCGTGGCCCGCGCGAAGAATTTGAAAGTGGGCGATGGTTTGGAAACGTCCACCGATATGGGGCCGTGCATCAACGAACAGCAGCTCAACACGGTTATGAAGTACGTCCAGATCGGGAAAGAGGAGGGCGCGAAGCTTGCCACGGGCGGCCAGCGCCTCGACAAGGGCCCGTACGCGAACGGATGGTTCTACGAGCCGACGGTGTTCGTCGACTGCGACCTGGCGATGCGGATTTGCCAGGAAGAAATTTTTGGGCCGGTGGTGGCGTTGATCCGGCCGTTCAGCACGCTCGACGAAGCGCTGGCCATCGCTAACGGCGTGAACTACGGACTTTCGGCGTCGATTTACACGCGCAACGTGAACAATGCGTTTGTGGCGCAGAGGGAGATCCAGACCGGCATTGTGTACGTGAATGCGCCGACGATTGGCGCGGAGACGCATTTGCCGTTCGGCGGGATCAAAAATACCGGGAATGGGCATCGTGAGTCGGGCATCGCGGCTCTCGATTTCTATTCCGACTGGAAGACGCTCTACATCGATTATTCGGACCGGCTGCAGCGGGCGCAGATCGACAACACGATCGGGTAAGGCCGTGCGCTGGTTCGGCGGCTATACGTTCAGGCCGATTAGGCGCATGAGTTCGAGGGCGTTGCTGCGGGCTACGACACCTTCTCGCAGCTTGTAATCGAAGCGCATTTCTCCCTGCTCGACAAAATCCTGGAAATGAGCGTTGCGTACGTTGCCGCCCAGCGATGCGGCTATTTCGGTTAGCGCTAGATCGTGGGTGGTCACGATTCCGATGGAGCGGCGCGTGAGAAGCGCGCGCAAGAGGCCTTCGGCACCGATGCGGCGGTCCTTGGAGTTTGTTCCCTCGAGCAACTCGTCGAACAGGAACAGGAGAGGCTGTTGCTCGCTGGTCTGCTCGAACACCTGGCGGATGCGCAGAATCTCGGTGTAGAAATTCGAGCGGCCTTCCTGGAGCGAGTCCGTGGTGCGAATCCGCGTGCCCAGCAGAAGCGGTGACAGGCGGAGCGACTTTGCGCGAACGGGCGCGCCTGCGTTGGCGAGAACGGCGTTGATGCCCACGGTGCGCAGGAACGTGCTTTTGCCGGACATGTTCGAGCCGCTGATCAGGAGCAGGCGCGTGTCGTCACCGAGGCGCACGGAATTGCGCACGCACTGAGCTGCGGGGAGCAGCGGGTGGCCGAGGTCTTCTCCCTCAAAAACCGGATGCGATTCCTCGCTTGCCGCGAATTCGGGAAACGGGTCGTTGGGATGTTCGAAGGAATAGCCGGCGAGGGAGAACAGCGCTTCCATTTCACCGACGATGGCGACCCACGCGCGGACCTGCGAGCCGCAGCGCCTTCTCCACGATTCCGTTGCAACGGCCGTTTGTATCGTGTAGAGCAGGGGCAAGTCGAGGAAGCGGCCTAAGAGGCTGTCGCTGCCGTCGATCCAGTAGACTATGCTCGCGAGCTTGCGGACGGAGCGGGACGCCGGTTTTGACTGGCTTTTTAGCGCTGCGACGAACTCGTGCAGGCGGCTCGACGCGAATGGTTCCTGTTCGATCCGTTCGAGAATCTGCGAGAAGAGGATCAAACCTTCGGCGTTGCTGGAGACTTCGGCGATCATCGCCTTCGCCCGCTTGTGAAAGAACGAATAGACCAGCAGCTCGAGGATAAGGACGAGCAGCAGCGGCCAGTACGCGGAGGTAAGCAGGAAGAGGGTGAGGGTTGCGGCGGCAAGCAGCGCCAGCAAGACGCAGACTGCGCGGAAGGGGGCGCCTGGCAGAGCTGATTTTGCCTCTGCCCAGCTGATGAGCGATTCGGGATTCAGCCGCACGCGGAGTTCGGCGCCCATGACCGCCAGGCTCTCGCGGAGGTCCAGGCTTTCGCGCAGGCCTGCTACCAGCGATTGGCGTTCGACGACCGCTGCCGGCGGAGAGGGGACGCAGAGCCACTGTGCCAGGAAATTTTCGCCCATGGGAAGCCGCGCGGTGGAGAGGAGCTCGAACAGGCAGCCGCGTCCGAAAAGGTCGAGGTCGTCGGCGTAAGTGTGTTTGGGGTCGCGGAAGCGGTCGCCGGTTTCGCCGCTGCCGGCCCACTTGTCGTCCATTCGCGCGAGGCCCTTGCGATAGAAGGCCGCGGCGAGTTCCGCGCGCGACTTGGCGCCGAGGACACGTTCGTGGAGGACTGCGAGCGCCGCGTAGACCGCGAATGGAGCGAATAGCCAGTAGGCGGAAAAGGAATGCTTCGAGATGGCCAGAATGGCAGTCGAGATAACGGCAATCACGGCGGCGAACTTGGCGTTGCCGATTTTGCGGTGCGCGACTTCGTTGCGCGAAATTACATGCTGATGAATGCCGATGCGGCGATTGTATTCGGCGCGGGGATCAAGCACAGGTGTCCTCGGAACGGCGCTGACAGTTTACTCCTGCGGACAGATTTATCTTCAGCGATGCCTGACAGGTCGAGCCGGCGACGTGGTGGCGGCATTGACACTATTGTCGCGAGGCGCTGAGAATGGGTTGTGGAGTGGGGCTTGTCAGGCGCTTGCGGCTCGTAAACTGCGATTTTCGTTAATCCAAACATCGACGAGCCGCGTCTAATTTGAAATCGAGTGAGGTGCTTTCCATGATCCGGCATTTCTGTTGCGTTGCATTCATGATTCTGGCGGTCCTGCTCCTGATTCCCGCGGAGCTTTCCTCGCAGAGCGTCGCGTCGAAAAACGTTACCGTGGCGGCTACTGCGATGCCAGGCGGCTGCGCTATGTTTTCCGCGGCCGTTGGCGGCGCTGGAGACGCACTGCCCCAGTCCACGGAAAATGGTTTCAGTGTCTCGAACCTTAACCGGGCCGTCGCTCCCTGCAGCGACTTCTACCAATTTGCGGACGGCGGCTGGGCGAAGAACAATCCGCTACCGGCCGACCATTCTTCGTGGGCCACGTTCAACAAGCTGCACGACAAGAACGAGGACGTTCTGCGGCAAATCCTGGAAGAAGCGGCCAACGACAAATCGGCCGCGCCCGGCTCCAACTGGCAAAAGATCGGCGACTACTATGCAGCCTGCATGGACGAGGCGCAGATCGAGGCGGCCGGACTGAAGCCGCTTGATTCGGAGCTTCAGCGCATCGCGGAAATTAAAGACGGTGCGACGCTGCAAGCGGAAATTGCGAGGCTGCAGCGCGAAGGGGTGGCCGCGGTCTTCGATTTTGGGTCCACGCCGGATTTCAAAGACAGCTCCCGCGCGATTGCGGACGCGGAGCAGGGCGGGCTTGGGCTGCCGGACCGGCAATACTACCGCGACACCGACGACCGAGCGACAAAGATGCGGGACCAATATTCCGAGCACGTCACCAACATGTTCAAGCTGATGGGCGACGATGACTCGAAGGCAGCGGCTGAGGCGAAAACAGTGCTGTCCGTGGAGACCGCGCTGGCGAATGCTTCGATGGACCGGGTTGACCGGCGCGATCCCGAGAAGATTTATCACACGATGGCCGTGGCGCAGCTGGGCGAACTCACTCCGCACGTTTCCTGGGGAACTTATTTCGAGGCGGTGGGCGCGCCTACGGTGGCATCGATCAATATCGAGCAGCCGGTCTTTTTCAAGGCGGTGGACGCCGCGTTCTCGTCGATCCCGCTGGATGACTGGAAGACGTATCTGCGGTGGCACCTGATCCATTCGGTGGCCCCGGCGCTTCCGGCGAAATTCGTCGAAGAAAATTTTAATTTCTACGGACGCACGCTGACCGGAGCCAAGGAAATGCTTCCGCGATGGCGGAGATGCGTGGAGTCGACCGACGGCGTGCTGGGCGAGGCCCTGGGCCAATATTACGTAGAGCGCAACTTCCCGCCGGAGGCAAAAGCCAAGGCCATCGTCATGGTGAATAACCTGCTCGATACCTTGCATGCCGATCTCACGACACTCGATTGGATGAGCCCGGCGACGCGCGTGGAGGCGATCAAGAAGTTGCAAGCCATCACCTTGAAAATCGGGTATCCGGACAAGTGGCGGGACTACTCGGCGTTCAAGGTCGACCGCGTCTCTTTCGTCGGGAACAGAATGCGGGGCAGGACATTCGACTTCGAGCATGATCTCGCCAAGATCGGCAAGCCTGTGGATCGAACCGAATGGGAGATGACCCCGCCCACGGTAAACGCGTACTACAGCCTGCAGAAGAACGAGATTGTTTTTCCGGCGGGCATTCTGCAGCCGCCGTTCTTCGATCCCAACGGCGATCCGGCAATCAATTACGGAGGTATCGGGTCCGTGATGGGCCACGAGATGACGCATGGCTTCGACGACCAGGGGGCGAAATTTGACGCGCAGGGGAATCTGAAGAACTGGTGGACACGCGAGGACCTGAAAAATTTCAAGGCGCGCGGAGACTGCATCGCGCAGCAGTTCGGAGCGTTCGAAGATTCCGGCCTGCACGAGAACGGCAAGCTGGTGGAGGGCGAGAGTATCGCCGACCTGGGCGGCCTCACCATTTCCTATGCGGCTTTCGAGAAGGCGCTCCAGGGAAAGCCGACGCCCGGGTTGATCGACGGTTTTACCCCCGAACAGCGGTTTTTTCTCGGATTCGCACAAGACTGGGCATGGAATTACCGGCCAGAATTCGCGCAGTTGCTCATCAAGACGGACCCACATCCGCTGGGGCAATTCCGCACCAACGGGGCGGTCTCGAACATGCCGGCCTTCGCCAAGGCGTTTGCGTGCAGCGCGGGTTCGCCGATGGTGCGGGCGGAAGGAGTCCGCTGCCGGATCTGGTAGCGACCCGTTCGACCGCAATCTGCAGGGCGCGGCGCAGCGTGTGTACGGCTTGATGCGGACCATTTTGAGTGAAGTTGACGCCTTTCCTTCCGCCGTTTAAACTTTTGAAAAGGAGTAGGATGGATAGCTCTTGCGGGGCGCGACCTGGTCGCGGTCCCTATTGATGTTTGTGACTCCGAGCCTATGACTCCCACGGTTCTGCAACAAAAACGGCACCAGCAGATTCTCACGGATGTGGTGCGCCACTACATCGAGACGGGCGAGCCCGTGTCGTCGCGGAGCATTTCGCGGCGCCATTTGGAGCCGCTGAGTCCCGCGACGGTGCGGAACGTGATGGCCGACCTCGAAGAGGGCGGCTTTCTTTTTCAACCACATACGTCGGCGGGGCGCGTGCCGACGGCCGCGGCGTACCGATTTTTTGTGGAGCAGGTAGCGGCGCAGGCGACGGCAAGCCCTGAGGACCGGCAGTGGATCCGCCGGGAGCTCGACTCGGCGCAGACGCCCGAGGCGGTGATGGAGCGCGCAAGCCATGTGCTTTCGGCGGTATCGCGCGGGCTGGGAATTTTTATTTCTCCGCCGCTGGCGCGTGCGGTGGTGGAGCACGTGCGATTCCTGCTGCTGCCCGATAACCGCGTGCTGGTGGTGCTGATTACGGGCGGAGGGCAAACGCGGGATAAGCTGGTGCGGCCGGAGCGCGCGTTCCTGCAGACCGACCTCGATCGCACGGCAGAATACCTGAACCGGCACTACGTGGGCTGGACGCTCGATGCCATGCGCGCCGATCTTCGCGCGCAAGTGGAGCGCGACCGCGAGCAGTATGGACGCCTTGCCGGGGACGCGCTGATCCTGTGCGACCCGGCGGTCCTGGGCGACAGCAGCGAGCGGAAAGTGTACGTGGAAGGCGCGGCCAAGATTGCGTCGACAATTGAGTTCACCAGCCAGGACCAGCTGCGCGAGCTTCTGGAAGCGATCGAAGAGAAGGACAAGCTGATCGCGCTGTTGAGCGGGTGCATCGAAGCGCCGGAGCCGGTACACGTGGAACTGGGGCTGGAGAAAATGTCGACGGCCGGCAAGCACCTGGCCCTGGTTTCGGCCGCCTATTCATCCAACGATCAGGTGCAGGGAACACTCGGGATTCTTGCGCCGATGCGTATGCACTACGAACGGGTTATAACGGCGGTTGCTTTTATGGCGCAGTTTTTTTCCGAGAATGACGAACAAGGGAGTTGAAACTGTGTCTTCACACCACAAAGAAAAGGGTCAAGGCAGGGAAGAACCGAAAGTAACTTTTTCCGGGGGCCCGGCGTCGCCGGTTGCCGCCGAAGATGCCGATCCGGCGGGCGTGGGCAATTGCAATCAAGGCTCCGACGCGGCGGGATCGCTGAGTGAGCAGGTTCAAAATCTGCAGAACGAGAAGCAGGAGTTGATGAACACGCTGGTCCGCCGCCAGGCGGACTTTGAAAATTACCGGAAGCGCGTGGAAAAGGAGCGCAGCCAGGACCGGCACCGCGCCTTGGAGGCGCTGATCGAAGGCATTCTCCCGGTGCTCGATGCATTCGACCGGGCGCTCGAAACCGCGGACGATTCGGCTTCCGCGGAATACCTGAAGGGATTCGAGATGATCCGCCGCCAGCTTTCCGACGCGCTCGCGAGGCAAGGGCTCAAGCGCATCGAAGCGGTGGGCAAGGAATTCAATCCGCACTTCCACCACGCCATCGAGCGGGTGGAGACGCACCAGCACCCGGACGGCGTGGTGATCGGCGAGATGCAGCCCGGTTATGTGTTTCACGACCGCGTGCTGCGGCCGGCGATGGTTCGCGTGGCCAGTCAGCCCGAAGCGAAGCCCGCGTCCGCCTCTCGCGAGAATTAAGAAGGGAATCTTTGAAAGGGAATCATGGCATCGAGCACGGAGTTCGATTACTACGAGTTTCTCGGCGTCGCCCGCGATGCATCCGGCGATCAGATCAAGTCCGCCTACCGGAAAGCGGCACTGAAATGGCATCCGGACCGGAATCCGGACAATAAGCACGAGGCCGAGGAGAATTTCCGCCGGGCGTCGGAGTCTTACAGCGTGTTATCCGATGCGCAAAAGCGTTCGGTATACGACCGCTTCGGGCACGCCGGGCTGGGGAACCGGGGATTTGAATCGACGGGGTTCAACTCGACCGTCTTTGAAGAGTTTCAGGACATTCTGGGCGACCTTTTCGGAGTGGATGACGCGTTCTTCGGAGGAGCGCGCCGCGGCGCGGGAAAACGAGGCACCCGCGGACAGCGGGGGGCCGATCTGCGCTACGACATGGCACTGAGTTTTGAGGATGCGGCTACCGGTGTGACGACGAAGGTCCGCCTGACCCGCCGCGAAAATTGCGAGACTTGCCACGGAATCGGTGCAAAGCCGGGCAGCGGGATGTCGACGTGCAGGACGTGCGGCGGCCGCGGCCAAATGGCCTACCAGCAGGGCTTTTTCTCGATCACGCGAACCTGCCCGGCCTGCCAGGGAACAGGTCAAGTGATCAAGGAGGCCTGCCCTTACTGCCGGGGGCTGGGTCGCGTCGAGCGCGAACGCGTTCTTGAAGTGGGGGTGCCGGCGGGAGTGGATGCCGGAACGCGCCTGCGCATGCCGGGGCAGGGCGAGCCGGGCACAAATGGCGGCCCGGCGGGCGATCTCTATATTTTTCTGGACGTGAAAGAGCATCCGTTTTTCGAGCGGCGCGGCTCCGATCTCTATTGCACGATTCCCGTGAGCTTTCCGCAGGCGGCGCTCGGGGCCACGATCAAGATGCCGACGCTCAAGGGCGAGGAAGACTTCGAGATACCGGAAGGCACGCAATCGGGACAGATTTTCCGTCAAAAGGGAAAAGGGCTGCCGAACCCGCATGGCGGGAAGGGCGATCTGTACGTTAGCGTGCGGATCGTGACGCCATCGAAAGTATCGCGGGAGCAGCGGAAGATGCTCGAGCAGCTGGCGCCGCTGCTGAAGGTGGAGAATCAGCCCGCCGAGCGCTCTTCGAGCTTCTTCGACAAAGTGAAAGACATCTTCGGTTAACTTCGTTTCGTTCCTCCATTGGCGCGGCATTGCACCGGCAGGATAGAATGCAGCGATGCGCCGCCGTTTCTTCCTTGAGAAATTTGACGCCGACTCGGCTACTCTCCACGGCGATACCGCGGAACATCTGGGCCGCGTGCTGCGCGCGGAACCGGGCCAGCTCTATGAACTGAGCGACGGGCGGAGTGTGTGGCTGGGGCGCATTGAGCGCGTTGCGCTTTCGAAGCGGGGCGATAGCCGCGTGGAGTTTGCGCTGGTGGAGCCGATCGCGGCGTGCGAACCCTCGCTTGAGATTCAGCTGCTTATTTCGCTCGTGAAATTTGACCGCTTCGAGTGGTGCCTGGAGAAGGCTACGGAATTGGGCGCGGCTTTGATTGTGCCGCTGGCGGCGGCGCGTACCGATAAGCCGCTGCTTGTCGCGGCGGAAAAGCGGCGCGCGCGGTGGGAGCGAATCCTGATCGAATCGGCGCAGCAAGCCCGGCGTTTGCGTCCTCCGGTGATGGCGGATGTGGCCACTCCCGCTGTGGCATTCTCCGGATGCGAAGCAGCCTGCAAGATCGTGCTCAGCGAGCGGCTGGACGCTCCCTTAATGAGCGAGGCGATTGCTTCCGCCGCAGGAGTTCGCACGGCGGCACTTGCGATCGGGCCGGAGGGCGGTTGGACGGACGAGGAAGTCGCGGCGGCGCGGTCGGCCGGGTTCGCGGAGGCTTCGCTGGGCGAGAACATCCTGAGGACGGAGACTGCGGTGCTGGCCTCGCTGGCCGTTCTCCGCTTTGCAGCCGAGGCTCCACGTTAAATCGGCAGGGCTTAAGGTCGGGCAGCGGAAGGATGTACTTTTCTGATACACCGCTCCGACAGGGCACTGGCTGTAGGGTGCGGGCAGCCTGTAGTCTGGTTATGAAGAGGATGCTATGGGACAAACTTCAACAATTACGCGGCAACGCTCGAGCCCGCGGATTTGCCTGCAAGTTCCGCTGATGGTGCACGGAGTGTGCCGGGACAGAACGGCTTTTCAGGAAGAGACCACCACGCTGCTGGTGAACGCGACCGGTGGGCTGATGCCGCTGGCGTCTGGCGTGAATATCGGCGATACCGTGCTCGTGGTAAACAAGATGACAAAGCGGAGCCAGGAATGCCGGGTTGTTTATCGCGGGAAGGATCAGGAAGGGAAGCCTCAGGCGGCCATCGCTTTTGCCGGGCCCATTCCGAACTTTTGGAGAGTCACGCGCCGGGAGAAGAGGGTTGCGGCGAGCATTCCCATCCGCGTGCGAGGAGTGGATCCGGAGGGGAACGCGTTTACACAGAGTGCGCAGGCCGTAGATGTGAGCCGGCATGGAGCGCGGCTGGATGGAATCGGCTACGTGACGCGGCCGGGCGAGACGATTGAAGTGAAGCGGCGCTGGCAGTCGGCGCGGTACCGGGTGCTGTGGGTGGGGCATCCTGGGACGCCTGAAGCGGGGCAGGCGGGCGTGTACGCGTTGCAGCCGGGAAAGAATCCGTGGGGAATTGACCTCTCGTAGGGCCGGTGAAAGTCTGAAGTACCACCGGCTTGACCGAGCTAGTCAGGCGGGTTACGCTTGCTTGAGTAACGGGAGCGGGCACCGCCGAACTTGATGAAGCAAACTGTCCGAATTGCCGGGGGAATCAATGAGTTCTTCGGCACCCTCGATGAAAACCTGAAATATTTTGAGTCCACCCTCAAGGTCCGCACCCACCTGAAGGACCACAACCTCGAAATCGAAGGCGAAGCAAAGCAAGTGGAGCGCGCCGCGCGGA